>Ga0137377_10004629_pt1 | contig 10855 bp, 10 predicted proteins | sample SagtaG_22_FD_104815 | JGI IMG/M metagenome (GOLD analysis project Ga0137377, IMG submission 104815) | Vadose zone soil microbial communities from Sagehorn Ranch, Mendocino, California, USA - Sage2_L_40_16 metaG | ecosystem: Environmental > Terrestrial > Soil > Vadose zone | place: USA... | reverse complement strand
CACCGGCTTCGGCCGTCACTCCCATGCCGACATGGAAATCGTCACCTATGTCCGCCAAGGCACGGTGACGCACGAAGACAGTACCGGCAATGTCGGCCGGACCGTGGCTGGCGACGTCCAGGTCATGAGCGCCGGAACCGGAATCAGTCATTCCGAGCACAATTGCGACGAAGACCCCCTCAAGCTCTTCCAGATCTGGCTGCTTCCGCGTCACCGCGGCGGGACGCCGCGCTGGGACAGCCGCAAATTCCCCAAAGCGGATCGCGCCGGACGCCTTATCGAGCTGGCGAGCGGAGATCCGAAGAATGCCGATACCCTCCTGATCCGCGCTGACGCGCGGGTCCTGGGCGCCACGCTTCTTGCCGGAACCACACTTACCCACGCGCCGGCTCGATTCCGGCACGCCTATCTCGCCCCCGCCCAGGGCGTGATCCTCGTCAACGGGCAGCGGATTGCGGTCGGTGACGGCATAGCCGCCATCGATGAATCCGAACTCACCATCACGGCGGAAGAGGATGCTGAGTTCATCCTCGTTGATGCCGCCTGACTTCACGCCAGCCAAAAGGAGTAAGCATCATGGACTCTACTCGTTATCTTTCTTTCGCAGGCCGGGTCTTGATCGGCCTTCCGTTCGCTATGGGCGGCCTCAGCAAGCTCGCAGCTTATGGTCCGACCACCGCGATGATCGCCGCAGTCGGCCTCCCAGTGCCGCCGCTGGCCTTTGCGGTAGCCGTCGCCGTCGAGCTCGGCGGCGGATTCTTGCTGATCGCTGGTTACCAAGCTCGTCTTGTCGCAATGGCGTTGGCACTGTTCTCTTTGGTCACGGCGTTCTCGTTCCACAGCAACTTCGCCGACCAGGATCAGATGTTTCACTTCCTCAAGAACGTCATGATGGCGGGTGGCTTGCTTCAGATCGTTGCCTTCGGTGCGGGCGCGTTCAGTCTCGACAACCGGTTCTCGAGGGATCGCGGGATTATCGCGAAAACGGCGGCGGCTCACTGATCCGCCTCCTAGCTCTTGTGCGTCGTCTTACGCTGGCCTGACGCGATGCGCGATCAACCGTCAGGCCGGCACCGGATGAATTGACTGAGCTTCGCAAGCCATTCGAGGTATCACTTTCCTAGGACCCCTACGGTTCGAAGGGACCGCTCGGCCGGCTGGCCAGGGAAGGCTGGGTACGTTTCCCGCATCACACGAGGCCACGCATTGACCAGGCCCTGCCAGCACCGATTGTCCTGCCAGTAGGACATGCCGTCCCATGAGCAGTTCAGAGAGAGATCAAGGATTATCCTTTACGATCGTAAAGTACAATGCCATAGTCCCTTCGGTCGGGCGGAGGATGCTTGGTTCGTCACCTTCTCGACATCCTCAAACGTCGACCGCAAGCGTCGCGAGAAGCCGGGGTGAAACGATGATCGAGGAACGGGACATCAGCGTCGCCATGAGGGACGGCACGCGGCTTGCGGTTGACGTCTACCGCCCGGTTGTGCCTGGCAGATACCCCGTGCTGTACGCGTCAGCGCTGCACAACAAGGACATTCAAGGGCCCGACATCGCAGATATATTGCCGCCGCAACCGGCGCACGCGCCGCTCTGGTTCGGTCCGATAGAGGCGGGCGACACGCGGCGCTTCATCGCCAATGGCTATGTTCATGTGATCGCGCAGCCGAGGGGCTCCGCCAAGTCAGAAGGGCACTACGGCCACGAGGACACGGACCACTACGATCTGATCGAATGGATCACGCAGCAACCATGGTCAAACGGCAAGGTCGGGATGGTCGGCATCTCCGGTTATGCCGGCGAACAATGGCGCGCTGCCGCGCAGGGACATCCCGCGCTGAAAGCCATTTTTCCCTACGACGCGTGCAGTGCGTATGGCGGCATGTTCGGATTCCGCGACTTCAATCCCGGCGGGGTTTTGCACACCTTCCCGTATCTGCTCGATGTCTTCAGCACGGTTCACGAGTCTCGCGACAGGCCCGGCGAGCTTCCGGCTGCAGAGGAAGAGCTCTGGCGCCTCGCCATGCGCAATCCAGACTACAAACAGTACATCAACCTCTACAACATCCTCACTCAAAAGGGGCAGCGCACGTTCATCATGTATCTCATGATGACGCACCCCTGGGAGTTCGACGGCTCTGTCGAGCGCACGGAAGAGATCTTCAAGAAAATCAAAATACCATTCTATACCGGCTCAGGAGCCTATGCTTACACTTACAAGCTCCATTGGCTGGGCGCTCAGCACTATTTTCAAAATGTCGATGCGCCGAAGAAGCTGCTGTTCACCGGACCGGCTCACCTGGAGCGGCCGTTCCATCAATATCATGACGAGATCATCCGGTGGTATGACCATTGGCTGAAGGAGCAGAACACCGGCATTATGGACGAGCCGCCGGTACGCTACTGGGTCATGGGGGCCAACGAGTGGCGAACCGGAACGGATTGGCCGCTGCCGGAGACGCAGTGGACAAAATATTATCTCTCCCATTGGGAGACATTGTCGACGGAGGCGCCGCGACCCGCCTCGGGGGTTGGCGCTGCGGCTCGCGAGCCTGATGTTTTCACGCAGATGCCGGTGACGCGGACGACGAAGGTCGAGCGCCTGCGCTACATGACGGATCCCCTGCCGCATGACGTCACCGTCGCCGGCCCAATCACGCTGACGCTCTACGCGGCGATCGATCAGGACGACACCAATTGGATCATCGTGCTCAAGGACGTTGGGCCCGACGTTTCGGTTCGTACCGCGCGCGAGGGTGAACGGGATGTCCCATCGTCGTTGCCCGAGCGTGAACTGACGCGAGGTTGGCTGAAGGCGTCGTATCGGGCACTCGACGAAAAGCGTTCAAAGCCCTGGGAGCCGTTCCACAAGCTCACGCGGAATACAATCGCTCCCGTGAAACCGGGAGAAGTGGTCGAGTACCGGATACAGATCCTCGCCACGGCGAACCAATTCAAGGCGGGTCACCGGATCCGCCTCGACATCACATCCATGGATGTTCCGACTGGCACCGGAGCGATGACCAATGTCGAGTACATTCCGTACCACGTTTGCAGCAGCAAGACCGTGACCCACAAGATCTATCGGGATGCAGAACGGCCATCGCATCTGCTGCTGCCGATCATACCTGAACCCACCGATCCGCGCCCGGCCTGACGTCGGCACAAAGGAGGAAGAGTTACAATGACGACGATCCGATTTGAGCGAGACGCCGCAATCGGAAATATTGTGCTGGCCAATCCGCCCTTCAACCGACTCGACCTGCGTTTCGTGGAAGCTTTGCGACTGGCCGTGCATCAGGCCAGCGTAAGCGACATTCGCGTGCTTGCCATCCGCTCGGAGGGGCCGCACTTCAGCTTCGGCGGCGAGGTCCGCGAGTGGCCGGGCAAGGACGTCAACTGGTTCAGGAAATTTGTCGCAGACGTCAACGAATCCTACCGGGCCATCGAGGCGCTCCGCATTCCGACGGTTGCGGTCGTGCAGGGGACCGCGCTCGGAGGCGGCTTTGAGCTCGCGCTCGCCTGCGATTTTCTCGTCACCACGCTCGACGCAAGCTTCCGCTGCGTTGAGGTGACGACCGCCATGCTTCCGATTGCCGGCGCGCTGCAGCGGCTCGCCGAACGCGTCGGCCGCGCCCGCGCATCGCGCTTTGCCATGCTCGGAGAACCGATCTCCGGAGCCACCGCCCTGGAGCTCGGCATCGCAACGCATGCCGTACCAGCCGCAAAGCTCGTCGAGACGGCGAACGCGCTTGCCAAGGAACTCTCCAACGGCCCAACCCGGTCGTACGCGGCGACCAGGACATTGCTCAAAGCGTGGTCGAGTGGCGGCGTCAGTGGCGCGGACCTCGTGATGCTCGACATCGCGATGGAGCTTTACAACGGGCCGGACGCGCAACGCGGTTTCGCGAACACGGCAAAAGCGTTCGATGCCGACATCGAACCGCCACCGATGGTCTTCGAAGGAAAGTAACCCCCAACAGACGAGGCGAGAGCTTCCATGGCACGCGGCAGCTACGTTCATGGGAATAGCGGTGCACCCTTGATCGGTGCGACGATCGGCGATTTTCTGAAAGCCGTCGCGGCAAGCCATGGTGCGCAAGAAGCGTTGATCGTACCGGAACAGGGCGTTCGCTGGACCTACGCCGAGTTGCTGGAACGATCAGACGCCTTCGCGGCGGGTCTTCTTTCGCTCGGCCTGAGGCCGGGCGATCGCGTGGGCATTTGGGCACCCAACTGTTCGGAATGGACGGTCGCGCAGTTCGCCACGGCGCGGGCCGGTCTCATTCTGGTGACCATCAACCCGGCCTATCGAACCAGCGAGCTCGAACACGCGCTGAAGGCCGTCGAGTGCCGAGCGCTAATTGCGGCCACGCGCTTCCGCAGCAGCGATTACATCGCAATGCTGCGCGAACTCGCGCCTGAACTTAACGCTGACGCGGAAGAACTCGTATCCGGCAGGTTACCGGCCTTGCGGCGCGTCATCACGCTTGGGGATAGCGTTCACGCCGGCTGCATTTCGTTCGCAGCCGTTGCGGCGCGCGCCACGCGGGCCGACCGTGAGGCGCTCGAGTCGGCCGCAGCCGACATCCAGATGGATGACCCGGTCAACATCCAGTTCACGAGCGGCACCACCGGACTGCCGAAGGGCGCGACCCTTTCGCACCATAACCTGCTCAACAACGGCTTCTTCGTCGGCGAGGCGACCGGCATCGAACCGGGCTCCCGGGTGTGCATTCCCGTACCCCTCTATCATTGCTTCGGAATGGTGATGGGAAACCTCGGCTGTCTCACCCACACGGCCACGATGATCTACCCGTCGGAATCGTTTGATCCGGCATCGGCGCTGCGCGCGATCGAGGCGTTTCGCTGTGATGTCCTCTACGGCGTTCCGACGATGTTCATCGCGATCCTCAACCAGGAGGATTTCGCAAACTACGATCTCTCCTCGCTGCGGCGCGGGATCATGGCCGGCGCACCTTGCCCGATCGAGGTGATGAGGGAAGTCGCCTCGAAAATGAACATGGGTGAGATCACGATCGCCTACGGGATGACCGAGACAAGTCCAGTGAGCTTTCAGAGCAGCCGCGACGATCCGCTGGAGCTGCGCGTCTCGACGGTCGGGCGGATCCAACCGCACCTGGAGGTCAAGATTGTCGACGCACTGGGCAAGGTGGTCCCGCGCGGCGAACCGGGCGAGCTCTGTACGCGCGGCTACTCGGTCATGCTCGGATATTGGAACGACGAGAAGCGGACGCGCGACGCCATCGATGCCGCCGGCTGGATGCACACAGGAGATCTCGCGACGATCGACGACGGTGGCTATTGCCGCATCGTCGGTCGCATCAAGGACATGGTGATCAGGGGCGGCGAAAACGTCTATCCGCGCGAGATCGAGGAATTCCTCTATACGCATCCGGAGATCCAGGATGTCCAGGTTATCGGGGTTCCGGACCCGAAATACGGAGAGGAGATCTGCGCCTGGGTCGTTCCGAAGCGAGGAGCTGACCTCGACGCCGAAGAGATCCGCGCGTTCTGCAAGGGGCGTATCGCCCATTATAAGGTCCCGCGCTACGTCCGCCTGGTCGAAGGATTCCCCACGACCGTCACCGGCAAGGTGCAGAAGTTTGCGATGCGCGAGGTGATGACCGAAGAGCTTAATCGAGACAAACCATCGGGATAGCCATGGAAGCGTTCGACTATAGCCCGCTCGCGGGACGCGTCGTCTTCGGCTCCGGTACGATTGCCCGCCTTGCCGACGAAGTGGCGGCGCTTGGCTGCAGTCAAGCCTTCGTGCTGTCCGACCCGCACCATGCGGCAGGCGCCGCGTTGCGCGCGCGGGACGTGTTGGGTAACCGGGCGGTCGGCCTGTCGACGCAAGCTGCCATGCACACGCCGGTCGAGGTCACGGAAAATGTCTTGCGCGAGGTGCTGCGCGCGCAGGCCGATTGCCTGGTTTCGCTCGGCGGAGGTTCGACGATCGGCCTTGGCAAGGCGCTCGCGCTCCGTACCGACCTTCCGCAGGTCGCGATCCCGACGACTTATGCGGGTTCCGAAGCGACGCCGATTCTCGGTCAGACTGAACATGGCCGCAAAACGACCATTCGCACCACGAAGGTCCTGCCGGAGAGCATCATCTACGATGTCGACCTCACGCTCGGCCTCCCTGCGCGGCTTTCGGTCGTCTCAGGGCTGAACGCGATCGCACACGCCGTGGAAGCTCTGTATGCGAAGGACGCAAACCCTGTGACGTCGATGCTGGCGGAGCGTGGAATCGCCGCCATTGCGCATGCGTTGCCAAGGATCGTCCGCGATGGCCGGGACGTTTCCGCCAGATCGGATGCGCTGTTCGGCGCGTGGGCCAGCGGCAACTGTCTCGGGACGGTTGGAATGTCATTGCATCACAAACTGTGCCATGTGCTCGGCGGCAGCTTCGACCTGCCTCATGCCGAGACGCATGCGGTCATCCTTCCTCACGCTGCAGCATACAATGCAGCAGCGGCTGCCGACGCCCTCGAGAGAGTCGCGCGCGTGCTGGGGGCGGACAGCGCTGCAGGTGGACTATTCGACCTCGCCAGCGAACTCGGTGCACCGACCGCGCTGCGGGATCTCGGACTCGACGAATCCAAGCTGGACGAGGCGGCGCGCATCGCTGTGGCCACGCCTTATTGGAATCCGCGGCCGATCGACGAAGTAGCCATCCGCCTGCTGCTCGACGACGCATTCCACGGCCGCCGGCCGCAGCACTGAGAAGCCATTCCCGATGCCACACGCCAAACCGAGCGGCGACCTCGTCTTCCCCGAGCTCACGGAGGATGTTGTCGGACGCATTGCAGCCACGGCGGACGCGCGCGTGCGCGAGGTGATGGAGATGCTGATCCGGCACCTGCATGCGTTCGTCCGCGAGGCGTCTCTCAGTCACGAGGAGTGGAGAAACGCGATCGAGTTTCTCACTCAGACCGGCAAGATGTGTTCCGAGAACCGCCAGGAGTTCATCCTGCTCTCCGATATCCTCGGGGTTTCGATGCTGGTCGACGCCGTGAACAACTCTGCCGGAACGGGACTGACCGATTCGACAGTGCTCGGCCCGTTCTATGCGGGGCGGCAACGGGAGCTTGAGCCTGGTGACACGATCCTGCTGCGCGAGGAGGATGGCCCGCCGCTTATCGTCGAAGGAACGGTCACGTCGCAGAACGGGGACCCGATACGGAATGCCTTGGTCGAGGTTTGGCAGACGGCGCCGAATCAGCTCTACGACGTGCAAGACGACGCGCAGCCGGAGGGGCATCTGCGCGCCAGCTTCCGAACCGACGGGCGCGGGACTTTCAGCTTCGAGTCAATCTTGCCGGTCAGCTATCCGATTCCTGACGACGGGCCTGCGGGACAACTTCTCCAGATGATGGGGAGGCATCCGTTCAGGCCCGCACACGTCCATTTCATGATCAGTGCCAGCGGCCACCGAACCCTGGTCACGCATCTGTTTCTGGCCGGTGATGCCTATCTCGAGAGCGACGCCGTCTTCGGGGTCAAGCCGTCGCTGATCGTGGCCCCGGAGGAGCGCGATGGTTCGTTCCGGATCGTCTACCATTTCGGACTTGAGCCTCTCGAGTAAGCAGTGAAAACCTTGGCCGGTCGGCGCTTAACGGGCCCGGACGGGCGTGGTACGGGGGGATCAATGAATAGAAATGCAGTTCTGCAAGACGCCGCCGTTCCGCGTCCCGGCGCTCGCGGCCGGCCGAAAAAACGCGCCGAGCAGCAACGTGCGGTCAATACGCGCCGCGCCATCCTGAACGCTGCTTTGGCGGAGTTCGCCGAAAAGGGCTTCGACGCAGCCAGTATCCGCGTCATCGCCGAGCGGACCGGACTGCAGCACCCGCTCATCACCTACCATTTCCGCAACAAGGATATTCTGTGGCGTTCGGCTGCCGAATACGCCTTCGAACAGATCCGCGAGGAGTGGGACAAGCTTGAAGAGACCAATGTCGGCATGTCGCCGCTTGACCGATTGCGCGCGGAGTATCGAACGCTGTTCAAGTACACCGTCGCCTTTCCGGAATTCCATCGTTTCATGCGCCAGGAGTGCACCACCAACAATCCGCGACTGAAATGGGTTGCCAAGACGGCTGTCACGCCGCTGATCGATCGCCTGCTGCCGCAGATCGCGGCGCTCCAGAAAGAGGGAGTGCTCCCGCAAATGGAGCCGATCCTCTTCCACTACATGATGGTCAGCCTGACGGCCATGCTCTCGGAGTTCGGGCCTGAGATGCGTGTCACCAGGAAGCTTGTGGCCGACGATCCTGACCTGGCTGCGAGCTATTGGCTGGCTGTCGAGAAAATAATCTTTGGTGGGGCGTCGTCCGAGTCCCCGGGGTGCGGCGCGAGCGATCGGCCCGTGAGTTCGTCATGTCGCGCTCCCATTCCCATTTCTCCGACTCCGGATTAGCTCCTATTCGGACGTGCTCAACAGGCTCGGAAATAAGGCGCCTTTACATTGAGCGAATAGACTTTGTCGAACGACTCCTCAGTCATTTCATGCGTCGGCCCGAACGGGTACACTCCCGCATTGTTGATCAGGATATCGACGTGGCCGTTTGCAAGTTCGACCGCTCTTCGCGCCACTTCACGGACACTCGAAGCGCCTCGAAGATCAGACGCAATGAAGTCCGCTTGTCCACCCGCTCTACGTATTTCAGCAATCGTCTTTTCGCCACGCTCCTCATTTCTACCTACGACTATTACATGTACCCCTAACTGAGCCAGTTTGTTGGCTGCGGCCTGTCCAATACCACTCGTTCCTCCGGTAATGAGTGCCGTCGTTGCCATCTTCCAGACTCCTTGTTCGTGTTGTGGGAGCAACAGCGGCGCGCGCCGGTCGCCGAGCGCCGACAGGCGGGCTGCCGACCAGCTCAGGCTGCTCCACGATCCTTGAGCTCGTCAAGGACAGGCAGAAGCTCGGATGGTCCGACCCCGCTTCGTTGTCAACTTTCTGCGAGTCTGCTAAGGGCCACAAACACACATTGCACGCCTCAGTCGTAGAAGTCCGGCGACTTCTTTAGGCTGTCACTCTGCGCCTTATCGTGGTTGATCCATAGTTGGGCTTTCTCCTTTGCCAACACGTCGGCGATGCGCTGCATCGAGACTAACGTCTTGTCCTTGTCGGTGTTGATTGAAGGTACGCGTCGATTGTCCCAATTGTCCTTGAAGTGCATGGCGTCGCCCGAGAGCAGCACCGCACCGGTTTTCGGCAGTTTCACCAATAGTGACTGGTGGCCGGGCGTATGCCCGGGGGTCGAGATGATCGTCACGCTGCCGTCGCCGAATACATCGTAGTCGCCTTCAAGCTTGGTTACTGGATGCTCCGGTTTGAAGCGACCGACGCCAAGCGGATTTGGCCACTCGTATTCGGCCTTCTGCACCAGCAGCATGGCTTGCGGGAATAGCTCCACATTACCAATGTGGTCTGGATGGGTATGGGAGATGGCAAGATATTTGATCTCAGCGGGCTTCACACCCAGCGCTTCAAGTTGAGACGCGAGTGTCTTCGGCCGACGCCAGAATATAGCCCTTGGATCAGCCGGGGCTTGCCCGTCGGGCATGGCGGCAACAGCGTCAGGAACGCCGGTGTCCCAAAGTAACCAACCCTGCGGGTGATGCATCAGGTAACAGTTTTCGGCCATATCCATCGGCATGCCGACATTGACGCCCGGCGACCAGCGAGAAATGTCGATGACGTGACCTTCGCCGCAGTTGAAAATGTAAAGTTTGTCGACGCCAACCCTGGTTTGCGTCGAGGCTGGCGCACCAGCAATTGACAGCGCCACCACCGCGGCAATGCTGATACTCAATCTTTTCATATTACCCTCCCCTGGCTCCGCAGGCGAATGCCACATAATTACCGTTACAAGCTACCGGACTCCGCCTATATTAGGCAGTAGCTTGGCTCAACGGAAGCCAAAGGCGGACTGCGAGCCAACGAGTGTCCGAGTTGGGTCAAACTCGGTCCTCGGGGTGCCGCTGCGCCACGTCCGCTTAACTGCCGTAAGGAGCCATCATCTAAGCGTCGCTGCAGGGTCGGTCGTCATTCGATCACCTGGTCGGCGCGGGAGGAGACAAGTACTCGCGAATCTTGGCCAAGAGCTGACGCGGGCTAAACGGCTTGCTGAAGTAAGCATCGCAACCCGCGGAGCGGGTCTTTTCGTCATCCCCGGTCAAGGCATATGACGTGATGACGATAATGGGGATGGCGGAAAGCGCTGGGTTCGCCTTGATCCTCCGCGTGGCCTCGTAGCCGTCGAGGATCGGTAGCTGGATGTCCATCAGGATGAGATCGGGCCTTTGCGCGGTGGCCGCAGCAACCCCTGCCTCGCCGTCCTCGGCTTCGATCACCTCAAAATCGGCGCTCGTGAGCAAGTCCCGCAGGATTTGCCGGTTGTCTTCCTGATCCTCGATCACCAGGATGCGCTGGCTCACGATTTCCCCACTTGTGCTTCGACCCGCACCGGAAGCGTGAAATAGAAGGTCGATCCCTTGCCAGGCTCGGATTCGACCCAGAGCCGCCCACCGTGCATCTCGATGATGCGCTTGGCGATCGACAGGCCGAGGCCGGTTCCGCCCTTCTTTCGCGTAATGGAGCTGTCGGCCTGCTGGAACTCCTCGAAGATCTTGGCCTGATCGGCCACGGCAATGCCGGGCCCCGTATCGCATACCGCAACCGTGAATGCTCCGTTGGTTACGGAAGCCCGGATTGCTACCTCGCCCTTGTCGGTGAACTTGATCGCGTTGCCGACCAGGTTGAGTAGCACCTGAGAGAGCCGCCGTTCGTCACCATGACCACTTGGTAGGTCCGCTGCCACCT
>Ga0137377_10004624_pt1 | contig 10862 bp, 9 predicted proteins | sample SagtaG_22_FD_104815 | JGI IMG/M metagenome (GOLD analysis project Ga0137377, IMG submission 104815) | Vadose zone soil microbial communities from Sagehorn Ranch, Mendocino, California, USA - Sage2_L_40_16 metaG | ecosystem: Environmental > Terrestrial > Soil > Vadose zone | place: USA... | reverse complement strand
CGTTCGGTCAGGGCATTCTGTCAGGGCATTCCATCAGGGCGATAGCGCCTCCAGCAGATCGCGCTCCAGCTGCAACTGCGCCTTCGGTTGCGTCAGGGGCGGCCCGTCGATCAGGAACACGTCCTCGACGCGCTCGCCGAGGGTCAGGATCTTGGCGGTGAGCACGTTGACGCCGTGGCGTGCCAGCACCCGCGCAACCGCGTACAACAGGCCGAGGCGGTCGGTTGCGACCAGCGACAGCAGATAGTGCTGTCCCGACTCGTCGGCGTTCAGCTGCACCGCCGGCGACACCGGGAAATGGCGTGACTGGCGCGACAGCCTTCCCTTGACCGGAGCGGGCAGCTCGACCTGCCCGGCCATCCAGCCGGTCAGCTCGCTCTCGATCCGGTCCAGCAGACTTCGAAAATGGGTGCCGTGTCCCCGTTCGGACACGAGGAACGTATCGAGCGCGTAGCCGCCGCGCGTCGTATGGATCTTGGCGTCCAGAATGCTCAGGCTGCGGCTGTCGAAGTATCCGCATACGCGCGCAAACAGCTCCTTCTGGTCGCGCACGTACAGCAGCACTTCGATGCCTTCGCCGCCCGGGGCCAGCCTGGCCCGCACGATCGGCCGGTCGGTTGCCACGTGAACCAGCAGGGCGCGGGCGTGCCACGCGATGTCCTGCGCCGAATGACGCAGGAAGTACACGATGTCCAGTTCGCGCCACAGCGGCTCGTGCGCGTGCTCCGAGAGCCCGTACAGGCGCAGAATGCGCAGGGCTTCCTGCTTGCGCCCCTCCAGTTCGGCATCGGCCGGTTGGGCTTCGCCGCCCAGGGCGCGCCGCGTCAGCTGAAACAGCGTCTCTATCAGACGCGCCTTCCAGTTGTTCCACACCTTGGGACTGGTTCCGCGAATGTCGGCGACCGTCAGCAGGTACAGCGCCACCAGGCGCCGGTCGGTCCCCACCAGCCGGGCAAAGCGGCCGACCACGGCCGGATCGGTCAGGTCCTGCTTCTGCGCCGTTTGCGACAGCTTCAGGTGGTACCGCACCAGGAATACGACCAGCTCGGTGTCCTCGGCGCCGACCCCGTGCTGACGGCAGAAGCGGCGAGCGTCGCGCGCCCCCTGCTGGCTGTGGTCGCCGCCACGACCCTTGGCGATGTCGTGGAACAGAGCGGCGATGTAAAGCAGCCAGGGCCGGGCAAAGTCCGCCACCAGCTGGCTGCACAGCGGGTACTCGTGGGCGAACTGCGACTGCGTGAAGCGGCGCAGATTGCGCACCACCATCAGAATGTGCTGGTCGACCGTATAGACGTGGAACAGGTCGTGCTGCATCTGGCCGACGATGCGGCGGAACACCGGAAGATAGGCGCCCAGCACCGACCACTGATTCATCCGCCGCAGCTCGTGTACGACCCCGCGTGGCTGCTGCAGGATGCTGAGGAAGCACTGGCGATTGGTCGGGTCGCTGCGAAAATCGGGTCCCATCGAGGGCCCGGCGTGCCAGATCGCCCGCAACAGGCCGGGCGACATTCCCTTCAGCTCCGGATGCCGTTGCAGCAGCAGGAAGGCGCGCAGGATCGCCGCCGGCTCCCGTTTCAGCGCTTGCGAATCGGCGATGTCGAGCAGTTCGTCGCGCGAGGAAAACACGGCATCGAGTACGATCGCGGGCGCCGGATCGGGCGGCGTCAACCGCTGCTCGATGGTCAGCAGCACGATCGTGTTCAACTGGGTCACGGTCTTGGCGGCCCGGTAGTAGTTCTGCATCAGCAGCTCGCTGGCGAGCCGGCTTGCGCTGCCGCGCAGCGCCATGGCTTCGGCGACGGCCCGCTGCACATCGAACAGCAGCCGATCCTCGCGCCGGCCGGCCACCAGGTGCACGCGCGCGCGGATCGACCTGAGCGTGCGCTCGGTACGGCGCAAGGTGGCCGTTTCCTCGCGGGTCAGCAGGCCGCCGCGCTGCAGGTCACTCCAGGAACGACCCAGGCCCGCGACCTGCGACAGCCACAGCAGCATCTGCAGATCGCGCAGCCCGCCCGGGCTCTCCTTGCAGTTCGGTTCGAGCGCGAACGGCGTGTCCTCGAATTTGGCGTGCCTCTGTTTCTGCTCGAGCAGCTTGGCGTTCAGGAACGCGCGCGGGTCGAGCACCCGGTGCAGCTCCGACTGCAGAGCGGCAAACGGGGCGCGCGCGCCGCACACCAGGCGCGATTCGAGCATCGCGGTCATCACGGTCGGATCGCGGCCGGCTTCATGCCCGCATTGCTCGATCGTGCGCACCGCGTGACCGATCGGCAGCCCCATGTCCCACAGCATATGGACGAAGGATTCGATTTTCCCGGCCTGCGCGGCGCTCGGCTCCCGGGCCGGCACGATCAACAGGTCGACGTCGGAATAGGGAAACAGCTCCGCCCGCCCGTAGCCGCCGACTGCGCACACGGAGGCAAGGCGGACCAGCTGGGAATGCTCGGCCGCGCGCCGCACGAATCGATCCGCAACGCGCGTCAGCTGCGACAGCAGTCGCTGCACCGAGCCGGTGGTCTGGAATTCGCCGATGACCCGAGCCCGCTGCGCGCTCAACTCGCCGCGCAAAGCGAATCCGGGGTCGTTCATTGTTCAGACGAGCGCCGGCTTAGGCGTCCAGTTCAGGCGACCCGCCGCGATCGCAGGCGGAGGCGAGGTGCCGGCCGACCTCGTCAGCACTTCGACGCCGGACTCGGTCACCAGCACCGTGTGTTCCCACTGCGCCGACAGGCTGTGATCCTTGGTCACGATGGTCCAGCCGTCGGCGAGCTCGCGGATCTCGCGCCGGCCCGCGTTGACCATCGGCTCGATCGTAAACGTCATGCCGGGAACGAACCGATCCAGCGTGCCGGCCCGGCCATAGTGCAGAACCTGCGGCTCCTCGTGGAAGCGCCGGCCGATTCCGTGGCCGCAGAATTCGCGCACCACGCTGTATCCGTGCTTTTCCGCGTGCACCTGGATTGCGGCGCCGATGTCGCCGAAGTGACCCCCGGGCCGCACCGCGGCGATGCCCAGCCACATGCACTCGAACGTGACTTCGCACAGCCGACGTGCCCCGATCGAGACGTCGTCGACCAGGTACATCCGGCTGCTGTCGCCGTGCCAGCCGTCCTTGATGACCGTCACGTCGATGTTGACGATGTCGCCGGCCTTCAGCGCGCGCTCACCGGGAACTCCATGGCAGACCTGATGGTTCACCGACGTGCAGATCGACTTCGGGTACGGGCGATAGCCCGGCGGGGCGTAATTCAGCGGGGCCGGGATCGTCCCCTGCACGTCCACCATGTAGTGGTGGCACAGCCGGTCGAGCTCTCCGGTGGTCACTCCCGGCTTCACATGGGGAGTGATGAAATCGAGCACCTCGGCGGCCAGGCGGCCGGCGACGCGCATCGACTCGATTTCCTCCGCGTTTTTGATCGTGACGGCCATTGCAGCGTGGACCCGCGACCCGATCGGGTGCGTGCGAGGGACCAGGGCATTGCCGCTATAATACCCGGCTTCACGGGGCTGGCCCGTCGCTGCAGTGGAGCGGACCAGCCCTTTGATTTGTTTCGAAGTTCTGACAGCGCGCGCACCGCCACCAAGGTGCTGCCTGCCGGGGAGCGAGTCCGCTCCCCGGCGAGCGGACTCGGCGGCTGCGTCGGACCCAACCTTGGAGAGAGCACTATGTCAGTGACGATGCGCCAGATGCTGGAAGCAGGCGTCCATTTCGGGCATCAGACCCGATTCTGGAACCCGAAAATGGCACCCTTCATTTTCGGCCAGCGCAACAGGATCCACATCATCAATCTCGAGCGTACGCTGGACCAGTTCGTCGCGGCGACCCGGTTCACCCGCCAGCTGGCCGCCAATCGAGGCACGATGCTGTTTGTCGGGACCAAGCGCCAGGCGCGGGAGATCCTGGTGGAGGAAGCGCACCGGTCCGGCATGCCGTTTGTCGATCAGCGATGGCTGGGTGGGATGCTGACGAATTACAAGACGATCAAGACCTCGATCAAGCGGCTGAAGGAGATGGAGCAGACCAAGGAGGAGGGCGGGCTGGACCGGATGCCGAAAAAAGAGGGGCTGCATTTTCAGCGGGAGATCGACAAGCTGAACAAGGCGATCGGCGGCATCAAGGAGATGAACGCACTGCCCGACGCGTTGTTCGTGATCGACGTCGGGTACCACAAGATCGCGATCGCCGAGGCGAACAAGCTCGGTATTCCGGTGGTCGGGGTGGTCGATACCAACCATTCTCCGGAGGGCATTGCGTACGTGATCCCGGGCAACGACGACTCCAGTCGCGCGGTTCGCCTGTATGCGCGTGGGGTCGCCGATGCGATCCTGGAGGGCAAGGCCAATGCGTCGCTGGGGGTCGTTGCGAGCGTGACCGACGACGAGTTCGTCGAAGTCAGCGAGGACTCCGGCCCGGAAGCCTGAGTTGCCGTCTGAGCCGGGGCGAGCCGGTTGAGCGATTGGCAGTCCGATTCGATGGGGGCGGTCGCCCCCTCTCTGCGCAATGAACGCATGGAAGGACTCAACGATGGCCGAGGTGACCGCGGGCATGGTCAAGGAATTGCGCGAAAAGACCGATGCGCCGATGATGGAGTGCAAGAAAGCGCTGGCCGAAGCACAGGGCAACATGGCCAGGGCCGAGGAGATCCTGCGGGTCAAGCTGGGTAACAAGGCCGCCAAGGCGTCGACCCGGGTCGCGGCCGAAGGCATCGTGGCGATCGATGTGGGCGCGTCCGGCAAGGTCGGCTCGATCGTCGAGGTGAATTGCGAGACCGACTTCGTGGCCAAGAACGAGGAGTTCCAGGCGTTCGCCCGGGCGCTGGCCGCTCTGGTGATGGCGCGCGCGCCGGCCGATGTGGCCGCGCTGGCGGCGCTTCCGCTGCGAAGCACGAGTGTCGAGGCCGAACGCATCGCGCTGATCGGTAAGATCGGGGAAAACATCTCGATTCGCCGGTTTGCCCGGCTTCAGGCCGTCGGCCGACTCCTGAGCTACGTGCACGGCGGATCGAAGATCGGCGTGCTGGTGGACCTGACCGGGGGAGACGACACGCTGGGCAAGGACCTGGCGATGCACATCGCAGCCGGAAAGCCCAGGTCGCTGCGGGCCGACGGCGTGCCGGCCGAAGACATCGCGCGCGAGCGGTCGATCGCGCAGCAGAAGGCGGCCGAGTCCGGCAAGCCGGCCGAAATCCAGGCCAAGATGACCGAGGGGGCGGTTCAGAAGTACCTGAAGGAGGTGACGCTGCTCGGGCAGCCGTTCGTGAAGGACGACAAGCTGTCGGTCGAGCAACTGCTGAAGCAGAAGGGCGCCACGGTCAACGCATTCGCGCTGTTCGTGGTGGGCGAGGGCATCGAGAAGCGGCCGGACGATTTTGCGGCCGAAGTCGCTGCGGCAGCGCGCCGTTAAGCGGCCGGCAGCGCCACAAGAAGAGACAGGTGCAATGAACATCGAGCGCCGCTACCGGCGCGTTCTGCTGAAGCTCTCCGGCGAGGCATTGATGGGGGAGCAGGCGTTCGGCATCAGCCGGACCACGATTGAAGAAATGGTCCAGGACATCGCCCGGGTGGTCCGGCTCGAAGTCGAGCTGGCGATCGTGATCGGCGGCGGCAACATCTTCCGCGGGGTGGCGCTCGGAGCGAGCGGGATGGAGCGCGCGACCGCCGACTACATGGGCATGATGGCGACCATCATGAACGCGATGGCCCTGCAGGACGCGATGCAGCGCGCCGGCCTGGAAGCGCGCGTGCAGTCGGCGCTGAACGTCGAGCAGGTGGTCGAGCCCTATATCCGGCCCAAGGCGATGCGGTATCTGGAGGAAGGCAAAGTCGTGATCTTCGCCGCCGGAACCGGCAACCCGTTTTTCACCACCGACACGGCGGCGGCGCTGCGCGGCTCGGAGGTGGGCGCGCAGATCGTGCTGAAGGCGACCAAGGTGGACGGCGTTTACTCGGCCGACCCGAACAAGGATCCGTCGGCCGTGCGCTATACGCGGATCAGCTTCGATGACGCCCTTGCGCGCAACCTGCAGATCATGGACGCGACGGCCTTTGCGCTGTGTCGTGACCAGCGACTGCCGATCCGGGTCTTCAACATCGCCAAACCGGGCGCGCTGCTGCGGGCCGTGCTGGGCGAAGACGAGGGTACTCTGGTATACGTCTGAACCGCGGGCACGGTTCCGGGGCCACGTGCGGCTTCGGGGTTGGCGAGGAGGCAGCGCATGAAACCGACCGAGATACGTAGTTCGACCGAGCAGAAGATGCTCAAGAGTGTCGAGTCCTTGAAGCATGACCTGGCGAAGATCCGAACCGGCCGCGCGCACACCGGGCTGCTGGACCACATACAGGTCGAGTACTACGGTTCGATGGTTCCGCTCAGCCAGGTCGCCAACGTGGGACTGGCCGATGCCCGGACCATCACCGTGCAGCCGTGGGAAAAGAAGATGCTGACGGTGATCGAAAAGGCGATCCGGGAATCGGATCTGGGGCTGAATCCGGCCTCGCAGGGGGAGCTGCTGCGCATCCCGATGCCGCCGCTCACCGAGGAGCGGCGGCGCGAGATGACCAAGGTCGTGCGGCACGAAGGCGAGAACGCGCGGGTGGCGGTTCGCAATCTGCGGCGCGACGCGATTCACCAGCTGAAGGAAATGCTGAAGAAAAAGGAGGTTTCCGAGGACGACGAGCGGCGCGCACAGGACGAGGTGCAGAAGCTCACGGACCGATTCGTCGGCGAGATCGACAAGCTGGTCGCCGAAAAGGAAAAAGAGCTGATGACGGTCTGAGATGCGTGCCATTCGATGACAGGGGCCGCGCACCGGTGAACTCGCCGAATTCCGACGCGGTCGTACCCCCGCGCCACGTTGCCGTGATCATGGACGGCAACGGTCGCTGGGCCACCGCACGGCATCTGCCTCGGGCAGCCGGACACTCGCGCGGCGTGGAGGCGGTCCGCTCGACCATCGAGACCTGCGCGCGGCGCGGAGTGGAATACCTGACCCTTTTCGCGTTCAGCTCGGAGAACTGGCGCCGGCCGGCCGACGAGGTGTCGCTGCTGATGCGTCTTTTCGTCAGTTCATTGCAGCGCGAGGTCGGCCGACTGGTCGAAAACGGTGTGCGGATGCGCGTGGTCGGGCAGGTCGATTCGCTGGAACCGGAATTGCGGCGCCTGATCCGGGATGCCGAGGATCGCACCGAGGGCAACGAACGGCTGAATCTGACCGTCTGCGCCAGTTATGGAGGCCGCTGGGACATCGTGCAGGCGGCCCGCGCGCTGGCGAAGCGGGCCGCTCGCGAAGGCAACCTGAGCGCCATCGACGAGCAGCGCTTCGCGGCCGAGCTGGCGCCGGCGTTTGCTCCGGACCCGGACTTGCTGATCCGCACCGGTGGGGAGCGCAGAATCAGCAATTTCCTGCTGTGGCAAATGGCGTATACCGAGCTGTACTTCACCGACGTGCTGTGGCCTGACTTCGACGCCGACCAGCTGGAGATCGCGTTCGGGTGGTTCGCCCGTCGCGAACGCCGATTCGGCCGCGTTGAATCGACGCTGTCCCGACCATGAGAGCTTCAACGTGCTGCGCACGCGTTTGATCACGGCCGTCGCGCTGCTCGCCCTGATCGGGGCCGCGGCGGCGTGGGGCGGCACGGCGCTGCTTGCTCTGTTCGCGCTGCTGGTGGCCGCGGCCATGTACGAATGGATGCGGCTTGCGGGCTGCAGCCTGGTCGTTTCCGCGGGCGTGGCCGCCGTCTATGGGGCGCTTCTGGTCGGCACCTCGGCGCTTGATGTGCGGGCATCGGACGGCGTCAATGCGGCGGCGTCGCTGGCCGCCTGCACGCTGTGGTGCGGCCTGGGTGCCGCCGTTGGGTGCGCCGAGCGCGGCCGCCTCACGGTCGGGCGCGGCGCGTCGATGATTCTGGCGCTGGCGCTGCTGACGGCCGGATGGATGGCGCTCGACAGCCTGCTGCAAAAGGGGCTGCAATGGCTGGTGTCGGTGCTGGCTGTGGTCTGGATCGCGGACATCGCGGCCTACTTCACCGGCCGGGCCCTCGGTCGTCACAAGCTGGCGCCGCGGGTGAGCCCCGGCAAGACTTGGGAAGGCGTCTACGGCGCGCTCGCGTTCGTCACAGTGACCGCGTTGGTGGTTTACGGACGGTGGCCGCATGCACGCCTGTGGTCCAACCATCTGCTGGCAGAGGTGGCCTGGCCACTCGCGTTGGCTGCCTTGTGGTGCCTGGTGGCGCTGTCGATCGTCGGCGATCTGTTCGAGAGCCTGTTGAAACGGCAGGCACAGGTCAAAGACAGCGGTCGGCTGCTGCCCGGTCATGGCGGAGTGCTGGATCGAATCGACGCCACGCTGCCGACGCTTCCTGCCGCAGTACTGATCGATTGGTGGACCCGGTGAGCGACGGCCCGCTGGCCCGGCAGGGCGTGTGCATTCTCGGGGCGACCGGTTCGATTGGAACCAGCACGCTGGAGGTGCTGGCGCGGCATCCGGACCGCTTCCGGGTAGTCGCCTTGACCGCGCACTCGAACGTCGATCAACTGATCGGGCTGTGTCGCCGCTTCGAGCCCGAGCTGGCGGCGATCGGCGATGCGCGGCAAACCGCGCTGCTGGCCGAGGGCCTGCGCAAGGCGGACCTGCGTACGGCGGCGGTCGGCGGCGCCGCAGGCCTGGTGCAGGCCGCGTGCCTGGAGTCGGCCGATTGCGTGGTGGCCGCGATCGTGGGAGCCGCCGGACTGAGCGCTACGCTGGCGGCGGCGCGCGCCGGCAAGCGACTGCTGCTGGCGAACAAGGAAGCCATCGTGTGCGCCGGCTCGCTGCTGATCGAGGCGGTGCGCAACAGCCGGGGCAGCCTGCTGCCGGTCGACAGCGAGCACAATGCGATCCACCAGTGCCTGGCCGCGGCGCGGGACGCCCACCACGCGGTCAAGCGCCTGATCCTGACCGCCTCGGGCGGGCCGTTTCTGAGGCGCGCCGATCTGGCCGGCGTGACGCCCGAACAGGCGTGCGCTCATCCGAAATGGAATATGGGTCGCAAGATCTCGGTGGACTCGGCCACGTTGATGAACAAGGGCCTCGAGGTGATCGAGGCGAACTGGCTGTTCGGCTTCGAGCCGGAGCAGATCGACGTGGTGATCCATCCGCAAAGCGTGATTCATTCGATGGTGGAATTCGTCGATGGGTCGGTGCTGGCGCAGATGGGCACGCCGGACATGCGCACACCGATCGCCTATGCGCTCGGATTTCCCGAGCGGATCAGCAGCGGCTCGCCCCGCCTCGATCTGCTGCAGGCCGGCCCCTTGCAGTTCGAAGCCCCGGACCACCACCGCTTCCCCTGCCTGCGATTGGCGTACCAGGCGCTGCAGGCCGGCCCGTCCGCCTGCATCGCTCTGAACGCGGCCAACGAGGTGGCGGTCGACTCTTTTTTGAAACGCGAGCTGCCGTTTGCTCGAATCCCTGCCGTGATCCAGGAGGTGCTCGTCGCCAGTCGGGGCGCGCCGCCGGATTCGGTCGAGGCGATCCTCGACCTCGATGACGGGGCCCGCCGCCAGGCTCGATCGGTACTGACGAAAAAAATATGGGCTTCCTGACCACGATTCCGGCTTTCCTGGTGGCGCTCGGTCTGTTGATCGTCGTGCACGAGCTCGGTCATTTCTGGATGGCGCGCTGGTGCGGCGTCAAGGTGCTGCGGTTCTCGGTCGGGTTCGGCCGGCCGATCGCGCGCTGGGTCCGAGGCGCGGACCGGACCGAATGGGTGATCGCCGTGGTGCCGTTGGGCGGCTACGTGAAGATGCTGGACGAGCGCGAGACCGAGTCCGGACCGATCGATCCGTCGGAGCTGCCGCGTGCCTTCAACCGGCAGCCGGTGCTGCGGCGTGCTGCCATCGTGGCAGCCGGCCCGGTGGCCAATCTGCTGTTTGCCGTGCTGATCTACGTCGTACTCAATCTGATCGGGACCACGGACATCAGGGCGGTCGTGGGTCAGCCCGAGGCGGGAACGCCGGCTGCGGCCGCGGGGCTGGCGGAAGGCGACCTGGTGCTCCGGATGGGCGATCGCCCGATACGGTCCTGGAACGACCTGCGCTGGTCCGTGCTGCAGCAGGCGAGCGACCACGCACGCCCGCAACTCGTGGTGCGCGGCTCCAACGGAGCCGAGCGAACGCTGCAGCTGGACCTGGGCGGCGTCGATACGGATCGGCTCGACAGCGACTGGTTCACCCGCATCGGCATTCACCCGGGCGATCCGGAGCCGATCATCAGGGCGCTGGCGCCGGGCGATCCGGCTGCGATGGCGGGTCTGCAGGTCGGGGACCGGATCGTGTCGATCGACGCAGACGCCGTCAAGTCGGCCGCCGACGTGAGCCGGCGCGTTCGCGCCGCCCCGCATCGTCGGTTGCAGTTGCAGATCGAACGCAACGGGCGCGAGCTGCAGATCCCGGTCACGCCGGTCGAAGCCGTCGTGGGTGGGCAACACATCGGGCGCGTCGGCATCGATTTTCGGGACCCGATCCTGGTGCGCGACGGACCGGCTCAGGCGGTGGCGCATGCCGTGGGCAGGACGTGGGAGACCTCCTGGTTCTCGCTGCGGATGTTCGGTCGGATGGTGATCGGTCGTGCGTCGTGGCACAACCTGTCGGGTCCCGTGACGATCGCCGACGTCGCGGGGCAGAGCGCACGCATCGGTCTGTTCGCTTACATGAGCTTCCTGGCACTGGTGTCGATCAGCCTGGGCGTGCTGAACCTGTTGCCGGTTCCAGTGCTCGACGGCGGGCACTTGCTGTACTATGCGATCGAGGTTGTGACAGGCAGCCCTCCCTCGCCGACATGGCTTGAACTGGGACAGCGCGTAGGGATCGGGCTGCTCGTCGT
>Ga0137377_10004621_pt1 | contig 10866 bp, 9 predicted proteins | sample SagtaG_22_FD_104815 | JGI IMG/M metagenome (GOLD analysis project Ga0137377, IMG submission 104815) | Vadose zone soil microbial communities from Sagehorn Ranch, Mendocino, California, USA - Sage2_L_40_16 metaG | ecosystem: Environmental > Terrestrial > Soil > Vadose zone | place: USA... | reverse complement strand
TTATGGTAATAGTCGAGAACAAGAGACTTCACCCGTCTAATCGGCCGTCAAACGACCATTGGGGCGGGCCCTCGACCTGGCCGGGCTCCGAAAGCATTCGAATCGCATCGCCACCCGTAGCAGAGGTCACCATGATTTCATCCGGCTGGCCAACTTGGTGCTCGCGAATAAAAAGCAGCTTCTGACCGTCGGGTGAAAATGAAGGCCCCCAATCCTGCGCAAGGGGCGGAGGCTCGGTCAAGCGGTGCAAGGTGAAGTCTTCGAGTGAGATCACCAAGAGGCCGGCCTCCGCCGTGAAGACTATGGATTTACCATCGGGCGACCAATTCAGTTCGCCGTGCCGGGGAGTGACGTCGCGGCATCGAGCTTGCGCTCGCCCGTGCGCGCGGGAGGCACCACATAGGCCGCGGCCCTGGTGGTCAGCTTCTTTTCCGACTCCTTTCTCTCCGGTTCCTGCTTCTGTTCCCCCCCAATCTCTGAGGGCACAACATGGATCGCGAACTCTTTGTTGGCAAAGCGCGAGAAGGCGATCGAACGGCCATCCGGCGACCAAACCGGACAACAGTCTTCGTCATTGCTGGTCAACTGCAGCATCTGATCGCTTTCGGTTAGGCGCTGATGCAAGGGTTTGCGACAGCAAGATTGTTCACGAGATGGCCCTGCGGGGCCAGGCCTTTGAACAGAACCAGATGGGAATTGCATCCATCCTGGCGATTGGCCCAGATTACAGTGCGAAAGAAGCGCTCACCTGGTTCGGGCAGGCGGCGCAACAAGGATACGCCCCGGCCCAGGTTAACCTTGCCGTGATGCACATCAATGGTTGGGGTACTCCCGTCAACTACGGCGCCGCATTGCGCTGGCTACGAGCGGCTGCCGATCAGCACTTCGCTCGCGCCTACTATAACCTCGGGATTCTCTACCTGGAGGGACAGGGTGTGCGGCCGGACTTCGAGGAAGCGTCTCGCTGGTTTCAGAAAGGGGCTGAGGCTGGCGATAGCAGCGCACAGACGAATCTCGGTTATATGTACGATCAAGGGCTGGGCCGTCAGAGGAACACTTCGACCGCAGCCACCTGGTATGGCAAAGCGGCTGGTGCCGGTAATGCTTTGGGGGAGAACAATCTTGCCGACATGTATTTGAGAGGCGATGGTCCGCAAGACAATGCCGCAGCGTTTCGCTGGTTCCGAGAATCTGCTGTCCAGGGACATACGGGAGCCCGCATCAAGCTCGGATACATGTACGCGGAGGGCCGAGGCACGGGAAAAGATCCGGAGGCGGCCTACGCCTGGATTACGGCCGCATCGCTCGCCCAGGACCCACGGGGAAAAGACCTGCTTCGTTCGCTGGAAACGGTCTTGAAACCGGAGCAGATCGCGAGAGCTCGTCAGCGGGCGAGTAGTTTGCTATTGGAACGAGAGCAGCAACTCTCGGCTAAAGCATTCGCGCAGTAAGCAATTGACGCGAGTTTGTACTTTGTTTCGGGGACGTTTTTCACCGGGTGCCATGCAGGGCGGTTGTTATCAAGGAGCAATTCGCGAGCGTATGACATTGTTTGATGAACGGGAAAAGTCCGATTCACTGTCAATAAAGGGTTCAGGATCTACGATCCCTGTTCGGCAACCGCGCACCCTTTTGTCGGAACAGATTGGGGAGGTGTTAGGGGACTTTGCGATATACTCTGCCAGCAGAGCGGGAGTAGCTCAATGGTAGAGCATCGGCTTCCCAAGCCGGTGGTTGCGGGTTCGATCCCCGTCTCCCGCTCCACAATTTCCCGAATGCTTTCCCTGCGCCGAAGGGTTAATGTCCGTAACTGTCCAAGATCCTGTGGAAAAACGAACCAAGAATTGACTCTCACTTACTAAGAAATGAAGAACCGGTCCTGACCGCCCACCGGTTCGTCTTCGATAATTGGTTTTCCCCGGCTGGCGAGGAGCGGGTGTGCGTTGGTGCTCAGGGCGGCTGAAAGCGAACTTCTGAAATGCAGGTGCAGTTACGTGACCCCGGATACGACGGAGCCAGTAACCCGTGCGATGCGATTCTAAGAGAGCCACGGCTTTTGCCCCATCACGCCGGATCCCCGATTTTTTCGGTATGCGACTACATGAATACCTCGCCGACGGAGATGACGGCGCTGGAGCAGCAACCTGGCGCCGGCTATAACCTCCTGTCGTACAATCTTTTCATCATGTTCGATTCCGCGCGACTGTTGTTATTTCTGACGGCAGCGGTATTGCTTGCCGTGGCCCCGGGACCGGGAATGCTTTACGTGCTGGCCAGAAGTCTAGCCGGAGGGAAACGTGAAGGAGTGCTCTCCGCGCTGGGCACGTTTCTTGGGGGCATGGTACACGTTTTTGCAGCGGCCCTCGGAGTTTCCGTCATCCTGAACCGATCTGCTCTGGCGTTCTCAACCGTGAAGTATGTGGGTGCGGCTTACCTCTGCTTCTTAGGTGTGAGAATGATCCTTGATGCGCGAAGGCAAGAGAGATTCTCCACAGACGATGTCCCGGCGGCGACCGGCGCGGCAGCTCGAAATCCGCTCTGGCAGGGCGTGGCGACGGAAGTGCTCAATCCCAAGACCGCGTTGTTCTTTCTCTCCTTCATCCCGCAGTTCGTCAACCGGGAGACCGGAAATGTGTTCCTGCAGTTCATCCTGCTGGGGACTGTTTCGGTGGCTCTGAATACCTCCGCGGATCTGATCGTGATCCTACTCGCCTGGCCGTTGGGGATGAAGATTCGATCCTCGGCAATATTCCGCCGCAGGCAGAGAACAGTGAGTGGGGCCATGATGATCGGACTGGGAACGTACTTGGCTACGAGCGAAAGCAAGTAGGCGCGGGACCCCGCCCAATGGTTTTCCTACAACTCCGGAATCTTTCCAGGAGTGCGAGTTCCATTTGCCAAGCAGGGCACGCAGTTAACTCGGGGAGCTAGAGCGATGGAAGCTACAACGATGCTGGCCACCACCAACGCCAACAATGCTGCCGTGGAGGAGGGCAGGGCAATCCCGCTGGTGCGGGTTCGCCTCGATTCGGTGGATGTCTTGCGAGGTGTGATTATGATTTTGATGACTTTGGATCACACCCGCGACTTCCTGCTCGCGGTCGTTAGGCTCGGGGAAAACGCGTACGGTCGTGCGATTCTGAAAGAGGTGCAGACACGACTGGAGCGCGACGTCGCGGCTGGCGCTGTTCACGCAACCCTGGAACGACTCGAGAGGAAGAGAGTCGTTTCGTCTCGACTCGGACCCGGTACGCCGGTGCGTGGCGGCCGGGCGCGACGTTTCTACCATCTGCAACCCAAGGGTGTGCGCGCACTCAACGACGCGCGAGCCGCCATCGACAGTTCGTGGCAAGGCCTCAAGTGGCCACTGAAAGGATGCGTATGACTGCGACCTCCCAGTTGGGCTGAAGCGTTGCTGCGAGTGTTCCTCAAACCTGCCGATTTCGACAGCGTGTCGGGAGATCTTCTTGAAGAATACCGAGACAGTATTCATCCAGTCCGCGGACAGCGAGGAGCGGACGCATGGTACGTGATGCAGGTGCTCGGATTCGTATCGCGCAGCGCCCGCGTATGGGCAGTTCTCTTCGGTGCGGCGTTCGTCACCCGAACGGCGCTCGATTGGCTTGCGCCGCCGGTGGATTTCCACGCTCGATCGACCGTGTCGACGTTCCTTGGCGCCGGGATCCTGGTGGCAGCGGGGCTTTGGGCATCCTTGCGCTCTGGTTCGCTCTTCGCGGGCACGCTCACCGGTGTTGCAGCGACTGCCATCGGCGCTGTTATCAGCGCTATCGGCGCCGCGGGCCTTCTGGCGATCCGGCACGACGCGGATACGATGGCGGCAATCCGCGCCAGTGGCGGCCTCCCTGAAGTGTTCGAGTTACCCATAATGATGATTCTCCCCGGAGCGGTGCTCGGCACCATCGGAGGCGTGGCTGGCACGACGATCAAGCGCTTGCGTTCGGCGTAGTATTGGCCGTCGCTTTCGCGACCTTCACCACGGGCTGCTAGGCTGGCAATACAAATCTGGCGTGGATTTGCCCAGTACAGGACAAAAAAGCATAGACCCACGCAACTGAAATCATTCAAGCGTAATCTGACGAGCATGAAGGCTTCAAGACTGATAACTACCTTGATGGTTCACAGACTCCTTGATGGCTCACAGACTTGACAGTTGCTGTACCCCCGCCGATACTTGCGTTGCCCAACCTAAGCGATATCAGCTGACGACTCGATGAAGAAACCAACAGCAAGGAAAACCTCCGCGAAAAAGACTCAGAATCCGCGCGCCGCGAAGAGGTCGTCTGCCAGGCAAACCAGACCGCGACGGAACAAGGTTTCCGTCCCCATGGATACTGAAGGAAAGCTTACCTTCAACCACGCCATGATCTACGTTAAAGACGTGGATCGCGGACTTCGTTTCTACCGTGATTTGCTTGGATTCAAACTCATTGAAGACTTCCGCTATGAAGGTACGCAGGTGTATGCGCGCCTGCGCGCGCCAGGTGGCGATGGAACCATCGCGCTGCATCAGGCCGGTCCGGCGGTTTCTGTTTCGAGCGAAGGTTTGCGCCTGTACTTCGAAGTCCGCGATCTCGACAACTTCTGCCGGAAGCTCCAGAAACGAGGCTTCTACATCACCCAACTGCCACGCATGATGCCTTGGGGCTGGCGGCACGCCTATCTCAATGATCCCGATGGCCACGAGATCAGCTTGTATTGGGCAGGCGAAAACCGGATGAAGAAAACCGTGATGGAGGCCGCGCGAAAGGCCGCTCGGACTTGAAGCTTCAGCATTCGCGGTTGTGTGTCGAAACCATTTCGCTTCGCACAAGCAGAAAAACTCGTCACCAATTCGTCACCAAACCCGTTAAGGCGTTGTTGCATATAGCGAAGTGCGGAAAAACAATGCGGACAAAGGGTTCTAGGTTATTGACCTCACAATGGACACGTTAGAGGTCTGGGGTTCGAGTCTCCACGTCGGACGTTCCGCAAAACGTTGCGCTTTGCTTGCGTGCCTTCCACTGCTTTTCATGGCCTTGGTGCCATCCGCTGACCTGCATCTCGTAATGAAACAGGCCAGGAATATCATTCGGGTTGCGATCACCGTCGCGGGAATACCTGTTTGAGCGGCTTCGTTTTGGCCAGCTCTTGCAGAAGATTCTCGTAGGTGGGCGCGAATTGTTCAAGCCCTGCGTGGCCGCGGGTCTCATTCCCGCTGGAGCGCTCGCTGGCTACCGCAATGATGCGGTGTATCTGCCCACGTCGCCAGACTGATAGGCTATAGCCTACTTACGAGCATGGAACAATAGGCTATGAGCTATTGAAATATACAATAACAATTCAATGTTACTGCTGATGACGGCGGCGATCAGCACGGCCAGGGGAATCTATCGGTCATCGCGATCATCATCATGATGATCATCGTCACCCCCACCGGCACCACCAGCAGCACCCGCATGAGCACCGGCGCCCTGACGAAAGGCCGCCTGCGCGGCGGCCTCCCGAGGCACTGCGTGCAGCCGGTCGAGATAACGGCGGCGCGCTGTGGGACAGTCCTGGTCTTGTCTCTGATTACGAACTCAGTGGCGGCCGCGGTTCCGCCGGACAACAGCTCCACCGCTCAGGTAATGACACCTGCGGCGCAGGCAACTTCTGGCGTCCCGCGCCTGGTGAGCTTTGGGTTCGAACCCCGTCTCCCGCTCACCTTTCCTCCACTCACGGATTCCCTGAACGTCAGGTTGGTCCAGTCCAACTGGTCCAGGTTCTTAATCCCCAAACATCTTGAATCTCACCGCTCCTGGGTGTATACCACCACCGGGCTCTGCCAGACACTGTGGCGGCTGATATTGAATTCCGATAAATCTGTAACACCGCGAGCCAGACAGAGAAACTAGAATTAGAATTGGAAGGTTTGTAGCGATGGAGGGTAGGAACATGAGTTCTGGCATTATGACGCCGTCCGGAATTAACGCTCCTCGGGAATACATGGAAGAAGTAATGATCGGTGTGAAAGCGAAGAATCCCGCGGAGCCGGAATTCCATCAGGCCGTTCAGGAAGTGTTCGAATCACTGAGGTTGGTGCTGGCGAAGCATCCGGAATACCAATCGGCCCGTTTGCTGGAGCGGATTGTGGAACCGGAGCGTGTGATTATGTTCCGCGTGCCTTGGTTTGATGATCAGGGAAATATTCAGGTGAATCGCGGTTTTCGCATCGAGATGAACAGCGCCATTGGTCCGTACAAGGGCGGCCTGCGCTTCCATGCTTCCGTAAATCTGGGCATCTTGAAGTTCCTGGCATTCGAACAGGTATTCAAGAACTCGCTTACCACGCTGCCCATGGGCGGTGGAAAAGGGGGGTCGGATTTTGATCCCAAGGGGAAGAGTGACAACGAAGTGATGCGTTTCTGCCAGAGCTTCATGACCGAACTCCAGCGTCACATTGGACCAGACACTGACGTTCCGGCTGGTGACATCGGAGTGGGTGGCCGCGAGATCGGTTTTATGTTTGGCCAATATAAGCGTCTCCGCAATGAGTTCACTGGAGTCCTGACGGGAAAAGGCTTGAGCTGGGGCGGTTCTCTAATTCGTCCGGAAGCGACCGGCTACGGCTGTGTCTATTTCGCCGCAGAGATGCTCAAGAGCAGACAGGACTCGCTGGAGGGCAAAATCTGCTTGGTTTCGGGCAGCGGTAACGTATCGCAATACACGATCGAAAAATTACTGGATTTAGGAGCGAAGCCGGTCACAGTGTCGGATTCAAACGGTGTCGTCTACGACCCAGACGGCATCGACCGGGAAAAACTGGCTTGGGTCATGGAGTTGAAGAATGTACGGCGCGGGCGCATCCGTGATTACGCGGACAAGTTCAAGAAGGCAGTCTTCATGCCTACGGACATCAAACTGGACCACAATCCGCTGTGGAACATCAAGGGCGATTGCGCGTTTCCGAGCGCTACGCAGAATGAGGTCACCACAATGGATGCGGCGAACCTTATTAACCATGGCTGCAAGCTGGTGGCTGAGGGGGCGAATATGCCAAGCACGCTCGAAGCGACCAAGATGTTCCTGGAAGCCAAGGTCCTGTACGGACCAGCCAAGGCGGCTAACGCCGGAGGCGTGGCTACATCGGGCCTCGAAATGGCGCAGAACAGTGCCCGGCTGACTTGGACTCGCGAGGAAGTGGATGACCGTCTCCACAAGATCATGATCGCCATCCACAAGACCTGCTACGAAACGGCGGCGGAATACGGTACGCCGGGCAATCTGGTGAACGGGGCCAACATTGGCGGCTTCCTTAAGGTGGCGAACGCGATGTTGGATCAGGGACTCGTCTAGGCGTCGGTTCAGGAGTTTGATCAGCGATGTGAGCTACGGGGTGGACGAAATCCATCCCGTATCGTTTTTTGCAATCTCGGAAATTAAGGCCGGAGATTAACACATGAATTTGCCGCAGATGGCCGAGCGGATTCTCGACGCCGAAGAACGCTTTGAAGGCTTCGAAAACCTGATGCCCTTCAAAGTGCATAACATCCTTCTGGTGTCGAGCCTATACGACTCTTTCATTCTGCGGGAAGATGGACGGCTCAACGAGTTGTTGATCGACGAATCGCTCGAACTGAGTCCGCAGCAGATTCCTGGAATTACACATGTTTCGAGTTGCGCTGAAGCGCTAGCCCTGGCGCGATCGCAACCGCAGTTCAATTTGATTGTCACCAATCTCGCGGTCGGTAATATGAACGCCGCCCAGCTGGCTGCCGAGGTCAGAAGCGCGGGTTTGGATGTCCCTGTAGTAGTGCTGGCCTACGATTACCGGGAAGTAAAAAATTTCATCGCACGCAATCCAATCACTCATATCGAACGGATTTTCTTGTGGCAGGGGAATGCCCGCATCCTGATCGCGATCGTCAAATACATCGAAGACAAGCGCAATGTCTTGCATGACACGCAAGCCATGGGTGTGCCGGTCTTGCTGGTTGTGGAAGACAATATCCGCTATTATTCCGCGTTTCTGCCGGTGATTTACACCGAACTCATCAAGCAATCGCGACGGGTGATCCAGGAGGGCGTCAACATTGCCCACAAGCTGGTGCGAATGCAAGCCCGCCCCAAGATTCTGCTCAGCTCGAATTATGAAGACGCTTCGGAGCTAGTCCAGCAATATCGTGATTACCTGTTCGGCGTTGTCTCGGACGTAGAGTTCCCATGGGATGGCAGACTCAGTCCCGAGGCCGGTTTTGAGCTGGCGCGCACCGTGAAGAGCCTGGTACCGGACGTGCCTGTGGTTTTACAAACCAGCCGCACTGAATTCCGACCGCGAGCGCATGCTGAGGGATACTCCTTTCTGCGCAAGCGTTCGCCAACGCTGCTTCGCGATTTGCGGCGGATCCTCACCGAGCAACTGGGCTTCGGCGACTTTGTGTTTCGCATGCCAGACCAAACCGAAGTGGGGCGGGCGAGCGACCTGAATACGCTTGAAGAACAGCTGCAGAGCGTCCCGGCGGAGAGTATCGCCTTCCATGCACAGCGCAACCACTTCTCCCACTGGCTCATGGCGCGGACCGAGTTTGCGCTGGCCGCCAAGCTACGCCCTCGCAAGGTCAGCGACTTCCGAACCATCGAGCACTTACGACAGAATTTGATTGAATCCATCAATGAATACCGGCGGGAGCAAAGTGACGTACTGATCGGGGACTTCAAGGCCGATACGTTCAAGCCTTCGGAATCAGGCTTCCTGAGAATCGGCTCCGGGTCGCTCGGCGGCAAGGCGCGCGGCTTGGCATTCGTGCGCCATCTCTTGCGGACGCTCCGCATCACGCGCCGTTTTCCGGGAGTTCGGGTTGCAGTACCGCCGGCAGTGGTTTTGGCTACAGATGTGTTCGATCAATTTCTCGGCGAAAACAACCTCCAGGATTTCGCCTTGCATTGTGATGATGAATGTGAGCTTCAGCAGCGGTTCCTGTCCGCCGCGTTGCCGGCGTCGCTCGAGGCTGACCTGAAGGCATTTCTTGCCGAGGTGCACTATCCGCTGGCCGTGCGTTCCTCGAGCCTGCTGGAGGACTCACAATATCAACCCTTCACTGGCGTATACGAGACCTTTATGTTGGGCAACTGGCAACAGGATGATCGACTGCGCTTAGAGCAACTCAGCGAGGCCATTAAGCGCATCTACGCTTCGACATTCAGCACGCATGCGAAGGCCTATGTACGAGCCACGCCATTTCGCCTGGAAGAAGAGAAAATGGCAGTCATCCTGCAGCAGGTTGTGGGGTCGATGCATGGGCAACGGTTTTACCCGGATTTCTCGGGAGTCGTGCGGTCCCACAATTTCTATCCCGTGCCACCAATGACTTTTGCAGATGGAATTGCGGCGGTTGCGTTGGGGCTGGGGCGGACGGTGGTGGACGGAGGAAAGTGCTTGATGTTTTGTCCACGCTATCCGAAAAATCTCGTGCAATTCTCGTCGGTGGAGGACATTCTAGCCAACTCCCAGTCGGAGTTTTGGGCGCTGGCAGTCCATGGCGGCCAGCACGGCGGATCCAGCGAGCTGCGCGAAGTGCGATTCGGGCTCGAGATGGCCGAAGAGGATGGCACGTTGCAATCCGTCGGCTCCACGTATTCGGCCGATAACCACGCTGTCTATGACGGCCTCAGCCGCACGGGGACGCGCATTGTGAGCTTTGCGCCCATGCTCAAGCACGGAGTGTTTCCGCTGGCTGCGATTCTGGAGCTTCTGGTGAAGTCCGGTGAGGACGCTTTAGGTCATCCCGTAGAGATTGAATTTGCCGTTCGCCTGCCGCGTACGGGACAAGAAGCAGCGGAATTTGGATTTCTGCAGATCCGGCCACTCACGCTCTCGCACGACCGCGAAGAATTAGCGATCGAGAACGTCGACCCAGAGATGCTGATTTGCCGGAGCACGAAGGTCCTGGGCAATGGAAGACTCGAGAACCTGCACGACCTCGTAGTTGTGGACTCCCACCGCTTTGAGCGCGGTCGCAGTCAGGAGGTGGCCAAAGCAGTGGCACATTTCAACGGCACGCTGAACCAACAGAACCGTCCTTACTTGTTGATTGGAGTAGGGAGGTGGGGATCGAACGACCCGTGGCTGGGAATTCCGGTGGAGTGGGACGAAATCTCAGGAGCTCGAGTGATTGTGGAAGCGGGATTCCGCGACTTTCGCGTCACTCCTTCGCAAGGGAGTCATTTTTTCCAAAACCTGACGGCATTTCGCATCGGCTACTTCACGGCGAACCCAGATGCAGGGGAAGGTTCGGTGGATTGGAAGTGGCTGTCTGCGCAACCCGCGGTTGAAGAACAGGGCTGCGTTCGGCACCTCCAATTCACAGAACCTCTACTCGTAATCATGAACAGCAGAAGCAGTCAGGGAATGATCTTCAAGCCGCAGAGACTGTCTTCATGATTGGGGTCTACAACTGGTCTCATAAATAGATCAGCGGCTCCCATAGACAGCATGAGCCCCGCTCTTGGGGTCGGTTCCATGCGCGGCCTCACCGGGCTCAGAGGGGTTCATGAGACAAGTTCTAGGAGCCCTGATTGTGCTTGTCATCGGAGTCCTCTTCCTGCGTCGGCGTTCTAAACGACGGTCGTGAGGGCGTGGGCAGCAACTCAGTGGCCCTCCACTTCTGTTTCAATCCACCGCGTGATTACTTGGGCAACCTGTGCCTCTTCTCCCACGTACTCGTGGTTACCATTTGCGATCATGGCGGTATCTACCCTGGCTGGACCATGGGCCAGCCGCCGAACCGAAGATGTAAGCAGTGCGAGGTCCTTTTCGCCTCCGATGTCATCCTTCGATCCGAAGAAAGCCAGTACCGGACACGTGACTCTGGTGATGGCAGCATCCGG
>Ga0137377_10004620_pt1 | contig 10868 bp, 20 predicted proteins | sample SagtaG_22_FD_104815 | JGI IMG/M metagenome (GOLD analysis project Ga0137377, IMG submission 104815) | Vadose zone soil microbial communities from Sagehorn Ranch, Mendocino, California, USA - Sage2_L_40_16 metaG | ecosystem: Environmental > Terrestrial > Soil > Vadose zone | place: USA... | reverse complement strand
CTTGTGGCCGTCGCCGGCCCAGCGGTGGGCCAGCTCCTGGACCACCGGTCGAGACCGAGATGGGGCGCCGCCGGTATGGGTGCCCACGAAGATGAACCCGATGATCAGATCGTCCGAGCCGACACCCAGGGCCCCTTTGACCGCTTCGTCGTAGGCGGCTTCGCCTGTGCGCCAGAAGGCGCCGAGTCCTTGAGCAAACGCGGCGAGCATGAGACCGTGAGCCGCGCAGCCGGCGGACACGATCTGCTCGACGACCGGAATCTTCCCGGATCGATCGCATCGCGTCGCGACCACGATGATGAGGGGCGCACGGAGCGCCTTCTCGCGTTCCCGCGCCAGGACCTGCTCGGCGGCAAGCGGGTTCCGCCTGGTCAAGCTCTCGGCGAGGATCTCGCCGAACGGCCGCCGAGCGTCTCCTTGGATCAAGATCAGCCGCCAGGGTTGGAGCCGGCCGTGATCCGGGGCACGAGCGGCTGCCTCGAGCATGGCTTCAATCGCCGCCGCGGAGGGGGGCGGCGCGCCGAGCAAGGAAGCCGAATAGCGGGTGCGAAGAAGCTCGATGGCTTCCATCGTTTAGTCTCCTGCGGCGCTGTCATGCGCTACCCGGCATCCGGCCGCAGCGCGCGCGCTCCTTCGGTAGCGTACCAGGCGGAGACGCCGCCGCGGATGTAGCGTGCGTCGAAGCCGCGCTCGATGAGCGTCTTCGTCACGTTGCACCCGACGTCGAAGCCGTATGAGCAGTAAACGGCCACCGGCTTGTCCGGCCAGCTCGGCGATCCACTCCTCGACGCGATCCGGATCGCGCCACGTCGCGCCTGCCATCAGATCTACGTTGCGCGACATGTGCTCCCGCTGCCGCGCGTCGACAATCTGCACGCCGCTGCCGTTGGCGATCTGCGCGGCGAGCTCCTATATGGCCCATGTCCAGCACGCGCTAGGAGGCATCAGCCATGTGATGCTGCCCTTGCCGATCATCGTAGTCGTCGTCCGGGTCGCGGAGCGCGCGATCATCAGGATCGTCAGGCTTGGCATGGTGTGACGACGCCGTAACCACTCTATCTAGACTCGCAGGCTGATCCGGGACCGGGACCAGGTGTATGGAGAACGATTTTCGCGTCAGGCCCGGGCGTTGAACATTCGGGAAGTTGTCATTGCGCCACGCTCGCCCTCGCGACCGGCACGCGGGATCCCGAGATGCATCAGACCAAGAAAGGCCGGCAGTGGTATTTCGGGATGAAGGCCCATTTCGGTGTCGATAGCCAGAGCAAGCTCATTCACTCCGTGGCGGCCACCCCGGCGAATGTCCATGACAGCCAGGCACTGCCCAGGCTGCTGCACGGTTGTTAGCGGCGCGTGTGGGGGGACTCGGCCTACACGGATCAGCGCGCCATGCTGCACGCCTGCGCTCCTCACGCGCTCGACTTTACCCATCGCAAAGCGGGGCGTGATCGTTCGCTGAGCCGTACGGAGCGCGCGAAGAATCGTTGGAAGACTCGGGTCCGTGCCAAGGCGAGCATCCCATCGGCGTGATCAAACGGGTTTTCGGCTTCACCAAGGTGTGCTGCCGCGGCCTCGCCAAGAACACGCACCGGCTCGTCGTCGCCTGCGCGTTGGCGATCTCTTCATCGCACGCAAGCACGTCCTTCGGCTGCAGGCGGCGTAGTCTGTCCACCAACGGAAAAGAATCCTGGGCTATGCATTTGGAGCCAGAAACAGAGATTACACAGCCTGTTTGTCGCTTCTTTTGACCACCAGCAAGTCGGCTCTTGCCGTCATGATGGCTTATTCAGATCTTCCCTAAGAGAGGGCCCGGCCCGCGCTGAACGCAAGAATGTCCGAATTGGTACGCCAGGCTCCGTGCCTGAGTTGTCTGAGGTGTCTGCCAGCGTGTTTTAGTCCGGCCGAGTTCCACAACCGCGAGCGACGCGAACACAACGGAAAAGTTTGGCGAAAACGCGACCGGGACCAAACACGGGTTTAGACTCGGATCTCGAAGCGAAACTCTAGAGACTGATTTGCCGGCAAGTGATTGCGGGCCCCCGCAACCATGAAGGACGAGGGGTTCGACGCTGATGACACTGAGCACACGTTGAGACCTGTTGCCAACCGTGTCTACTATCGAGAGTAAGGAGATAACGAGATTCCATGAAGCTTGGCACGATAGCCTGCGCCGCGATCGTTGGTGTCGAGCTGCTGCGAGGAATCGCGGGGGCCGCGCCTCAACCGATTGCGACAGAGAGGATCGACGGTGTAACCGTTCAGGTCCTGGTGGAGGGTGGCAAGCTGCTCCTGGGCGCCAACGATGTCGTCCTCGAGTTGCGTCCCTCTGCTGGACCATCGGAAGTCAGCGACGTCGTCTTGATCGCAGCACGACCCGGCCCACCAGTCGAGTCAGCCACTATTGGGCTGTCACCAGACGGCGACGGCCGATTCCATGGGACGGTAAGGTTGCCTTGGACTGGCAATTGCCGACTCGAACTGGCATGGCGTGACGAGCATGGGCACCACAGCCACGACTTCGTGGTGCCCGTTGTGGTCGGACACCACTAGTGTCCTGAGTTAGAGATCGTGAAACTAAATGGCGCCGCGAGGTGTTCTCCGTGTACACGAGGAGGACGCCGATGCGCCGAGGACGACCGAAGGCCCCGTTGACGCTCACCGACGACGAACGCGAGACGCTGGAGCGCTGGGCGCGCCGTCCGACGACCGCGCAGGCTCTCGCGCAGCGGGCCCGCATTGTGCTGGCGTGCGTTAGCGGCGGCGATAACAGCGCACGACCTGGGGACCAGGCGGGCGCCGCTTGCGCGAGATCTCGGCGCTGCTCGATCACTACGCGCCGCCCGTCAACCAGGTGCTCGATGCCGCGGCCGCCTCACCTCGGCCGCGAAGGGCACGCGAGGAGAAGCCCGCCGATGCTAGTCGCTGACCTTCACCGCGAAGCGGCGCGGCGGTACGTGGACACGATGCCGATCTCCGAGTGGGCGCACGCGATGCTCGAGTCCTCGGCGCGCCGCCGGCCGGGCGCACCCCCGCTTGTGTGGCCGAGCTCGTGTGTCTGGCGTCGGCTCCTTGGGCCCGCGCTGGTGGAACACTTTTCGATTCCAGAGCTCCACGCGCTGGCCCGCTTCTACGCGACGCCGGAGGGCACATCGATCGCCCGCAAGGAGGTGGCGTTCAGGACCGCCGCCACGCCGATGCTCGCCGCCGAGATCGTGAGGCACGCCCGTGCGATCGCCGCGCGGGTCAGCTCGCAAGCCTCGACGGGTGAGGCGACGTCGTAAACGCCGCGGATGTGGATTTCACAGCCTTGAGAGGGCGAAGCCACCACCTTTACTGACACTGAGTTAGCCACGTATTCCCGCAGACCATTGCCACGGCCGGCCTCCGCGGGCTTTCCCATTCAGGACCCGTTGGAGCAATCGCCACGCTCGCGGCCGACCGTCGTTGGTCCTTGCCCGGAATTCGGCCGCTACGGCCTCCACGTGGTCAGCCAACTGCGCATGGCTACGCGTCGGGACTCCCGGTCGGCGATGCGTCGCGCACGACCTCCTTTCTGAGACGAGGACTAGATTTCTGGGTCGTCGGCCGCGTCTTCCTCGGACTCGTCACCGCCATAGAAAAGTTCCTGTACAAACGCGTGGTACAGCGGTTCGCGACTCTGGTCATTCATTTGCGGGTCGCCCATGCGGTCTCGGCGACGGTCGTCACCCGGGTGATATTCCCGCCTAGTCGTGAGAGGCTCGCCACCCACCCCCTCGCGACAGGAACGCTGCCGACGACCATGACGAATCGGGATCGTCGCCGTCGGAAGGCTCTTCACTTGGACGCCAGCCTCAGGACCGGCTCGAGGCCAATCAGCCACTGGCGATGGGGAGCGCTCAAGACGTTCTACCTCGTCAAGGGTAGTACGATGCGGTCAAGATCTCCGAGGCGCCGGAGGATGAGACAGTGACGGGGCGAGGTGCGCCCTCGCCACCTCAGCGCGCGAGTGCACGGACGCTTCGGGGCCTACACGGAGGAAGAATACAAAGATCATCACGTCTCCGCCCATGAGTCTCGAAAGACCCGCGCCGCCTTCACTTGGCCTGTTGCCGGTCCGGAAGAGACATCCAGAGCGGCTGGCGTGATAACAGGAGTCTCGAATGCAGTGGCTCATTCCCGTTACGATGGGACTGTGGGCGCTCTGGACGTGGTCGCAGGAGCGGGAGCAGGAGCGCCTGACTAGGCGCGCTAGGTTGGCCGCGCTGTATGTCAATCCGTTCATGTCGGCATGCGAGGACCTGCAGAGCCGCATCTACAACATTCTCGAGCTTGGTGGTCTTCGTACACTCCGGAAGCGTTATCCAGACGGAGCCTATGCCGAAGAGATTCTCTATCTCATCGTTCGGTATTTCGGCTGGGCAGCGGCACTGTCACGCTACAAGCCCCTACTCTCAGGACCCTGTCGTGATTCGCCTTGCGGAAGCGGTGCGAGACGCATTCGCCACCACGGGCGCAGGCTTCCCGGTGGGGCCATTCAACTTCTTCCACCCTGAACAGAAAGCTCTGGGCAAAATGGTGATGAGCCGGATGCAGGGGCAGCACGGCATCGAACTCGACACCATCTCTTCTTACAAGTTCAGGGAACGACTCGCCCGTCCTGCCCTCTCGAACAGTCAATCTGTGCAGCAGAGCCTGGAGGCGCTGCGCAACGCGGACGACGTGGAAAACCTGCCAGGGCGGAATCGGCTGGAGAAGGCTCAGCACCACCTCGTCGATCTGCTGCACTATCTCGAAGACAGGGAGGGCTATCGCCTCTTCGCAGGTGAACGGAAGAAGTGCTCGAGATTGCGGGAGCGTAGCGCTCGGAATGGCTCACAGCGGGTGCCAGCAACTGATGGATTCGCTCGGCCGAACCGAAGAGCTCGCCCATCGCAGACGACCATGCGTCAGAACTAGCCGCCGCAGTAGCGGCAAAGGTAGTGCATGAGCCGGCAGAACTGACCCTCGCGTGGGAACCTGGCCGGTCGACGAGGAGGAAGGCGATGGCTCTAATGGTCATCCACCACAAGGTCCGCGACTACGCAGCATGGCGCCCGGCCTACGACGCTCACGAGCCGAGTCGGGCCGGAGCTGGAATCACGAACGGCCGCGTCTACCGCAAGACGGAGGACCCCAACGACCTTGTCATCTTATTCGACATCGCCGACGTGGCTCGGGCGCGCGCCTGGGCGCGGGCGAAGACCTGAAGACGGTGATGGGGAAGGCCGGCGTGCTCGGTGCGCCGACGATACACTTCATCGGCTGATCGCGGTCCCGTGCGTGTCCCACTCGTACGACACCCGAGCGTCACCTTCTTACCGAGGCGGGGATAACGCCGCTGGGGCCACTTATAACCGCATTCATTTCCCCAGCCCCTGAGCTCCCGCGGAGCCCAGACGCCGGGCCACGTCATCCCGGTGGTGCGTACTTCATGCGAAAGGGTTTCATAGTCTTGGTCCATCACGCGGCTCCGTGACTGTCGATCCATCCCTCGGCGTGCTTCGTAGCGAGGGCTAGAATCCCTTCTTCACTAGAAGACTTGGTGGCGAAGGGGAGCAGCATCGGGCTCTGCTCTCGTGACGGCCTTCCCGGTCCGTACACTTCGATGCGCGCAGTCCACCGTCCGCCTTGCTCGAGCGCCGTCAATCCAACCCGCCAACCCTTGTAGTCGTGCATGTGACTCATGTCGCCCTCCGTGTCACCGCGACGCGCTCGTGCGCGCCCCAAATGCGCATCATCTCGGCTCCCGAGTCAACGCGCTGACGCGAACGTTCGCCGTTTTCCCGCCCGCAGTCGTGTATGGCCGCGCGATAACTTCGTACGCTCCGGTTTCGTCGGTGAGCCGGTCGCCGCTTCGCAGCTGCATCGGCAAGACACGAAGCGCTGGCGTCTTCGACGGGTCCGGCGTCCTCTGGGACGGCGTAGCCACGAGTGGTATGCTTGAGGTTGTCTGCAGTCGGCAGCAACGCCCCGGCGGGTTGTCGTTCAAGAGCCTCATGACGCATCGCGAAAGCAACGTCCGGCGGAAGATCCAGACCGCGCTCAGAGAGAGCAGGGACGCGTTTGCGCTGACCGATCTGGCGCGGACGCGTGACGGCTATGTGTTGAAATTTTCCCGAGGCATGGTCAGGCTCGTTAGGCGTTGCCCGACGGCTGTTCTCGACGACGATGTACAATTGGCCGCGCTGCTCGCTCGAGTTCGCCGCGATTTCGCTGTCGTTGCCCCCTCGTGACCCGCGCACTAGACCGTAGAGACGGGCGCGCGGATCAGCCGCTGCCTACCGGATCTCCGGCGAGCGCCATTACGATCGGGATGGTCTTGGTCGCGTGTTGGGGCCGCACGAATCGTTTCCAAACCGGTCGCGACGATGATAGTAACCTTGAGCTGGACCAGATCAGTTGCGAGTCCGGCCAGCCGCTCGGATTGCCCTCGGCTGACCGCCACCTCGATGATGATGCTGTGCCCTCCACGTAGCCGAGTTGGCGCAGGCCTTCCCTGAATGTCGCAATCCTCTGCGGGTCGACCCCGCCAGTGAGTAAACCGACGCGCGGAATCCACCCCGGCGGCTGTGCCTCAGTGGCAAGCGGCACGAGAGTGAGGCTGAAGAGTGAAAATGACCGCGAGCCCGATCCGCCGCATGAGCACCTCGGTGGGGATGGCTGGCGGGGAGTCTAGCTGAACGCCACGACACGCACCAGACACTACGGCGCGGTGTAGACTAGCCGACGGCTGAACGCCCATGCATCAAGGAGGCCACTGGCCTTTCCTGCCATCAGGGCAATGCCTGCAGGAGCCTGGCCAACCGTCCAGTCCATAGCCCAACCGCCGGCGAACGACACGTCCGCGTAACGAAGCGCTAGTTTAATCACCACACTTGCTGACTCTCGCCCCGCAGCGAACGTCTCCTGAACTTGACCGGAACGCCGGCCCACGCCTCCGCGTACAGCGCGGTGGAGGTTGGCGATTACGAGCGCGGCAGCAGAACAGTGAAGCGGCTGCCTTTGCCTTCGCGCGACTCCGCGGTCACATGACCCCCATGAGCTTTGGCGACACCCTGCACGATCGCGAGGCCCAGGCCGCTGCCTCCCCGATTTCGGTGCGCCTGCCGATAGGGGTCGAAAATGGTGGGGAGCGCCGCCGCGGGAATCCCGACACCGGTGTCCTCGACTTGCAGCTCAAACTCCGACCCGGCGTCGACGACACGGACGACGACGCGCCCCCGCGCGGCGTGAAGCGGATGGCATTGGCGCCCAGGTTCACCACGAGCTGGTACAGCCGCTCCGCGTCGCCGAGATAGGCGAAGTGAGCCCCATAGCACTCGCGCTCCAAGTCGACGGCGCCCTCTTCGGCCTGAGGATGAAGCTCCTCGACCGCGCGCTCCACGAGCTCGGCGAGGTCAAGGGGCTGGCGGTCAAGCTCGACCCGGTCGGCGCGAAGGCGCGACATCTCGAGGATTTGATTCGCGAGCCGCAGCAGACGGCCGGAGCTTTGTTCAATAATGTCGGTGAGGCGCTGTTGATTCTCGGTGAGAGGCTCGGAGACGCGCCTGTGCAGCAGATCGACAGCGCCGTGTATTGACGTGAGCGGCGACCGAAGCTCATGGGACACCGTCGCGAAGAACTCCTGCTTCGCCGCCTCCGCTTGACGCAACTGTATCGCCATCGAATTGAAGGATTCGGCGAGTGCCCCAATCTCATCGCGGCTTTCGATCATGAGGGGGTTCCGGAATGCGCTCGCGGCGATCTCTGCCGTCGCGGATGAAAGGCGGTGAAGCGAACGCGTCATCCGCCGAGCGACGAGAGCCGCCCCGAGCAGCGCGAGCCCGACCGCCGCGCTCACCGAGAGTAGTACGACCGTCCAGGTGCGCGCTTCCACACGCGCGGCCTCCACCTGAGCCGCCATGACCTGCGCGCGGGTGGCCGCCATCAAGTCGTCTAGGCTTTCGAGGACCTGCTCGGCCCACTTTCTCGCTGCGACATCAGTGAGCCGGAGGGCACGCGCTCGGTCGCCGCGCTGGAGAAGGGCTTGTTCCTCAGCGACGAGGGCTTGGTACGCCCCAAACGCCGCACCGGCCTCCCCGTGGTGCCACCGCTCCCGCTCGGTCAACGGATATTCGGCCAGCCGCTGCAGATCCTCAGCGACCCGCGCCGCGGTCTCGGTCCACGCCGTCCAGTACCGCCGATCGCCCAGCACCAGGGCGCGCGCCTCGAGCTGGAGCAGTCGCGGAATCGCCTCACGCGCGGATGCGGTCAGGCTCATCGCCGGCATCGCGCGGCTTGTGATCTCACGGTTCACGGACACGAGGTGGCTCAACGCGGCAAGACTGAAGGCGCCGACACCCGCGAGCACCACGATCACGACCGCCGAGGTGAGAAAGATCTTCGAGCTCAGCCGCATACCCAGGTGCTGGCCACTGCCGTGTGGATCGAACCACCAGAGCGAGCGCCAACGCCGACGGCCAGAGTTTGTCGCGACGCTGCTGCTGCGCTCAGAGAGCGGCTGGGGATGTTGCGTTACGTGGCCGCGGAGCTTCCCACGAATTGCGCGGCCCCAGGCATGAAGATGCGCGCGCAAGCGTCCAAGCATGCACGCATAGCGCGCCGACACAGATCGGACCGGCTGAGGACGGGGCTGCGTCATCCGTGACACCTGACTAGAGCCCGCCATGGGCCAATTACAGGGCAAAAGTGATACCGGAATGGGACCCCAGGAATTTCAAGCTCTTCTGTCGCTTCGGGCGTCCGCAAATTGGTAAGACTTCAGCCGGGCGATCATTCGGGTGTCGGCGAGCGGCCGAGCGCGTAGGCCAGGTGTACGGCGTCGCCGAACGCGGCGACAGCGCCGGCAGTACCCGCACGGCACCCTCGCGCTCTGCCCCCTAAGGAATACCCAAGGTGCTCTCCGGCAGCCCTACCGAAGGCGCGCGACAATTTCTGCCGGCAGTCCACTGTGTTCCGTGTCGCGCCACTGCAACACTCGTGAAAGATTCGCTTCGGCCTGCGTGGCGGATAGCACGCCCATCATGAGCTGCGTCCGCGTCTCGCGAAGCACCTCACGCTCACGACTGAGGCGGTGCAAGGCCGTTGAGACATCGTTGAGCCACCGTTCGACCTTCGCGACCAGTTCCGCATGTTCCACGTCGCGCCCTCCCTGAGCGGTCTTCGCTCTTCCGGCATTCGGAAAGGGCAAATGGCATACCGGGAGACAAGGCGCCAGTAATTCAGGGACTTCGGAAGGAGTAATCGGCACGAGCCGGTAACTTCTGATCCGCACAGATCAGGTTGAGCCAATTCAGTATGGTCGATCCGGCGTCACAGACCCTTCTCCCGGTGATCGAGCGGAACACGAAGCTCCTGGCACCGCTCATCGACGACCTCCTGGACGTACCAGGCGCGAGGCCGGCGAGGGCCCATGGGACAAGCCTCTCTCAGCGCATGGGTCGGCCGGCGCTCTGCGCGTTTGCGCGCTCCTCCACTGATGAGCGACTGTCTTGCGAGTCAAGCGGATTGCCATGAGCGGTGATCTCGAAGGATGGCGTTGAGAATCGTGAGGAGCTTGCGCATGGCCGCAGTGAGCGCGACTTTGGCCGGGCGCCCGGCCGCGCGAAGCCGCTGGTAGAAGGCGGCGATGGGTGGGTTGCGACGAATGGCGGTAATTGTGGCCATGTACAGGACTCGACGGACGGGGGCGCGGCCGCCCGTCACCATGCGCCGGCCGCGTAGCGTACCGCTGTCGCGGTTGAACGGAGCAACGCCGACGAGGGCCGCGATCTTGCGTCGGGTGAGCCGCCCGAGTTCGGGCAGGTCGGCGATGAGGGTGAACGCCGTGACTGGGCCAATCCCAGGCACCGAGCGGAGAAGGTCCTCAGCCTCGCGCCAGACAGGGCTCGAGCGAATCGTGTCGTGTAGATCGGTCTCGAGATCCCGGAGGGCGCGTTCGAGCCAGCGGATGTGGGTCGCGATCCGCCGCTGCAGCTGGGGATCGCGCACGAGGCGGCGGCGATTTGTTTCGGCGCCGAGCATGTCGACCAGTTGGCGACGGCGGGCCACGAATTCGCCCAAGACCTGGGCCTGCGCATCCGGCAGCGGCCGGGCGACGGGCCGGACCGCTTCGGCAAACAGAGCAATGACGCGCGCATCGAGGGCATCCGTCTTGGCGAGCTGCCCCGTCGCCCGGGCGAAGTCCCGGATTTGCCGTGGGTTGACCACCGCGATTGGGAGCCGCGCGCTCGCCAGCGCGGCCGCCACGGTGACCTCATATCCGCCGGTGGCTTCGAGAACCACGATCGCTGGCGCGCAGGGCACGAGGCGCTCAGTGAGGGCAACGAGGCCGGCCTCGTCGTGGCCAATGCTGAACGTCTCGCCGGTAGGGCGGAGGTGGACATCAAGGCGCTCCTTGGCGACGTCGATGCCGACAAACAGGGAGTGTTCCATGACCCGTCCTTGCGAATGCGGGCTCTGATGGCCCAAGCGACTGTTCGGGTTCGATGATGGAACAGCAGGCGGGGCACCGAGCTCATAAACGGTCTTCGGAGACCCAGGGGAATACGGGCTCCCGCCCACCTTCACCCGCGTCAGCTTAGCGCTGGCTCGAGCTTGAGAGATACAAGGGAAATTCGGTCGCTACGGCAACCAAGACGAACCAACACGAGCCGACGAAGATATGAGCTTGTAGAACGGTGCCATCGGAGCGTTTTGGCTCATTGCGGTTACTTTACTTCATAGTCGCTTCATAGGGCTCGGATCGCCGTGCGGATCTCTTCCAGGTTCCACTGCGTGGCCGCGCTCGCCTGACCTCAGGCCTTCCGATTCTCGCGCGTGCCGGGGCGTCAACATGGCCCGCAGGT
>Ga0137377_10004619_pt1 | contig 10871 bp, 8 predicted proteins | sample SagtaG_22_FD_104815 | JGI IMG/M metagenome (GOLD analysis project Ga0137377, IMG submission 104815) | Vadose zone soil microbial communities from Sagehorn Ranch, Mendocino, California, USA - Sage2_L_40_16 metaG | ecosystem: Environmental > Terrestrial > Soil > Vadose zone | place: USA... | reverse complement strand
GTTCGCGGGTGTCCGCCAATGTCCGATACATATAGCCGGAAATCGCCAGCGTGTCGGCCGGCTTCCAAGGTTGCGGCTTGTAGCGAAGCAGCGAAAACTCCAGCGGCAGGTTGCCGACGTGCTGCTCGATAAATTGATTCACGCCGCGGGCATACGCTTCGAGAATTTTGCGCGGCTCGGGGTCGAGCGTCGCCGCTTCCTGGTCCGCGGCGCGGCCGAGCCCGAGCGTGCGGAAATCTTTATCAATGGCAAGAGTCCGGGCCCCGAGAATCTCCGAGAGCTGCCCGCGCGCCACGCGCCGCAGCAAATCCATCTGCCATAGCCGGTCCTGCGCCATGACGTATCCCTGCGCCTCGGCGACGTCTTCGACCGACGCGGCGCGGATGTGCGGCACGCTCCAGCCGTCGCGGTCCACCGTGACCTCGCGTTTGAGACCGGGAAGCGAAATGCTTCCAGCGAGCTGCGGCAGTGGCCGGTAGACGAACCACCAGGCAGCCGCGCCGGCAAAAATGACAAGGAACCCAAGAATCCAGGAAAAGACTCGGGCGAAAGTTTGCAATGGCACTCCTGGGCAAGTGAGAAGAAATTAGTTTAGAGGAGGCCCTACGCGCGTGCAACCGCGCGAGAAGGCGTGGAAAGCATGGTTCACCGGCGTGACCGGCTAGTCCATGTTCTCGCAGGTGGACGGGTGATTCCCGTGGCCGGACACGATGTACAGCTCATCCGGAGGCCGCTTCTTTTGTCGCGGAAGAATCGCAGCCGAACCACCGCTCGCCGTTTCGGGTCGACGGGGATTCTCCCGTCCTGGTGAAGACCGACTATTTTTTCTTGGGTTCCGGTTTGGCTGACGCGGCAGGCTTCAAGCCAGCCGCCGCATCTTGCAAATCCTTAACCGCGGTGGCGCTCAAGGCATACAGCGCCGGCTCATTCTCGCGCTTTGCCACGTAGTCGTCGCCGTTTTTTGCGATTTGCGCTTTTTCCACGCGCTTCCCGCTGTCGGAAGTCAGGGTGATCTCGATCGAAGGGGTGGTGAAGCCCTGGTCTGGAAATTTTGTCGCCGTCAGATCGCGGAGGTCCGCCACCAGCCTGCCGACGTTCCCTTCATCCATCTTTGTTCCGTTGGACCACCAGTCGGAGCCGCTGCGGCTGAGAAAAGTGCTTTTCGCGCCATCGTGAATCTCGACTTTTTCCGGATCGGCCCAGCCGAAATCAAACAGCTTCTTGTTTCGAAAGTCGTCCAGGCTCTTGTCCATCGATGTGCCGACGGAGGACGAAACCTTGTAGACTCCCTCGACGGCACTGGATTTCGCGTAGTAGCTGTCTTTGTTCTTGCGCAATTCGAGTTCTTCCGTCCCGGCAACGTCGGTGAGTTTGGCGGTGGCCACCGGCGTGCCGGAGTTAAACGCGCTCACGTCCTTTTTCTCATCGTCGGTCGCGTTTAGCTCCATCTTCGCGTCGCCGAGCGACCGCACAAGGTCCTCCACTGCAGTCTGGTCCGCCCGCAGCGGCTTGGGCCTCAGGATCTGCCACTGGTCTTTGCTGCGCCCGAATTCGATGGTTTGTTTCTTGGCGGTCAGCTCGACCCGGCCGAGCTTCTCGGAATCGAAGGTTAGCAGGCGCTTGTCCCTCAGATCGTTTTCCGCCTTCTCCAGGCCGGTTTTATGATAGCTCGCGACAATAAACACCCGCGGATCACCCTTCAGCGCGGCGTAAGCTCCGCTGCCCGTCGGCGTGTCATCGCCGAGCAGCAATTCCTCGGATTTCTTGTTTTTCTCCGTGATGCTGATTTCCGCCGCGGGCTTCCCGAGCCCGTACGCACTCAGGTCGGCAGCCTTCTCATCCAGCAGGCGGTCGGCAGTCAACGGCGACAAATTGGAAAGCAGGCTCGAGACAGAGTCCTGGTCCGCGGGCAATAGTTTTGGCGCAGTGATGTGCCACTTGCCCGCCTCGTTCTTGGCCAGGGTCAGGTCCGGGGCGCCCGCTTTTGAGATCGTGATGCCCGTAACGTCGGCCGGCTTCACGTCCAGAATCTTCGGCGACGATTCCGCCGCGGACGTCATGCTGCTCGTAGACGGTTTTCGATGATTCGACCAATAGAGCGTCCCGCCCAGTGCTGCCAGCACGACCGCGGCGACCAGCAGTCCTCTACCTTTCATCATAAATCGTTCCCGACTTCTACCTTCTCCGCCACCATACCCAGACTCCTGCAATCGCGATCCCTATCGGCAGGATCCCCAGGCTGGTCATGCCCACCCAATTGAGCTGCGACCGCGTCATCGTGATCGTCCGGATGTCCCGGTCTTTTGGCCGGATGGAAATCAGCTCTTCGTCCGAGGCCAGCCAGTTGATGGCATTCATCGCCAGGTCCCGGTTTCCGTTAAACGGAAGAAACGCGTTCGCGACCCAATCCGAACTGCCGACGACCACAAAGCGCCCCTGTGAATTCTCCTTCCCGGTCCGGTAGGAGCCGGCGGCGGCCAGGATCAGGGGGCCTTTTTTGTTCTTCGGGTCGCTCGCGCTGATGCGCGGCGTATCTAGTTTTTCCGTTGCCAGGCTGCTCTCGGAGGATTCGAACAACTTGTCAACCGTCGTCTTGTCTCCGTTCTTGACTTCGAGGGAGCGCGAATAGGGGAATGCTGTCGCGGTGCCCTTCATGGTGTTCACGATTTCGTGCGAGTCGTAGCGCGTCACCAATGCATCTTGGTAGCCAAGACCCGCGAGCTGGCCGATGGGATTGAGGTCCAAGATCAAGTCTTTGTCCGGCGTGACTCCCCAGCTTTCGAGAGAATTGGAGAGCGCGTCGTTGTCGGCAATTTCCGTTCGCCCCATTTTCAGCGGTGGATTGAGCAGGAACATCGCGCGCCCGCCGTCCTCGACATACTTCTTGATCGCTTCGACTTGCGGCTGTTGATAATCCGACTTCGGCCCCGCTACCACGATCACCGTGCAGTCACTGGGAACTTCCGCTTTCACGAGCAGACTAATCGCCTTCGTTTCGTAGGCCTCTTTCCCGAGCAAGTCCTTGAACCGCGAATATCCATCGCCGCCGGTTTCGTCGATCTGGTGTTCGCCGCTGCCGGTGACGAAGCAGATCGTGCGCTTGTTCGACTTGAGGTCCCGAATCAAAGCCCCGGTGATGCCTTCCTCGGTCAGCCCGTTGGCTTCTTCCTTTCGCGTGCCGATCTCAACGATGGCCGTGCCCAGGCTTTTGACCCCTGCCTCGCGTGCCGCCAGGGGGTTCTTCTCCAGATCCACATATTGCACATGGACCTTGGGGGAAAGATTCGAGTACTGCTCGAGCGTGTCCTTGGCATGGCTGAATCCGGTCGGCCGGTCGTAGTAATAAATCGTCGCGGGCTCCTTGAGGCCCTTCACAATTTTCGCGGTTTGCTCGGAGAGGCTGTAGCGCTTGTTGGCGGTCGAATCATACGTTTTGTTGTAGCGGTCGCCGAGGACATTCGCCACCGTGATAACGGCCAGTACCACGGCAATGTAGAGCGTCACATAAGCCACATATTTGGTTTGTCTGGCCTTGAGCAGTGGAAGGTTCATTTACGCCCTCCACCGCAGGGATTCGAGCGAGCGCGCCGTCAAAAATAGCCCCAGGAAGATCACGCTGACGTAATAAATAGCGTCCTTCGTATCGATGACCCCTTTCACGAACGACTCCATGTGCGTGGTCGTGGCAATGTACGTCACCACATCCGCCCACGTTCCCGACTGATAGCCGCCCACCCAGCCCAGCACGAAAATGAGCAGGCACACGCCAAACGTGGCGGTGCCCGCGATGATCTGGTTCTTTGTCAGCGTGGAAATAAAAGTACCAAGTGCCAGCAGAGCCGCGGCCTGGAGCAGCACCCCCAGATAACCGACGGCCATGGGCTTCCAGTCGGGATTGCCGTACTTGAAGAGGAACGCAAAGTTCAGTCCCGTCACGAATAGCATCGCGGCGTAAAGAAGAACCGAAGCCAGCCACTTTCCAAGAATGATTTCCCCGTCGCGGATCGGGGACGTCGCGAGCAACTCGATCGTGCCATTGCGCTTCTCTTCTGCAAACAGGCGCATGGTCATAAGCGGCACAAAAAACAGATTGATGACGTTCATATTGCCGAGCAATTGCCGCACGATCTGGTCGTTGACGTTCATGGGAAACATTTCCCCGCGCATCTGCGACTCCATGCTGTAAAAAATGAACGCGCCCACCATGTTCCAGAAGAACCAGCCAAAAATCAGCGCAAACATGATGAACAGGATGTACGCCACGGGGGAGACAAAATAGCTTCGCAGCTCCTTTTGGCAAATGACCCAGATGTTTTTCATTGCGCTGCTTCCTTTGCCTTTGGTTTTTCCGCCGGCGTTTCGGATTGCTCGCGCGTCAGTTGCAGGAAGATTTCTTCCAGGCTCACCGACGCGGGCCGCATTTCATTCAGATCCCAGCCGGCCTCGACCACCGCGCGTGCCAGGTCGCCGCGCGCGAAACTGCCTTTGCGCTTCTCCACTTCAAAGGTGCTCCCGTGCTGGCGTTTTTCCTTGAACGTCACGCGGCTCACCCCGGCAACCTTCCCGAGCTGCTCGCGGACCACCGCGGCATCGAGCGCGCCGTCTCGCGAGCCGACCTCCACGAGCATGGTCTCGGCTCCGCGGGCGCGGCTTTGCAGGTTGCTCACCGAGTCCGTCGCCACCAGTCTTCCTCTGTTGATAATAATCACCTGCTGGCAGGTCTGCTCGACTTCCGGGAGAATGTGCGTGCTCAAAATGATGGTATGGTCGCCAGCCAGGCTCTTGATCAGATCCCGGGTCTCATTGATTTGCTTCGGATCGAGTCCCGCCGTGGGTTCGTCCAGAATGAGTACGTCGGGATTGTGCAGGATCGCCTGCGCCAAACCGACACGCTGGCGGTAGCCTTTCGAGAGTTTGCCGAGCAGCTTGTCTTTCATATCGGTAATCGCGCAACGCTCGCAGGCCGTGTCGACGCGCTGCCGCAGGTCCGCGCCCGACAACCCTTTCAGCTTCCCCACGAACATCAGATATTCCGTCGCGCGCATCTCGTGGTACAACGGCGGCATCTCCGGGAGATACCCGATGCGCTTTTTTACCTCCATGGGTTGTTCGAGGACGTCAAAGCCCGCGACCGACGCCGCGCCTGACGTAGGAGGCAAAAAGCACGTCAGCATGCGCATGGTTGTGGTTTTGCCGGCTCCGTTCGGGCCAAGAAAGCCCACGATCTGGCCTTTCTCGACCTCGAAGGAGATGTGATCGACAGCGGTCGTGCGTGCGTATCTTTTTGTAAGCTCGCTTACTTTAATCATGGTTTTTTCAATTTGGGGAACTGCCGAATACTTCACTACAGTGCGTCGCAGTGAAACAATATCCTAAAAACTCGGGAAGCCACGTGTCAACCCTCCCTAACGCCCTCAACTCCCTCCCTGACTCTGATTGCATCTTTTCGAAAAAAGGTGCCTCGGCGACAAACGTTTCTGCCGCCTCCCGTCTCCTGTTTCTCACGAAGCACGCTCGCAGGCGTCCCGCATTTCTCCTGCTACAATTCCAGGAAGAGCTAGGAGGAGAAGTTTCGCTGCCATGTTCGTGGTGCGCTTAATCGGCGTTTTGGCATTGGTTGCGCTCAACGGTTTCTTCGCTGCGACCGAGTTTTCTCTGGTTGCGGTGCGCTTGTCGCGCATCCGGCAGCTCGTGGCAAAAGGCAGCGTGCGCGCCCGTGTCGTCGAGGGTTTGCTGGGCGATCTGCACCGGGTGGTTTCCGGCGTTCAACTCGGGATCACCCTGACCAGCCTGGCCATCGGCGCGCTTGGCGAAGTCACGCTCGCGAAGCAACTTCGCGTCCTGTGGCCCGGTAAACCCGGTGCGCACTCGGTTCTGCTGGCCCACGGCATCGCCTTGGCCTTTGCCTTCGCGCTGCTCAGTGCCCTTCACCTGGTCATGGGGGAGCTCGTCCCGAAGACCGTGAGCCTCGCGCGCGCCGAACGCGTGGCCTTGCTCGTGGCCGTTCCGTTTCGCTGGTTTCTCAACACCTTTCGGTGGGTCATCAGTCTCCTCGACGGGGTCTCCGGCGCCATCGTGAAAGCTTTGGGCGTCTCCATCCCTCCGGCGCACGGCGTCGCGCACTCGACCGAGGAGTTGCAAATCCAGATCCAGCAGGCGCGCGAGCGTGGGCTGCTCGCCGCTGGCGAGGAAAAATTCATTCTCAGCGCCATCGAGCTTTCGCAAATCCAGGTCCGCGAAATCATGGTGCCTGGTCCCGACATGCATACTTTGCCCGTCGAATCCAGTCTCGATGACGTGATGCGTGCGTTTGCCACCACGCAGCGCTCGCGCATTCCGGTTTACCGCGGCTCTGTCGACCACATTCTCGGGTTCGTGCACATCAAGGACATGATGTGGGTTCTTCTTGATCGCGAGCGACGCCTCGAAGAAAACCTTCCCGCGCCTTCTTTTGACTTGCGGCGCGTGTTGCGCGAAGTGCTCATCGTGCCGGAAACCAAGCCTGCCAGCGAACTGCTTCTCGAATTGCGCACGCGCCGCCTCGGCATGGCCATGGTCGTCGACGAGTTCGGCAGCATTCTCGGCCTGGTGACCATCGAAGATATCATCGAGCAAATGGTCGGCGAGATTCACGACGAGTTTGACGTAGTGGAGAAGCCGCTCCCGCTTGCCGACGGGGCGATGATTTTTGACGCCGCCCTCAACGTTCGCGACCTCGATGCCCAGTACAACATCACCGTGCCCGAAGACCCCGCTTACGCCACGGTCGGCGGCTTCGTCCTTGATCAGCTCGGTTTCATCCCCAAGGGCGGCGAGAGTTTTGATTTTGGCAATTACCGTTTTGCCGTCGTCGAAATGGATGGCAAGCGTGTCGCTCGAGTGAAAATTCAGCGCGTGCGCCCGCCCGGAACCGAGAGCAAAACCGATGCCAAGCCTGCAAACCCCGCCGATGCTATGCTCCAATTGGCCAAAGGCCCAAAATCTTCACCCGGAGATTCCTAGCACATGGACTAGCACTTGGCCAGAATTTGCTATTCCGGGCGAAGCGAGGAACCCTCCGAAAGATTTCGTCGGAAACAGGCCATGCCAGCAATAGAGTCGTCTGAGGTCGGCCATTCTAGGGAGCCGTTGATCACATGACGCGCTACATCCTCAAACGCATCCTTCTCGCGCTTCCCGCTCTCTGGCTCGTTCTCACGCTGGTCTTCCTGATGATCCACATCGTGCCGGGCGATCCCGTCGAGCAGATGCTTGGCGAAGGCGCCGCGCCGGGCCAGGTCGCGCAGCTACGTCACGCCCTCGGCCTCGATCTGCCGGTCGGTGTGCAGTACGGCCATTATCTCTGGCACCTCGCACACGGCGATTTCGGGCAATCTTTTAAATTTCAAGCGCCCGTGCGCCGCGTCATCTTTGAGCGCTATCCCGCCACCTTGCAGCTCGCTTTTCTCGCGCTGGCCGTCTGCGCCGCTATCGCCATCCCCTCCGGAATGCTCGCCGCGTATCGCCGCGGGCAAACGCCCGACCGCGCCGTCAGCTTGTTCACCCTCTTCGGCTTGGCGTTTCCGAATTTCGCGCTGGGTCCCGTGCTGATTCTCGTCTTTTCCATCGAGCTTGGCCTTTTGCCGCTTTCCGGCCGCGGCGGCCCGCTTAACTACGTCCTGCCCGCGACCACGCTTGGCGCGGCTCTAGCCGCAATTCTCACGCGCATGGTGCGCGGCTCGATGCTCGAAGAACTCTCGAGCGACTATGTTCGCACCGCTCGTGCGAAGGGACTCTCCACAAGCGCCGTTCTCATTCGCCACGCATTTCGCAACGCGCTCATTCCCATCATCACCATTCTCGGCCTGCAATTCGGCACGCTGCTCGCCGGCACCATCGTCACCGAGACCATTTTTTCGTGGCCCGGCATCGGCCGGCTGACGGTCCAGGCCATCTCCTCCCGCGACTATCCGCTGCTTCAAGGTTGCATTCTCGTCATCGTCATTTCCTACGTCGCCGTCAACCTGCTCACCGACTTGTTGTATTCCGTCATAGACCCGCGCGTGAGGTTTTCGTGACCCTCCAACCGCTCCGCAATTTCCTGCGCCAAAGCTGGCTCGCCAAAATCGGCTTCGCCACCGCCGTCGCTCTCTTGCTTTGCGCGCTTCTTGCTCCCTGGATTGCTCCCGCCGACCCCGCCGCGCAGAACCTCCCGGCGCGCCTCGCCCCACCCTCGCTCATGCACTGGATGGGCACCGATGAACTCGGCCGCGACATTCTTTCGCGCACGCTTTTCGGCGCGCGCGTTTCGCTCGTGGTCTCCGTCAGCGTCGTTTGCGGCTGCGGTCTTATCGGCCTGACGCTGGGGATGCTGGCAGGCTATCTCGGCGGCTGGTTCGATGGCTTCGTCAACCTGCTGCTCATCAACGCGTTTCTCTCTTTCCCGGGAATTCTCCTCGCGATTGCCTTTGCCGCCTTTTTCGGCCCCGGCATCGGCAAAGTGATTCTTGCGCTCATCATCACCGGCTGGGCCGGTTACGCGCGATTGGCGCGCGCCCAGGTGCTCAAGGTCAAGGAGCTGGAATTCATCCTGGCGGCGCAGTCGCTCGGCGCCTCGCGCCTTCGCATCCTGCTTCGCCACCTGCTTCCCAATATCCTCCAGCCCGTGCTCGTGCAGGCCACCATCGGCATTGCTGGAGCGATCCTCGCCGAATCGACGCTCAGTTTCCTCGGCCTCGGCGTCCTCGCGCCCGTTCCCAGCTGGGGCGCCATGCTCAACGATGCCCGCGGCCACCTCTTCGACGCCCCGCACATGGTTGTTTTTCCCGCACTCGCCGTCATGATCGCCGTGCTCTCGTTCAACCTGCTTGGGGACGCCTGGCGTGACTGGCTCGACCCGCGCACGCGCGCCCAACTCGAAGTCGCCCACCTCTCCCGCTGAACAGGCCCGCCGACTCTCCCGAGCGGCCTGTTTCCGCCATACGCCTGGGGCTACGCTTCTGCGCTTAGCGTTGCCATTGCCCGCGCTCCTGGTCTATGCTGCGTGGCAATCGTGAAGGCAAGACACCCATCTCTCCGTCTTCCGGGCTTCTTGTGTGCTTGGGGCCTTTTGTCCGCGACGATGCTTTTCGGGCCTGTTCGGTGGGCGCAGCAGACAGAACCGGGCAAGCCGGTCGTCGTGCAGCCGGGTGCGCCGGGCAAGCCGAGCAAGACGCTGCCGCCGTCGACGGCAGGCATGCTGCCGCCGCTCTCGCAAGCGGACGTGGAGTTTATGCAGGGCATGATCATGCATCATGCCCAGGCCGTCGAGATGACCTTGCACGTCGTGTCGCACACCGAGAATCAGGAGTTGCGGTTGCTCGGTGCGCGTATCAGCCGCTCGCAGTCGGATGAGATCAAGTTTATGAAGCGTTGGCTCGCGGCGCGGGGAGAGGCAATCACCATGGCTAGCTCGTCTGCGGCCCGTTCTCAAGGGGCCGGGGCGCCGGGAATGGATATGTCGAATATGTCGCACGGGGCGAGGGGGCTTATGCCCGGCATGCTTTCGCCCGAGCAGATGGAAGCGCTCGGGAAAGCGAAGGGTGGGGAGTTCGACCGCTTGTTTCTGACCGGGATGATTCAGCACCACAATGGCGCGCTGATCATGGTGAAGGATTTGTTCGACACTGCGGGCGCGGGGCAGGATGCCGAACTGTTCAACTTCGCGACCGATGTGGACTCGGGGCAGCGGGCCGAGATCCGGATCATGCAGGGAATGCTGGAGAAAAAAGCATTGGAGGAGAGACGATGAACCGATGGGCCGAAGGTTCTTTTTGTATGCTGGCGGGGGCGCTAGTTTTTTGTTTCTGTGTGAGCCGAGTCGAGGCACAGGCGCAAAGCCAAACGCCTCGAACCGCTCCGCCGGCTCAGGCAACGGCACAGCAATCCGCGGACAAGGACAAAGACCAGGACAAGCAGAACGAGGACGACGAGAACGCGAATCCTTTTGCTCCCGAGCCCGCTCCGGCGCTCCCGCCGGGGATGATCGGATCGGACGTGAACGATCCGCGCGCCAACCTGGCGCCGGGCTTGTATGATGCCGGCGAAGCCGCGATGGGCATGAAGCACCTGGCGCTGGTCAAGAAGCCCGACGCATTTCAACTGGGCGCTGCCGGTCCCGATGATCCGAAAGTGCAGAAAGTGATCGGCCAACTGGGCATCGGCAACATGACAGCAAAGATTCCAAAGGAAATGCATTTGGCGATCGCGCAGCTGGCGTTCGCGAACTCGGATATCGCGTTCGAGGGCAACCACGTGTTTCTGGGGAACTTTTATGGCGTGAATATCTTTGACATTTCGAATCCCTCGAGCACCAAGTTGGTGACTTCCATGGTGTGCCCTGGCGGGCAGGGCGACGTGTCGGTGTACAAGAACCTGCTGTTTATGTCGGTGGAGATGCCCAATGGACGGTTGGATTGCGGCGTTCAAGGATTTCCGCTGGAGCCTCCTCGACCGGCGGAGGAAGACAAGGACAAAGAAAAGAAACCTCGCATTCCGGCAGCGCAAAAGGAGCGTTTCCGCGGGGTGAGAATCTTCGACATTTCCGACATCCGCAACCCCAAGCAGGTGGCGGCAGTGCAGACGTGCCGCGGATCGCACACGCATACTCTGGTGCCGGATCCGAACGACAAAGACAACGCCTATATCTACGTCTCGGGCACCTCGTTTGTGCGTCAGCCGGAAGAGCTCCTGGGCTGCTCCGGCGAAGCGCCGGACAAGGACCCGAACACGGCGCTGTTTCGCATCGAAGTGATCAAGGTTCCGCTGGCCGCTCCGCAAGACGCAAAGGTCGTGTCCAGTCCGCGCCTATTCATCGATCCGCGAACCGGTGCGATGAACGGCCTGAATAACGG
>Ga0137377_10004615_pt1 | contig 10876 bp, 9 predicted proteins | sample SagtaG_22_FD_104815 | JGI IMG/M metagenome (GOLD analysis project Ga0137377, IMG submission 104815) | Vadose zone soil microbial communities from Sagehorn Ranch, Mendocino, California, USA - Sage2_L_40_16 metaG | ecosystem: Environmental > Terrestrial > Soil > Vadose zone | place: USA... | reverse complement strand
GCCGACGAGGCGCGCCAGTACGGCGTCGAGTTCGACCAGCACGACGCGCGCTACGCCCGCACCGCCGAGTGGCTGGCGGTGGTGAGCGGGATGTGGGCCGAGCCGCGGTTCAGTTTCGCGGGGAAGTACTATCGCGTGGAGCAAGCGATCCTCGAGCCGAAGCCCGTGTCCCGGCCGCGGCCCACCCTGTACGCCGGTGGCGAGTCGGAAGCCGCGAAAGACCTCATCGCCAGCGCGTGCGACGCGTACCTGATGCATGGCGATCCCCCAGAGCGGATCGCGCCCAAGGTCGCGGACCTGCGAGCGCGGCGCGACCGGTGGCCGCTTCCGCCCCTCAAGTTCGGGGTGGCGGCGTATGTCGTGTGCCGGTCGACCGAGGCCGCTGCCCACCGTGAGGTGGCGCGGATCACGGACGTGCGGCGGAGCGCGGCGGGCTACGCCAACTACCAGGAGTGGATCGCCAACACGCAGCTCGAGCAGCGGGTCAGCCTCGAGGACTACTCGGTCTCGAACCGTGGGCTCAAGGCGGGCCTGGTGGGGACGCCGGAGCAGGTCGCCGAGCGCATCGCGGAATTCGAGCGGGCCGGCGTCGACCTGCTGCTGCTCCAGTTCAGCCCGCAACACGAGGAGATGGAGCGGTTCGCCGCCGAGGTGATGCCGCTGGTGGGGGGAGTCTTGACAACTCCGGGCCCGCGGGGGTAACCTAGCTGGCGACGACCCACATCCGGACAGACATACTCGTGATGCCGTTCGCGCTCGTGCTGGTGCTGCTGATCGTCCTGCTGCTGAGCATTCTTGCTCAGCAGGGGGCCAGCGGCGCGCGCGCATCGATGACATGAGCAGCTAAGCGACTAGAGCAGGGCAGCACCACCGCCGCGGACCCCGACAGGCCCGCGGCTTTTTGTTGTCACCTCGTTGATCGGGAAAGGGAACGGAGCGGCTGCTATGGCGAGAGACGTCATCATCTTCGATACCACGCTGCGGGACGGCGAACAAGCGCCGGGCAATTCCATGACGCCGGAGGCGAAGCTGCGCCTCGCCGGCCAGCTCGACGCGCTGGGCGTGGACGTCATCGAAGCCGGGTTCCCCAGCGCGTCCCAGGGCGATCAGCAGGCGGTGCGCGCCGTGGCCGAAACGGTGCGGCGCTCCGCCGTGGCGGCGCTGGCGCGGTGCCACGACCGCGACATCGATCTGGCCGGGGAGGCATTGCGGCCCGCCGCGCGGTCGCGCGTCCATGTCTTCATCGCCACATCGGACCTGCACCTCGAGCACAAGCTCAAGATCAGCCGCGAGGACTGCGTCGCCCGCGCCGAGGCGGCGATCCGCCGCGCCCGGCGCTACACCGACGATGTCGAGTTCTCGGCCGAGGACGCGACGCGCACCGATCTGGAATTCCTGTGCCGCGTGGTCGAGGCCGCCATCGCGGCGGGGGCGACGACCATCAACCTTCCCGACACGGTGGGCTACGCACTGCCCGACGAGTACGGGGCGATGTTCCGCGCCGTGCGCGAGCGGGTGCCGACCAGCGACCGGGCGGTGTTCAGCGCCCACTGCCACGACGATCTCGGCCTGGCCGTGGCCAACTCGCTCGCTGCGATCGAGGCCGGCGCCGGCCAGGTGGAGTGTACCATCAACGGTATCGGCGAGCGTGCCGGCAACGCCGCGCTGGAGGAGATCGTCATGGCGGGCCGGGTGCGCTCGCACGCGGTGGCGTTCAAGTGCGGGGTGAACCCGAAGGAGATCTTCCGCACCAGCCAGCTGCTGTCGCACGTGATCGGCGTGTTCCCCCAGCCGAACAAGGCCGTCGTCGGCCGCAACGCCTTCGCCCACGAGGCGGGCATCCACCAGCACGGCCTGCTCCAGAACGGCCTCACCTACGAAATCATCCGGCCGGAGGAGGTGGGCGTGCCCCGCTCCACGCTGGTGCTGGGGAAACACTCCGGCCGGCACGCGCTGGAGCGGCGCTACCAGGAGCTCGGCTACGAGCTCGACGAGGCGACGCTCGGCAAGCTGTACGACGAGTTCACGGCCCTGGCGGACCGCAAGCGCGAGGTGCTCGACGAAGATCTCCTGGCGCTGCTGCACGGCCGCTTTCACGACGCGCCCGAGGTTTACGGGCTCGCGCACCTGGAGGTGACGTGTGGCTCGGCGCCCGCCGCTGCGCAGGTGCGGCTCACCGGCCCGTGGCCCGGCGAGCGCAGCGCGGCGGCCACCGGCAACGGACCGATCGCCGCGGCCATCGCCGCGATCGGCGCGGTCGTCGAGCGCCGCATCGAGGTGTTGAACCTCGCGATCCAGTCGGTCACACCGGGCGGCGACAGCCTGGGCCAGGTGCTGGTGCAGGTCCGCGTGGCGGGGAAGTCGCTGTCGGGCCACGGCGCGTCGACCGACATCGTCGAAGCGAGCGCCCGCGCGGTCGTGCACGCCCTCAACAAGGCGAGCTACGCCGACGAGCTCGAGGACCGCTCGCTCAACGCCATCTATCTCTGGGGAGTCTGAGCCGATGACGGAAACACTCACGGGCGCCCAGATCCTCTGCCGCAGTCTGGCCGAGGCCGGGGACGAGGTGATCTTTGGGTATCCCGGCGGCGCGATCATGCGGTTCTACCACGCGCTGGGAGACCACCCCCGGCTCCGCCACATCCTGGTGCGGCACGAGCAGGCGGCGGCCCACGCGGCGGACGGGTATGCCCGCGCCAGCGGGCGCGTGGGTGTGTGCGTGGCCACGTCCGGTCCGGGGGCCACGAACCTCGTGACCGGGCTCGCGACGGCGCACATGGACAGCTCGCCGGTCGTGGCGATCACCGGCCAGGTGCCTCGCGCCATGATCGGGCGCGACGCCTTCCAGGAGACCGACATCATCGGCATGACGCTGCCGATCACGAAGCAGAATTACCTGGTGCAGGACGTCGCCGAGCTGGCGGGGGTCGTGGCCGAGGCGCTGGCGATCGCGCGGGAGGGGCGGCCCGGCCCGGTCTTGATCGACGTGCCCAAGGACGTGCAGAACCAGAAGACCGCCTTCACGCCCGGTCCGATGGCCAGGGGCTCCGTGCGCGACAAAAAGACGCAGTCGCTGCGGGAGCCCACGGCCACCGGACCGGGCATGACGCCCTCGCTCGAGGACGGAGTCCGCGAGGCCGCCCGGCTCATCGCCGCCGCGGAGCGCCCGTTGCTGATGATCGGGCACGGCGTGATTCTCAGCAGCGCCTACCCTGAAGTACGGGCCCTCGCCGAAAAGACCGGCATCCCGGTGATCACCACGCTGCTCGGCATCAGCGGGTTCCCCGAAGGCCACCCGCTCTTCCTCGGCATGCCGGGGATGCACGGCGAGGTGCGGGTGAACCGCGCCATCCAGCACGCCGACCTGATCGTCGGCATCGGGCTGCGGTTCGACGACCGCGTCACCGGAAACACCGCCGGGTTCGCCCCCCGCGCGCGCATCGTGCACATCGACTTGGACCGCGCGGAGATCGGGAAGAACGTCCCCGTCGCGGTGGGGATCGTGGGCGACGCTCGCGAAGTCACGCGCCGGCTCGCCGCGGAGGTAAGCTCGCGGACGTGCGAGCGCTGGCTCGAGGAGATCCGCGAGTTCACGCGGCCGCGGCCGGCGGCGTTCCGCGGCGACCTGGCGCCCGAGACGATTCTCGCTTCGCTTTACGAGGCGACGGGCGGGCGGTGCACCATCGTGACGGACGTGGGGCAGCACCAGATGTGGGTCGCCAAGCTCTATCCGTACCGGCGGCCCAACACGCACATCACGTCGGGCGGTCTCGGCACCATGGGGTTCGCGGTCCCCGCTGCCATGGGCGTGCACTTGGCGCGCCCGGGTGAAACGGTGTGGGCCATCTCGGGCGACGGGGGCTTCCAGATGAACATGGCGGAGATCGCGACCATGGTGCAGGAGAAGCTGCCCGTGAAGATGGCGGTGTTCAACAACGGGTATCTCGGGATGGTGCGCCAGTGGCAGCAGTTCTTCCACGGCAAGCGCTACTCGTGCACCCCCATCTGGAGCCCCGACTACATCAAGCTCGCCGAGGCCTACGGTATCCCCGGGTGGCGGGTGAAGCAGGCAGCGGAGCTGTGGGATGTCGTCGCGCAAGCCAACGACCACCCGGGGCCGGCGCTGGTCGAGTTCGTGATCGAGCAGGAGGCGAACGTGTATCCGATGATTCCCCCCGGCGGCTCGCTCTCCGAGCCGATCGAGGCGGAGCCGGCCACGGCGGCCGGCGACTGAGCGTCCCTCCAATGCCGGCCTCGCACAACGTGGCGGTGCTGCTCGAAGACGGGCTGCTCACCTTGAACCGCGCGGTCGGCGTGCTCCGCCGGCGCAACGTCCCGATCGAGTGCCTCGCGCTCAAGCCCAGCGGCACCGCGGGCGTATCGGAGCTGACGTTCGTGCTGAAGGCCGACGCCGCCACCGCCGGTCGAGTCGTGCAGCAGATTCACAAGATCATAGGCGTGCGCGACGTCGTGCTGGTCGCGACCGAAGATTCCACTACGGAGGTGCAACCATGAGTCCGTCAGGAGTGCGCGTCTTCTACGACGCGGACGCCGACCCGGCCCGGCTGCGGGACCGCGTGGTCGCCGTCATCGGATACGGCAGCCAGGGCCACGCGCACTCGCTCAACCTGCGCGACAGCGGGGTGCGCGTGATCGTGGGGCTGCGCCCGGGCGGCGCATCGTGGGAGCGGGCCCGATCGGAGAAGCTGGAGGTGCGGCCGGTCGCCGACGCGGCGGCCGCCGCCGACGTCGTGATGATGCTCGTCCCCGACCAGGAGGCGCGAGCCGTGTACGAGGCGGGCGTCGCCGACGCGCTCGGCCGCGGCAAGACGCTGCTGTTCGCGCACGGCTTCAACATCCATTTCGGGGAGATCGTGCCCCCGCCCACCGTCGACGTCGCGATGATCGCGCCTAAGTCGCCCGGCCACATGGTGCGGAGCGAGTACCAGGCGGGCCGTGGCGTGCCGGCGCTGGTGGCGGTCCAGCGGGACGCGAGCGGTCACGCGCTCGACGACGCCCTCGCCTACGCCGCGGGGATCGGCTGCACCCGCGCAGGCGTGCTCGAAACGTCGTTCCGGGAGGAGACCGAGACTGATCTGTTCGGAGAGCAGGCGGTGTTGTGCGGCGGCGTGACTGCGTTGGTCCAGGCCGGCTTCGAGACGCTCACGGAGGCGGGCTACGCGCCCGAGATCGCCTACTTCGAGTGTCTGCACGAGCTGAAGCTGATCGTGGACCTGATGTATCGCGGTGGGATGGGGTTCATGCGGCGCTCGATCAGCGACACGGCCGAATACGGCGACTACACGCGCGGCCCCAGGATCGTCACGGATGAAGTGCGGGCTGCCATGCGTCGCATGCTGGCGGACATCCAGTCCGGGAGCTTCGCGCGCGAGTGGATCGGCGAGTGCCGCGGCGGCGCGGTGCGCTTCCAGGCACTGCGCCGGGCCGAGGCCGACCATCCCATCGAACGGATCGGCGCCCGGTTGCGTGCCATGATGCCGTGGACGGAAGAAGGGGCTCGGGGTTCGGGGCTCGGGACTCGGAAAGGACAGACGACCCCCGAGCCCCGAGTCCCGAGGCCCGAGCCCCCAAAGCCCAAGCCCCTCAGGGCATGACGCCTCGCACCCTCTTCGAGAAGGTGTGGGACGCGCACGTCGTCTACCGATTCCCCGAGGGACCGGCGTTGCTATACGTGGACCTGCACCTCGTGCACGAGGTCACCTCGCCCCAGGCCTTCGCGGGCTTGCGGCAGGCCGGGCGGCGCGTGCGCCGGCCGGAGCTCACGGTCGCGACGGTGGATCACAACGTGCCGACGGGCGACCGCGCGCTCCCGATCGAGGACCCGGTGGCCGCGCGGCAGCTGGACGCGTTGGCCGAGAACGTGCGCGACTTCGGGGTGGAGCTGTTCGATCTGCAGTCACCCAACCAGGGCATCGTGCACGTGATCGGCCCCGAGCTGGGTCTCACCCAGCCGGGGATGGTCATCGTGTGCGGCGACTCGCACACGTCGACGCACGGAGCCTTCGGGGCGCTGGCCCTCGGGATCGGCACGAGCGAGGTCGAGCACGTCCTGGCGACCCAGTGCCTGGTGTGGTCCAAGCCGCAGACGATGGAGGCGCGCATCAGCGGCGCTCCCCCGCCCGGCGTCACCGCCAAGGATCTCATCCTCGCCCTGATCGGCCGGATCGGGACGGCCGGCGCGACCGGGCACGTCATCGAGTACACCGGGGACGCGATCCGCGCGCTCACGATGGAAGAGCGGATGACGGTGTGCAACATGTCGATCGAGGCGGGCGCGCGGGCGGGCATGATCGCCCCGGACGAGACGACCTTCGCGTATCTAGCCGGTCGGCCCCGGGCTCCGGCCGGAGCGGCCTGGACGCGTGCGGTGGAAACGTGGCACGAGCTCCGCACCGACCCGGGCGCCACCTACGACAGCAGCGTCATGCTGGATGCGGTCGCCGTCGCGCCCCAGGTGACGTGGGGAACGAGCCCCGGCATGGTCACCGACATCACCGGCTCGGTGCCCGATCCCGCCGGTTTTCCGTCCGACGACGAGCGGCGCGCCGCCGCCCGCGCGCTCGAGTACATGGGGCTCGCGCCGGGCACCGCTCTCGCGGGTCTGCCGATCGACCGGGTGTTCCTGGGCTCCTGCACCAACGCGCGGATCGAGGACCTCCGCGCCGCCGCCCGCGTAGTGCGGGGCCGGCGCGTGGCCTCCGGCGTGCGCGCGCTGGTGGTCCCGGGATCGCAGCAGGTGCGGGCCCAGGCCGAGCGCGAGGGGCTGGACCGCGTGTTCCGTGAGGCGGGGTTCGAATGGCGCAACGCCGGGTGCTCGATGTGCCTGGGGATGAACGCTGATATCCTCCAGTCCGGCGAGCGCTGCGCCTCCACGTCCAACCGCAACTTCGAAGGGCGCCAGGGGCGCGGCGGTCGCACCCATCTGATGAGCCCGCCGATGGCCGCGGCCGCCGCGGTCGCCGGCCGGCTCGTCGACGTGCGGGAATGGGCGTGGGAGAGGGAGGAGGAGCTCGCCGCGCCGTGATCGAGCCCTTTGTGCGTCACACCGGCAGTGTGGCCTCGCTGCCGCGCGCCGACGTCGACACCGATCAGATCATTCCCAAGCAGTTCCTGAAGCGGGTGGAGCGCACCGGCTTCGGCCCGGCCCTCTTCTACGACTGGCGCTTTCGGCCCGACGGCAGCCCGAATCCGGAGTTCGAGCTCAACCAGCCCGAGTCACAGGGCGCGACGATCCTCCTCACCGGCGCGAACTTCGGATGCGGCTCGTCGCGGGAGCATGCGGTGTGGGCGTTGCGCGAGTACGGCTTCCGCGCGATCCTCGCCCCATCGTTCGCAGATATCTTCTACGCGAACTGCTGTCAGAACGGCGTGCTGGCCGTGCGCCTGAGGCCTGAGGAGATCAGCGAGCTGCTGCGCCGCCACGCAGCGGCTGGGGGGGACTACCGCCTGTCGATCGATCTCGAGACGCAGCGGGTGGCCGATGGCCGCGGCTTCGCGGCCGCGTTCCCGATCGAGACCTACCGCAAGGAGATGCTACTCCGCGGACTCGACGAGATCGGACGCACGCTGCTGGTGGAAGGCGCAATCGCGGCTTTCGAACGCGGAACGCGGAACGTGGAACGCGGAACTGATGGGTGGACGTCTGTTCCGCGTTCCGACTTCCGCGTTCCGCCTTTCGGGGAGGGATCGTGAGGGGCTATACGATCGCGGTACTGCCGGGCGACGGCATCGGCCCGGAGGTGACCGCGGAGGCCGAGCGCGTGCTGCGCGCGGCAGGGACTCGTTTCGGGATACAGCTCACGACGCCGCATTTTCCGGTCGGCGCCGCCGGCGTAGCGGCGGCGGGCGATCCGCTGCCGGACGAGACGCGCGCGGCCGTCCACCGTGCCGACGCGGTGCTGCTCGGCGCGGTGGGCGATCCCGCGCTCGATCGCGCGCCCCGCCACCTGAAACCGGAGACCGGCCTGCTGGCGCTGCGGGCTCTGCTCGGCGTGTACGCCAACCTGCGCCCGGTCGCCGTCTTCCCCCCCTTGACCGACCGCTCGCCCCTCAAGGCGGAACGGTTGCACGGCGTCGACGTGCTGATCGTACGGGAGCTCACCGGCGGGTTGTATTACGGTGAGCCGCGCGGGAGAGACGGGTCCCGCGCCGTCAACACGTTGGTCTACACGACCGCGGAGATAGCGCGCGTGGCGCGCGTCGCCTTCGAGGCCGCGCAGGGCCGCCGCCGGCTCGTCACGTCGGTGGACAAGGCGAATGTGCTCGAGGTCTCCCAGCTGTGGCGTGACACGGTCACGACCATCGGCCACGAGTACCCGGACGTTCGGCTGGAGCACCTGTACGTCGATCACGCCGCCATGCGCCTCGTCACCGATCCAAGCGCGTTCGACGTGATCCTCACCGAGAACATGTTCGGCGACATTTTGAGCGACGAAGCGGCGGTGCTCACCGGGGCGCTGGGCCTGCTCCCCTCGGCGTCGCTCGGGGCGGGAGCGGGGTTGTTCGAGCCGGTGCACGGGTCGGCGCCCGACATCGCGGGGCAGGGGATTGCGAACCCGATCGGCGCCATCGCCTGCGCGGCGCTGCTGCTGCGCCATGGGCTCGGGCTCCCGGCGGCGGCGAATGCAGTGGAGCAGGCGATCGGCACGGCGCTCGCTGCGGGGGCGAGAACGCGGGATATCGCGGAGCCCGGTGAGCCCGGCCTCGGCACGCGGGAGATGGGGGAGCGGATCGCCAACCTAATGCGGAATGCGGAGTGCGGAGTGCGGAGTGAAGGCACGCCCGCAAACTCCGCACTCCCCACTCCGCACTCCGCACTCGAATGACCCTCCGCAGCCGCACGATCACCCAAGGCGCTCGGCGCTCCCCCAACCGCGCCATGCTCCGCGCGGTGGGCTTCGGCGACGAAGACTTCGCCAAGCCGATCGTGGGCGTCGCCAACGCGTACAGCACCCTCACCCCGTGCAACCTCGGGCTCGACCTGTTGGCGCGACGCGCCGAATCCACTTTGCGGACCCTCGGCGTGATGCCGCAGCTATTCGGCACGATCACCGTGAGCGACGGGATCTCCATGGGGACCGAGGGGATGAAGTACTCGCTCGTCTCCCGCGAGGTGATCGCCGACTCGATCGAGACCGTGTGCAGCGCCCAGTGCATGGATGGTGTGCTCGCGGTCGGCGGGTGCGACAAGAACATGCCGGGGGCGCTGATCGCCATTGCGCGCATGAACATCCCGGCGGTGTTCGTGTACGGCGGGACGATCAAGCCGGGCCGCTACGCCGGTCGCGATCTGACGGTCGTGAGCGCGTTCGAAGCGGTCGGCGAATTCAGCGCCGGCAAGATCGACGCCGCCGAGCTGCTCGAGGTCGAGCGACGCGCCTGCCCGGGGGCGGGCTCCTGTGGTGGGATGTTCACAGCGAACACGATGTCCTCGGTGATCGAGGCGATGGGGATGAGCCTGCCCTATTCGTCGACGATGGCTGCCGAGGACACGGAGAAGGCCGACAACGCGTCGCAGTCGGCTGCGGCACTGGTCGAGGCGATCGGCCGGGACTTGCGGCCGCGTCAGATCCTGACGCGCCAGGCGTTCGAGAATGCGATCGCCGTGACAATGGCGATCGGTGGCTCGACCAACGCCGTGCTGCATCTCCTCGCCATCGCCCGCGCGGCCGGCGTGCCGCTCGCGCTCGACGACTTCGAGACCATCCGCTCGCGGGTCCCGGTGCTGTGCGACCTGAAGCCCTCGGGCCGGTTCGTCACCACGGATCTGCACTGCGCCGGCGGGATCCCGCAGGTCATGAAAATCTTGCTCTCCCGGGGTGTGCTGCACGGCGACGCGCTCTCGATCACCGGCCGGACGATCGCCGAGGTGCTGCAAGGCGTTCCGGACTCGCCGCGGCGGGATCAAGAGGTGATTCGACCCTGGGAGCGGCCGCTCTACCCCCAAGGCCACCTCACGATCCTGCGCGGCAACCTCGCCCCGGACGGGGGCGTCGCCAAGGTCACCGGGGTGAAGGCGCTCAAGATGACCGGCCCGGCTCGGATATTCGACTCCGAGGAGGCGTGCCTCGACGCGATTCTCAAGGGAGGCGTGCAGCGCGGCGACGTGATCGTGATTCGCTACGAGGGGCCGAAGGGCGGCCCGGGGATGCGCGAGATGCTCTCGCCCACGTCCGCGATCATCGGTGCGGGGCTGGGCGACGCCGTGGGGCTCATCACCGATGGACGGTTCTCCGGTGGGACCTACGGCCTGGTGGTCGGCCACGTCGCGCCGGAGGCAGCCGTCGGCGGCCCCATCGCGCTGATTCAGGAGGGAGATCGGATAACGATCGACGCGGAGCGGCGCCGGCTCGAGCTCGACGTGCCGGACGCGGAGCTGGCCCGGCGCCGGGCGAGCTGGAGGCCGCGCGAGCCGATGTACACGTCAGGGGTGTTGGCGAAGTATGCGAAGCTGGTGTCGAGCTCGAGCCTCGGAGCGGTGACGGACGGGTGAGCTTGACCAATTTGGTCAAATGCATTACCCTTCGAGTTCAGGACGCCAGGGGTGGTCCGATGCGTCGTCGCAAGAAAACCGATCGCGTGCGAGAGCCCGTGAGCCTGTACGAGGCGAAGACCCATCTTTCCGAGCTGGTCGAGCAGGCCGCGCAGGGGCGGGAGATCATCATCGCCAAGTCCGGAAAGCCGAAAGCGCGCCTGGTCCCGCTCGCGCCCAAAGACACCCGCCACCTGCGTAAGTACGGACTTGGGAAGGGCAGGGGCTGGATCGCCGACGACTTCGACGCGCCGCTGCCGCCCGAAGTCTTGCGGTTGTTTACCGGCGAATCCGAGTGAGGCTGCTGCTCGACACCAACGCGCT
>Ga0137377_10004606_pt1 | contig 10892 bp, 11 predicted proteins | sample SagtaG_22_FD_104815 | JGI IMG/M metagenome (GOLD analysis project Ga0137377, IMG submission 104815) | Vadose zone soil microbial communities from Sagehorn Ranch, Mendocino, California, USA - Sage2_L_40_16 metaG | ecosystem: Environmental > Terrestrial > Soil > Vadose zone | place: USA... | reverse complement strand
GGTTCGCTGAACCAGTCTCCTTCTAGAACCCAATCGCCATCAGGTCTCCTCTTCGACATGACTAGATGGGCGGCGTCTTTCATCCTTTCATCATCTCCGTAGCCCAGCTTTGTCAATACTCTCAGCCCGTGAAGCACGTCATAGTAGAAGTACATCGGGAAGTGAAGGGTGGTGAATGTTCGGTTCATGGGCATCCATTCATGATGGTCAGCCTTGTACAACCGATGCATGAGCAAGAATTCGGCACCTCTCTCCATCGACCGCTTCATCCGTCTTGTCCATGTTTGTCTGGGGATCTCAGAGTAGGCCCAGAGAGGCTCTATTGTCGACATGAAGGAACTGTGTCTCACCTTGACATTTTGGAATTGCGGATAATCACAGTTCCAACCACCGTCCTCGAGCTGAGCCTCAGGCATCCAGTCAATGGCTCTTCTGACCCTGGGGTCCTTGCCGTACCCTAGCACGAGCAGCGTCCTAACCATGTTTCCCGTCAGGCAGGGTTCAGCATAGTGCTTCTTCCCGCTTAGCTTACTGCGGTAAGAGAACGACCCATTCTCTGCCTGGTGCAGGTTGAAGAACCGTTCGCATTCTTTCTGGATTCTCGGGTCTGGGGGAAAGGCTATCTCGCCTAGGAGGATCAGTGCCCATAATGCCCCCGTGAACCTCGGACCGTCGCAAGTATCTTTTCGAGGCCAGTAACCTGCTTTCGACTGCGCAGCCATAATCCGCTTGAAGATAGAGTGCCGAGATATTCGCCGTCGGGCCTCAACCGCCTCCCTGCTTTTCGGCGAACAGCCTAGAACATCCACGAGAGTCTGATACCTAATAGAAGGATTCTTCGGCTCTAGAAGCCATCTGAGAGCGGGCTCATTCAAGTCTGAAACACCAGTGGAGGGGGCCCTTCACTTTTTGCAACCAGTATTTCAAGGGTCGACAGAGTTCTATCGACTCACTCGGCAAATCGTACAGGCTCCGGCCCGCGTTCGGGGAGAGTTTAAATTCGCGTGAGGCTCAAGCCCCGACTTATCAGGTAATTCTGGTATGGCGGAGAAGCCTAAGGCACCGGCGGACAGATGGGGAATAGCCCACATCTACTCATCCTTCAACAACACCATGGTCCACATAACGGACCTCACAGGCGCCGAGACAATATCGCGAAGCGCCGGAGGACAGCACGTAAAGGCTGACAGACTTCAGGGAACACCGTACGCTGCGATGCAAGCAGCAGCTGCAGCTGCCAAGACAGCAAAAGACAAGGGAATTACTTCTCTTCATATTCGAGTGAGAGCTCCTGGAGGTCATGGTGCTAGGACCCCTGGTCCTGGAGCGCAGGCTGCTATCAGAATGCTCGCTCGCCACGGTTTTAGAATTGGAAGAATAGAAGACGTGACACCTGTCCCGCACGATGGGACCCGACGGCCCGGCGGAAGACGGGGTCGCAGAGTCTAGTCAACTAGGGTAGACTTTCAACGTCTTACGCGTCTCAGATCAGACGAATCGTTGACAAGCATCAACGCTGGCGCGCAGAAGAGTGCCTCAATCTCATTCCATCTGAAAACGTTACCAGCCACACTGTCCGCCAACTTCTAACAATCGATATGGGCCATCGATATACGGCCACGGACGGATTCTACAAGGGAACACGATTCATAGACGAACTGGAAAATCTAGGCGAGAAGCTGGCCTGCGAAGTCTACGGCGCCGACTGGGCGAGTTTGAGGCCGCTATCAGGACACGTAGCTGACATGATCATGATTTCCACCCTGACCAAGCCCGGTGGATCGATCCTCTCCGTCAACCCTGTCAACGGCGGGTATGACGGCATCGGAGGAAAAGGGTATCCACCCTTCATCAATGTGAAGAATCTTTTTTTCCCATTTGATTCAGAAAGAATGAACATCGACGTGAACAAAGCCAAAGCGCTCATCGAAGACGAGAAACCATCGCTAGTTGTCTTTGGCCAATCCTACTTCCTATTTCCCCACCCCATCACTGAACTCGCAGATGCCTGTCTGTCCGCAGGGTCCCAAGTCGCTTACGATGCGTCCCATGTTCTGGGACTGATCGGGGGAAGAGAGTTTCAGCGTCCGATGGAAGAAGGTGCAGCTATCATGTTGGGATCGACGCACAAGACCTTGTTCGGTCCACAAGGAGGGATAATCCTCGGAACAAGTCAAGTCAAAGAACTTGTCAAAGACAGACAGTTTCCAGGCCTAGTAGATAACGCTCACTGGAACAGGATGGCGGCTCTCATCTGGGCCTTGGACGAGATTCGAAGGCGAGGCGCAAAATACGCCTCTCAGGTAATAGCAAACGCCAAGGCCCTCGCCAAAGCGCTCCACGAAGGCGGCCTACCGGTCAAATGCGCAGACTACGGTTTTACAAAGTCGCACCAAGTTTTCTTAGACATTAAAGGCGAGGAAGCGATCAACCGGTTTTCCGAGAAGTTGGAGGAATCGAACATGATCGTCGATCATGGAATCCGGCTCGGAACTAACGAGTCCACTCGGCGGGGAATGAAAGCACGAGATATGGAGAGAGTCGCTGAGCTGATTTTGAGAGTCTACAAGGGCGAAGAACCCAGCAGCGTGCGTAGAGCAGCGACGCGACTGCGGAAAGAATTCAAGACCATCGAGTACACCTGACCTCGAAGAGTTCAAACGCTCTAGCAATTATTGACAGTCGAGGAGGAAAGGTCTTGCCGCTCTCGTCCCTCTCAATGGTATCGTTCGATGTCGACGGTACAATCTTTCGGAAAGCCGCCCTCACCCAAGCATCCCGTTCCTTAGGAATCGGAGAGAAATGGGATTCGCTCGAAGAAATGTTCCTTCATCAAAGAATCAACAAAAGAGAACTCCTAACCTCTCAATACAAGCTCCTCCAAGGAATGAAGCTCACAGACATTCTTCAAGCGGTCTCGAAGGTCGAAGTCATCAAGAACGTCAGGGAAACAGTCGAGAAACTCCAAGGTCATGGAATCCGTGTTGTCCTCTTGACGGACAATCCAGATTTTCTGTGCGGGTATTTGATTGAGAGATTCGGGTTCGAGGGCTACGTCGGATCCAAAGTCGGAGTCAAAGACGGAATCGTCACCAGCGAAATAGAACCGCTGCCTGACAAAAGACTAGGGTTGCGGAAATATGCTGCATGGACGGGCATCCCGCTGTCCAGATGTGCACACGTGGGCGATTGGATAAACGACGTGCCTGTCTTCCGAGTAGTGCGATACTCCGTGGCCCTGAACGCGCGGACAGAGAAAGTAAAGGCGTCGGCATCATACCACATGGAAACAGACGACCTTATCGACGTTTACAAGCATCTTCAAGCTGCCATGGTTTAGTAGATCATTCTGTTGCTGAGTTTCAACATCTTCTTGTCCGTTAGGAAGGCGCACTCTTTGACTCGTTTTCTTCTGGCGAGAGAGAGCGCGAGTCGTTGAAGGTAGATTGCGATCTTCAAACTTGACGTGACCACATGGCCTTTCGGAAGCACCAGAATTGAGCTCCGGAATCCATGCTCGCGGAGCAGTTCGTGTGTTTCCATCGCTTTGTCTCGTCCCAAGGAAATACATACGATGACGTCCCGCTTCTTGTCCATCGTGAACAGCTTCGCGTGACCAAGCTCTTCAGGGTATATCGACTCTGCTTTGGTACCCAAGACCTCGTTGATTTTTGCCGCTCCGTAGATTGAGAGCGCGTAGTTTACTCCTGATCCCGTAAAAAGAAACGATCCTCCTGCAACTCGTTTCTGACTCACTGCCAAGTGAGTGATTTCGGTAAGAGCGGTTTTTGCTTGGACAATTTTTGGCAGGTTTCCAAGAAGTAAGGAGCATGCCAATAAGCTGGCAGTGAAACTGATTGTGCCAGATGTTAGTGTTCCGGCGTTTCTATACCTAAGCTGTAGAGTCTCATCACACTCTCTAGCTAGTGGGCTCTCTTGATTGGCTGTGATGGCTATTCTCCTTGCAGCGATTCCCTTTGCGTTTCGAGCGAGTTTGATGTTCGTCCTCGTTCTGCCGCTGACCGAGACGATGACGAGGTTCTTCCCTCTCACTCGCTGGATGTTCGTGAGCAATTCGTAAGGGTCCGAAGCAATGGCTTCTCCGTGAGAGAGTTCCTGGGCGAATACACCGGCCGCGTACGAGTCGCCTGATCCAGCAAATACGAATGAGGAGCGTTCGAGCTTTGGAAGGTGTTTTTCTCGAAGTTGAGAGGCAAACTTTGGAAGATCTAGGGTCTGGTTGGAGATTTCTTCGGCCATTGCTTGGATAGACATTTCGTTCTCAGCCCTGACTCGGGTCTGCGCGGTAGGTTCCGCCAGTGTAGATCCATCGCTTGCTGCATTTCTTGCATTGAAGCTTGAAGCCTGTCCGCCAGCCCTCCGGGGTTCTATCCTCCCCCACGATCACTAGCTCCCCACCGCAGGAGCATCTCGGAACCACACGTGACAAGATGAGATCAACGATAGCTGAATAGCTAAACGTCTTGCCTCAAGTAACCAGCTAGCTGTCTTCTCTGAGCTTCTTGATTCGGCGCCTCATTTCCCAAGTACGCTCGAAACCATGCTTCAGGTAGACCTTGCGTCCCATCTCACTAGCGTGTAAGCGTAGCTGGGCAAACCTGTTCTTCCGGCACCATTCTAACGCTTTCTCGACAACACCCGATGCAACCCCAATTCCTCTGAACCGAGGCTCGGTGTACATTGATAGCAAGTATGGCTGGATCATGAGATTGTATCCCGGTCTCGGTTGAACGGGCTGAAGCCACACGCATCCTCCACCAAGCACCTTACCATCGTTCTCGGCCACCCAGCCTATCAGAGTTCCACTCTTCATCCTCGACCTTGCCCACGTTGCGTAGACCTTGTCCGCTCCATCCAACTCTCCCTGTTCCCTAGCCCCAAGATCACGCCACATCGCCCTGCGCTGATGAACCAGAATCGGAAGATCCTTCAACGTAGCCTTTCGAACAATGAATGCTGGTCTTCGGGACTTCTTCGCCCGTTTCCTTTTCTTTGCTGCCAACTCGAACCCACAGCAACGACTCTTTGCTAGATTAACGCTAGTTGCTTGCCAACCTTTTCAAATGCTGCCAGTGCGACATCCAGATCCTTCCTTGTATGGGCACTAGTTACAATTGTCCTAACCCTCGCTTTGTCCCGAGCCACCATCGGAAAGACAATCGGTAGAACGAATATTCCGAGCTTGAAGAGATTGTCAGCTAGCTCTCGGGCCTTGCCCGCATCACCAACTATCACAGGCGTAATCGGAGTCTCGCTGTTCCCAGTGTCGAAACCAGCATCTTTCAGTCCCTTCTTGAAGTAGCGGGTATTATCCCAGAGCTTCTTGACCAAGGACGGTTGTTTCTGTACGATCTGCAGCGCCGCAATACAAGCGCCAACGATAGCGGGTGGGTGGGACCCGGAAAGGAGATAGCTTCGGACCTTGTTCTGGAGATATTTACAGAGGTCTTTCGAGCCAACCACATATCCTCCGACGCACCCGAAGGCCTTCGAGAAAGTTCCCATGTCAACGTCCACTTTTCCCTCGAGATGGAAGTGGTTGGTTATTCCGCGGCCGTTCTCGCCTAGAACCCCGTCTCCGTGAGCATCGTCAACGTAAGTTATGGCGCTGTGTTCTTTGGCTATCTTGACAATATCTTTTAGTGGTGCAATGTCTCCATCCATGCTGAAGACTCCATCTGTAATGACTAGGACCCTACGGAACCGTTCCGTCCCCTGCAGCTGTTTCTCAAGATCGCCCATGTCCTTGTGCTTGTAGACCCGTCTCTCTGCTTTGGTCAGACGACAGCCGTCGATTATGCTGCCGTGGTTCAGTTCGTCGCTGATGATCAGATCACGTTCGTCGACGAGGCAGCTAATTGTTCCAAGGTTCGTAGCGTAGCCTGACTGGAAAGTGATTGATGATTCGGTTCTCCTGTAATCTGCCAGTTCCTTCTCAAGCGTAACATGGAGGTCCATGGTTCCCGCGATGACTCGCACTGACCCACTTCCGGCGCCGTACTTCCTTGTCGCTGCAATAGCTGCTTGCTTAAGCTTGGGATGGTTGGCCAATCCCAGGTAGTTGTTCGAACATAAGACTAGAACACTCTTTCCGTCAACTCTAGCACGAGCCGATGATGGGCTCTGTAGTGTCCTAATACGCCAGAGAAGCTCGTCTCTATCAAGGCCCTCTAGTTCGTGTCGGAGTTCGTCCAGAAGAAGTTCCCGCTGAAAACCTGATTCTTGACTCATTATCTCTGCGGCCCAGAAATCGTGCTAGTGTAAAACGTTTCTTCGCTAGAGAGGTTCGGTGCTCTCCCCATTGAGGCTGTCCTACTTGGACGCTTGAGATTCCGACGCACGCCCTTCTAACCTCACACGAAAAACTCAACGGGGCTTGCGACTAATCTCAGCTGCTGGGGATGCTCTGCGAGAGGCGCGGGGTCCTCCGGGACTCGGCTAAGGAAGGAATCGAATAGGTGCTTTCTACAGCAACCTGAATGCTGGTCGGGGTAGTCACAGCCGCCTTCAGAAACACTTATCTCTCTATTATTATTGACCCAGTAATGAACATAATTGAAGAAATCGAAAACAATTCTCCCAGTAATCTTTCTCGTCCTATCGATCGTCTTGGTACTTCCGAGCATAGTTCCCAGGGCCAGAGCGGCGACCGGACTCGTCTGCATCGCCGATCAGTCAGTTAATCCCGCGTCCTGTCCGGCCACTCCTCCAAATCTCTCCGGTCCAGTAGGGTCCGTTGTGACGGTGGCTGTCAACATTCAGGGAAGCGATTCCTTGAACGGGTTTGACATATCGGTTCAAGTCAACCCGAGCGTTCTGCAGCCTCTGAACATAGTATTCAACGACAGTGTCATCCACAGCCCCGACTTGGTCGCGGTCCAGTCTGCAAACTCAACAACTGGGATTGCCCGGTTCGCACTCGTTGCTCTTGGTTACGTCGTCCCTGGTCCTGTAACAGGCAACTTGTTCGACATCCACTACCAGGTCCTATCATCAACCACCGGCACGGCGATCGTGTTTCAAGCTGGTTGCTCGGGCACGAGCGTCCCCAACATATGCGTAACAGTAACCAACCCGAACACTGACTCTGAAGCGGTCCAGACTGCAACCTTCGGCGGCGCAATTGTTCCGGACTTCTCTATCGCCGCCAACCCTAGCTCGCAGAACGTGCAGCAAGGATCCACGGCTACCTCCATGATAGTCTTGACCAGCTTCGGATTCGCAGGCACAGTCAACCTTTCCACTTCACCGCCCCCTCTCTGTCCCAGCTGTCCTACGTGGGGTGTAAGCCCAAACACCGTCACGCTCACCTCCGGGGGAACAGGCCAAGCAACGCTTTCCTTCGTCACGACTCTGGGCACTCCGACTCTAACCTTCGTTGTCAACGTCACTGGAACGAGTGGTAGTCTATCACACCACACCGTCGCCTCGTTCACCGTTTTCAAGCCTCCCACGCCAGACTTCACCATCTCTGCTAACCCTCTAGCTCTACAGATCAATCAGGGCGCCGGTGCCAAGTCAACTGTGACTCTCACGAGCGTCAACGGATTCGTCGGAACAGTCAATCTGAGCACAACCGTATTTCCAGCGGGGCCAACTGCCTCGATTCCTCCAAGCATCATGTTAGGTTCTGGAGGCTCAAACAGCACGGTACTAACTGTTACCACGATGTCCACCACGAGCCCCGGATTTTACAATGCGACCGTCACAGGCACCAGTGGCTCCCTCACGCACTCTGTAGTCGTGTCAGTCCAAGTGATTAATCCAACAGCTCCGGGAATGGTCTGCATCGCACCCGACTTCCCTGTCTCCTGCCCTGCAACTCCTGCTATGTTTACAGGAACCGTCGGAGGTCAACTCGTCGTTGCGGTCAACGTCCAGAACTCTGCGGCTCTAAACGGATTCGACATTCAGGTCCGAACCAATCCGAGCATCCTCAAACCCGTAAGTGATGATCTCAGAGGATCAGTCCTTCAGAACCTCTACGTCGTGCAAAACACTGTAAACTCGACCACAGGCCTCGTCAGGGTAGCAGCGGTAGCCCTTGGATTCGTCACCACGGCTCCTACCACAGGGCGCTTCTTCAACATAACCTACAACATTGTAGGCAACACGCCAGGCACCTTCATACTCTTCCCCACTGGCTGCACAGGCACAAGCAACGGCAACACCTGCGTGACCGTCGTTAATGCCGGAGTGATCGACCCTGAGAACATTGAGGAAGCCAACTTTACCAGCACACCACCGCCTGACTTCACGATGTCCGCGAACCCAAGCTCACTCGCCATACAAGCGGGAACGACGGCAACCTCCATCATCAGCGTCACCAGCATCAACGGGTTCGCCGGCACAGTCTCCCTCACCACAAATACCGGCCCGCTTATTATTTGTCCGCCGGCCTGTAGCACTTGGTCCGTAAGCCCCTCCAGCGTTACGCTCACTCCGGGAGGAACAGCCACCGCCATTCTCACAATCAAGGTCAGTTCGTTTGGGGGAGGCGGTAGTGGCTTTACTGTCGTCGTGTTCGGAACAAGCGGCAGTCTTTCCCATAGCGTCAGCGTTGTCTTCACCGTCATTCCTCCTCCAATGTTTAGCATAACGGCCAACCCGTCATCAGTGGCCGTTCGCCAGGGTCAAACCGGCAGCTCAGCTCTAAACGTGACAAGCCTCAACGGCTTCAACGGCACCGTCACTCTCTCGATGTCGATCCAACCCTTGATCAAGAAAGGTCCAGTCATATCCCTCTCCACAACGACAATCAACCTAGCCTCAGGCGGCACAGCAACAGTCACACTTGGCATCGCGACCAACGGAGCGACCCAACTAGGCACCTACACAGTTACCGTAACCGCCTCAAGCGGATCGCTGGTCCAGACCGTCACAGTGACCGTGACAATCATCGCTCGACGATAATAGACTCGAAGTTCCTTTTTTTTCATTATCCTATTTTTTCTTAAACGCAACCAGGCCGTTACTATAGGCGACGCTCCCAGCACGCGCTACTCCGCGGGTCGCCACATCTTTTGATGCAGTGAAAGGTGCAATCATAGTTCGCCAATAACGTTTTACAACCCGGTTGAAACGGCAGTGGGACCAGTTTCGAGGAAATCTGTTGAAAGAAAAAATGCACGCTGTCGTGAAGACGTCGCCGGGTCCCGGCGCAGTCTTCGAGACGTGGCCAACACCCAAACCCGGTTTACGAGACATTCTGGTCCGGATTGAAGCCACCTCGATTTGTGGGACTGACATGCACATCTACGATTGGCATGAGTCGATAAGAGATAAGGTCAAGCCTCCGATGGTGATGGGACACGAGTTCGCTGGCAAGATCATTGAGGTAGGTAAGGAGGTTTCCGATCTTCGCGAAGGCGATATTGTCTCAGGCGAGACCCACATCTTTTGTGGCAAGTGCTTCCAGTGCAGAACCGGGAACGCTCACATCTGCGAGAGAATGCTTCTCCGAGGAGTCGATACCGATGGCTGCTTCGCAGAATATCACGTTCTTAACGAACAACACGCGTGGCTCAATGATCGGAAGATTCCGATAGAGGTTGCATCTGCTCAAGAGCCTCTCGGTAACGCGGTTCACGCAGCCTCCGCGGCAGAGATCTCGGGGAATACCGTCGCAGTCTTTGGCTGCGGTCCAATCGGAGCTTGCCTAATCGGACTTTGCAAGTCGTTCGGCGCGACCAAGATCTTCGGAGTCGACATTGTCGATTACCGGCTCAAGCTGGCGAAGGATATGGGCGGAGACGTCTTGATCAACGGATCTCAACAAGATGTCGTGAAAGAGATCATGACCCAAACAGACGGGCGTGGAGTTGACGCGTTTTTCGAGATGTCAGGCGCGCAACCATCGTTTGAGGAAGGATTCAAAGTCCTTCGTCCCGGCGGAACAGCTATTCTCTTCGGTCTGCCCTCGAAAAAGATCGAGCTCGATGTAGCCAACTGGATTGTTTTCAAAGATGCGCATGTTCGCGGCGTCTTTGGCCGTCGGCTTTTCGGAACCTGGTACAAGACGGCTGCCGTGTTAAAGGCCGGTCAGGTTGATCTCTCGAAGCTGATAACTCACCGGTTCGATCTTGAAGAGTTCTCAAAGGCGTTTGCATTGATGAAATCGGGACGGTCGGGAAAGATTATCATGTATCCGAGCAAGAAACACGGCTAGGTCTGTTATCGCCGGTCTTTCTTCGGCTCGGCAGCTTGGGCCTCTTTCTGCCGGATCTTCACGATCTCACCAGCAATCGACTTCAGCATTGCAACCTTCGGGGCTGTTTTTTTGACCGTAACATATCCGGCCTTCTCCCAGTGGAGGCTGGGCATTGCCGATTTTTCTTTTGATTCAGGAACATAACCCAGTATCGTTGCTGCTTGGACGATCTCTCGGAGATTTGGTTGCTTAATCGCTCGCGCTATTGGAAGTTTTCTTCCCTGGCCTCTGGTCTTTGTGCTGTCGATGTGGAATGGCCAGATGATAATGTGACCCGGGTTTTTCACCCTGGCTTCGCCGTTCTTTCCTAGGATTTGCTGGCTTGGGATACGAGTACTGCGTTTATGACTCCGTGTTGTCCTGGACGAGAAGTTACTCGGGCCTGACCGAGTTCAGTGTCGACAATCGCACCTTTCGTGATTACGCCTCTTCTCTGATAGTCGACGTTCGCCGGGTTCTTCACTACACGTAGAAGTTTCGACTTTGACGACTTTCCCGTCGACTTGTCTGTGACGACAGCCCAGTCAGCCGACGCTAGTCTTATCTTTTGAGCCCCGCCTCGGATTCCAACTCTTCTCTGCTTGACCTTGCCTAGTGTCGTCTCGACTGGTTCTCCACCAGCCTCGTAGGCGCGTTTTCCGCGCCATGGGCGCTTGACCCC
>Ga0137377_10004592_pt1 | contig 10901 bp, 8 predicted proteins | sample SagtaG_22_FD_104815 | JGI IMG/M metagenome (GOLD analysis project Ga0137377, IMG submission 104815) | Vadose zone soil microbial communities from Sagehorn Ranch, Mendocino, California, USA - Sage2_L_40_16 metaG | ecosystem: Environmental > Terrestrial > Soil > Vadose zone | place: USA... | reverse complement strand
CGCCCTGTGACAGCCCGACTCGGCACTTCGCTAAAGGTCAATTTCAAAGGAATGGCAAAACCATACGCGCTGTGTGGCCTGAGGGTCAATGAAAGGCCATGCCCGGCGCCCAAGCTCTACGTTGTTACGATTCATACCACGAAAGCTGCTTCACAAACCTAGAGTATTCACTGTATTGACATGACCAGGCTGGGAATGCAATCCAACCTTAACCTAGCAGCCCGTGGCAGAAATGGTTTGCTCACTCTGCTGCGAGCGGGATGGAAGTTTCGCTGCGCGCGCGGCGCGGGAGGACTTGCCGCAACAGCTTTTTTCGTGCTCGCCGCCGCCGATTCCCGTACCCGCCTGCTGCGCCTCGGGTTTGTCCTTCCAACTCCGCGTCCTCGGTCCGGCTCCGAGATATAGGTCCGAACTTCTGCCTCCTGGAGTGCCTTCAGCGTGTGGTTGCTGTGGTAACCCTTGTCGCCTACTGCCTCCACCGGACCTTCCGAATGGACTCGCTTGCCCACCCCTTCTTATTGCATGTTCGGCTTTGTATGCCAGGTGTGTCCGTCCGTGTTTCACCTTCGTGATGCGCGCATCAGGATCGTGCGGATTCACCCACTCATTCGACCCCTTGCCCACACGCTTTCGGTCCAACTTCGCCAACTGCTCCCGCGTCGGCGTAGCGATCCCTGACTCCTTTCCCACCGTGTACGGGGCAGAGTGTTAGGGGTTCCGTTTTCAACGACGGAGAATGTCGTCCTTGCGTTGTCACGGGACATGGCGGAACACCTTGTCGCGGCGGAGAATTCCAGGGAACGGCAGGCTGTGCTCGGGGAAGTGCATGTGTATCGCAATTCGAACCGATCACGCTCCGGTTGGCTCAGGCACGCTGAAAGATCCTGCGATCTGTGCGTGGTCTAACCCCTGAACGCAAAAAAAGCCAGTAATCATGCTTCCCTGCAACATGCACACGCAATTTCCGCGACCCAAATCCCCGAAAAACCCGTGACCCCGCCACGCAGAATTCGAGACCAATCACGCAAAATTCGGGCCCTAAAACTGCCACATTCATTGCCCTCTCGTGCCGTGACTGCACACGCAGACTTCTGCACATAAGATGAAAATCCCTAACGCTCCAAGGAACGGTTACAGCCGCTTGGCTTGAAATCCCGCGTTGGAAGGTGCTTTACTGAAAGCCGTTTGGGTGGATTGAAACCTGCAGGCCCCCCTTCAGGAGTGTCTGCATGGCGAATCGTAAGGTGTCCCGCCTTCTGCGTGTTTTCACAATTTGTCTGCTCCCGATTGTTACGCAGGCCCAGACCAACTTCTCAGGCAGTTCGTCGAGGAAGCTGCCGGCGAGCGTTTCATCAACGAGTTTCGATTCGTGCGGCGAGGCCGAATCGATCGTGACAGCCAGAGGAACGCTGTTTCCGGCGGCGATGGCCATGATCTTGGTTCCCTTGCCCCGCTTGGTTTTGCCCACTGCAAGGCCCCCTTTTTCGCAACCGCGAAGCTGCCATCGATCCAACCTTCGTCCGGATTCAGCTTTCCTTCTTGGCGCAGTTTCTCGGTCAGTATGCGCAACGCTTTCTCCAACTGGCCGCTCCGCACCCACTGCTGGAACCGTCCATGCACGGTTTGGTCCGGCGGATACATGCTGGGCAATTCCCGCCATTGCGCCCCGGTGCGCAGAATCCACAGCACTCCGTTCAATACCTCACGCGTGTCAGCCGGCGGCCGGCCGCGCCTGTCGGCACGCTGAGGAAACCGCAACAGCGGCTCCAGCACCGCCCAATCCGCATCCGACACCTCTCCCCGCGCTCGCATTCGTGGTTCCGCGGCATCGCCAGTGCCATTTCTTTTGTGCCGTCATCTGCACGAAAACTCAAGCCCAAAACAACCTCAGCTATTTATCGGACAGGTTCTAGGCATATCTGAGCATTTTACGGCGAATCCTTCAATAAACTCGGTTGAAGCCAATGGTTGAGTCGATAGCATCCAATTCATTTCGGCGTGCTTCGATCCTTGACTTTGAGGACGAGTGCAGAGGATAATCCACGCCGTTCATCGAACGACCAGGTAAGCTCCCGCGAAGTATATGAACAGCCGTAGACCTCTACGCATTTCTCCTCTTGTGCTTGCCTTTTTGGTTTTCGGTGGGAAAGCTGCGCTCGCTTCAGGCTCGAACGTAGCCACCCTGCCGCAGCGGTGGGTAAACCAACATGAGTGTGACGGGATGGCAACGGTGGTGAAGAAGGTTTGCCATCAAGGGGATTCTCAATGCCCCTTCGTACCCGGCGATTACGACGCCACCGCCGCGGGTTTGAATCAGGCTATCTCTGATGCCGAAAATCTGCGGGTGTCCTCTGGCACGGGGACGGCGATCCGTATCACCGCTGGGGCCGACATTAAGATCAGCGGATCTGCGCAAAGCATTGTTCTCCGAAACTTCGGATATACAGGAAGCCGGTGCATCATCTTTGAATCCAGCAATCCCTTGCCCAGCCGGGTACGAGTCGGCAGCGTTGCGATCTCGTCAATTGCCCGTGGTTCCGTCAGCAACACCGTGAAGGTTATGACCAGTTCGCCTCATCTTTTAAATACAGGTGACGCGGTGGAGATCAAGAACGTCACGGGTGGGAGGGTTAACTTTAACGGTGACTATCCGGCGAGCGTAGTCGACGCCAGGGCGTTCACATACTCACAGCAAGGACCCGCGGAAATGGGTGTGGTTACGCCCACTTTGACCGTTGTGACCGGCCCGAACACCCTGGCACAACAAAAATCACGCAACATGTATACGCTGGAAACCACGGCCATCAATGTTCCTGTGATCTACGCAGATCCCGGCGCTCATCACTATGTTTTCTATGATGGCGAGATCGAAACAACCGAAACTACATTGGGGCAAGCCGGTCCAATTGTGGTTTTCGGTCCTCGCGTGCCCGCCACGACATTCGCGGGAAACGCTCGTCATATTGGATTTGATCGTATGTATGTGCACGGGTGTGCGGGGACAGTACCGACATCCATCCCCACTTGGCCACAGCCGGTGCCGTGCGGGAGCCTTGATGCGGGGCTAAAAAGCGGAGTGCGCTTGAACTGCTCTTTCTGCTGGGTAGTGAACAGCTTTTTCGACCAAATGCAGATGCCTGGCATAGAGTCGCACGCCCTGGGCACCTACAATGGCCAAGGTCCCTTCAAAATCGTGAACAATCACTTGCGCGGAGGAGCCACCACTTTCCACTTGGGCGATACGCCACCTACCATTCCCGGGCTGGTTCCCTCCAACATCGAGGTGCGGCTCAACACCATCGATCTCGATCCAAACTGGTTTTTCGTGTCGCATGCTTTTTGCGGTGGAACCACGGGCGTCAAATGGGGCTTAAAGAGCCGTCTCGATTTCGAGAATGCTCAACGCATGGTGTTCGAGGGAAACGAACTCTACCAGTCATGGTGCGATGGCGATACGGGCGAGATGATTTATATGGGGCCTGCTGCCTGCAGCTCGACAAATTGCGGCGGCGGCAATCAGGCGCGAATGAGCGATATTTATTTTGCCAATAACCTCATTGCCCACAGTCACAGGGTTTTTATCATCGCCGGGCGGGGCGGCAGTACCGGGACAAGTCTGCCGTTTCAGCGGATGGATGTTGTAAATAACCTTGCCTGGGATATCGGAATACCTTTTGATACTGACCGAGTCCTCGAAACTGCAATTGGCTCTCGAGGGCAGACCTACACCTGCGCTGCCCGTCGAGTGGCTGGCGTGGCAACCCTATCTGACTGCATCTGTTTGCAAAGGAACTGCCCGATAACTGGTGTCTCCTCTGGAGACTGGCTACTGACCAGCAACTGCAGTGACCCCAGTTTCAATACAACGCGCACCCCGGCTCTTTTTTCCCAGCCGAAAACCAGCGGTCCGATCACGTACGCTAATCCAGGGCCCGATGTAACGGCAGGTGTCACATGCACCCTTAGCAACCGGCAGGGCTTTCCGCGGTTCTTGAGTTTTCGACATAACACCATGGTTGCCAACCTGAATTCTGCCGGGGCGTTGTTTGTGAATAATCCAGATGGACCAGTGTCATATTATGTTCGAGATTTCACACTTATAGATTCGATCAGTTCCAACACCCCTGGCACCCCCGGAACTGGTTGGAAATGTAATGCATTGCCGGATGGGTCGCGCTCGAGTCTTTCCGGAAGATGTTGGGACGTATCGAGTCTAACTTTCCATCATTTTGTAGCCGAGGGAAGAGGTCCATCCTCCAATTACTCTGAATATAGAAATGGAGTTGAAGTCTTTCCTTCGACCACTGTCTCGTTTCCAACTACGAATCGCTGTAGCGGCGTCTACTCAGGATGCCTGGGCTATGCTGGCGATTTCAGGACAAGCAATCCGGCTGATTATCACGATTTTGCTCTCTGTCACGGACCAGGAATCCCCTCCGCCAACTGCACCGGCAGGAGTGTTTATGCTGGCGCGGCCAGTGATGGAACCGATATCGGGGTAGATTTGAACCAGCTCGACCAGGCCAGAGTAAGACTTCGATTCAGCGCCAGCAGCTATCCCCAGTGAACCAGCGTGAACGAAAGTTGACGCGAGCTAGTCGCCAAGTACAATCAAATTACGCTGCCGGGCCCGTAGCTCAAGCGGATAGAGCATCGGATTTCTAAATTGATGCTCGGGCTATGCCCTTAATTCGGGTCAACAGGTCAAAAACGCGGTATTCGGGAGAAACCGTGACATGGGTTGTGACATGCTTTCGGGTACGTTCGGTTTCGATCCATTTAATCACGTATTTTGCGCTTTTCCGTCACCGCCTCGCTGTGAATGGAGGAGAATGGGCGCAGCGGTTTCTAACCGCGGCGAGATGTTGCATTGAAGTAACGGTTGGATTATGCTTCCGCCTCTGTCGTGTTCGGGCGCAGCTAAAGACGAACCATGCCGCTCCCGTCGGTGACCAAATTGAAACTAAGAATCGCACTGGTCGGATGCGGCAAGGTCGCGGACCAACATGTCGGAGAAATTCAGAAGTTAAACAATGCGTGTGTTTTCGCGGTCTGTGATCGGGAACCGCTCATGGCAGAACAGCTCGCCGTCCGATATGGAATTGCGAAATACTATTCCGACTTCGATCGCATGCTCGAGGAAACAAAGCCTGATGTAGTTCATGTGACTACTCCACCGCAAAGCCATATCTTATTAGCCACAAGAGCCCTGGATTTCGGATGTCATGTTCTTGTGGAGAAACCTCTGGCACTCGATAGAGCGGCCGCAGAGCACTTAATTAACCACGTTGTTCGTAGCGGTCGAAAAATGACGATTGGTTACACCTACTACTTCGACCCGATCTGTAGGCTTATGCGTCGATTGATCCGAGGGGGAGTAGTAGGAGAGATTGTACATGTCGAAAGCGTCTTTGGCTACGACCTTTCAGGCCCTTTCGGAGAGCCCATACTCTCTGACCGCGAACATTGGGTCCGCCAGCTACCCGGCAAACTGTTTCATAATGTTATAGACCACCTGCTGACTAAGCTAACCGAGTTCATCACTGATGACAGGCCGACTATACATGCTCATGCTTTACCGACGACTAACACACACGACTTTCCCGACGAACTCAGGATAATGATTCTTGGGCGGCGAACTTCTGGTTATGCGACGTTTTCCGCCCATGCTAGACCGATAGCGCACTCCTTGACTGTATTCGGGACAAGAAACACGCTCACCTGGATCTCGTCAGCGGTTGCATGACATTTAGCTCCACTCCACAGCTTCCTGGTACTATCGGCCGCCTGTCCTGTGCCTTTGGTCAGGCCGGACAGTACTTTTTTCAAGGGGCACGAAATGTGGTACGGTTTGCGAGGTCGGAATACCAGTACTTCGCAGGGCTTAATTTTCTCTTTCTTGCGTTTTATGACAGCATCATTCACGATACGCCAGTTCCTATCCCATACAATGAGATACTGAGGGTGTCTGCCTGCATGGACGAGATCTTCGACCAGCTGCGCCGCAGCCCCTCACCGGTATTATGACTGTCCTCGTCACTGGCGCCAGCGGCTTCTTAGGCACTGCAATAGTAGAGCGTTTGCTGGCTTACAAAGAATCTCGCCTGCGGTGCTTTATTCGGCCGACTAGTGACACCGTGCGCCTGGAGAATCTGCGTCTCCAATATCCGACCTCCACACTCGAATACGTGATCGGCAATTTGATATCACCAAAGGATGTGTACCGCGCTTTAGAGGGGGTTACAACTGTTTATCATGTCGCAGCTCAAATGCGAGGAGCTCCAGCCAGTGTATTTCTCAATACCGTCATTGCGTCGAAACGACTTCTCGAAGCAATGCTAGAAACAAGGCCAAGGCGAGTCATTTTGGTTAGCTCTCTAAGTGTTTACGGAAGCTCCAGACTTCATCGCAAGATGATCATCGATGAAACTGCGGAACTGGAGCAGTGCCCTGAAAAGCGGGATGCTTACTCCCATGCCAAATTACGACAGGAGTCATTATTTCGAGAGTACCAGGCTAAGAGCGGCTTTGAGCTTGTAATCTTGCGACCCGGCGTGATTTATGGCAGGGGCGGAAGTGACTTCTCGCCCCGAGTTGGCCTAGTTGTTGGCGGCTGGCTATTGCAGGTCGGCCGACATAACCTGCTTCCCTTCACTTATGTTGATAACTGTGCCGAGGCAATCGTAGTGGCAGGTACGAGTCCAGATGTTCCATACAGCGCCTATAATGTGGTCGATGATGACCTTCCGACTGGCGCCGAATATCTGAGCGGCTATAGACATTTCGTCGGCAGGATCCACTCTATTCCGTTTCCTTTTTGTATTATTACGCTGCTGTCTAAGCTCGTTGAGGGATACAGCATTTACTCGCATGGGCAGATAGCTCCGATACTTACTCCATACAAGAGTGCGGTTCTCTGGAAGGGGAGCAGGTATGACAACGCACGGATCAAGAGCATTGGCTGGCAGCAGCGTATTTCGACGAAGGCGGCATTACTGGAAACCTTCGCATATTTGAAATGGCGTAAGAACGGGTGCGAGGCTACAAAGGCATACGCCGATCGATGTGGGGCCACGGTCGCATCACAAGCAGGTAGAGGTGAGCGCCTTACAGAATCCAAATCCAGCCCTGCATTGATGCAGAGTTAGAAGGCGCTTAGACATGCGTAAGACGCTGACATCTCGTACGGATCGTGGCGACGAATCTGGCCTTCAGCCTAGTTCATGCATACGAGTGACTCTTGTTGGGCCATCACTACGCCAGTTGCTCGGGGGCCAAGAGGTACAAGCGGAGTTGCTGCTCCGTTGCTGGCTGCATGATTCAGAGATCGATGTTGCTTTTGTACCTAACAATCCTGAATTCCCCAAACGGCTGCGGCACGTGGAAGACATCCCTTATGTGCGCACTCTTGTCCGGCTCCCCCTTTACCTCCTCGCGCTCTGGCGGGCGACAACGAACTCGGAAATCGTCCATACTTTTTCCGCTTCTCATTCGTCTTTCCTGCTTGCGCCAGTGCCTGCCTGGATAGTTGCTCGCATCCACCGGAAAAACATTGTGATCCACTATCACAGTCGGCTGGCGGCCGAGCACCTTCGGGAGTCGGGTATTGCTCGCAGAATATTTAGGCGTTTTGATCGCATAGTCGTTCCGTCGGAGTTTTTGGTCGGTATTTTTCGGGACTTTGGCATGAAGGCGATTGCTATTCCCAATGTTGTCGACTTGACTCAGTTCGCATACCGGCAACGTCTCCCCATAAGGCCGCTGCTACTTTGCACAAGGAATTTTGACCGCTACTGTGGCGTCGACATCGTAGTTCGCGCATTTTCGAAAGTCAAAGAAGCAATTCCAGAGGCACGTTTATTTCTCGTCGGTAAAGGGGAGGAGGGTATAACAATTCGTAATTTAGTACGGGCTCTTGACTTGCAAGATGTCGAATTCACCGGCGCAATCACGCGGGATAGGATCGCAGAAATCTACGCCAATGCGGACATTTTCGTTAATGGTTCTCGATGTGACAATATGCCGTTGTCCATTTTGGAAGCGTTCGCATCCGGTTTGCCGGTGGTGACAACCGCAGCGGGAGGAATTCCCTATGTAGTCAAGAATGGAGTTACGGGATTGCTTTGTGACACTGAAGATTGGGATGCGCTCGCTCGCAATGTCATACGAGTTGTTAACGATGAGCATCTAGCGTCGACTCTTTCTCACAATGCACATGAACAGTCATTGACATACCAATGGCAGAGCGTCCGCAACAGCTGGATGAATGTCTATAAGTCCCTAATCTGAGCTGGGCATGCACTCACAGCGTTAAGTCGACACGAGTCACGGCTCAGGGGCTAGATGATTGGTCGTATCCTCCAGAGTGTAACCGGTCGGACCGCCGACGTGCTTCGAGCTAGCCGTGCCGCTGAAATGGGTTCATGAAATGCGCCTATGCACCAAGTGTTTACTGTAGACAAGGATAAATTATGAGATCCCCAGACCTAAGGGAACGAGAGGTGGCTGACATCATTCGTAGCATTTTATTTGCTCGGACATATCAGAGGAAAGACCGTTGTTGATTTCGCGTGTGGTACTGAGGAAAACACAGTCCGGCTCGTCCATCGCGGCGCCAACGCTATAGGCATTGACATTTCCCCATCACATCGCGCACAGATGGCTAGCTAAAGGAGGGAAAATGCATGCACCGATTTTGAAAATCGCATCAGCTCACGATACTGGGCTTCGAAATGAGTCCGTCGACATCGTCTTTGCTATTTCAATCTTGCATCATCTCGACTTTGATTGAAGCAAGAAATGAGGTTTAGAGAATTCTTCGAGCGGGTCATTTTCCGGGAGCCCATTCGCTATTCTCGTGCAATGCGCATGCTACGACGCGTGCTGCCGGCCCGGAGGAATATCTCTCCCTTTGAGCACCCCTTAACGTATCGGGAGGTAAGCTGCATTTGCAATGGTTTCAAGCGTGCTTTCGACGCGTCATTTTCGCTTGCAATACCTTTTGCCATCGCGAGTTCCTGCTACCTACCGCTTTAGATCGGTTCTTACTTGCTAAATGTCGAGGTTTGGAGTATTTCGCTACTATCGCGGTGATGAAACTCGGCAAGGGTGATGGTCGAGCAGAAGAGGCGAACTGATAGACCTATGGAATATCCTGAGTCGCGGGCACCTGCATGTCAAGTCAGCGCGAGGAACGTTGGCTCACCGGCCCGTGCAGACGCAATGCCCCGAAAGTTTTTAAATTCTAGGACCGGGACTGGGCGCAGCACTATTTTTCTCATGGCAAACGGCCTTGATGTGGGCGGGACAGAGAAGCAGTTAGTATTGTTGGCACAGGCGCTAGACCCTAACAATTTTCGCGTGCTGCTTGGCTGCATTCGGAAAGAGGGTCGGCTTGTTGAGGCACTAAGTAGCGCTTGGGAGACGTCCGAGTTCCGGTTGGGTGGTGGCTTTGTGAGCCGAACAGCTTTCACGTCTGCACAAGCACTGGCTCATCACCTGCGCGTCAATCGTGTAGGCATTGCACATGCTTTCAGCTTTTATTCCAATCTTCTGATGATTCCTGTAGCTCGCATTGTTGGTGTCCCTGTTGTAATCGGGAGCCACCGCCAGCTTGGTGATCTACTTACCCCCCTCCAGGAGGTTACCCAAGCTGCGCTGTTTCGACTCTGCGACACCGTCGTCTGCAACTCATGTGTCGCGGCCACGCGACTGACGCAGCACGGAGTACCGGGTGACAAAGTGGCAGTCATCCCTAGCGCTGTTCCGGACGACATCTTTCACGTTGCGGCTGCTCGCACGCGTTGTGGACCCTCAGATGTTGTTAGGATCGGAATGATCGCGAGTATGAGGACGGTGAAGAACCACGCTCTCTTTCTTCGCGCTGCAGCCCGCGTGCGGCGAAGCTCGGAGAAGATCGAATTCGTTCTTGTCGGCGACGGCCCACTCCGGACAGAATTGCAAGCGCTGACGCATGAACTGGGATTAGCGGATAAAGTTAAGTTTATGGGAGAGCACCTCGACATTGCAAGGATATTAGTGAACCTAGATGTGTCTGTGTTGACGTCTTCTTCGGAGAGCCTGCCAAACGCTGTAACGGAGTCGATGGCCGCCGGATTACCGGTTATAGCGACGCGCGTCGGCGGAATCCCGGAAATTATTGTCCACCGGAAAACCGGCCTTTTAGTTTTACCTGGGGACGAGGTTGAGCTTGCGGAAGCTTTGAATCATGTTGTAAATGATCGTGACTCACGCTTGGGTTTAGGTCGGAACGCTCATGAATACGCAAGTCAACATTTTAGGCTTGACCAAATTCGCCATGAGTACGAACGCCTCTACGGAGTGCTCGTTGATAAACATCATGGAAGGAGCGTGGCGTGACGTCATTGAAGAACAACAGATTGAGGATGAGTTAGTGGTACAACTGGTCTCATAAATGATGGTTGAACCTACTTAGGTATTTTCTACCTGCTGGAAAGCGGTCAGAAGGAGGGCATGCGAGGACGATGGGAACTCAGCGATGCCCAGTGGCAAGTGATCGAACCGATCTTGCGACCGAAGCGACGCTCGGATGGTCGAGGTCGTCCGTGGCAGGACACGCGAGCGGTGCTCAACGGAATCCTGTGGGTCTTGGGTACGGGGGCGCAGTGGCGCGAGCTACCCGAGAAATATCCGCCGTACCAGACCTGCCACCGCCGCTTCCAGCAGTGGGTAAGGGAAGGCAGGCTGGAGCGTATCTTGCGTGCTCTGGCGGAGGAATTGCAGGCCCGCGGGAAACTGGAACTAGAGGAGGCCTTTATCGACGCCTCCTTCACGGGGGCAAAAAAGGGGGCCTCGCGGTCGGGCCCACGAAACGCGGCAAAGGGACGAAAATCATTGCTCTCGCCGATGATCACAGTCTT
>Ga0137377_10004589_pt1 | contig 10905 bp, 6 predicted proteins | sample SagtaG_22_FD_104815 | JGI IMG/M metagenome (GOLD analysis project Ga0137377, IMG submission 104815) | Vadose zone soil microbial communities from Sagehorn Ranch, Mendocino, California, USA - Sage2_L_40_16 metaG | ecosystem: Environmental > Terrestrial > Soil > Vadose zone | place: USA... | reverse complement strand
GGGGCCTGGCTGCGGTGGCGATCAGCTCGAACGACGTCGAGAGCCATCCCGAGGATGCGCCCGCCGAGATGAGCCGGATCGCGAAGCTCAAGGGCTTCACCTTCCCGTACTTATATGATGAGTCGCAAGAGGTGGCGAAAGCCTACCAGGCCGTCTGCACTCCGGATTTCTTTCTGTTCGATCGCGATCGGCGACTCGTCTATCGCGGGCAGTTCGACGGCAGTCGGCCGGGGAACAGGACTCCGGTCACCGGTTCGGATCTTCGCGCGGCAGCCGAGGCGCTGCTCGGCGGCCTCGCTGTTCCGCAGCAACAGACACCGAGCGTGGGCTGCAGTATCAAGTGGAGAGCGGGCCAGCAGCCGGATTGGGCGTGACGCTCCCGCAAAATGGGGACGACCGCGTGCTGTTCCTAATACAATTCTGCCGTGAGCGATCTTCTCGACGACGCATCAGGAAGAGCCCGGCGCTACCTCGCCGCCCTCGATTCGCGCGCCGTCGCGCCCTCCCCTGAGGCACTCGCCGCACTCGCCCGGTTTGACGGTCCTCTGCCGGAACGCGCCTCGAGCCCGGGCGAGGTGCTGGCCGAGCTCGATGAACTCGGCTCGCCCGCGACGGTGGCCTCGGCGGGGCGCCGGTACTTCGGTTTCGTCACCGGCGGCTCCCTGCCAGTCACGGTGGCGGCGAGCTGGCTCGCCTCCGCCTGGGACCAGAACGCGGGGCTGGTCGCGTGCTCACCGATCGGCGCCAAGCTCGAACAGGTTGCGTTGGATTGGCTGAAGGATCTGTTTCATTTGCCCCGGGACAGTGGCGGCGGTTTCGTGACCAGCGCTACGGCCGCGAACTTCTCGGCGCTCGCGGCCGCGCGCCACGCCCTGCTGGCACGCGCCGGCTGGGACGTCGAGGCCCAAGGCCTGTTTGGCGCGCCGCCGATCACCGTCGTGGTCGGCGAGGAAGTGCACGCGAGCGTGCAGAAGGCCCTCTCGATGGTCGGTCTCGGGCGCGAGCGGGTCGCGCGCGTGCCCTGCGACGCTCAGGGGCGCATGCTCCGGGAGAAGATGCCGCCAATCACCGAGCGCACCATCGTGTGCCTGCAGGCCGGCAATGTGAACACCGGTGCCTTCGATCCCGTCGCCGAGATTTGCGAGCACGTCCGAAGGGACGGGGCGTGGGTACACGTCGATGGTGCCTTCGGACTCTGGGCCGCCGCTGCTCCGGCGCGCGCGCACCTCGCCAGCGGCATCGAAAACGCCGACTCCTGGGCGACCGATGCCCACAAGTGGCTGAACGTTCCCTATGACAGCGGCCTGGTGTTGACGCGCCACGCGGATTCGCTGCGCGCGGCGCTCTCCGTCGGAGCCGCCTATCTCGCCCAGGGTGAGGCGCGCATTCCCTACCAGTACACGCCGGACTTTTCGCGCCGCGCGCGCGGTGTCGAAGTGTGGGCAGCGCTGCGCCAGCTCGGGCGCGCGGGACTCGAGGATCTCATCGAGCGTACCTGCCGGCTCGCGCAAGCGTTCGCCGCGGGCCTCTCGCGCCAGGGCTTTCCCGTACTCAACGACGTCGTGCTGAACCAGGTGCTGGTGTCCTTCGGAAGCCCCGAGCGCACGCGCGAGGTGATTGCCCGCGTGCAAAGCGAGGGCACGTGCTGGTGCGGGGGTACGGTCTGGCAGGGGCACACCGCGATGAGGATCAGCGTCTCATCGTGGGCGACGACCGAGGCGGACGTCGATCGCAGCCTCGCCGCCATCGTGCGCGCCGCGGAAGCGTGATGCTTGCCGGCCCCCACGGGGCATCGGGCGCCGCTCGCCTGGTGTGAGCTAAGTGAGCAATCCCAAGGCACTGCCGTGCGACGAGGTCGCGATCCGCTCGAGCCCGCGCGTACCGGGCTGCGCCGAGCGTAAGTCCTGGGTGCTCGCGGTCGCCGTGCTGGGCTCGACTCTCGCGTTCATCGATGAGTCGGTGGTCAACGTGGCGCTGCCGAAAATCGAGAGCGACCTGCGTACGACGCTCGCGGCGATGCAGTGGGTCATCAACGCTTACACGCTGTGCATGTCGGCCCTGCTGCTGGTCGGCGGGGCGGCGGCGGACCGGTTCGGACGCCGGTTGATCTTCGTGATCGGCGTGAGCATCTTCGCCGCGGCCTCGCTCGGCTGTGGCCTCGCGGCGAACGCCGAGGTCCTGATCGCCGCGCGAGTCGTCCAGGGCGTGGGGGCGGCGCTGCTCATTCCCTGCTCGCTCGCGCTCATCGGGGCGGCGTTCGACGAGAAGGAGCGCGGGGCTGCCATCGGCGTCTGGTCGGGAGCTTCGGCGATCGCCGCGGGTGCGGCCCCGCTTCTCGGCGGCTGGCTGGTGGATCATTGGTCGTGGCGCGTGATCTTCCTGATCAACCCGCTGCTCGCGATTCCCACTCTGTCGATCACGCTGAGCCGGGTGCCGGAGAGCCGCGACCCGGATGCGCCATCCGGCATCGACTGGCCTGGAGCCGTGCTCGCGTTCGCGGGCCTCGCAAGCCTCGTGTACGGGCTGATCGCGGCCTCGGATCTCGGCTGGAGCGATGCCGCAGTGGTGGGCTCGGTGACCGCGGGAGCACTGTTGCTCGGCGGCTTCGTGCTCGCCGAGGGGCGCAGCCGCTCGCCGATGATGCCGCTCGAGTTGTTCCGTTCGCGCGTCTTCAGCGGCGTCAACCTGCTCACACTGCTGCTGTACGGCGCCCTCGGCGGAGCATTCTTCTTTTACCCCTTTCTCCTCATCCAGGCCCGCGGCTATTCCGCAGCGGCCGCGGGAGCTGCGTACCTGCCGTTCACGCTCGTGATGGGTGCCCTGGCGCGCTGGGGGGGCGGGCTCGTCGACCGGTTCGGGGCTCGTTGGCCTCTCATCGTCGGCCCGGTCCTCACGGCGCTCGGCTTCGTGCTCCTCGGGAGTGGCGAGGGCCCCGTCTCGGCCATTCTGTTGCCCATGAGCGTGCTCGCGCTCGGGATGGCGATCACGGTGGCCCCGCTCACGACGACCGTCATGAATGCCGTGCCGGCGCATCGGACCGGCGTCGCCTCCGGGATCAACAATGCGGTCGCATCCGTCGGGAGCCTGCTGCTGATCGCGGTGCTCGGCACCGTAGCGCTCGGAGCCTTCAACCGCTCCTTGGAGCGGCACCTCGAGAGCTCTGCCGCCTCGCCCGCGGTCATCGAGGCGGTGCACGCGGCGCGCGGTGGATTCGTCATTCCGCCGATGCCGGCGAGCCTCTCGGATGAGGAGCGCCGGCGCGTCCGCTCGATCATCGCGGACTCACTCAGCACGACGGTGCGCACGATGCTGTGGATCGCGGCCGCGCTCGCGCTCGCCTCGGCCGCGTCGGCCGCCTTGACGATCCCCAGGGCCGAGCGGCCGGCTCGAGCGCCGGCGCGCGCCTGACCGCACCGCACCGCGCCTGAGTCATGACTTCGCGCGGCGGGCCACGGAGCTGGCCGCGATGAAGTCGCGCAGCAGATCCCGATGCAGAGCGAGGTAGCCCGCAGCCCTCACCTGTACGCGCCCGCCGACCAGCGCATTCAGCTTGCCGAGTGCGTGAAACGGCACGGAGGGAACGCAGTGGTGCTCGGCATGGTAGGGCATGCGCCAGGCGAGGAGAAGAACCGCGGCGTTGGTGCACGTGGTGCGCGTGTTGGCGAGCATGTCGTCGCTGAGGGCGCAGCCGATGTGCTCTGCCATGAGAAAGAGCCGCAGGAACGGCTGCCCCAGCAGTGCCGGGATCACCCAGTAGACGAGCGCGTCCGCGCGGCGGAGATAGAGCGAGAGCGCGATGACGACGAGGTAGCAGCCCCACAGTATCCGCGCCTCGCGGACGACGAGCGCGGACTTCTCCGCCGGTATGAAGGCTTCCGTCACGCGCCCGGTTAGCGCGTGGCGCAGCGTGACGGTGAGTCGATCCTGCCAGTACGGCAGCCCCGAGACACGCCACAGGTACGACTTGAGCGTCGACGGGCCGGGCTGCGCCAGCTCCGGATCACGCGCCGGGTCCTGCGTGAAGCGGTGATGGGTGTAATGGAAGCAGCGAAAGTATTCCGGCGGCAGCACGAGGACCGTGCCGCAAACCCAGGCGACGATCTCGTTCGGCCAGCGACTCGCGAACGCCGTGCGGTGGATGGTCTCGTGCAGCGCGCAGAACAGGAAGCTGAGGGCGATCCCGTGCAGCACCAGCGCGGGCGCGAGCCACACAGTCCCCCGACTCACGAAGACCCCCGCTGCGGTCGCGCCGAGGAGCCCCAGGTGCACGGCGAGCTGCAGGAAGCCGGGAGCGTCCGACCGCTGCGAGAGTTGCCTCACGGTCTCGCGATCGAGGCTGCGTATCTCGATGGCGCCGATATCCATGACTGTCGGGCGATATCCCTGACTGCCGGCTTAGTCTAGCGACACCCGCGCAGCGCGCAAAACCCGCGCCGCTCACCGCTCCGCGTGGACTCAAGGCGGGGAGCTCGTGAAGTTCCGGGCGAGCTCGAGGCTGCGCGGCGCCGCGAGGCCCCCGAAGCGCTCGTCGAGCTGGTGCAGCAGCGTCTCCGCCTCGGTGCCGCGGCCCCCTGCAATGAGCGCTTCCACCCGCTGGAAGCTCTTCGCGAGCTCCGACTCGATCGTCGACCGGCAGCGCGCGAGCTTGTCCGGGTCGGTCGGCGTTCGCGCCCGCAGCGCCTCCAGTGCCCGCGACAGCGCCGCGGCGTCGGCGACGGTGTGACCGACGAAAGGCGTCGTGAAGCTCTCCAGGCCGAAGACACACCAGTGCCGCATCGACTGCATGCTCACGGAATCGTCGCTGACATGAGGATCGTCCCGCTCGCCGGTGACATAGACGATACGCGTCGAGCTCTGAAAGCGCATGAACAGATCCCTCGGCGGCAGGGGAATCTCCGCGCCGCCGATCGGGTCGCTCCCGGCATTGAGTATCGCTCCCCGAAAGAGATCCGGATAGCCGAGCGCGAGACGCATCGCCACGCGCGCTCCTCCCGAGAAGCCCCCGACATAGACGCGCTCCGGGTCGACCGGATAGCGCTGCATGAGGTTGTGAGCGGCGAGCAGCGCCAGCGGCTCGCGGCGGGCGAGCACGCTCGCATCGTTTCCGGATCGGGCCGCGCTCACGAAGATGACACCCTGCCGGTCGAGCGTCGCGGCCCAGCGCGGCGGCAGGCTCGCCTCCGGCCAGGGAGGCACGAACGCGAGGAGCCCATAGCCCTGCCGGGGCGGCGCCGCCGGAACGTAGACGATGAACCGCTCCTCGGAGAGCTCGATCGGCTGCTCGGCAAGCCTCTTGCCGGAGCCCGCCACGCGCTGCGGAAGAGTCGCCGCGGCCAACGGAGTCAACAGCCGCCTGGCGAGCTCCGAATTGCCGGAGAGCGGCGTGTAATCGGCGAATACGACATCGCGCAGCAACCCGGTTTCCCCGCGTGCTGGGTGCGCGGCCAGCAGCAGCAGCGCCAGCGGCACCAGCCGCGCGCTCACGGGCACGGTGGGGCGAGCGGCGGGGGGCGGGTTGGGCGCCATGACTCCCCTCCCGCGCTACTCGAGCCGCTCGTAGACGGCCCGGGCCTCGTTCAGCTCTTTGAGGACCCCGGCCTTCTCGGCCTGCGAATTCCAGTCGGGATAGCTGGCGGTGGTCTCGAGCAGATGATCGATCCACGCCTCGAAATAGCGCGCGTCCTCGAGCGAGCGCGGCCGCTCGCCGCGCACCGAAACGTACACGGGGCTCGTGGTCGCGTAGACGAAGTTGTCGAGGATGGGATACTCCGCCCCCGCGGTGAACGCCCGGAGCAGGCACCAGCCGCTCTGGGCGATGGGCAGCGTGCCGCTGACTTCGAGCGCATCGCGGTGGGCGCCGAGCGCGAGCTCGCGCGCCACGCGGCCGTTGCAGACGACCTGGGCGTGCTCGAGCGGCACGATGGAGCGCAGCCCTGCGGTAAACGGCACGCGTTGCCCGCGCGCCAGAAGCAGTGTCGAGCCGATTGCCCGGCCGCCCACGGAGAAGTTCAGCAGCGGTCCGTTGGTGGCGAAGGTTCGCCCCGAGCGCAGCGACTCGAGCCAGGCCTCGCTCCTGAGCCGGCCGTTGGCCACCGACGCGTACACGCGGTTGAGGCCGACCGGGCCGCGCAGCGTCGCGTAGTTCGCCATCGCATCCGTGCCGGCGGCGGCCGGGATCCTGAAGCCGAGGTTCAGCAGGCGGTACCACACGCCGGCGGTCGCCTTATGGTCCGCGAACGCGACGATCTCCATGTAGTCGACCTTGCCGAGCGCGACGTCGACCGGCAGCTCGTCGGCGTCGGTGTGGGCGGGTCGGGTGAGGGGCTGCGGATCCTCTTCGAACGGATGCACGTAGCCGATCAGCGCACCGCGCGCGTGGGCCAGGTCCGCGATATCGGCGTTGGTTGGCGAGAGACTCGCGGCAGCGGTATTCGGGTAGCCGGCGTAGCCCGGCAGCAGGATGCCGCCCCGGAGGCCGAGGATGCCGAGGTGGCCCCAGTAGCTCGTGTGGAATTCCTGCCCGTGCACGACGAGCGTCCCGGCCGTCGATGCCGGGTCGACCCCCACCCCGCTCGAGGCGATGTCGGGGATGCGCTGCTCCTTGTTCACGATGAGATTCTCGACGATGTCGAGATCCTCGGCCTGCGCCTGCAGCACGAGGTGCGCCGGGGTGTTGCGGTAGTGCCCGCCGTAATTCATGTGCACGTGCACGTCGGCGCTCACCCAGCGCCGCTCGCTGCCGTCGAGCCACGGCCGCGCGGGAAGAGCCAAGTCCACCTCCGTCGTCGAGCCGGCGCGCACCTCAACCGTGCGCCGCTCGGGCGCACGCGCCAGGCCCTTCATCAGCTCGATGCTCACGGTCCCCGCGGGGACTTCGATCACATCGTCGCCGGCGGTATGGAAGTAGCGCGCCTCGAACGGCTGCTCGTTGCGGTCGAACTCCGCATGATGGGTCCAGGCATGCGCGGGCGCGTAGAACCGCCCGCTCGCGTCCGTGACCACCGCGCGTGCGGCGGTGAGTGAGCCCTGCTCGTCCCGCACCGTGAGGTGCAGGGTGCCGCTCGGACGCAGACGCCGGCGGTTGCTCGCCTCGAGCGCGCGCGAGTTGCCTCCGGGGAACAGCAGCAGCCGCAGCTGCAGGTCGCCGCCACGGTTGGAAATGAACGCGATCCGAGCGCCGTCCGGCGACCAGCGCGGACCCGTCTCGTCCCACTCGCCGTGGGTGAGCGGAAACGGCTCCCCGCCGCTGGCGGGCATCAGCCACAGTTGCATCCAGTTGCGCCCGAGATAGGAGCTGTAGACGATCCGCGCGCCGTCCGGAGAGAAGTCCGGCCGCGCCCCCCAGCTGGTCTCCTCATAGCGCAGCTCGACCGGCTCTGCGCCGGCGACGGCGGCGGCGCGCCAGAAGCCCCCGGTGCCGTGGATGCGGCCGCGATTGGAGACGAACACGATCGATTTGCCGTCGCGTGTCCAGGTCGGGTTGATCTCGTGGTCGTAGGCGCTGTAGTAGTAGCGCGGCAGCGGGCTCTTGTTCTCGCCCGTGAGAAGCGCCGGCTCGCCGAGCTCGCCGTCGCGAAAGTCGGCGGCAAACACGTGGAAGTGCCGGTGATAGGCCGTCGACACGTAGACGATCCGCCCGCCGTCGGGAGACCAGCGCGGCTCGACGTTGACCGCACCCGTGTGAGTCAGCTGCCGCGTGCGCCCCGAGGCGGGCTCGAGCAGCCACAGCTCCATCGCCTGCCCCTGTGTGGACACGTACACGATGTAGCGTCCGTCCGGCGACCAGTCGGGCTGGTAGTCGTATCCCGGACCGTCCGTCAGCTGCTCCGCGAGTGTTGAATCGGTCCGCTGCCGCCAGAGCGACCCTGCCATCGAGAACACCAGGGCTCGCGAGTCCGGCGCCCAGGCGAGGCTGCTCGGGCCGCTGGTGAGCTGTGGCAGGTACAGCTCCCGGTAGTAGTATGAGTGCGGCAGGTCGATCGCCGGCAGCGGCGGCTGCGGCGCAGCGCACGGCGAGCGGGTCGAGAGCAGGACGAGCAGCAGCGAGCCCAGCGGCAGCGACAGGGACAGCCGGGACATGGGACTCTCCATGCGGCGTACGGGCGTGCACGCAGCGGCGGTCGGCGGACGCTAGACGACGCGCCGGGGCGAATCAAGAGCTTCGAGGAGAAGAGCCGATGTCCGCACCGGAGCCGCCCGCGCCGCGACGCGCCCGCCCGAGCGCCCGCGTGGCACGTCGGAAAGCGCGCGCCACGCCGCCCGCCGCCCCGCCCTACCTCACCCGGACGATCCCGCCGTACGAGCTGTTGTCCGAGGAAGGACTCGTTGCGGTCGAGCGCCACGCCGATCAGCTGCTGGATGAGATCGGCCTCGAGATCCGCGGCGACCTCGAGGCCATCCGCCTGTGGCGCGCAGCCGGCGCGCGCATCAGCGGCGAGTGGCGGGTGCACGTGCCGCGGGGTCTGGCGCGCGAAATCGTGCGCCGATCGGCACCGCGCGAATTCACCCAACACGCGCGCAATCCCGCGAGGAGCGTCCAGATCGGCGGAAACCACACGGTGTTTGCCCCCGCTTACGGCCCGCCGTTCGTGTCGGACCTCGACGGCGGGCGCCGCTACGGCACGCTCGAGGACTTCCGCAACTTCGTCAAGCTCACCTATGCCTCGCCCTGGCTGCACCACTCGGGCGGCACGGTGTGCGAGCCGGTCGACGTGCCGGTCAACAAGCGCCACCTCGACATGATGTACGCGCACATCCGCTACTCCGACAAGCCGTTCATGGGCTCGGTCACGAGCGCCGCCCGCACCGCGGCCAACCAGGCGCCGGTGTGCGTGCCCTTCATCCTCGGCGGGGCGATGGGACCGGTCACCACGGCCGGCGGGCTCGCGCAGTGCTTCGCCGAGGCGACCTTCTGCGTCGCGCTCGGCCAGCTCGAGCGGCCGGGGTCGCCCGCGATCCTCGGAAACTTCCTGTCCTCGATGTCGTTGCGCAGCGGCGCGCCGACTTTCGGCACCCCGGAGCCGGCGCTCGCTTACTTCGGCGTCGGCCAGCTGGCGCGGCGGCTCGGCGTGCCGCTGCGCTGCGGCGGGAATCTCTGCGCGTCCAAGATCGCCGATGCCCAGGCGGCCTACGAGAGCGCGAACTCGATGTGGCCGGCGTTCCTCGCGGGCGCGAACTTCGTGCTGCACGCGGCGGGCTGGCTCGAGGCGGGGCTGGCGATGTCCTACGAGAAATTCGTCATGGACAGCGATCAGTTGGGTGCGTTCCATACGCTCGCGCGCGGCATCGCCCTCGATGACAACGGCTTCGCGCTGGAAGCCTTCCGCGAGATCGGGCCGGGCAGGCACTACCTCGGCTCGGCCCACACCCTCGCCAACTACCAGAGCGCCTTCTATGACTTCGAGCTCGCCGACAACAACTCCTTCGAGCAGTGGAGCGCCGAAGGGGGGCGCGATCTGCTGCAGCGCGCCAATCGGCGCTGGAAGAGCCTGCTCGAGGCTTACCAGCCGCCGCCGCTCGATCCGGCCCGGGACGAGGCGCTGCGCGAGTACGTGACGAGGCGTAAACGAGCCATGCCCGACGAGCCAGGGTGAAGGCCACGCTCGCTGTTCAGGTCTGCAAAATCAATTTGTTACGTCCTCGATGCATTTCCACTAGGGTGTTTACCTGACCCGTGACCGGGGCTTTCCTGATGCCCCGCACCACGCGAAGCTGTTACTTCACCTCATGCCGTGCTGGGGGGTCCACGCCAGGCCGGCTTTTGCCTTGGGAGGTCTGCATGCAGAGTGACAAGAACCCGCCGCGGGGCTCCGTGGCGCAAAAACCCCGTACGCCTGAGCTGGCGCGCACCGAGCCGAAGATCGAGCTGCTGCGGGAGCTGGTCGCGCACCTGCGCCAGAACCGTACGCTGCTGCGCGAGGAGTGGGTGGCGCGCATCGCCGAGGCGCAGCTGCTGACCGCGATGACTCAGGAGGAGATCTTCGCGGAAGCCACCTCGGTGTACGACAGCTACGTCGCGGCTCTCGAGACCGGCACCTTCGAGGCACTGCAGGCCTACGCGCGCAATCTCTCCGAGCGCATCATCCCCCGCGGCGTCGAGACCCACGAAGTGGTGGGCATCGTGCTGCTGCTGCGCGACGTGCTGGCGCGGTCGCTGTTCGCCAAGTACCAGACCGACTTCGAGAAGCTCAACCGCATTCTGGATGCGTACGAGCCCGCGGCCAACCGCATTGCCAACACCGTGGCGGTCGGCTTCGTGCAGGAGCGCGAGCGCGTCATCCGCCAGCAGCAGGAAGCCATCCGCGAGCTGTCGACACCCGTGTTGCAGGTGCGCGAGCGGCTGCTCATCCTGCCGATCATCGGCGTCATCGATCCGCAGCGCGCGCGGCAGTTGACCGAGCAGCTGCTGCGGGGGATTCGCACCAACCGCGCCAAGGTGGTCGTCATCGACATCACCGGCGTCGCGGCGATGGACGTCACGGTCGCCAATCACCTGGTGCAGACGGTGGAAGCCTCGCGGCTGCTGGGCGCTACCGTGATCGTGACCGGCCTGTCGCCCGAGATCGCGCAGACTCTCGTTACAATCGGGGTGGAACTCGGCAAGATGAACACCGTGGGCGACCTGCAGGGCGGCATCGAGCAGGCCGAGCGGCTGCTCGGCTACAAGGTCTCCCCGCAGAGCGAAGCCCGTTAGCCAGGGAATCCCGGGTGCAAGTACCGATTCTCAAGCAGGGCAGCGTCCTCATCGCGACCATCCAGGCGGCCCTGTCGGATGCCGATCTCCTCGAGCTGCGTACCGCGCTCGTACGGCAGGTGGTGCGCTTCCGCTCCTCGGGAGTCATCGTGGACGTCACCGCGATGGACGTGATGGATTCCTTTGCCTCCCGCACACTGCTCGAGATCTCG
>Ga0137377_10004587_pt1 | contig 10906 bp, 10 predicted proteins | sample SagtaG_22_FD_104815 | JGI IMG/M metagenome (GOLD analysis project Ga0137377, IMG submission 104815) | Vadose zone soil microbial communities from Sagehorn Ranch, Mendocino, California, USA - Sage2_L_40_16 metaG | ecosystem: Environmental > Terrestrial > Soil > Vadose zone | place: USA... | reverse complement strand
TGTCAGGCCTCGTGCGCGATCATGTTGTACAGGTCGGCCGGGCTGATCAGGTTGGGGTACTTCAGGCCCTCTTCCAGGTCCGCGCCCGCGAACGCATAGCAGTCCGCGACCAGCGCCGAGCACACCCGCCAATGGTCTTCCATGAAGACCGGGTCGAGTTGGGCACCGCTGCGCAGCTTCAGCACCTCCAGCGCGAAGCCGACGTAGGCCGGGTAGTCGTAGGGGCAGCCCACCAGTGCGTGCGCCCGGGCGCAGATCTTGTCCCGCTGATCGTCGGTCAGCGGATAGCGCACATTCCACACCGCATCGGGATGGGACGCGGCCGAGGAGACCTTCGCGACTGGCGGCGCGGCCTCGATGATCTGGCCATTGCCGATGTAGACGAAGGCGTGCCCGGCCCACGACTCGGTGGCATGCCGAATGAGCTCGCCGGTCAGGCCGGCGCCGTGACTGACGCCGTAACAGCCCGGCAGAACCTTGTCACCGTTGGCCGCGGTGTACGGGGCCAGGCTCGACGCCTGGACCGGAGCCGGGGCGGGAGCGGGGGCGGTAGGTACGTTCATGGTGATCCCCTCCTGATCTGGGTACAGTCCGGCTTGCGGTGCCGCCGTACCGGGGGCACCGGACTGGCGTTCGGTGCCCTTACATGTGCAGAGGGCGCCTGCCCGAGCACTGATACGCCGATCGCGGAGAACCCGCCCAATTGAGGTGCGGCCACCGAAGTCCGGACGTCCAATCCGTGGGTGCACCCAGAACAAGTTTTCCGGCAAACCGCGATCGACGCCGGGAACGGCGTCTGCAATGTGCTGCCGCTGAGGCTGTGGCTCGGGTCGCACCAGGCCCGGTGGTCCTGACGGTGGCGGACCGGGCTAATCGCCGCGATTGTGCGGCGGCCGGGTGTTCCTCAGATGGCGTTCTTGGCGCGGAGCGCCGACAGGAATGAGGCGTAGCTCCAGGACAGGTTGCTGACGCTCTTCTCGAAGCCGGAAGTGGCGTCAAACTGCTCGCTGAGCTCGAAGTGATCGCTGTGGAAAACCACCGCCTGCAGCATCTGGTCGCCGTGGCTCTCGAGGTTTGCCGCCGCCTGTTCCGACGCGGTCGAGGAGTCGACGCCGATCTGGCTGAAGAAGCCCTCCGACAGGTTGTCCAGCGGCACCGATCCGGTGGTGGTGACCTGCTTGGCCAGCCGGTAATACAGTTCGGCGAAGTTGGCCGTCGACACGGCCCAGGGGTGGCCACGCACCGGTTCATCGGCGGTGTCACCGTCATAGGTGTCCCCCGGGTAGCGCCCAAGCAGAGGGCCGATGCCGCCCTGCTGGTCGGCGCCGTTGATCGGGTAATAGTAGTTCGGCGATGACGGGTCAGCCCACTGGCTGCGCAGCAGCGCAGCGGTGGCCAGGAGCCTGGTGTCGGTGACCGGGACGGCGCCGTAGACCGCCGCCGAGATGATGTCGATATTCGGGTCGTAAGGGACCCGGGAGTCGGCGGGAACAGGTAGCAGCCCGCCTCCAGTTCGACCGCAACGATCGCGGAGTCGCGGGTCCAGTTGTATACGTAGTCCTGATTCACGTGCGTGGCGGTCTTCTCCCACGAGGGCGAGGCAAGGATGCAGCCGGGCCGCGACAGGACGCCGGCATTCACCGGGTCCTCGAACACCAGGCCGTCCGACGCGACGTTGCGGAACATCAGCCAGAACATGTACTGGCCGACCGCGGCCAGGTCCGACTGCGCCAGCGCGGGCTGCACCAGGCCGTACTGCAATGTGACCATCTCGAGAGTCCCTTCCCTTCTCGGGCCGCCGGAATCTCTGCTCGCCATCGGAGCCAGAGCCGAGCGCAGCGCCGGGTCAGCCTCGTCCGTGGCCGATCGCCAAGTCACGCTGTCGGGACGCAAGATTCCAGGCCTCATAATGCGGAGGAGCATCAGCGTGTACCTGATACGCAACAGGGGTGGCGCGGTTGCCTTCGTCTCTCACCTGCTTGTCATCAAGTGATGGGCGGAGTAAGACGTCGTTCCTACGCACCACCGTCGCGCAATCGGTCCCCGGTGCTCACTTATGCCGAAATTGAGCGTGTTTCCTGGTCAGATGCTTTATACATTGTTCAGCATACTTTTCATGATCTAATCAACTAGCCGCGTTCTAGTACGTTCGGCGCAGCATTGCTGGGCTTCTAGGGAAGCCGGATCGCCTTGTCTGCGTTCTTACAATCATGTCATAAGGCCGGGTGATTCTCATAGAAGCAATTAATGCTGGTATCGCCCGTTGCCACGTCTACCGGCAAGACATGAGGTGCACTGCTCTGGCGTGAGTTATTCGATGTTGATTGCTTCCCGGTATCGCGTTGTTGTTGGTGCCGACTCCAGGGGCTGCGAGTAAGAACGTTGTTACCTCGGGCGCCGCGTTATCTTCATGTCCGAATCCACGATAGGCCTGAATCACATGCTAGGTTTCTCTTACACGTTTGGCTGGGCTGCATCCTGGCCCATTTATCGAAGTATCTTCCAATAAGGCGCCAGGACCGAGTAGCTTACCGATATGAGCACGAGGTTGGAGAGAAAGTGAAATGAGCACGCAGCGCACCTATCACATAGCTAGCAGTCAGTTGACGATCGACTTCGGCAGTGTGCTGGATGTACCGGCTGAGGTAGTGGTGAGCTCTGATGACTACCGGTTGTCCATGGGTGGAGGGGTATCGGCTGCCATCCGGATGGCCGCGGGGAATGCGGTGGCGCTGGATGCCGCGAAGGCGGTTCCCAGGGAGGCCGGGGATGTCGTAGTGACGACCGCGGGCGCGCTGCCTGCACGGTATGTGTTCCACGTGGTTACGATGGGCCCAGGCTACTGGGACGACCCCAGCAGAGCTTCTGCCCGGGAAGTCGTCGGCCTTGTCCGGCGCGCTACCCGGACCTGCCTTGGTCTTATGCAGCCTCTGGGTGTCAGGTCCATAGTCTTTCCCGCTCTGGGCACCGGTACTGCCGGCTATCCGATCGAGGCCTCGGCCGCCGCGATGGCAGATGTGGTCAACGATGTACTCAGCCAGAGCAGCTGGCAGCTGAACGTGTCGATCATGCTCATGTCCCGGAATTTTGCTTCGCCGGTACAGTACGTGGCCTTCTATGAAGAATTCGCTCGTCGGGTGCCTCTGGTGGCTGCGCAGGAAACCGCGCAGCCACCGCCAGTGCGCGCTGATCGGCCACAGGCGGTTGTCTCTGACTTGCTAGGTCTTGAACAAGAACGGCAGGCACTTGAGCAACAGCTTATCGATCTTCAGCAGGGCAAGGGAGACGCCGCCCGTGAAGCCGAGCTGCGCGCAGCCCTAGAGCGAAACACTGACCAGCGCCTTCGCGCCGCGCAGCATGAGCAATCAAGCCGCCGGAAGGCCGCCTCGGTGTTCGTCTCCTATGCCCACGAAGATGAACAGTTGCGCGACAAGCTCTTTGACCATCTCGGTGGACTGCGTTCCGGTGGCTACATCTCAGCATGGAGCGACGGCCAGATCGGGTGCGTCTTTCTGAAAGGTGGCTCATTTCGGGGTGTTTCGGTCATGCGGCGAGGTTGAGTCGGTCGATGGTGTCCTGGTCATAGTGGGCGAGGTGGTGCTCGTTGCGGTAGCGTTTCTTGTAGTACCGCATGTAGTCGTCGAGGTCGCCGTTGACGACGACGGCGCGGAGCCAGAGGATGGCCTGGGCTCCGTCCAGGCCCCAGCGGGCGCCGGTGATGCCCATCCTTTTCAGCAGTCCTTGTCGGGACGAGTGGGCGCTGGCCGCCGTGAAGGCGCCTGTGTTGTGGGCGTTTGGTTTGGGCAGCGCCTGGGCGGACGTCGGATACACCTGTGTCCCACGTCGTGGTGAGAGTGCCCGCGCCGGGACGCGTGCGTCCGCAGCAGGGTGAGTTCCGCTCCCCGGTCACGGCTGGGGGCGGTTGGCGTGTTGCATGAGCTCGCGGTTGATCGACCGGGCGGCTTCCAGTTCCTCGGTGCTGCGGCGAAGGCCCTCTTTGGCCTCGAAGAGTTGCTGATCAAGCTCCATGACCCGGCTGGCGAGCTGCTGACCGGCGAGCTCGGTGAGCACGCCGTCGGGGAGGAGCTCGTCGGCGACGAGGTGAGCGCCCTCGGCCTTGGAGAGACGGTTCTCCAGGGCCCGGAGCTGTCTGGTGAGCCGGTGGTTCTGGGCGCGGGCGTTCTCCAGCTCGGCACGAAGTGATGCGCCGGTCACCCGCGCCGCGGCGACCAGGTCACCAGCGTGGCTTCTGGTGGCCTGAGCGGCCTTGAGCTCGATGCAGGCCTTGAGGTCGGGATGGTCGTAGATGAACTTGCGCCCGACCCCGGCCTGCCGGGCGATGCTGGCGATGCTCGGGTGCCGGCCCGCTTCGAGCTGGGCGTCGGCGGCGGCGAGAACGAGCGCGCGCTTGTGCTCGCTGTCGAGCCGGCGCGCCTGTCGCAGGGGCTCAGCCGGGTCAGTTCGCATCGTGGCCTCTCCGGTCGCGCTCGACGCCGGGGAACAGCCGCGGCGATGGCTGGGTGATGACGCCCCGGAACCGGACAGGTACCGAGGTGTCGAGCTGCGCGCGGGCGCGCCGGAGCACGGTGACCGCCTCCTCGACGGCTGCCCGCTCGTCGCCTGCGAGCTCTTCGACGAGTTCCTCGCAGCGGTCGATGATCCGCCGGAGCGAGGCGATCTCCTCCGCCGAGGGGACCGCGGTCTTGCGTGCCCAGTCCTCGAGTTCGGGCACCGCGGCGCGGAGCCGCTCCTTGTCGGCGAGCAGGCGGGTCAGGTAGGCCCGCAGCTCGGGCAGGTAGCTCGGGTCGCTGCGGAAGTGGGTGCACCCGAAGCACTGGTGGCGGAATGGGCATGCCTGCCCGTGCGCCTTGACGTTGACCGGCTCGGTGCAGATGCCGAAGGGCACGGCGACCTGTCCGATTGCCTCGCGGGTCGCCTCTGCGCCGAGGAGCCGCTCGACCAGCGGGCGGCTGCGTGTGCCGCCGCGGTCCACCTGGAGCGCGGCGAGCAGATCGACGGCCTTGCGCTTGCGCTTGGCCGAGACCCGGTAATACGCCTGCGTGCTGGTCAGGCGCGTGTGGCCCATCAGCTCTGCCAGTACCTCGATGGGCGTGCCGGAGTCCGCATGGCGCTGGGCAAAGCTGTGCCGGAACGAGTAGATGACGACATCGGAGCGGTCGTAGGGCTCACCCCCTGGGCCATGGAGCTCGGCCAGGCTGTCTACCCAGGCACGGAAGTGCGCCTCGAACGTCGTGACGTTGCAGGCCCTTGTGCCCCGGGGGTTCATCATGACGCCAGGAAACAGGGCGAGGGCCGAGGTGGGGGCGCCGGGATGGCGCGCGGCGACCCGTGCTTGCTGGGCCCGGATGATCTCGGCCGTCTCGTCATCGACGGGCAGCCGATAGCCGCGCACGCCCACCTTGGGCATGTCGTGGATGAGCACGGGCGCGGCGCGGAGCTGGCCGGCTTCGCCGAGGATCTCCTCGAAGGCCAGGCACTCGAAACCCAGACCGCATAGCTCGCCGGTGCGCCGGCCGACGCGGGCCTGGAGCTCGACCATCGCCCGCCGGTCGGCGCCGAAGCTTTCTTCCAGCCCATCGAGAGCGGCAGGTTCGAGGAGCTGGTCGAGGACTACCTGGGGCAGCGCCCGGCCCCGGTCCTCCGACGACACGCTGCGGACCTGGTCACCGCGGCGGAACACCACATCTTCGGGGAGGCCGCACATCGGCCCGCCGGGGCGGCTGAGTCCTATCGCCCGGGCTTCCCGCAGGAACCGGCCCAGCTCGTTCACCCACGCCCGGCGGGTATTGTGCGCGATGTCGCCGCGAGCTTCGAGGTGCGCGAGGTCGCTGGCGAAGGCCGCGAGGTCAGAGCGGGACACCAGGTGCGGGCTGGCGCCGTCGCCGGGGCGGTGCCGGCGCAAGGACTCCGAGAAGGCCCGCACCGCCCGCAGGGTCGCCTGCAAGACCCGGGGGGTCTGCACCGTATCGATGCGCTCGGCGGCCCAGGCTTTGGCCGTCTCCTTCAGCCAGCCCTGGCTGATCGGGCTGAAGCGCAGCAACCCCGGAATGTGGCCGAACACCCGCTGATCCCAGTCGTCCCGGGCCGCCTCGCCGGCCCGTGTTGAAAGCGCGAGTGTCACCTGGTCGGCCGCGAAGGTCAGGAACAGGCGCGGCGCGCCGCGCTTAACGCCCTCCATCGACAGCCCGGAGATCGAGGAAACCCCCTGGGCACGCACGATGTTCACCGCACCCTGGATGACCCCGGGCCTCGTCCGCCGCCCGGTCTCGGCTGCCCGCTGAAGGGCGTAGAGAACCTCGAGCTGCACACGCTCGGCCAGGCCGCGCAGCACCACGACCCGCGGCCCGCCGTCGAGGCAGCGCTGGCGGGCGCTCCACTCCCCGAACGAGCTTCCCCCCGGTCGGCCGGCCGCGAGCCAGGTCTCATCGTGTGCCTCGCACAAAGCCGGCCGGCTGCGCCATGCCCAGCGGTCGCACACGGTCACCAGGCACCTGCCGAAGGCAGGGCGAGGGGCTGCCGCCTCGTATTCCGCGTCGCCGTTGACGTATTCATCTGGGCTCTGGCCCCGGTTGGCCATCGTCTTCGAGCACATCGTGCACAGGCCGTGGGAGCGCACCGGCCGCTCATGTCCGGGAGTCCGGCAGACCCGGCACAGCGCGCCGCCCCGGTTATGCCGGGTCCGGCCGGGCACCGTAGCGCAAAAAACCTCGAAGTCGGCTCCCTGCCCTGCCTTCTGCCATAGCTGTCCGCATCGCCAGCACAGTCCCAGGCTCCCGCTGTGCACTACCTGATCGCACGAAGCGGCCCGGCACACGGCGAACCCGAATACCGGGTCCTCCGCGCCGGGAGCGAACAGCGCCACGTCGGGGGTGAAGCCCAGCCGGCCAAGCGCTGCCCAGTCGATCACCGAGCGAAGCTCATCTTCGAGCACGAGCGCTTCGGAAGGACGGCTTGCCCGTTCAGCCCTGCCACCGTTCACCGGGGACCGCCTTCCTGCCGTCGTGTGCGGCGCTGCGAGGTGACTTTCTCGACCGCCTCGACGGCGCTGCGCATCCGAGCCCGGCTCGGGTGCACATAGTGCTGCGCGGAGGTGATCGACCCGTGGCCCAGAAGCTCCTGGACGACGTCGATTGGCACGCCAGCATCGGCCATCTCGCTGCCTGATGAGTGGCGGAGCATGTGCGGGTGGACTGGCCGTGCCAGCCCCGCCCGCCGTGACAGGACCCGCATAACCTGCCGGACCGCCGAGGCGGTCATCGGCGCACCGAGCGGGGCATGGAACAAGTTGACGAACACGAAATCGCAGCCATCGGCCGCCGGGCAGGCCAGGCGCTCCGCCGTATAGCGGTCGTAGTAGGCGAGCACCCAGGCGACCACCGGCACCGTGCGCTCGTTGCGCGACTTGGCCGACGCGCCATTGGGATTGCCGTCGCGGTGCACCACGTGCAGGTGGGGACCACGCACCTGGCAGCCGAGCGAGGTCGACGAGCCAGTGAAGTGCAGGTCGGCGCGCCGCAGGCCGAGGGTCTCGCCGATCCGCAGGCCGCAGAACCACAAGAGCACCAGCAGGAAGCGCTCCCGCCACGAGGTCGCAGCCTCCAGCAGTGCCTCCCACTCGGCCTGCGACGCCGCCTCCGGCGAAGCGGCCCGCCCGGCCCGCAACCGGTGCCGGGGCCGTGCCCGGTAACGAAGCCCCCCGCCCTCGGCGCGCAGTTCGGCCGGGAGGAACCGGTCATCTCCGACCTCGTAGAGGGCACCGAGCACCGAGGCGTCCACCGCCTTGGCCGCGACCGCGTGCTTGAAGAACTCGCGCACCACGGCCAGCACGTGGTTGATCCTCGCTGCCCCTGGCGGGCGCCCCTGACCCGCACCGGCGCGCTCGGCTGGCGTGGTGCGCAACACGAGCACGAAGCGGCTCAGATGCTGGGCGCCGTCCTCCAGGCTCCGTCCCGTTCTCCCGCACCAGGTGAGGAACCTGGCCAGCTCACCGGCATAGACTCTCGTGGTCGACTCCGCCCGATCCCGGCCGAAGCGGAGATCGAAGAGGAACTGATCGGCGACTGCGACCCTGACGTACTCCTCGTCGACCACGGTCCAGTACGCCCGGCCGTCTGGCAGCTCCACCCGGAACGCCCGGCCGCTCGCAACCACGGGACACTCGGACACGTGGGAGACGGTATGACGCCGAGCTGCATCCCGCACGGACTGTCTGGCGTATCGGGGGACACAAGTCCACATGACGGGGACTGCTGAAAACGAGCCGGTCGCCGATCAGGTGCCGGCAGGCTCCTTCGATGACCCCGGTGGCGATGGGCCAGCCCGCGGCGAGGGCCTGGTCGTAGCGCAGGAACTCCTGCTTGCTGGTCAGGTAGCGGATGCAGGTGTCGGCGCCGTTGCGCTGGCTGGCGGTGAGGCCGGCGGCGCCGGTTTCGGCGGTGATCTCGGCAGCGGCCCGGGCGCTGTGGCCGGCCAGCACGGCGAGCGCTTTGACCGCGACCCAGTCCTCAGCGGCGGGGTCGCCGGCGGGGTGCAGGGACCATGCGGCTTTCCAGATGTATTCGAGCACGTGGATGAGGTCGATCAGGGTGTGGATGGTGATGCGGCGGCGGGCGGCTTCGGCGCGGATCAGGCTGAGCTGATGCTCGGCCCCGTCGACCAGGACGACCCAGGTCCGCTGGCGGGCCGGGTCGCGGGCTTCGGCCTGATCGAAGGCGGTGGCGATGACCTCGGCCGGGTCGTGTTCCACCGACCCGGCCAGCCACTTGGCTCTGGCTTTGGGCCTGGGCCGGAGCGTGCGGTGGCCGTGCCGGCCGCCGGGCGGGGCGATCACATCATGGGGGCGGCGTGGCGCGGGCTCGGCGTCGTAGACGCAGGCCAGGGTGGCCATCCGCTTGCGGTTGGGTTTCTCCCCGGCCGCCAGCCGGGTGCGCATCTTGCCCTGGCGGGCGGCGGCCTTGGCGGTGGCCGCCCGCAGCGCCCCGGGCCGCATCACGATCCCCTTGGCATCGGCTGACAGCACCAGCAGCGTCTTGGCGGTGCACGGCACCGGGATGCGGGCGGCGTAGAAGGCAGTAATGTCGCTGGCGGCCGCCACCACGGCCTGCTCGATCTGCCGCTTGCCGATCACCGGCCCGCAGCGGCCGGTGATCGCGGCGTGCGCGGCCTCGAACGAGCCGCGCGCCGCCCCGGCCGCGGCCAGCCGGGCCAGGGTATGGGAGTGCCGGGGCCCTGGCAGCGACAGCGCGGCATCGGCCGGGTAGAGGTTGCCCGCCGCCGGGCTGCGCCAGGCGCACCGGGTCACCCGCACCGTGCCGAACAGCGTGGCCAGCAGCCTGGAGTGGCCGGTCTCCACCCGGCTCCGCGCGATCCCGTCTGCCCCCACCGTGGAAGCGCCGTGCTCTCGCGCAGCCTCCTGTTCCCGCGCCGCCCGCAGGTCCAGGTGATCCTGCAGCAGCTGCCGCAGCACCTCGCGCCCCCGGCCGGCGAGCAGTTCCTCGACCTCGCAGGCGGTCAGCCCGTCTGCCCCGGGTGCCTGCAGGCCGGCGACCAGCGCGGCGAGCAAATCCATCGAGGCGGCAAAGGGGCCAGCACCCGGGATCGGGGCATACGGTTCCATAGGGCTCTTCTTCCTGCTTGTGGTTCGCGATGGCTGGCACCTTCGAACCTAGGAAGAAGAGCCCGCTATCACCCCGGATTCGCCGCTTCCGCACTGCGGGAACTGCCGTTGCGGGCCGGCAAGGCAAACAACCCCGGCCCGGCCTCCTCCGCCAGCCAGCCCCGCTCAGCCAGCCGCTTCAGCTTCGCCCGCAGGCCCTCCACCTTCGCCTTGTCCGTGCTCAGCCCGGCCGCCGCGGCGATCTGCCCCGCCCGCAACGGCCGGCCGGCATCCTCTGCCACCTCCAGCAGGTCCCGGTAGGCCTCCGGCAGCGCCGAGGCCTCAAGGCCCGGCCGCCACGGCGGCACCATCAGCACCCCGACCGCAGGCAGGTGCCCCAACCGCGACGGCCCCGCCGACGCCACCGCCGATGACACCGGCCCGCCGCCCTCGCTCAGCACCTCATCCACCGTTTCCCGGGTGATCACCAGCCGCGACAGCCGCTCCTCGGCCCCGGCCAGACGCTCGCTCAGCTGCGCGATCTGCCCGCGAAGGTCCTCCGCTTCCTCACGGGCCGCCGCCTCCCGGCGCTGCAGCTCATCGACCAGCGACCCCATCAAGCGCCTCCTTACCCTCACCGAAACGGTAGGAGACAACAACCACGTGCAGCAGCTCAACCATCAACTTTCCTGATCAAACCGTCCCTTCACACGAGCCGCACCCATCGGCGATACCAACATTTCTTGATCGCCCGACGTCTGCAAGCCACTTTGGGATCTCTGGCCTGGCTTCTGCGCGGAATGCCCCTGTCTGTGCTGAATGCTGACCGCCGGGCACGGTAACGACAGCTCGTGAACCGCTGGTCATACGATCCGCCCGGCCATCGGCCCGGGCATCAGCGCCGCCGACACGGAGAACCGGGATTGGTCATCAGGCCGGCGCCTTCAGCTCGCTACCGTCGCCCAGCCCGATCCCGCCGACCACGCATCAAGGTGGCTGAGCTAGAGCCGGGTGCATGAGCGGATCGCGAGCCGGTTCGCGCGTTCCGAGTCGCGAGCCAGGGTGCGGGAGTGTGTATCAGGGCTGGTCGCGGGCCTGGAACGCAAGAACGGGTGGACGCTGGCGGAACGTGCCCCAGGTCGGATTGTCCGTGGCGATGCGGATCACGAGCTTTGCTGATCGCGGCTGCCGTGGCGGCCGGGCCTTGAGGCCTCGGCGCTGCCGGAGGCCTACCGGGACCTGCTGGAGGTGGCAGAGGATGCCGGCCGGCCGTTGCGGGCGGGGCAGATC
>Ga0137377_10004582_pt1 | contig 10910 bp, 8 predicted proteins | sample SagtaG_22_FD_104815 | JGI IMG/M metagenome (GOLD analysis project Ga0137377, IMG submission 104815) | Vadose zone soil microbial communities from Sagehorn Ranch, Mendocino, California, USA - Sage2_L_40_16 metaG | ecosystem: Environmental > Terrestrial > Soil > Vadose zone | place: USA... | reverse complement strand
GTGGCCCGGCGGCGGCGTGAGATCGACCGGCGCGAGGAGGGGCTGGAGCAGCGGGTGGCGGCGCTGGAGGAGCGCGACCGCGGGCTCGAGCGCCGGGGTCGCGCGCTGGAAGAGCGGGAGCGCGCGCTCGCGGCCACGGAGCTGGAGGCGCGCGCCCGGCTCGAACGGATCGCCGGCCTCACCGCGCAGGAGGCGAAGCAGGAGCTGTTGCGCCGGCTCGAGGACGAGGCGCGCGGCGAGGCCGCGGCCCTCGCCCGTGACTTGAAGGAGCAGGCGAAGCGGAACGCCGACAAAGAGGCGCAGAAGATCCTCGCCCTCGCGATCCAGCGCCTCGCCGCCGAACACACCGCGGAGAGCACCGTCTCGGCGGTCGCGCTGCCCTCCGACGAGATGAAGGGCCGCATCATCGGGCGCGAGGGCCGCAACATCCGGGCCTTCGAAGCCGCCACCGGTGTGGACGTGATCATCGACGACACGCCCGACACCGTGGTGGTGTCGTGCTTCGATCCGGTGCGGCGCGAGGTGGGTCGGCTCGCGCTCGAGCGGCTGATCGCCGACGGGCGGATTCATCCGGGGCGCATCGAGGAACTCGTGGACAAGGCCCGCGGCGAGGTCGATGCGTCGATCGTCGAGGCGGGCGAGCAGGCGATCTACGAGACAGGGATCAAGGGGATGCATCCCGAGCTGGTCAAGCTGGTGGGTCGCATGAAATACCGGACGTCGTACGGGCAGAACATCCTCGATCACTCGAAGGAAGTAGCCTGGCTCGCCGGGATCATGGCGGCGGAGCTGAAGCTCGACGCACAGCTCGCGAAGCGGGGTGCGTTGCTGCACGACATCGGCAAGGTGCTGACGCACGAGCACGATGGCACCCACGTGCAGCTGGGGGTGGAGGTGGCGACCAAGTACGGCGAGCACCCCGTGGTCGTCAACTGTATCGCCGCCCACCACGACGACGTGGCGCACGAGTCGCCCGTGAGCGTCATCGTCCAGGCGGCGGACGCCGTCTCGGGCTCGCGGCCCGGCGCCCGGCGCGAGGCGTTCGAGACCTACGTCAAGCGCCTCACCCAGCTCGAGCAGCTCGCGGGCGGGTTCCCCGGTGTCGAGAAGGTGTTCGCTATCCAGGCGGGTCGCGAGGTGCGCGTCGTCGTCACGCCGACCGCCATCGACGACGGCAAGGCGGGCGAGCTGTCGGAGCAGATCGCCCGGAAGATCGAGCGGGAGCTGCAATACCCCGGCCAGATCAAGGTCGTGGTGATCCGCGAGACCCGCGCGGTGGATTTTGCCCGCTAGGATCATCGACGGCGCCGCCGTGGGCGACGCGATGCGCACCGAGCTCCAGCGCGACATCCGCGCCCTGGGCGCGCGGGGCGTCACGCCCGGCCTCGCCGCCGTGCTCGTGGGCGACGACCCCGCGTCGGCCACCTACGTCCGCATGAAGGGCAAGGCCTGCGACGAGGCGGGGTTGTACCACGAGACGATCCGGCTCGCCAAAGAGACCACGGAGGCGGACCTCCTGGCCCTGGTCGAGCGGCTCAACGCCGATCACAAGATCCACGGCATCCTGGTGCAGCTGCCGCTTCCCAAGCAGATCAACACCCAGCGCGTGCTGCACCGCGTGTCGCCCGAGAAGGACGTGGACGGGTTCCATCCGGAGAACGTGGGCAAGGTGTCCATCGGCGACCCCACCGGCTTCCGGCCGGCGACGCCGTACGGCGTGCAACAGCTCCTCGTGCGGAGCGGCGTCGAGACGACCGGCAGCCACGTGGTGATCGTCGGCCGTTCGACCATCGTCGGGCGCCCCATGGCGGCGCTGCTGCTCCAAGACGGCCCGGGCGGGAACGCCACCGTCACCGTGTGCCACTCGCGCACCCGGGACATCAAGTCCGTCACGCGGCAGGGCGACATTCTCATCGTGGCGATCGGGAAGGCCGGGTTCGTCACCGGGGAGATGATCAAGCCGGGCGCGGTGGTGGTCGACGTCGGCGTGAACCGCGTGGACGACCCGTCACTCAAGAAAGGGTACCGGCTGGTGGGCGACGTGCAGTTCGAGGAGGCCAAGAAGGTGGCCGGCGCGATCACGCCGGTCCCGGGGGGCGTGGGGCCGATGACGATCACGATGCTGCTCTACAACACGGTGCAGGCGGCACGCCAGTGGGCGCCGGCCTAGACCTGTTCGCCGCCGTCGCGCCCGAGGGCGCGTGGACCGTCGGCGAGGTGACGCGCCGGGCGCGCGCCGTGCTGGAGGCCGGCCTCGCGCCGCTGTGGGTGCGGGGCGAGATCTCGGGCTTCAAGGCGTGGCAGAGCGGCCATTGGTACTTCACGCTGCGCGACAAGACCGCCCAGATCCGCTGCGTCATGTTCCAGAAGGACAACCGCCGGCTGCCGGCGGCGCCGCAGGACGGCATGCAGGTGTTCGTGTTCGCCCGCCCCACCGTGTGGGAGGAGAAGGGGGAGTTCCGGCTCACCGTCCTGGACCTGCTGTCGACGGAGGCGGGTGGACTGTGGCAGCTCGCGTTCGAGAAGGCGAAGGCCGCGCTCGCGAAGGACGGGCTGCTCGACCCCGCGCGCAAGCGGCCCCTGCCGCCCTACCCGCGCCGTATCGCCGTGGTCACGAGTCCGGACGGCGCCGCGCTGCGCGACATCATCGCCGTGATGACGCGGCGCTGGCCGGTCGCCGAGCTGCTCGTGATCCCCACCCGGGTGCAGGGCGAGGGCGCGGAGCAGGAGATCTGCGCGGCGCTCGCGCTGGCGTGCCGGCTCGACGGGCTCGACCTCGCGATCATCGGGCGTGGCGGCGGCTCGCGCGAGGATCTCTGGACCTTCAATCACGAGCGCGTGGCCCGCGCCGTGGCGGCGCTGCCGGTCCCCGTCGTCTCGGCCGTGGGGCACGAGACCGACGTGACGCTGTGCGACCTGGTCGCCGATCTCCGTGCGCCCACCCCCTCCGCAGCGGCGGAGGCGGCCACGCCCGATCGGAGCGACGTCGCGACGGAGCTCGCGCACCTGGGCGCGCGGCTGGCGCGCGCGCTCGCCGCGCGCTCGGGGCGGATCGCCGAGCGACTCGATCGCACCCTCGACCGCCTCGCGACGGCGATCGAGCGGCGCCTCGAGCGCGGCCGCCACGCCCTCGGCGCGGCCGGCGGCCGCCTCGACGCGCTCTCCCCCTTGAAAATCCTCGCGCGCGGCTACGCGCTCGCCCGCGACGCGGAAGGGCGGGTGCTGAAGCGTGTCGCCCAGCTCACGCCGGGGCTCGCGTTCCGGCTGCGCGTCACCGACGGCGAGGTGGCGGCCCGCGTCGGGAAGCCGTGATGGCCGCGCCGCGCGAGGAAGCGAGCTTCGCCCGGCAGCTCGAGCGGCTCGAGGAGATCGTGCGCCGCCTCGAAGGCCAGGAGCTCGATCTCGACGACGCGCTGAAGCTGTTCGAGGAAGGGGTGGAGCGTCTGCGCGAGGCGCGCGACCGGCTCACCGCCGCCGAAGCGAAGGTGAAGCAGGTCCTCACGGATCAGGCGGGCAACCTCAAGGTTGAAGACTTCGACCCCTAATCGCGCCCTCGAGGCCTACCTCTCGGACGCCCGCGCCCGGGTGGACGCCGTGCTCGAGCGCTGGGGCGCCGTGGCGTCGGCCCCGATCCGCTACAGCCTCCTGTCGGCGGGGAAGCGGCTCCGGCCCACCCTCGTGTTCGCGAGCTACGAGGCGTTGGGGGGAGGAGGGGGGGAAGCGGCGCGCGCTATCGCCGAGCTCGCCGCCGCGGTGGAAGTGGTTCACGCCTACTCCCTGGTCCACGACGACCTTCCCTGCATGGACGACGACGACCTGCGGCGCGGCCGGGCCACGACGCATCGCGCCTTCGACGTCGCGACCGCGACCGTCGCGGGCTATCAGATGGTGGCGCTCGCGGCGCGCGTGCTCGCGGCCGGCCTCGAGGCGCTGGGCGAGGGCGCGGGGGGAGCGCTCGCGCCGGCGCAGCGGCAGGCCGTCGCGCTCGAGCTGTTCCGCGCCGCCGGCGCCGGGGGCATGATCGGGGGCCAGGCGCTCGATCTCGAGGCCGAAGGACGGGGGGCCGGGGTGCCGGCGCCCCACCTCGAGGACCTGCACCGCCGCAAGACCGGCGCCCTGATCGCGGCCGCCTGCGTGATCGGCGGGCTCGCGGCGGGGGCGCCCCCGGCCGCGTGCGAGGCGTTGCGCGGCTACGGCGCGGATGTCGGGCTCGCCTTCCAGATCTACGACGACGTGCTGGACGCCACCGGCACGTCCGCGGAACTCGGCAAGACGGCCGGCAAAGACGCGGCGCGCGCGAAAGCCACGTTCGTGACCCTGGGCGGCGTGGGCGCTGCGCGGGCCGAGGCGGAGCGGCTCGCGGCGCGGGCGGTAGACCGGTTGAGGCAAGCGGGGTTAGTTTCTCCTACGCTGGCGGAGCTGGCGCACTACATCGTCACCAGGCCGAACTGAATGAGCGTAAACAAACGCGGAACGCGAAACGCGGAACTCGGAACAAGCGGGCCGACCTTCGTGCTGATGTTCCGCGTTCCGCGTTCCCACTTCCGCGTTTAGCGAGGTTCGATGGCGCTCCTTGAGTCTATCCGGGGTCCCGAGGACGTCAGGCGCCTGACGCGCGACCAGCTCCCGCTCCTCGCCGATGAGGTGCGCCAGCGGCTGATCGACGTCGTGTCCCAGACGGGCGGCCACATCGGGGCCGGGCTGGGCGTCGTCGAGCTCACCGTGGCGCTGTGCTACTGCTTCGAATCCCCCGCGGACAAGGTCGTGTGGGACGTGGGGCACCAGGGCTACCCCTGGAAGATCCTCACCGGCCGCGACGAGCGGCTGCCCACGCTGCGCCAGCCCGGCGGCCTGTCGGGATTCCTGCGGCGCTCCGAGAGCCCGCATGACCAGTTCGGGGCGGGGCATGCCGGCACCGGCCTGTCGGCGGCGTACGGCATGGCCGCGGCGCGCGACCTGCAGGGCGAGCATTACAAAGTGGTGGCGGTGGTGGGTGACGGCGCCCTCACCTGCGGGCTGCCGTACGAGGCGATGAACAACGCCGGTCACTCCGGGCGCGACATCATCATGGTCCTGAACGACAACGGGATGTCGATCGCCCCCAACGTCGGCGCCATCAACAAGTACCTGGGATCGATCATCGCCAGCCCGATCACGGTGCGGATTCGCGAGCGCGTGAAGGGGCTGATCCAGTCGGTGTCGCACCTCGTGGGCGGCCAGAAGCTGGTCGACTTCGCGAAGACGCTCGAGGAGAGCATCAAGAATCTGTGGTCGCCGGGCATGCTGTTCGAGGAGCTCGGCTTCCGTTACTTCGGGCCGATCGACGGGCACAACATCCCCCAGCTGGTGCAGGCCTTCGAGATCGTGAAGACGCTCAAGGGCCCCCGCGTGGTGCACGTCATCACCGAAAAAGGGAAGGGCTTTCCGCTCCCGGAGCCGGACACAGAGAAGTATCATGCGCGCGCGCCCTACGATCCGGTGACGGGCCAGCTCAAGCCGGTGAAGCCCGGGCCGCCGCAGTGGACGCGCGTGTTCGGCGAAGGGCTCACGCAGCTCGCCGCCGAGTACCCGCGACTCGTGGCGATCACGGCCGCGATGCCCTCCGGCACCGGGACCAACCTGTTCCAGAAGAAGTGGCCCGACCGCTTCTTCGACGTGGGGATCGCGGAGGCGCACGCGACCACCTTCGCCGCCGGCCTCGCCACGCAGGGCATCCGGCCCGTGGTGGCGATCTACTCCACGTTCCTGCAGCGCGCGTACGACAGCGTCATTCACGACGTCGCGATCCAGCGGCTGCCCGTGATCTTCTGTCTCGATCGCGCCGGGATGGTGGGCGAGGACGGCCAGACGCACATGGGGCTGTACGACATCGCCTACCTGCTCGCCGTCCCCCACATGACAGTGACCGCGCCGAAGGACGGGGCCGAGCTGATCGGGCTGCTGCGCTGCGCGCTCGAGCACACGGAGGGGCCGTTCGCGCTGCGCTATCCGCGCGACAAGGCGCCGGGGGAGACGCCGCCCGCCGCCGAGGTGGCCCTCTTGCCGTACGGCAGCTGGGACGTGCTGCGTCCCAGCAAGGGGAAGAAGGACTGCGCCATTCTCGCAGTTGGGGTGATGTGCCAGCCGGCGCTCGCGGCCGCGGAGGCGCTCGCGGCCGAGGGACTCGACGTCACCGTCGTGAACTGCCGCTTCCTGAAGCCGATCGACCGCGCCATGCTCGACGCGCTCGTGCGGGAGCACCGGCTGCTCGTCACGGTCGAGGACGGGACGGTGACGAACGGGTTCGGCGCCTACCTCGCGGGCCTGGTGGAGACGGTCGCCCCCGAGGTGCGGGTGGTGCCGCTCGGCGCGCCCGACCGGACGTACGAGCATGCGCCGCGGGCGCAGCAGCTCGCGGAGGTCGGGCTCACGGGGCCCGGCATCGCGGCCCGGGTCCGGGCCCTCGCCGCCGAGGAGTCGCTGACACCGTCATGAACGTCGGGGTCGTCGGAAACCCGAGCTATCGCGATCTGAAGAGTCTGCTCGCCCACCTGGCGCAGGTCGCGCCACGGCTCGGCTGCGCGCTCTACACCGAGGAGCGGATCGCGGCGCTGTGGCCCCAACCCGGCCCGCCGCTGCTCGACCGGGCGGCGCGGCTCGACTGCATGATCACGCTGGGCGGCGACGGCACCCTGCTGCGCGGGGCCCGCACCTTGAACGGCGCCGGCACGCCGATCCTCGGCGTCAACCTCGGGCGCGTCGGTTTCCTCACCACGGCGAACTCACAGACGCTCGACTGGGCGCTCGACGCGCTGGTGCGCGGCGCCTACGCGACCGAGTCGCGGCTCGCGCTGGCCCCCTCCATCGAGGACAAGCACGGGAAGACCCGCGCCGAGCCGGTGGTGCTGAACGACGCCGTCGTGCACAAGGGGGGCGTGGCGCGCGTCATTCGCCTGCGCGTCGCGGTGGACGGCGACGAGGTGGGTCAGTACTCGGCCGACGGAATCGTCGTGGCCACGCCCACCGGCTCGACCGCCTACTCGCTCTCGGCCGGTGGGCCGATCGTCGTGCCCGGCGTGGATGCGATCGTCGTGACCGCCATCTGTCCTCACACGCTCGCGGTCCGGCCGCTCGTCGTGCCCTCCACCGCCCACGTCGCGGTCGAGCCCATCCCCCCCTGGACCGAAGACGTGCTCGTCTCGTTCGACGGTCAGATCGGCACCACCATGCAGCACGGCGACCGGCTCGTCGTGCGCCGCGCCGAGTATCCGGTGAAGCTGGTGCGCCTCGGCCCCGAGGGCTTCTTCGCCCGCATGCGCAAGAAGCTCCAGTGGGGGGACCTCACCGACCGCGAGCGGCAGTAGTGCTCACGGAGCTGCGCGTTCGCGATCTCGCCGTCATCGCCGACGTCACGCTCCCCCTGCAATCCGGTCTCAACGTCCTCACCGGAGAAACCGGGGCCGGCAAGTCGATGCTGGTGGACGCCCTGGCCTTGCTCCTGGGCGAGCGCGCATCGGCCGACGTGGTGCGCCCGGGCGCGCAGAAGACGACGATCGAGGGCGCCTTTGAGCTCACCTCCACCGCCCTCGACCGCCTGTCGCTGCCCTTGACCGCCCTTGGGGTGGATGTGGAGGATGGGCGCGTCATCCTCAAGCGCGAAATCACGGGGGAGGGGAGATCTCGCGTCTGGGTGAACGGCAGCCCCGCCACGGTCGGCGTTCTGGCCCAGCTCGGCGCCCTGCTGGTGGATCTCCACGGGCAACACGAGACGCAGTCGCTGCTCCGGCCCGAGCCGCAGCGCGACATCCTCGACGCCTACGCCGAGGCGGGGCTGGAGCGGACGGCCGTGCGCGACGCGCACGCGCGCTGGCGCGACCTGGAGCGGCGCGAAGCCGAGCTCCGGGCCAGACAGGAGGAGGTGCGCCGCAAAGCCGACTACCTCCGCCACGTCGTGGACGAGATCACGCGCGCGGCGCCACAGCTCGGGGAGGCGGAGGCGCTCGAGACCGAAGCGAAGCGCCTGGCGCACGCCGACGAGCTGGGTCGCTTGGCCCGGGAGCTCGAGCAGGCGCTCGACACCGCGGGCCTCGCCCGCGCGGCCAAGCTGGTGACGAGCCTCGAGCGGCTCGATGCGACGGTGGCGAAGTGGCAGGAGCTCCTGGACGGGGCGTTCGCGCACGTGCAGGAGCTGGCGCAGGCGGCGCGGGACTATGCGGCGGGGATCGAGGGCGATCCAGGGCGGCTCGCCGCGGTCGAGCAGCGGCGCGACGTGCTGTTCCGCCTGATGCAGAAGTACGGCCCCGCCCTCCCCGACGTCCTTGCCACGCGCGACCAGGCCGCGCACGAGCTCGAGCTGCTCGACACCGCGGACCTGGATCTCCGCGCCATCGCCGAGCAGCGCGGTACGGCCGCCGCCGAGTTCGCGCGCGCCTGCGCCGCGCTCACGGCACGACGAAAAGCGGGCGCAACGCGGCTCGAGGGAGCCGTCAACGAGCTCCTACCCGCGCTCGGCATGCCGGGCGGCCGATTCGGCGTGTACCTCTCCCCGCTCCCCTCTCCTGGGGCGGCGGGGGGAGAGGGCGTGGCGTTCCAGGTCCAGCTCAACGTCGGGCTCGACGCCCGCCCCCTCGCGCGCGTCGCCTCCGGCGGCGAGCTGTCCCGGCTCATGCTCGCGCTCAAGGTGGTGCTCGCCGAGCACGACGCGGTGCCCACGCTGGTGTTCGACGAGGTGGACCAGGGGATCGGCGGCGAGGTGGGTGGGCGGGTGGGTGAGGCGCTCGCGGGCGTTGGCCGCGGGCGACAGGCGCTCGTGATCACGCACCTGCCGCAGATCGCCGCCTACGCCGATCACCAGCTCGTCGTGGCGAAGGGGGCGCAGCGCGGCGTGGCGACCAGCGACGTCCAGGTGGTGACGGGAGACGCGCGCACGCGCGAGCTGGCGCGCATGCTGGGCGACGCCGACATGGACACCGCGCTGCGCCATGCGGCGGAGCTCCTCAGAACAGCTTCCGCGAAGTCCGAAAGACGATCCGATACCGCGTCGCGGCCGGCACGACCCCCGCGCCGGTGACGGTCTGCTCGATCGAAAACCCGCCCTCGACCGTCTTGCCCACATAGCTCAGCGTGAACCCGAGCCGCAGCCACCGCTGGGACGTGCCCGCGTCGAGCACGCTCGCGGGCGTGGGGATGCCGAGGCGGGTGGCGAGATCGATCGAGTCCTGCGGGCTCTGGAACGTGTAGTGGTCCCGCGCCTTCGTCCAATAGCCGGCCGTGAACCCCGCGGCCAGCTGCGGCGCGAGGCGCACGAGCGGCGCGACGTCCACTCCCAGGTAATCACCGGGGTCCCACCGCAGCGCCGTCGTCGCTGCGGACGGCACGAGCAGCGCGTACCAGGGCGCCACGCGGCGCACCCGCGTGCCCGGGCGCTGCAGGCCCGCGCGCAGCGCGACGTTGAGCCACACCGGCCCCACGGTCAGTTCTTGGACGAGCCGCCCCTCGAGGTCCGTCTGGTGATCGCCGATCCACTGGCGCAGCAAATCGTCGGCCGAATCCGTGGCGCCCGTCGGGAGGCGCACCAGCGCCACTGCGGTGCCGGCGTAGTGCACACCCGCCGCGAAGCGGTACTTCGCGGCGACCTCGATATCCTCCACGTTGATGCGCCAGCTGTTGCGGAATGGCAGACCACGGTACCCGAAGCCGATCGGGTCGCTCACGATTGCAGACGAGAGCTTTTGGGCGTCCACCGTGTCGCTCGGCAGCAGCAGCGTGTCGGTAAAGACGCCGCCGACGCCCAACGTAGCCAGGTCCTGCTGGATCGTGGCCACCGCGCGGAGAATGCCCTTGCCGGCGTCGGAGCTGTCGCGCGGCAGGAACGGTTGAAATGTCGCGCCGAGGCTGTCCACGGAGCGGTCGAGCGCGTTCCGTACTGCGTGCCAATAGGCGGAGCTGTCCTTCGCGGCGCACGGCTGGCTTGGCATGCACCCGTACATCCCGTTCGCGATGTTCTGGTCGAGCTGCGCGAGCGCCGCGTCGAACTGCGTGAAGAAGCTCTGATAGCGCGCGGGTGCGTTGATGTCGGTGAGCCGCGGGTTCAAGCCAAGGTTCGAGCCCTGGGGCGAGAGTTTCATCGCCGTGCGGGTCGCCACGCGCACGATCGGCACCATCACGCTCACCGACAGCCGGTCGGTGAGCCCCAGCTCGGCCGTGATCGGGTAGGTGCGGCGCTCCTCGCGCACGCTCAGTCGCCCCTGGCCCAGGCTCGCTACGAACCCCGCCACGCCGCTCGCCAGGCGTACGTCCTGCTCGAGTCGCGCCACAGACGGGATGTAGGCGCTGCCGACCGTGTCGCCCGTCAGTCCCCGGCCCAGGCCGAGGCGGCCGGCGTCGGTGAACTCGGAGTTCCACGTCATGATTCGCGGGTCGAACGTGAAGCGGATCATGCCGCGATCCGGGACGTCGGTCCGTTCGACCGTTTGCGCCGCCACCATGGCCCCGCCCGTCAGGGCGGGGCTCACCAGCGCGAGGGCGAGGCGGAGGGCTCTCATAGCGAAACGGCACCCGCCGGTGGGCGGATGCCGTCGTGGCTACCCCGGGACACGCGTCCGGTTCGCGTTAGGGAGACGGGATCAGGGAGGCGTATTTCGCGTTGATGGCCTGCACGACCTTCTTGGCGATCAGCAGGTGCGTCGCGCTGCTCGGGTGGAAGCCGTCGCACGAGAAGGCCAGGCCGAACGGCGACGACGAGCAGGGGAATCCGAAGTTCGGAAACGGCGCGACCTGCGTCGGGATCGCGCGCAGCGAATCGAGCGCCGGCGCGGGATCCAAGTACGCCCACCCATTCGTCGAGGCGGCGCTCGAGATGAACGCGTTGTAGGCCGCCACGGTTGTGACGATCTTCACAAGCTCCGCCGGCTGCACGGTCTGCGGCTCCG
>Ga0137377_10004580_pt1 | contig 10911 bp, 9 predicted proteins | sample SagtaG_22_FD_104815 | JGI IMG/M metagenome (GOLD analysis project Ga0137377, IMG submission 104815) | Vadose zone soil microbial communities from Sagehorn Ranch, Mendocino, California, USA - Sage2_L_40_16 metaG | ecosystem: Environmental > Terrestrial > Soil > Vadose zone | place: USA... | reverse complement strand
GCACCGTCGATCGTGCCGGTGCACGCGACCTTGTCGCAGCCGGTGAACGGCACGTCGGTCGAACCGGAGCGCACCGAGGACGCCGGGGACGCGCCGGATGAGCAGGCGGCAACGACGAGCAGCGGTACGAGCGCGACCGTCGCGCGGGCGAGGCGGCGGTGCCGCGACGGCACGGCGAAGATCGGCATGCCGGGCAGTCTGGCAGAGCCGTGGACGCGGCCGGCCGCGGACCCTGCGGCGCTCGGCGGCGTGAGCGCAAGCCCGGCCGCGCGGCGTCTGCGGATCCCTGCCGCCCCCGCCGACCCGCGCCCGACCTCACGACGTCAGGCGGCACGTGCACCTGACGAGGGCCGGTCGCCGCCTCAGTGGGGTCAGTGGGCTCAGTGGGCTCAGTGGGCTCAGTGGCCGGCGTCGTCCCAGGTGCGACCGACCCCGACCGACACGTCCAGCGGCACGGCGAGCCGGTACGCACCGCCCATCTCCCGGCGCACCAGCTCCTCGACCGCCTCCCGCTCCCCCGGCGCGACCTCGAGCACGAGCTCGTCGTGCACCTGGAGCAGCAGCCGGGACCCCAGCTCCTGCTCCCGCAGCGCCCGGTCCACCCCGAGCATCGCCACCTTGATGATGTCCGCTGCGGAGCCCTGGATCGGCGCGTTCAGCGCCATCCGCTCGGCCATCTCCCGCCGCTGCCGGTTGTCGCTGGTCAGGTCGGGCAGGTAGCGCCGGCGGCCCATGATCGTCTCGGTGTAGCCGTCCCGGCGAGCCTGGTCGACGATGTGCCGCAGGTAGTCCCGGACCCCGCCGAAACGCTGGAAGTAGGCGTCCATCTGCTCGCGCGCCTCGTCGGGGTGGATCCGCAGCTGCTGCGCCAGCCCGTACGCCGACAGCCCATACGCCAGCCCGTACGACATCGCCTTGATGCGGCGGCGCAGCTCCGGGTCGACCGCCTCCGGCGGCAGGTTGTGCGCCCGCGAGGCGACGAAGGTGTGCAGGTCCTCGCCGGACTCGAACGCCTCGATCAGCCCGGCGTCCTCCGACAGCGTCGCCATGATCCGCATCTCGATCTGGCTGTAGTCGGCGGTCATCAGCGACTCGTAGCCCTCGCCGAGGATGAAGGCGCGCCGGATCCGGCGGCCCTCCGCCGTCCGGATCGGGATGTTCTGCAGGTTGGGGTCCTGAGAGGACAGTCGCCCGGTCGCGGCGATCACCTGGTTGAACGTGGTGTGGATGCGACCGTGGTCGTCGACCATGGGGATGAGCGAGTCGACGACGGTCTTGAGCCGGGACACGTCCCGGTGCCGCAGGAGGGCGCCGAGCAGCGGCACGTCCGGCGTCTGCTCGGACAGCCACAGCAGCGCGTCGGCGTCGGTGGTGTACCCGCTCTTGATCCGCTTGGTCTTGGGCAGCTTGAGCTCGTCGAACAGGATCTGCTGCAGCTGCTTCGGCGAGCCGAGGTTGAACTCCCGGCCGACGCTCGCGTACGCCTCCTGCTCGACCGCCTTCACCTGCGCGGCGAACTCCGCCTGCAGGCCGATCAGGTAGTCGAGGTCCGCGGCGATGCCGGTCTGCTCCATACCGGCGAGCACGGTCGTCAACGGCAGCTCGAGGTCGCGCAGCAGCCCGGTCGCGCCGCGCCGGTCGAGGTCGTCGTCGAGCGCGCGGGCCAGGTCGGCGATGGCCCGCGCGCGCACCGCCTGGTCCTGCGCGAGGGCGGCGTCGGCCTCCTCCTCGCCGCCGTCGAGGGTGAGCTGGCCGGTGTCGGCCTCGCCCTCGGCCCGCAACTCGCGGTGCAGGTAGCGCAGCACCAGGTCGGCCAGGTCGAAGGTGCGCTGCCCGGGCAGCGCGAGGTAGGCCGCGAGCGCGGTGTCGCTGGTGACCCCGGCCACGTCCCAGCCGCGGGCGTGCAGGGCGAGCAGCGTCCCCTTCAGGTCGTGCGCCGCCTTGGGCACCGCCGGATCGGCGAGCCAGTCGACCAGCGCCCGCTCGTCGAGGTCGGTCACCGCCTCGGCGTCCACGTATGCCGTGTCGTCCGGCTCGCCGCCCTCGACCGCGAGCCCCAGCCCGCTGACCACGCCGATGCCGCGACCCCAGGTGCCGCGCAGGCTGACGCCCACCCGGCGGCCGGAGCGGGCGTAGGCGTCCAGCCAGGCCGGCACCTCGTCCGGACCGAGCACGGCGGCGGTCACGTCGAATCCCTCGTCGGCTTCCGGCTCGACCGCGGTCAGGGTCTGGAACAGCCGCTCCCGCAGCACCCGGAACTGCAGGTTGTCGAAGAGCTTGTGCACCTCGTCCCGGTCCCACTGGCCCAGCCGCAGGTCGGCCGGCGTCAGCGGCACCGGCACGTCCCGGACCAGCTCGGTGAGCTGCCGGTTGCGCAGCACGCTGGCCAGGTGCGCCCGCAGCGTGTCGCCGGCCTTGCCCTTCACCTCGTCCACCCGCTCGACCAGCGCGGACAGCGAGCCGAACTCCCGTATCCACCTGGCCGCGGTCTTCTCCCCCACCCCCGGCATGCTGGGCAGGTTGTCGCTCGGGTCGCCGCGCAGGGCCGCGAAGTCGGGGTATTGCGCCGGACTCAACCCGTACCGCTCCTGCACCTCCTCCGGGGTGAAGCGGACGAGCTCGGAGACGCCGCGGCGCGGATAGAGCACCGTCACGTGCTCGTTGACCAACTGGATCGCGTCCCGGTCGCCGGTGCCGATCAGCACCTCCATGCCCTGCTGCTGGGCCTGGGTGGCGAGGGTGGCGATCACGTCGTCGGCCTCGTAGCCCTCCACCCCGACGGTCGGGATGCGCAGCGCCGCGAGCACCTCCTTGATCAGGCTGACCTGACCCTTGAAGTCCGTCGGCGACTCGGACCGGCCCGCCTTGTAGTCCGCGTAGGTCTCGTTGCGGAAGGTGCGGCGGGAGACGTCGAACGCCACCCCGACGTGCGTCGGCTTCTCGTCGCGCAGCTGGTTGATGAGCATGGACGTGAAGCCGTACACAGCGTTGGTGGGCAACCCGACGGTGGTCTGGAAGTTTTCCACCGGCAAGGCGAAGAACGCCCGGTAGGCCAGCGAGTGGCCGTCGAGCAGCAGGAGCCGGGGTGCCTCGGTCACGCGGCGAGTCTAGGACCGGCCTGCGACACTTCGGGTCGGCCGCCCGCGCCGCCGAGGACACCGAGGACCTGGCCGGTGATGAGGTCGGCGCGCGAGTGAGTACCTCGGGCCGCTGATGACGGCCTATGGGGCCTCATCCGGTGCGCGAACTCGTCACTGGACGCAGGATCTCGTCAGTCGGCGCAGCATCCGGCCCGTGCCGGCCGGCTCAGCCGGTGCGGCGGACCCGCGGCCGGGGCAGCGCGCGAGCCAGGCCGGCCCGCGCGCGGGCAGAGCGGCGGGCGACGCGCGCGCGGACCTCGGCACCGGGCTCGGCCAGCCCGAGGGTGCGGCGCAGCGCCGTCACCGGTGCTATCCGGCGGATCACCAGCGGCGCGAACCCGAGCCGGGCGAAGAAGCGGTTGGCGTCCCGGCCGGTGGGCGCCACGCCCACCACGACGGAGTCCACGCCGAGCTCGTCGGCGTATCCGGCGGCCGCGGCGACCAGCGCCCGGCCGGCGCCCCGCTTGCGGTGCTCGGCGGCGACCAGCAGGTGGCTGACGTAGACCGACGGCGGGTCGAGCAGGCCGGTGACCGCGTCGCAGCCGAACACCGCGGCGCCGATCACCTCGTCGGTGCTGTCCTCGACGGCGAGAACCACCCGATGGGTCGGGTCGGCCAGCAGCCGGCCGCAGTGGGTGCGCACCCCGGCCGGCCCGCCTCGGCCGGCGACCCGGCCACGGACCGCTCCCACCTCCCGCACCTGGCCGACCAGCCGGACGACCACGTCCAGGTCCTCGGGAGTCGCCACCCGCACCCGCACTCCGCTTCGGGACACTCCGCCTCCACCCAGGAACCACCGAGGGCCGGGCTCCGCCGTGAGAGGCGGCCGGGGTCCGGCGGCCGGCCGCTCACAGTACCCGGCCGGCACCGACCGGGGGCAGGGGCCGAACGGCCGGACTGCGGTTTGACGTCGCCCGATCACAGCCCTACAGTCTGCAACGGCCCGGGCACGCCGAGTAGAGAACGTCCGTGACGCGGAGGCACGGATGGCCCCAAAGGCGGCCCGGGTCGTTCCCCCTCCGGATGCGGGCTCGAGACGGAGACCCCGCCGCTGGAGAGCGACGCGGGTCAGGCGACTCCCGAACCGAGTTCACCGCCGAGGTAGGCGGCCTTCACCTGCGGGTCGTCCAGCAGGTCGCGCGCCGGGGCGCTCTTCACGATCCGCCCGGTCTCCAGCACGTAGGCCCGATCCGCGATCTGCAGCGCCTGCTGCGCGTTCTGCTCCACCAGCAGCACGGTGGTCCCGCGCCGGTTGATCTCCTGAATGATCGAGAAGATCTGCTTGACGAGCATCGGCGCGAGCCCCATCGACGGCTCGTCCAGCAGCAGCACCTTCGGCTTGGCCATCAGCGCTCGGCCGATCGCGAGCATCTGCTGCTCGCCGCCGGACATGGTCCCGCCGGCCTGCCGCTTGCGCTCCGCCAGCCGCGGAAACAGCTCGTAGACCTCGGCGACCTCTTTGGAGAGGTCGCCCTTGCGCGCGTACGCGCCCATGTAGATGTTGTCCTCGACCGTCATGCCGGGGAAGATCCCCCGGCCCTCCGGTGCCTGGCCGATGCCGGCGAGCACCCGCTTGTGCCCGGCCAGCTTGGTGATCACCCGGCCGGCGAACCGGATCTCGCCGTGGGAGACGGTGCGCAGTCCCGAGATCGTCTTCAGCGTGGTGCTCTTGCCGGCGCCGTTCGCACCGATCAGCGTGACGATCTCGCCGTCGTCGACCTCAACGGAGACGCCGCGCAGGGCCGCGATCTTGCCGTAGTAGACGTGCACGTCGTCCAGCTCAAGAAGCATCGGCAGGTGCCCCCAGGTACGCCTCGATGACCCTCGGGTCGTTCTGGACCTCCGCCGGCAGGCCCTCGGCGATCTTCTCGCCGAAGTCGAGCACCGCGATCCGGTCGCTGATCTCCATGACCAGGCTCATGTCGTGCTCGATCAGCAGCACTGTCCGGCCGGACCGGCTGATCTGCCGGATGAGCGCCTGCAGGTCCCGCTTCTCCGCCGGGTTCATCCCGGCCGCCGGCTCGTCGAGCAGCAGCAGCTTCGGGTCGGTCGCCAGCGCGCGGGCGATCTCCAGCCGTCGCTGGTCGCCGTAAGGCAGGTTCTTCGCGGTCTCCGCCAACCGGCGCGGGATACCGACGAACTCCAGCATCTCCCGTGCCTTCTCCCGACCCTGCCGCTCCTCCCGGCGGTGCCAGGGCAGGCCGAGCCCGGCGCCTGCCAGCCCGGTCCGGTGGTGCGCGTCGGCACCGACCATCACGTTCTCCAGCGCCGTCATGTTGTGGAAGAGCCGCACGTTCTGGAACGTCCGGGCCACCCCGATCTTGGTGACGGCGAAGCGCTTCTTGCCGTCGATCCGCCCGCCGTCGAATCGCACCTCACCCTCGGTCGGCTGGTAGACCCCGGTCACCACGTTGAAGATGGTGGTCTTGCCGGCACCGTTGGGGCCGATCAGCGCAAAGATCTCGCCCTCGTCGACGGCCAGGTCCACACCGTTGAGCGCGACGACGCCACCGAAACGCATGGTCACCGACCTCAGCTCGAGCAGGCCGCGGCCAGCACCCGGCGCGGCGACGTCCGTGGCGGGTGCCGGCCCCGGACGGCGGACCGTCTCCGGTGCGGGCTCGCTCACTGCCCCACCGCCGCCGGCTCGCCGGCCCGCGCGCTGCCCACCTCCGCGCCGAGGCTGCCCATTCCTCCGCCGCCCTCGGCGAACTCCGCCTTGCGCCGGCGGGACGGCAGCAGCCCCTCCGGCCGAAGCGCCATCATCAGCACCAGCACCGCCCCGAACGCCAGCACCCGGTAGTCCTGCAGCCCGCGGAACCGCTCCGGCAGCCAGGCGATGAGGAAGGCGCCGAGCATGACGCCCGGGATGTTCCCGGACCCGCCGAGCACGACGGCCGCGAGGATCGTCGCCGACAGGATGAACGGGAAGTTGGCCGGGATGATCGAGATCACCTTGCCCGCCCAGACCACCCCGGTGGCACCGCCAATCGACGCGCCGATGGCGAATGCCGCCAGCTTGAACCGGAACGTCGGCACGCCCATGAGCTCGGCGGCGTCCTCGTCCTCTCGGATGGCGGCCCAGGCCCGGCCGACGCGGCTGTTCTCCAGCCGCTTGGCGAAGATGATCACAACGACGATCAGGGCGACCAGCAGGTAGTAGTACGGCCGCGGGTCGAGCACCCCGTAGCGCAGCGGCCGGACGCCGAAGATCTCGAACTGCGAGAGGGTCGGCGGGTGCGGGATCCCGGCGATGCCACGGGGGCCGCCGATGGAGTCCGTGTTCTCCGCGATCTTGCGGACGATCTCGCCGAAGCCGAGCGTGACGATGGCCAGGTAGTCGCCGCGCAGCCGCAGCGTAGGAGCGCCGAGCACGACGCCGGACAGCGCGGAGGCCAGCACGCCGACGAGGAGGATCTCCCAGAAGTCCCAGTGCAGCTTGGTGCCGAGGACCGCCATCATGTAGCCGCCGATGGCGAAGAAGGCGACGTAGCCGAGATCGAGCAGGCCGGCCTGGCCGACCACGACGTTCAGGCCGATGGCGAGCAGGATGTAGATGCCGATGGGGTAGAACAGGACGGTTGGCCAGTCGCTCTCCGGGGTCATGAAGCTGCCGATCGACCGCGACGGCAGCAGCACCGCGCCGACGACCAGCGCGAGGTAGACCACCCACCGGGCCGACCGAGGCGCGCGCGCCCACAGGCCGCGGACGCCGTCCAGGCCGGAGCCGATCTGGTCGCGAGTCCTGCTGACCATCCGCGTGCCGCTCCCGTTCCCGCTCATGCCCGTGTCCGCTGCAGGGACTCACCGAGTATGCCGGTGGGGCGGAACATGAGCACAAGGACGAGCACCGAGAACGCGACCACGTCCCGCCACTCCGACCCGAACAGGGCCGACCCGTACAGCTCGATCAGACCCAGCGTGAAGCCGCCGACCAGCGCGCCGCGCAGGTTTCCGATGCCGCCGAGCACCGCGGCCGTGAAGGCCTTGATGCCGAGCAGGAAACCGACGAAGTAGTCCGTCGACTCGAACCGCATCAGGTACAGCGCCGCCGCGATACCCGCCATCGCGCCGCCGATGGCGAACGTCGCCGTCACGATCCGGTCGATGTTCACGCCCATGAGCACCGCCGTCTCCGCATCCTGCGCGGTCGCCCGGATACCCCGGCCGAGCTTCGTCCTGCGCACGACCTGGTCGAGCACGACCATCATCAGCACCGCGCCGACGACGATGAGCAGCTTGTCGTTGCGGACCACGAAGTCGCCGATCGAGATGACGTCGCCGCGCTGCACCCAGTTCGGGGCCTGCACCGGCAGCCGCCCGCCCTCCTGCCGCCGGTGGAAGAGCTTCGGGATCACCAGCAGCGCGAACAGCTGCTGGAGGAAGATCGACGCCCCGATGGCCGAGATCAGGGCCGCCAGCCGGGAGGAGCCGCGCCGGCGCAGCGGGCGGTACGCCACGTACTCCAGGGCCATCGCGGCACTGCCGGAGACGACCGCGCCGATCGCGGCCAGCAGGACGAGCATGCCGATCAGGCTGATCCCGGCCAGCGGCGCGGACACGCCGATGGTGGTGATCGCGTACAGGGCGGCGATGGTCCCGATCATGAAGATCTCGGAGTGCGCGAAGTTGATCAGTCGCAGCACGCCGTACACCATCGTGTAGCCGAGGGCTATCAGCGCGTAGATCGCACCGAGGGAGATGCCGTCGACCGTCGCTGGCCAGAACTGGTTGATGAAGTTCTCGAACACTCGTCAGTCGCCTTCGTCCACAGGACGGGAGCGGAAGCGCCGCTGCACTCCCGCTCCCGTCCTCAGCCGTGCCGAGTCGCCGCGAGATCCGCGGTCAACTGACCTTAGCGTCCTTGCTGTTCCCGAGCAGCGTGTAGGAGCCGCCCTTGAACTGGTAGACGAAGACGTCGCCGCCGGCCGGCTCGCCGTTGTCACCGAACTTGATCGTCTTGGTGACACCCTGGACGTCGATCGTCTTCAGGTAGTCGTTGATCTTCTCCGCGGTGGTGTTGCCCGCCTTGATCGCCTCGATGAAGGCGGTCGCCGAGTCGTAGCCCTCGGCCGAGTAGATCGCCGGCGCGGCGTTGAACTTGGCCTTGTAGTCCTCGGCGAACTTCTTGCTCTTCTCGTTCGAGGTGCCGGTCGGGTCGACCAGGCATGGGCAGCCCACGATGGCGCCGTCGGCGTTGGTGCCGCCCGCACCCTTGGCCAGGCCGGGGTCGAGCGAGCCGTCTCCGGACAGGAACCGTGCGGTGACGCCGGCCTCCCGCAGCTGCTTGAGCAGCCGGCCCGCCTGCGCGTAGTAGCCGCCGTAGAAGATCGCGTCCGGGGCCGCCGGCTTGACCTTGTTGACCGTCGACGAGTAGTCCGTGGCCTTGGGGTCGATGACGTCGGTCGAGACCGTGGCGCCCTTGCCCTTCACCGCCGCAGTGACGAAGTCGGCGATGCCCTTGCTGTAGTCCTGGTTGTCGTGGATGACGAAGACCTTCTTCGCGTTCAGCGCGCGGGCGATGAACTCGCCGATGCCGGTGCCCTGGATCCGGTCTCCGGGCAGGATCCGGTGCCAGAACTTCCAGCCCTTCTCCGAGAGCGTCACGTTGGTGGCAGAGGGGGAGATGCTGGGGATCTTGCCCTCCTCCAGGATGGGGCCGACCTGCTGCGACTCGCCGGAGAACGCGGGGCCGATCAGGCCGACGATCTTGTCCTGGTTGATGGCCTGCTGGGCCAGCGCCGTCGCCTGCTCCGGAGCGGCCTGACTGTCGTAGGGGACCAGCTGGATCTTGGTCTTCGGGCTGGTCGCGTTGTACTGGTCGATCGCCATCGTTGCGCCGTTCTTCGGCGGGATCACGATGCCGGAGTTCTCGCCGGTCAGGTCGCCCATGAAGCCGATCTTGACGGAGGCGGGCTGACCGCCACCACCGCCGCTCGACGAGCCGCCGCTGCTGTTGTTGCCGCCACAGGCGGACAGAATCAGGGTCGACGCGGCCGCTGCGGCCACCAGACCCCGGGAGAACGCATGCCGCACGAGTTACCTCCGTGGGAACGGGTAGGACGTCGTGCGCAGCCGGACGGCCACGCTGACGTGCCGGCGAAGATAGCGCACCGTCCGGGCGGGCTGGCGAGGCGGTGCCAAGTCGTAACTGAACCGGGACACGCCGAGAACCTGGGCGACCGGAATGCGGCTTGGGTGACTTCCCGGTCCAGGTCAGGCGGGGTGCTGGCGGTTCGGTGTCACGGTCGGCGGCCGCTGTCGGCGGTGATGTCGAAGCCGGCCGCGAGCACCGCATCGGCGATGGCGCGCATCGTCGTACGGCGGTCCATCGCGGTGCGCTGGATCCAGCGGAACGCCTCCGGCTCGGTCATCCCGTGCTCGGTCATCAGCACGCCCTTGGCCCGCTCCACCGCCTTGCGCGCCTCCAGCCGCTCCTGCAGGCCGCCGACCTCCTGCTCCAGCGCCACGATCTCGGCGAACCGGGAGGTGGCCATCTCGATGGTCGGGACCAGGTCCTTCTTCTGGAACGGCTTCACCAGGTAGGCCATCGCGCCGGCCTCCCTGGCCCGCTCCACCAGGTCGCGCTGGCTGAAGGCGGTGAGGATGACGACCGGCGCGACCCGCTCGCCGGCGATCCGCTCCGCCGCCGCGATGCCGTCGAGCTTCGGCATCTTCACGTCGAGGATCACCAGGTCCGGACGCAGCCTGTCGGCCATCTCGACGGCTTCCTCGCCGTCCGCGGCTTCACCGACGACGTCGTAGCCCTCCTCCTCGAGCATCTCCTTCAGATCGAGTCGGATCAGCGCCTCGTCCTCGGCAACGAGGACGCGGCGGATCGGGGCGTCGGCCACGGGCACTCCAAGGCATGCTTCGGACACGCGTCGTCGCGAGTCGGAGGGAGAAGCGTACCCGGCGGCCTCTAGGCTTGGCTTGCACCACGACGTGATCGCCCCCGTATCCCAACCGGCAGAGGAAGCGGACTCAAAACCCGCACAGTGTGGGTTCGACTCCCACCGGGGGCACGACCGGGCCGGGGCCGGCTGCTGCGCCGTCGACCCGCCTCGTGATGCCGGCCGGGGGACGACCCCCCGAACCCCCCCGCCGCGGCCAGCTCAACTGCTCCCCCGGCTCCGGCTCGCCGCTGCGGTCCGAATGTGTGGACCCGGCACGAGCGGGCCGGGACGGCCGCAGCGGTCGATAGGGTGTGGTCGTGACCTGCACGAAAGGTCGCCTCCCGCCGGCGCTGGTCCTGCTGCTCGTCGGGCTGGCGGCCTGCACCGGCGGCGGCCCGACCGGCCTTGGGAGCCCGCCGGGCAGGTCCACAAATCCGGTCCCGTCGCCGGTCGCCTCGTTCCGCTGGGCGAGCTGCCCACTTCCCGCCGGGCCCGGAGCCCTCGTCCGGGCGGTGACTGCCGGCGGCGACGGCGTGCCCTGGACCGCGGTTGGCCAGGAGGGCGGCGGGTCCACCGAGGTCCGGCCCGCGGTCTGGACCTCGCCGGACGGGTGCGGCTGGCGGCGCGCCGCGGTGCGTCCGGTCACCCCCGACGGCGAGCGCACCGGCTTCGCCGCGGTCGTCCGGCGCGGCCGGCTCGTGGTCGCGGTGCTCGGCCTGCGCCAGGGCTTCTATCGCGGCCCTGCCGGTGGAGCGAAGGGATGAATGATCGCCGCCATTGGTTCTATCGCGCCTGGAGCGGCCTGCTGCTCGGCCTGATGGCGCTCTTCATCGTCAACATCGCGCTGATGGTCGGGGCGGTGGTGACCAACTCAT
>Ga0137377_10004579_pt1 | contig 10912 bp, 10 predicted proteins | sample SagtaG_22_FD_104815 | JGI IMG/M metagenome (GOLD analysis project Ga0137377, IMG submission 104815) | Vadose zone soil microbial communities from Sagehorn Ranch, Mendocino, California, USA - Sage2_L_40_16 metaG | ecosystem: Environmental > Terrestrial > Soil > Vadose zone | place: USA... | reverse complement strand
TTCCAGGGTGGTAATTGCGAAAACCAGGGACGTAGCGACGCGCCCATGAGCAGGTGGCGCAAGTTTACGACGAAGGTGGTGAGGATGATCGTTGTCACGGGCAAGGGCACTACAGTCCATAACGATAGCGCGACGAACTGGGACGCGCCTGCGTAAACTAGGCTACTCATAAGCATTGCATCTACAATGCTCAACTTAGCCTGGCGTGACAGTACGCCGAAGACGATCCCTATCGCAAATGCGCTAATTGCTATGGGGATGGTGCGCCGAGCGCCACGTATTGCACCCGAGAGGGTAAACGTCACTTTTTCACTGGCGGCATTGTTGCTTTCGCTCACATTTGCTCTTTGCACTCTATTGAACCCTCGCTGCTGTTACCTGGTTTCGATGATCACTAGTGCTGAAAACGCATCTTCTCAGCAATGTTACCATCGTCATGCTGAAGAGTTCTTCAGCCAACGGGTCATGTTCTTGACAGCCAATATTTTTGGCAACTCGTTAACCAATAAACGTATACTAACCATCAAAACGATTTAAGGTAGTTACATAAAATATAACAAGAATAATGGGTACTGTCAAGGTGATAAATGTCTCAATGTTAATATTCTATGATTTTGTCAGGGGATAAGTATCTCAATCTACCATTCGCTTTCAATCGCCTCTGTTTCAATGGGGTGCTCAAACCGCTCCAAGGAGAAAGGTCGCACAAGTTCTGGTACCTCTCCTTTAACTACCATCTCAGAAATAGTTTTGCCTGTGATAGCGCTCAGTATGATGCCGACACTACCATGACCAACTGCGAGTGCGACATTTTCCCAACCTGGCGCTGGACCCAGTATAGGCTGATTATCAGGCGTCCTGGGGCGCAAACCTGTCCACATTTGATCGATAGGGCTATTTTCTAGCGCCGGAGCAAGCCTGATAGCCGTGGTCAGCAGCCATGCGATTCCGCCAGCCGTGAGTTGTTTGTCAAAGCCTACCTCTTCTTTCGTTGCGCCCACAATCACTGTATTTCCACTTTTAGGGGCAAGATAGGCAGCTTCACCAAAAATGATATGGTGCAAGGATGGTGATGGTTGCCGTAAAGTAAGTATCTGCCCTCGTTGGGGGCTAACCGGAAGCTCAAGGTTCAGCCATTCATTGCAACGAGATGCCCAGGCTCCCGCCGCTACCACCAGGTGATTGCAACCAATCGTTTCCCCATTGGAAGTGCATACTCCTGTTACTCTTGCATTCTGGTGTTGTACACCAGAGACTTCACTGTGACTATACAGGTTTGCCCCACGCTTGGCCGCGGCCAGTGAGAAAGCCTTGACGACATGCGAGGCTTTGATTTGTGATTCTTCAGGGGCGTAGATGGCTGTACAGATTTCGGGTGATAGGAGCGGTTCGTGCTGGCGCGCCTCGTTTCCTGTTAACCAGTGCATTTGCAGCCCTAGTGGTTGCCATACTTTCATGCGCTTGCGCAGATTGGGGATATGCTTTGAACTGCGTACGACGCGCAAGGATCCCGGCTGCTTATATTCCAGGTGGATACCACTTGCATCTTCAAGCTCTGGAACCAGGGCAGGAAAAAGTGCAAAACTAGCGAGCAACAGATCGGCAAATGGCCCTGGGCCTGATAGCGACCCCAATGGTGCAAGTAAACCAGCAGCCGCGCTCGTCGCCTCTGCGCCAATTTCACCCTGGTCTAAAACGATAACATCTACACCTGATTTGCGGAGGTGATAAGCGATGGCGCAGCCTATTATCCCTCCTCCAACGATGACGACATCTGTTGTTGATTGCATAGCCGAAAAGCTCCTTTATCTTAGTTGAGTTAAGCGATCGCTTAAGAATCGCATTTGTCTTAACCAGTAGAGTCGCAAAAGATGGACAAAGTTTAAGGAAAAATTAGCACGAGTTTAAAGTTCACTTAGAGTTTTTACTGCTGACTTGTGTAATACAAGTACTTACGTTAGTGTTAGGATTGTAATGTATACATCAGCAGTAACTCTCAGAACTATATCAAGATACAACTTGCAGGTAAAAAGCTGGTTTTTTTATCAACTATGGACCAGAGAAAATAGATGTTAAATCAAGAAGAACGTGTTACCCTGGTATCGCCGCATCAGCCGGTAACATATGACGCAAGTTACTTAGCCTATCATAACACTATTGTGAGTACACTCGCCTGCCGCCGTGTGATGCTGGACGCAGCTCTAGCTGAGCTGATGACGCGAGCCATGGCTTTGGTGGAGGTTGCAACGCTGCTGGTTGAGGCGTTGCGTGCAGGCCATAAAGTGCTCGTTGCAGGAAATGGAGGAAGCGCTGCCGAGGCGCAGCACTTTGCCGCAGAGCTGGTTGGACGTTTTAAACAGGAACGAGCACCCTATGCAGTTCTATCCCTCACGACTGATACTTCGATCATTACCGCTGTGGCGAATGACTACGGTTATCATGATATATTTGCTCGCCAGGTTTTAGCGTTTGGCAAACCGGGCGACTTGCTCATCGGTTTCAGCACGAGTGGAGAGTCTGAAAATCTCGTGCGTGCAGCAACTGTTGGGCGGCAATCCTTGATGAAGATAGTGGCGATAACTGGTGATCGCCCGAGCCGCCTGGAAGAGCTGGCTGACGTGACTGTTCGCGTGCCTGTGGTTGATACCGCCATAGCTCAAGAACTCCATATGCTCGTTACCCACATTCTCTGTGATATCGCGGAGTCGGAACTCGTCTGCTGCAATGATGCGATGGGCGAAGGAGATGCGAATAAATGAAGCATCGTGCTTTATTCCTTGATCGCGATGGTACGCTGGTTCATCCGCGACACTATCCATTTATTCAAACATGCGAACATCGCAGTCATGAAATAGGTGCAAATGCCAATGCATGGTTACGCTCTGTCAGATTATTGCATCGGAATAAATGCTGCGAGGCAGATCTCGCCTATCGTCCACCAACCTGGCAACTAACTCTCGAACCTGATAGAGCAGATTCCACTCTATGTACATAAAGGAGCAATATTGCGCCAGCCAGGAGAAATGTATGAGGACAGCAGCGAATCTGGTACGTGGCTTCCGGCATCTTCGTGCACTCGTGATCGGAGATGCCATGCTCGATACCTATTTTGAAGGAACTGCCGCAAGGCTCTGTAGCGAAGGGCCTGTTCCCGTTGTGCGCAAGACCTCCGAACTGCGTGCTCCAGGAGGAGCGGCAAACACTGCTGCTAACCTGCGTGCGCTTGATGCAGAAGTTATCTTTCTGAGCATCGTGGGGAATGATATAGCAGGTTCGTTGCTCCGCTTTGCTCTGCGCGAGCGTGGTATCGACGATTCCTGCCTGGTCGAAGATGAGCGTGCGAGCACACTTCACAAGTTGCGTATCCTGGCTGATGGTCAGTACGTAGTACGCTTCGATGATGAGGAAACGCATTACTACTCACTAGAAAGCAAGAACCAACTACTGGCAAATCTGGAAAAGGTCTTTCCGAGTTGCGACCTGGTAGTAGTATCTGACTACTGCTATGGAATTGTCTTCGATGAACTGATCGACTGCCTGCGAACACTGCAAGCCGGGCAGCCGCGAGTACTCGTGGTAGATTCCAAGGATCTCTATCGTTTTCGTGATGTGGGAGCAACGGTGATTACACCAAATCACTTAGAGGCACGCCTTCTTGTCGAGGGAGTTTCCTTTGGAAACTCAACTGTTTTCCAGAAGCATAATCGCCTTGCAGAAATCGCACGTATTGGGCGACGGTTGCTTACCATGATCAATGCTGAGCACGCTGCCATCACGATGGCATCAGAAGGTGTGTTTCTGATCGACCGCAGCGGTGCGACAATGCACCTACCCGCACATCCAGTGCAGCATACCAACGATATTGGTGCTGGCGACTCGTTTGCGGCAGCTATGGCACTCTCTCTTGCTGCAGGTGCAAGCATAGATGAGGCAGCACGCATTGGCATTGATGGGGCGGCCATTGCCGTCACCAAGCGCTGGACATCGGTGGTCTATTACCAGGAACTGCTCCAGCGCGTCAGCCTCAGAGATCACGCTGCACTCAATCCCTCAACCAAGGTTGAGTTCTCCGAGAATTTGTCGCGGCTTGCAGAGCTGCTTCATGTAGAAAGGCTGGCAGGGCGGACAATCGTCTTTACCAACGGGGTATTCGACATTCTACATGCAGGGCACGTCCATTTTCTACGCCAGGCCAAAGCGCTTGGTAATATACTTGTGGTTGGTATCAATAGCGATCCCAGCGCCCAGAGACTCAAAGGGAAGAGCCGTCCAATTAATAGTGAACGTGATCGTATGGCGTTGGTCGCTGCTCTTGATCCCGTTGACCATGTTGCCCTCTTTGATGAAGATACCCCTGCTGAGCTGATCAGGATGCTGCATCCACACATTCACGTCAAAGGTGGTGACTACGCCGACGAGGTCCTGCCTGAGGCTGAAGCAGTTCGGGAAGTGGGAGGCAGAATCGTAATCCTGCCTCTCGCGGGTAGCATAAGTACCAGCAGTGTAATTGACCGCATTATCGCGTTGGCATCCAGCGATGAAATTGGAGCTGAGCGATGATTAACGAGCAATGGTTAAAAGCTCAGCGCATCCTGGCCATTCGTCTTGATAATCTTGGAGATGTGCTAGTCACTACTCCGGCACTTCACGCGATTAAAAACTCGCTACCCCTTGCTCGACTGACCTTGTTGGTAAGCCCGGTTGGCGCGCAGGTTGCTCACCTCAATCCTGATATCGATGATCTGATTGTCTACGAAGCACCCTGGATGGATCCTTGGCACAAACTAGCACAAGATAGTCAGCGAGAGCAGCAAATGATTGCCACGATCCGGGAGAGACACTTTGACGGTGCGATTATCTTCACCTCTTTCCGTCAGAGTCCACTGCCGGCAGCATACCTCTGCTACCTTGCCGATATACCACTGCGAGTGGCGGTGTCGATAGATGGCCCTGGTTCGCTATTGACCACTCGCCACAAGCACCCAGAGCGGATGATGCACGAGGTAGAACGTGGTCTTGACCTTGTCGGTTCCATCGGCTTCGAGACCGACGACCTCGACCTGGTTCTTTCGGTCCCTCAGGATGCCAGAGCACAGATTGTCGACCTACTCACAGACTACGCTATCGATCTCACCAGGCCCCTGGTCGTCGTTCACCCTGGGTGCAGTATGCCAGCACGTACATACCCTTGGCAGATGTATAGCAGGATCGTCGATCTGCTGGTTGAGCAACTCGGTGCGTCGGTTGTACTCACCGGGGCGAGGGATGAACAGGCATTAGTTGAAGATGTGCTTGGCTGCGTGCAGCCACAAACCCGTGAGTCAACGCTTGCCCTGACTGGAACACTGCCGTTTGCGCAGTTCTGTGCACTCATCGAGGCTGCTGATCTGACAATTACCAATAACACTGGGCCGATGCATATTTCTGCGGCGGTCAAGACACCTGTGATTGCCTTGTTTGCACTGACCAACTCTCCGGAGCAGTGGGGGCCGTGGCGTGTGCCTCATCGGCAGCTTTACCACGATGTATCATGCCGCATTTGCTACAATCGCATCTGTCCTTATGGGCACGAGTGCTTGCGCCTGGTCTCACCAGAAATGGTCATTGATGCTGCTATCGACTTGCTGGTGGAGGTGGATACAGGTCATTGTACACGTTTTTATGCCGATAGCGCCTCAATAGTGCTTGACCTGAAGGAGACAAGCATATGAACGTGTATAGTAGGGGCGACCCTCGCGGTCGCCCTGGCTCAAACGTGCATAGTAGGGGCGGTCCTCGCGGTCGGCCTGGAAATGGTCGCCCTGGTTCAAATGAATGGCTCGAAGCAAAAAATATACTGGCTGTGCGCCTGGATAACATAGGTGATGTAATCCTGCTTGGACCGGCTCTAAGGGCGGTAAAGGAGACCTCACGTCGAGTCCATCTCACTCTGCTTGCCACTCCGGGTGGTGCAACCGCCGCTCCTCTCCTTCCCTGGATCGACGATGTGATCGTCTGGCGCCCAATATGGCAGGATGTGGGAGGGCTCATGGAATTCAGTCCGGCGCGAGAGCAGGAATTGATAGAATTACTTGCCAAACGAGAGTTTGATGCTGCGTTGATCTTCACCTCATTCAGTCAAACTCCACATGTTCCGGGCTATGTCTGCTACCTCGCCGGTATTCCGTTACGTGCCGGGGAGTCGAAAGAGTTTGCCGGCAGTACCCTGACAGCAGAATTGAAAGGTACACCAGACGAGATTCACCAGGTAGAACGAAACTTACTTCTCGTCGAACACCTAGGGTTTGTTGCCAGGGATAGGCAGCTTATGGTTACGTTTCCCGATGCGGCACGGGAAGCAGCGCTAAACCTGCTCACTAGAATTGGCATCGATCCGCATCAGCCATATATACTACTGCATCCAGGAGCAAGTGCTCAGGCGCGACGCTATCCAGCCAAGCGGTATGGAGTTCTTGTTCGTTTGTTAACACGGCAAGACTGGCAGGTACTCGTTACTGGCGTCGAACGCGAGGGAGCATTAATCCAGGAGGTCGTCGAGCATGCTCCAAAGGCGCGGTACTTAGTTGGCGGTACAACGTTGGCTGAATATGCGGCTCTGATTGAGCGTGCGAGACTGGTAATTTGTAATGACACACTCCCGATGCATCTCGCTGACGCAGTGCGCACGCCAGTGGTTGTAATGTTCTCCGGAACGGATTTTGAGGAACAGTGGCGGCCACGAGCAACCCCTTCCCGGCTATTGCGCCGTGAAACTTCCTGCCATCCCTGCTATCTTTTCGAGTGCCCCATAGGTCAACCCTGTCTCGATATCTTGCCAGAAGAGGTGATCGAAGAGGTTGAGGCTTTGCTAACCGATACGCGTATAGGTAACCCAATCGCCCAATCACTTTTGCCAGGAGAAAACCTATGATCGACTTGGCAAAGGTGATGTGGCCGCCAAAACGTATTGCCATCTTTCGTGCACTGCAGTTGGGAGATATGCTGGTGGCTGTGCCGGCGCTGCGAGCAATTCGTGCAGGCTTTCCTCATGCCGAAATTACGTTAATTGGGCTACCCTGGGCCGCTTCATTTGCCCGGCGCTTTCGCCGCTATGTGGATCGCTTTGTAGAATTTGTCGGTTTCCCAGGCATAGACGAGGTCGAGGTCGTGCCAGAGCGAACAGCCCGTTTTCTCACCAGGCAGCATGCTTACAGGTATGACCTCGTCATTCAGATGCATGGAAGTGGCCAGGCGAGTAACGCCTTTGCGCTTGCGCTCGGCGGCAGTATGACGGTTGGTTACTACGAGGGCACCATGCCTGCCCAGTTTACACTTGGAGCGCCTTATCCACATAATCAGCCTGAGGTCCTACGTAATCTTGGATTAGCTAAGCTGCTAGGCTGTCCAAGTTACGATGCCAGGTTAGAGTTCCCGCTATGTAATGAAGACCGTGCAGAAGCGGCTATGCTCCTGCGCAGGTTACCTCGTGCGGATCGACCCTGGATTGGGCTGCATGCAGGTGCTCGACCACCAGCCCGCCGCTGGCCGGTTGAATACTTTGCCTCAGTTGGTGATAGATTTGCCCGGCTGTACAACGCGCAAGTTATCCTTACCGGAGGGCCTGATGAAAAGTCAACGGTACAAAAAGTGATGGAGTTGATGAAAACTCGGCCACTAAGTGTTGCGGGAGAAACCTCATTAGGCGGCCTAACTGCTTTAATCAGCGAGCTTGATCTCTTTATCAGCAACGATACAGGGCCGGCCCATGTTGCAAATGCAATAGATACACCGAGTGTGACGATCTTTGGCCCCGCTGATTACCTTCGCTGGGCACCACTTGACCAGGTGCGGCATCCTATCGTTCGTCGCCCGGTTAAATGTAGTCCCTGTGATTATTGGGAGTGCCCAATTGATCATCGCTGCTTGCGTTGGGTCACACCTGAAATGGTCGTTGAGACTGCCGAGAGACTACTTTCGATGGCGGGGGTTCGATGCAACGTCTCAAAATACTGATCTGGCATATTCATGGAAGCTATCTTAATACCCTGGCACGTATGGACCATGATTGGTACCTACCTGTAAAACCCGGTCGCCCAGAGGGGTATGGTGGGCGTGGACGTACGTTCGATCTGCCTGGGTATGTGCGTGAAGTACCATTTGAGCTTGTGCGGGACCTGAAACTGGATCTCATTATCTATCAAACACCGAAGAACTATTTCGAGGACTCGTATGAGATCTTAAGTCAAGAGCAGCGTCTGCTGCCCAAGATTTACCTGGAACATAATACTCCGAAGCCCCATGCAGTTGATACCCACCATCCTATTGATGACCCAAATATACTGCTGGTGCATGTTACGCATTATAATTGTCTGATGTGGGATAACGGCCGTACCCCCACAATGGTGATCGAGCATAGTGTTGCTATCGACCCCTCAATTGAGTATAGCGGTGATATCGAACAGGGTATCACGATCATCAATAGCATGCAAAAACGACCTCGCATCGCCGGGTTTGACATTTTCCTGCAAGCACGTCAGGTCGTTCCGCTCCAAACAGTGGGTATGGAGACTGAGGAGTTTGGTGGACTTGGCGATGTGCCTTACCGTGATCTTCACCGACTCATCGCCGACTACCGTTTCTTGTTCAGCCCAATACGCTATACAAGTTTGCCCCTGGCTGTAATCGAGGCGATGACAATTGGTATGCCCGTCGTTGCCCTGGCCACGACTGAGTTACCAACAGTCATTGAAAATGGTGAGACAGGTTTTGTCTCCTGTAACATAAATGAACTCATCGGCAATATGCGTTCTCTCCTAGCTGATCGAAAAGAGGCTTATCGACTAGGTACGAATGCGCGAGCTTTAGCTCGTGAACGGTTCAGTCTCGACCGTTTTATGCGAGACTGGAATAGGGCGTTTGAGTTGGTCACACAGACAGCGCGGACGCTCTGAATTGTGCCATACAATGGCATTGAGAGGATAACATCAATGGATAGACTAACACGGATTGCGTTTTTAAGTGAACATGCCAGCCCCGCTGCCATACTCGGTGGAGCGGATGCAGGTGGGCAAAATGTCTATGTGGACGAAGTTAGCCGCAACCTTGCCCGTCGTGGCTACGCCGTTGACATTTTTACCCGCCGCAATAGCGTTGACACTCCCGAAGTCATCGAATGGGCACCAGGGGTGCGAGTGGTGAGCCTGGCAGCAGGGCCACTGCAACCGCGGCCGAAGGATGAACTCTGGCCGTTTATGTCCGAATTTCGCGATTCTCTCCTTCACTTTATGGAACGCGATGAAGTTCACTACGACCTGGTTCATGGCAACTTCTGGATGTCTGGCTGGGTCGCGAGTGAGCTACGGCAGCGGCTAGATATTCCAGCTGTGCAGATCTTCCATGCCATGGGCAAGACCAAGCGTCGCCACCAGAAGAAGGTAGATACCAGCCCCGGTGACCGCATCAAGACCGAATTGGGCGTGATTCGAGTGGTGGATAGATTAATCGCTCAATGCCCGGCAGAGAGGGCCGAACTGATCGATGATTATGGCGCTGACCCGGCCAAAGTCGTCATAATCCCATCGGCTGTCAATACAAAGGTTTTTAAGCCTGTAGAGCGTCGCCAGGCCAGGTGTCGTATTGGCCTGAATACTGAGGATAAAGTGCTCGTGTATGTCGGTCGCATGTTACCGCGAAAGGACATTCGCAACATTGTGCGAGCTCTGGCATTGCTACACCGGCAAAGCGACAACGTTGTGAACTCGTCACAGAGATCAGTAACACTGCTTGTAGTGGGTGGAGAAACCGTAGATCCAGATCCCATTGCTACTCCCGAGATCGGCGAGTTGCAGCGACTTGCTACAGAACTTGGCGTTATTGACTACGTGCGTTTCGTTGGAAAGCGGCAGCCTAATGAGTTGCGCTACTACTATAGTGCGGGTGATGTAGTGGTTACAACACCCTGGTATGAACCGTTTGGTCTTACTCCTCTGGAGGCAATGGCATGCGGGCGTACAGTGATTGGCTCAGCCGTTGGGGGGATTACCTATACCGTGAAGGATGGAGAGACGGGCTTCCTCGTGCCCCCTCGTGATCCTGAAGCTTTAGCGGCTCGTCTGCATCAACTACTAACGCAACCAGAGTTATGCGCCCAAATGGGGCAAAATGCTCGCATGAGGGTTGAACGAGAGTTTACCTGGTCAATTGTTGCAATGCGCACTGCAGCCCTCTACGATGCCGTTCTAACAGAACATATGCGCGAGAGGTTCACAATTGGGACGCTGTCGATTGGAACTTTACCAATAGGATCGGATGGCACATCCCTAGGTGGAGTTGATTTTGGCGCTGGTTGATGTACTTATTCCAACATATCGCCGCAAAACAGGCCTGGCAGTTGTTCTGTCAAGCCTGCTCGGTCAAACCTTTACTGATTTTGACGTTATTGTCTCGGATCAGACAGAAGACGAGGACATGTATCTGGATAGTGTCGAGATTTCAACGCTTGTACGAGCGCTCAGGTGGCATAAGCACTGTGTGACATTACACCGGCACCTGCCGCGTAATGGTCTTGCCGAACAAAGGCACTTCCTTCTCATGCAGAGCAGTGCGCCCTATGTTCACTTTCTGGATGATGATGTTTTGCTCGACCCACCTGTGATGGAGCGCATGCTCAGCGTGCTTCAGACTGAGGGATGTGGTTTTGTTGGCTGTCCCGCAGCTGGTCTTAGCTATCTCGACGATGTCCGGCTTCACCAGCAGTGTATAGAGCTTTGGATGGGGCCTATCCGACCGGAACCATTTACACGGAACTCTATCCCCTGGCATCGGCATATGGTCAACAATGCCGCCAATCCGTTGCATTTAGAGCAACGCTTGGCGCCTGATGGTGGTGTTGTTCGCTACAAGGTTGCCTGGATTGGTGGGGCCAACGTGCTCT
>Ga0137377_10004568_pt1 | contig 10925 bp, 9 predicted proteins | sample SagtaG_22_FD_104815 | JGI IMG/M metagenome (GOLD analysis project Ga0137377, IMG submission 104815) | Vadose zone soil microbial communities from Sagehorn Ranch, Mendocino, California, USA - Sage2_L_40_16 metaG | ecosystem: Environmental > Terrestrial > Soil > Vadose zone | place: USA... | reverse complement strand
CGGTGTCCCCGGAATCAAGAAGAAAAACCGGCTTGTGCTTGCGCATGGTGGCGAAGGTGAACATGCCGCCATCGTCGGGATTGATACCCCAGCCTTGCCCGGCGACATCGCCGCCCCAGACGAAGCTGACGTCGCGCTTGTCCGCCGGCGCGGTGCGGAAGCGGCCGGTCACCGGCTCGCTCTCGGCGTCGACATGCGCGAGGTCGCGGAAGCGGACGCGATAGAAGATATCCTGGCCCGCGGGGAGATTTTCCAGCAGCATCTTGGCGGTGAAGTCGCTCTCGGGGAGAGCGGCGATCGGCGGCAGAACCCTCGCATTGCCAAACGATTCAGTCGTGGCGACCTCGACCAGCATCTGCGACGGCCGGTCCGCGCGCGCCCACACCACGCCGCCATCGGCGCCGACATCGCCGGATTGCACACCATGGGTGACGACCGGGCGGTCGGCGGCACGGCTGAGATAGGGCATGGCGATGGCGCCGAAGCCCGTCACCGCCGCGGTGGAAAGAAAATGGCGTCGGGAAAGTCCGCGGGAAATCCCGCGAGGGTCCTTGATCGTCATGCAAGCCTCCTTGATCGGCCAACAAAGTGCGCCGAGGACGCTGACAGACGTAGGAAGATTATGTGACGGCTGGATTACAGGGAGAATCGATTACAGGGTTCCGGCCGCCCGGAACTGTGCGCCGGCCCTTTGCAGGTTCTGCGGCATGCTCATCAACAGCGCCTTGCGGTCGGCCACGGCATTGTGGAACTGCTCGAGCGCGATATTGAAGGCGGTCAACGATCCTTCCTCGATCGTGCCATGCTCGAAGCAGTGCAGCGTTTCGCGCAGTATGTCGTCCGCCTCGGCCTGCATCTGGTCGAGCTCGTCGGTGGAATCGCTGCGGCGCGCCGCGGCAAGCATCTCGAGCAGGCGTTCGCGCAGCGTACTGTTGTTGCTGCGCTCGTCTTTCTTCAGGTAGCCCGCAAACCATGCGCCGGCCGAGCCCATCGCCGAGAGCGCCATCAGGCCCCACCAGATATAATCGCTGTAGCGATCGAGGAAGGTCTTCTCCTCGCCGTCGACAAACGCCGCCGCGCCGGGATGCGCCGGAATCACGGCATCCTTGTCGGTATCCGGAGTCTCGATCTTCGCCGCCAGCGGGAATTCCGTCTTCAAGGTCTGGCGGATCGCAAACAACTGCCGGGTGAAGGTGGCGACGGTCGATTCCGGAAGACCTTTGCGCGCCGCGATGTGGTGGGAGAAACTGATCGTCTTGACCTCTTCCTCTGGCTTGTTAGGCGAGCCGCCGAAAGCGCCGGCGGGAATTTCAGAGGCCTCGTAGACCGGATGGTTCTGCGCGATCGCCTCGGCGGAATCGATCGCCAGGAACTTCGGCGTTCCGCCATCGCGGACCGAGGCCGAGATCGCGTCCGCGGTGATTTTGCTGTTGACCGGACCGGCGGCGAGATAAACGTCGGCTTTCTGTTTGCGAATTGCGTCGGCGGCTTCGTTGGCCGGAAACTGCACGATCTCGACCTTGTCAGGATCCACGCCATATTGCTGCAGGATCACCTTGAGCAGATTGACGTTGGCCTGGGTGCGGCCGACCACGCCGATGCGGCGTCCGGACAGCTGTGCGATCTTCGTGATCTTCGGACCGGCCTTCTTGCCTTTGCCCTTTGCTGGGGGCGGAACCCACAGCACCGCGACGTTCTTGCGCAGCGTTGCCACCGCCTGCGCATTTTTCGGCACATCGAGATCGCCGCGGATGATGGCGAGATCGGCCTTCCCTTCGGCAAGCGCCTTGGCGCTCTCGGCGGCCCCCTCGGTCTGCGTCGGCCGCAACCGGACCTGGCTATGGGTCTGGCTGAAAGCCTGCGTCAGCGCCTGGACGACCTTGATGTCATCGCTGCTGGCCGGACCGACCGCGATCCGCAATGTCACCGGCCGCATCGCAAAATAGTAGCCGCCCGCCAGCGCGCCGACGATAGCGAGAATCCCCGCCAGCGTGACCAGCATCATCTTCCGCTTCGCCGAGCGCGGCGATGGCGGGGTCAGTGATTGAACGAGGTCGGGCCCACCGGTCATCGATCTGGCAAACAATCGTTTGAGGTTCAATTTCATGTTGCCAACGCGGCTAGACCAACATTGTAGCAAATTTCCTGCCAGCGCCGAGTTACATCGGCGTCATGGTTACCGTTGGGCTTGAAGCGGTCTTGCCGTGCGATTGTGGCATGGATCCCATGGCCGTCGTCCGGTGTTAGGGTAAAGTTCGTGTGAAAACGGGAGGCGATCATGGTGGAACGGCTGTCGGCAGAGGCGAGAAAATCAGTTCTGAAGGAGCTGCCCGGGTGGGCCGAGGTTCCGGGCCGCGAGGCGCTCGGGCGGACCTTCGCGTTCAAGGATTTCAACGAAGCATTCGGGTTCATGGCCCGCGCGGCGCTGGTAGCTGAAAAGAACGATCATCACCCCGAATGGCGCAACGTCTACAAGACGGTGGAGGTCGTCCTCGCGACGCATGACGCCGGCGGCGTCACCGCCCGCGACATCGATCTCGCAAAGGCCATGAATGCGATCGCGAGCCAACTCGGCGTTGCCTGAGATCGCGGCCCGCAATCTTGCGGCGGTGGCGCGACATCCCCAACTTGAGAGGTGTCAGCCGCGGCGATCTGTCGCGCAGGACGAGGGGGAGCCTTGCAATGGCATCCGAACATACCGTGGGTTTTGAACCAGCCGACCGGCTGGCCAAAGACCGCGAAAGCGTGCGCAACCGGTTCTGGATCAAGCTGAAACAGGTAGCCGCCAAGCTGCCGTTCACCGAGGATCTGCTCGCGGCCTATTATTGCGCGTTCGACAGGCAGACACCGCGCCATGTCCAGGCGGCGCTGCTCGGTGCCATCGCCTATTTCATCCTGCCTTTCGATTTCATTCCGGACATGCTGCCGGTGCTCGGCTTCACCGACGATGCCGCGATCCTGGCGACCGCGATCCGGTTGGTCGCGAACCACATTACTCCGGAGCATCGCGACGCCGCTCGCGCGGCGTTGAAGCGTGGGATCGACCAGGAGAATTGAGCGCCCGTCGTGTCGCAGCCAGCTGCCAGAGACGACATGCATCCGGTGATTCGCTGGCTGATGACGGACGCGCGCAGGCGGGTCGAGGCCAGCGAATTTCTCGAAGCCTTTGCGGACCGGTTGCGCGCCGCGGGGGTGGATGTTTCCCGCATCACCACCGGCGTTCCAATCCTGCATCCACAGATTTTTTCGTTCAGCGGTCTCTGGCAGCTTGGCAAAGGCACGACCGAGCGGTTGTACCGGGCTGGGCCGGACACCCTGGCGACAATGTCAAACAGCCCGATCTGGATCGCCTATGAAGGCGGCGGCCCGGTCCGCTGCGATCTCTCCGCGCCGCCGCGGGACGGAGAATTCGCCATTCTCGACGATCTGCGTCGCGAGGGCTTGACCGATTATGTTGTGCACGCGATTCCCTTCGCCGACGGCAGTTACAAAGCGCTCTCGCTCGCCACCGCGCGCCGCGGCGGCTTCAATAGCGACGAGCTTGCGCTGTTCGATTCCATGATCCCGGCGGTGGCGTTCAATCTCGAAGTCCAGGCGCTGCGCCGGACCGCGCGTACCTTGCTCGATACCTATGTTGGGCAGCAGTCCGGAGGGCGTGTGCTCGAAGGCCAGATCCAGCGCGGCACCGGTGAGACCATCAGGGCGGTGATCTGGCTCTGCGATCTCAGAGGCTTCACCAGCCTGTCTGAAACCCTGCCGCGCGACGCGCTGATCGACCTGCTCAACTGCTATTTCGGTCCCATGTGCGACGCGGTCGCGGCGCAGGGCGGCGAGATCCTCAAATTTATCGGGGATGCGATGCTGGCCATTTTCCCGACCAGAACCGATACCGCGGGCACCTGCGCCGCCGCGCTGGTGGCGGCAAGGCGTGCACAGGCGGCATTGATCGACGAGAACCGCCGGCGGGAGACCGCCGGCCTGGCACGCATCGACTACGGTCTCGCGCTGCATGTCGGCGATGTCATGTATGGCAATATCGGCAGCGACACCCGGCTCGATTTCACGGTGATCGGGCCGGCCGTCAATCTCACGGCGCGCATCGAATCGATGTGCCGGCAACTCGGCCGGCCGCTGCTGCTGTCGTCGGAGTTCGTCAGAGCGGGCGGCATTTCCGCGCAATCCCTCGGCGTTTTTCCGCTCAAGGGTGTCGGCGCCGAACAGGAAATTTTTGCGCCCGGGCCAATCAGTTGATCCAAACGAGATCGGGCGGGGTCACTCGCCGAGAGTGGCCTCGCCCGATTGTTGGACGCAACGATTATCGCTGTGGCTGCGGTTTAGCCTGGCGGACCTGCGCCGAGGCATTGCGCTCGGCTTCCCACGCCTGGAATTGCTTGAACAACGCTTCCTTGTCGGTCGGCGATTGCGACTTTGCCGCCGCCGCCGGGGTTTGTTTCAGGAATTCCTCGAAGCGGTTGCGCGCGACTGGCTCGATGCCATGCTGGTCCAACCATTGCTGGGCGGCAGGCAAGCGGTTCCAGTCAGCGAGCGGCGCCGTCAATGAGACTTCCTTCCACTTCGGATGGAAGGGCGGATTCTGGAAGGTCGGGAATTTAGTGAAGAAGGCATCCACGAACACCGCGAGCTTTCGATACCGCTCGGTATTGGGAGCCCAGTTATACGCCGCAAGCACTGCCGGCACCGCGATGGTGTCCACCTTTTCCCCGTCGGCGATCAGGTTTGGATAGTCCTTCGCGCTCAAGGTCGCCGGCAGATAGTCGCGCTGCAATGGCCTGTCGTAGTCGACCGTAACCAGGTGGAACCGGTCGTCCTTGGGGAATGTGCTGACGGACTTGTACGGCTTGCCTCCAGCAACAATCACGGCATCGATCTGCCCGTTCCTCAATTTCTCCATCGCGATGCGTTGCTCGATATAGACGAAATTCGATTTGATTCCGAGCCGTTCGAATACGATGGTAGCCGTCACAAAGGTTCCGCCATTCGGAAGGTCGACGCTGACGGTCTTGCCCTCGAGATCCTTGAGGCTACGGATCGATTTCGACGCGATGACATGCACCTCTTCGTTGTAAAGCTTGGTTACGTAGGTAAATTGTTTCTTGATGTCTTTCGCAAAGCCCTTTTTCTCCAGATAGTCGAGCGTGTCGGCTCGCACGATTCCGAGATCGACACCCTGAAGAAACAGAACGTCGGCGATGCTTTGGACGGAACCGCGGCCCACAATTGGGAGGACGCGCAGCTTATTTCCGTCGTCGAGCACGGAGGCCAGGTCGGCGCCAAACTGGACATAGGTGCCGCCGATGGTGCCGGATATCAGCGTCACCGTGTTGGCGTTCAGGCTCTTCTTGGTCTCCACCGATCCGAACTGGAATATCGCCTTGAGGCTTTCGCTGACCTTTGCCGGGTCAAACTCCCCGTCCTCGGCGGCCTGGGCCGCGAGGCCACAAGCCATCGTCATGGCGACCAGCGCCAGTCCAAGTAAACGCTTCATAATAAACCTCGTTGATGGAAGCTAATTCTGCATTTGGCTAAGGCGCTGCTGCGCGTCCGATGAACCGTACCGGGCTGCCTTCTGGTACCATTCACGCGCCTTTGCTGGATCGGGAGTGATGCTTCGCATATCTTGCGTCCCGAGCACGCCCGGATCGTAGGTTTGAGCCAGCAGCAGGGCAGCACTGGCCTCTTGGGCGTCCGCCGCCCGCTCCAGCAACAACCGGGCGGGCGCGATGTCGCCCACCGCGATCAAGCTCTTTGCCCGCTTCAGCAGCGCCGCGAGTTCGTCGGGATCGAGCCGCCTTACCTGCGGGGCAGCTACGACGGGAGCTGCGGCGGGGGCCGCAGCAACGACTACCGGAGCCGCCGGGACTGCTGGAGCAGGAACTGGAGCCGGCGCAACGGCCTGGGGCGCACGAACGTCGGGTGGGACCTGGCGGGCGGTTCGAAACGCGGCGGCGATTTCGTCACGCGTTGGCGCACTCTTCGCGGTCTGCGGCAAGGCTCGTGCACTGACGTTGGACTGAACGTCCAACGGCGCTGAGGGCTCGGCGCTCGCGAGCACGGTTTCGGGCGCGGGTCTAACCGGCGGCGCGGCGGCGCCAAACTGGCCCGCCGATGTGCCGACCAGCGAAGCCTTGGCGTTCGCAAACAGAGCCATCGGATTCTCGACGGACAAGACCACTAACAGAATACCGGCCGCTGCGGCAGCCAGAAGGCTGGCCCTAAAGATTATGCGCGGCGAAACCGTCGCCCGGTCCCGACCTCTTCCAAAACTTGGCGGTTGCGGCTCTTCGTCGTCATAGTCTGACAGAAAGAGCGGCATGGACTCCTCCGGAGGGAAGCTGCCGTTCGAATTCGATGGCGTCGAACGGTAGGACATGAACTTGGAAACGCTTGCTTCCTCGTCAAATCCGTCGCCGTTCTGTTCGCCGAATGGAGTGATCCTAGTATTTCGCCCCATGGTGATGCCTCCACGCTACAACGCAACAACTGGCCGCCTCGGCATCAACTTTTTGTTTACTTCTGATTGTTGCCCGAGCAGCCCTTACCCAGTCCTTAGCACGCATTGTGAATCCGCCCAAAACGCGACCGTGCCCGGCATGAATTGGGAAATATTTTGGTTTTATTGTGGCGAGCTTGGACCAATTCCTTAAGATTTTACTAAAATCCCGACAAATGCACTGAAATATGCGCGTTTCAAACGGTTCCATCGCGGGTGTGCTAAATCGGGACGGCTTGGGTGGGTCACGCGGAACCGGCTTTGGGGATGCCACACCTGCTGGCTGCCGGTGCGTCTCCGCGCCGCCTCAGGGATGCAGGATAACCTTGCCCATTGCCTTGCGGCCGGCCAGCACCTTCAAGGCATCGGCGGTTTGCGCCAGCGGGAAGGTGCGGTCGACATGGGACGATATCTTGCCTTCCGAGGTCCATTTTACGAGCTTTTCCAAGTTAGTGCGGTTCTTGTCCGCATTGAGCCGCGTCCACGCGCCCCAGAACACGCCTCTGATATCGCAGCCTTTCAGGAGCGCGAGGTTGAGCGGCATCTTCGGAATTTCGCCGGCGGCAAAACCGATCACCAGGAAACGGCCTTCCCACGCAATCGAACGCAGCGCGGCCTCGGCATAGCTGCCGCCGACGGGGTCGAAAATAATATCGACGCCCTTGCCGTTGGTCAGCCGCCGCAGTCCCTCCTTGAGATCCTCCTTGGCGTAGTTCAATCCAAGCTCTGCGCCATGCGCCTTGGCGAATTCGAGCTTTTCATCCGACGAAGCGCAGGCGATCACCTTCAGTCCCATCAGTTTGCCGAGTTCGCATGCGGCCAGACCGGTGCCGCCGGCCGCGCCAAGCACCGCCATGGTCTCTCCGGCCTTCAAGCTGGCACGGTCTTCCAGCGCGTGCAGCGCGGTGCCGTAAATGATGATGATTCCGGCGGCGCGATCGAAATCCAGACTGTCCGGAATCCTCACGATGGTGTTCGCCGGCAGCGCGATCTTCTCGCGCGCGCCATTGTGGCCGCAGGATGCCACCACGCGATCGCCGACCTTCAGATCGGTGACGCCGGCGCCGACGCTTTCGATCACGCCCGCGACTTCCGCCGCCGGCGAAAACGGAAATGGCGGCTTGATCTGGTATTTGCCCTGGATCATCAGCAGGTCGAAGAAATTCAGCGCCGCCGACTTGATGGCGATCACCGCCTGTCCGGCTTCGGCCACGGGGTCGGGTATCTCCGCCAGCACGAGATCGTCGGGACCGCAATATTGCGAGCAAAGAATAGCTTTCATGGACACACCGGAGTTACGGACGCACTAATAAGGCCGGATGCTTCATGCCGGATTTGAAGCCCGGCGACAATCTGATTCGGAGGCTTTTGGGTCGTCTGCGCAGCTTCCGTCCGTCGTTGCGAGCCAACGGGTCGCGCGAATGCGTGCCCGCTGACACGCTACGCGAAGCCATCCATGGCTGCGAACAAGAATGGCTGCGAACAAGATATGGATTGCTTCGTCGCTTGCGCTCTTCGCAATGACGGTGGTGCCGAGACAGGGGGAATAAGCCGATGTTTGAAAAAGGCCTGCTGGCGGGAAAGCGCATATTGGTCACCGGCGGTGGCTCCGGGCTGGGCGCTGCGATGGGACGGCGCTTCGTCGAGCTTGGCGCCGAACTGATCATCTGCGGCCGCCGGCTTGAATTGCTCGAGGCGACCGCGGTGCAACTGCGTGGCGATTTCGCCGGCAAGGTTAACGCCATCAGATGCGATATTCGCGACGGCGCGGCAGTCGATGCCATGCTGGACGCGATCTGGCGCGATGCCCCGCTTGACGTGCTGGTCAATAACGCCGCCGCGACCTTCATCGCGCAGACCGAGCAACTGTCGTTTCGCGCCGCCGACGCCATTCTCGCGCCGACGCTGCACGGCGCGATGTATTGCACGCTCGGTGCGGGCAAGCGCTGGATCGAGGCAGGACACAAGGGCGTGGTGCTGAGCATTCTTTCGACCTCGACGATTACCGGCCGTGCCTTCACGGTGCCCTCGGCGATGGCGAAGTCCGCCATTCTCGCGATGACCAGGAGTCTCGCGGTGGAGTGGGGCCCCAAGGGCATCCGCACGGTCGCGATTGCGCCCGGAGCGTTTCCGACCCCGGGCGCGTCGGGGCAGCTTCGGCCAGAAGGCCGCGACGAAGGCTGGGCCTCCCGAAATCCGCTCGGCCGCGTCGGCGAACACGGCGAGCTTGCAAATCTTGCGAGTTTCCTGATTTCCGATTCGGCCGGCTACATCAATGGCGAGATGGTGGTGCAGGACGGCGGCGCGCATCTGCGCGGGTCCGGCGCCGAGGATCTGCTGCAATGGAGCGACGCGCAGTGGGAACAGCAGCGGACGGCGCGGTCGAAGAGCTAGCGAATCAGCGGCGCGTGGTGCACGCGTTCGAGTTCCAAATGTCGCGGTGGCTCGTAACCGCCTTTCCAAAAAGATATTTCCCGGCTATCCATCGGCCACGTGGCAAGAGGGTGTCGGGCCATCTTCCAGTCACAATGATGATGGAGCCAGACTTAATCATGTCCGTGCGGCGAATGCTGACAGCTCTGGCGGCAAGTGTGCTGGTGTGCGGGGCCGCGATTCCCGCGCAGGCGCAAGGTGTTCCGTCGAAAAGTGCGGCCAAGCCCGCGGAAGCCAAGCCAGCGGTTGCCAAGCCGGAAGCCAAGCCCGCCGCGGCCGTTGCGGGCAATGTCGAGCCGACGCTGATCGGCCAGTTCGGCACCTGGGGCGCCTATACCGCGATGCCGAATGGCAAGAAGGTGTGCTTCGCGCTCGCCAAACCCTCGTCGTCGAAAACCAATCCGCCGAATCGCCCGCGCGACCCGGCCTATGCGTTCGTCTCCACCCGCCCGGCCGAGAAGGTCATCAACGAAGTTTCCGTCATGATCGGCTATGCGCTGAAGCCGGGCTCGGAATCGACGCTGGAGGTCGGCGGCGCCGCTTACTCGATGTACACCCGGGGCGACGGCGTCTGGATCAAGAACGCCGCCGAGGAAGAGCGGATGGTGGATGCCATGCGCAAGGCCGCCGATGCGACGGTCAAAGGCGTTTCCGCCAAGGGCACCGAGACCACGGACACCTTCTCGCTGAAGGGGCTTTCCCAGGCGCTCGACAAGTTGGCGCAGGATTGCAGGCGTTAACCGGCTTTCCACGTTAAAACGGCGTTGTTTGAGGACCGCAGAAAGCCTATCTGATGGCGATCTCTCCTCATGGCGAGGCGGCGGCATTGCGCCGTCTCGAACCATGAGGCCCATTCCTTATCGTGCGTGACGCGGCGAAGGCGCCGGTGCTCAGGATGAGGACGAATCACTTCTAAACCGTGACGCAATGAACCCTGTTTCAGCCGAGACCAACTCCACGTCGGAGACAACGAACGCGCATGTGGCCGCGGGTGCAAACGCGCCCCTGGAAAAGATCGCGCTTGAAACCTACGTGCCGCCGGCAAAACCCTCGCTGGTCGGGTTGTCGCGTGCCGAGATCGCCGAACAGCTCGGTGCCATCGGTGTCGCGCCGGCGCAGCGCAAGATGCGCGTGCAGCAGCTGTGGCACTGGATTTATGTGCGCGGCGCCAAGAGTTTTGAGGAGATGACCAGCATTTCCAAGGAAATGCGGGCGCAGCTCGATCAGCACCTGACCGTCGCACGCCCGGAGGTGGTCGCCGAGCAGGTCTCCAATGACGGCACCCGCAAGTGGCTGCTGCGGTTGCCGAGCGGCGACAGCATCGAGAAGGCGCATGAAGTCGAGTGCGTCTATATTCCGGAGACCGACCGAGGCACGCTGTGTGTTTCCTCGCAGGTCGGCTGCACGCTGAATTGCTCGTTCTGCCATACCGGCACGCAGCGGCTGGTGCGTAACCTGACCGCGGGTGAAATCGTCGGCCAGATCATGGTGGCGCGCGATCGCCTCAATGACTGGGCCGGCCGCGTCACCCCGACCGGCAGCCGCCTCGTCACCAATGTGGTGATGATGGGCATGGGCGAGCCGTTGTATAATTTCGAGGCGGTGCGCGATGCGCTGCTGATCGTCGCCGACAATGAAGGCATCGGCATTTCCCGTCGCCGCATCACGCTGTCGACGTCGGGGGTGGTGCCGAACATCATCCGGACCGGCGATGAAATCGGGGTCATGCTGGCGATCTCGCTGCATGCGGTGCGCGATGAATTGCGCAACGAATTGGTGCCGCTGAACCGGAAATATCCGATTGCCGAATTGCTGCAGGCCTGCCGCGAGTATCCCGGCTCGTCCAACGCGCGGCGCATCACCTTTGAATATGTGATGCTGAAAGACGTCAACGATTCGCTGGATGATGCCAAGCTCTTGGTGAAAATGCTGAAGGGCATACCGGCCAAGATCAATCTCATTCCGTTCAATCCATGGCCGG
>Ga0137377_10004567_pt1 | contig 10925 bp, 6 predicted proteins | sample SagtaG_22_FD_104815 | JGI IMG/M metagenome (GOLD analysis project Ga0137377, IMG submission 104815) | Vadose zone soil microbial communities from Sagehorn Ranch, Mendocino, California, USA - Sage2_L_40_16 metaG | ecosystem: Environmental > Terrestrial > Soil > Vadose zone | place: USA... | reverse complement strand
TCCTCTTGAACAAAAAAGTTGGGCACCCAACTGTGCGTGCCCTCCATCATCTGCTCTACGGCTTCAGAGAAAGATCGCTCAACCGTCTGGTCCAAAATACGGGCATATTCGAGTGTTATTCCTAACAAGGAGCATTACTCACCTCCGAGTGAAAGATTCAGGTGATTTGTTGGGCTAAAAACAGCCTGCGCTTTGTTGAACTCGGTTTCAACAAACGCGTCACCGAGATGTAAATAAGGGGCCAATGAATTGGCATGCTTGTGACCAACCAGTTTCCGAATAGCTGGCTCGGACATTTTTTGCAGTACAAGCTGAGTAATGCCTGTATGACGAAAGAGATGTGCATGCAGCGGAAGACCACATTGTTTTGCATAATAGTCTATTGCATGTTGCAAGGCATTGATGGGGCTCTCGGCTTCGTGCGTAGATTTGTCAGATACGGCAAAGGGAACAAGTTCATTAGTAGGCTCTATGACCTCGACTTAACCCCCACAGTTTTCAGTGCGAAGAAACCATCTGTTTTCAACTTGCTCCTGTCGACAATACAATATGTGTCCCTTTCCTGGGGTTACAGAGCAAGAGAAGGAGATGAGATTACCAAAGGGTGAGGTTTGACGTTAGTTGATAGCAGTGCTACCCACCTGAATCACAGCCACACCCTTTTTCCTTGCACCCATGTTTGCGTGATCACCTCAGATGATGCCCCGAAAAACAACACATCCAGAAAATCCTTAGCATCCCAACCGGCCATTGCTGGATGATTGATGTCTACTGCGATAAAGTCGGCGGACATAGCGGGGGCAATGAGGCCAGTTTCTATTCCCAGGGCTTTAGCACCGGAACGGGTGCCGTAGTTGAGCAATAATGGGCCGGGCGAGGCCAGTTCGTCGCTGACCAGGACGCGGCGGCGTTGATAGCGCATGCGGGCAGAGTATTCCGCCCAGCGCAGCTCTTCGATTGGGTCGAGGCGGGTATTGCTATCCGAACCGATTGAGAGGGGAATGCTGGCGGCTATAAGTGCCGCATAGGGCGCGATACCATCACCGAGATCGCCCTCGGTGGTGGGACAAACACAGACAGCGCTGCCGTGTTGGGCAAGTATGGCAATCTCTTCGTGATTGGCATGGGTGGCATGAATGACGGTTGTCTGTGGGTTTAGGGCGCCGAAACGCTCTAAGAGTTCAATGGGGGTACAGCCGTAGGCGGCACGGCATTGCTCGATTTCTGCTATTTGTTCGTCGGCATGGACATGCAGTGGTAGATGATGGATACGGCTATAGTTTGCAATGGCACGAAACCAGTGCTCTGGTACGGCTCGCACAGAATGAGGGGCAACTCCAATGGGCACTCCCTTTGCTCGTAACGCTTCAACACGCGAGAGGTAGGCCTCGACAGAGGCATCGCAAAAGCGGCGCTGGCTTTCCTCTGGTGGCTGGTTAAAACCGGCCTGTGCATAGGCCGTCATGAGTAGAACAACACGTATGCCGGCTTCGCGGCCAGCTTGCAGTAATGCCTCAGACATGGCGTTGGGTTCGGCATAGGGCTGTCCATTGGGCTGGTGATGTACGTAGTGGAATTCACCGACGGTAGTATAGCCAGCGGCCAGCATTTCACGATAGGTACGCAGAGCTAGCTCGTATAAGCTGTCAGGATTTAATTGCCGGGCTTCGCTATACATGGCATTGCGCCATGTCCAGAAGGTGTCTTTTTTGGAGAGGGGCCGGTGGGTATGACCGCGCAAAGCGCGCTGAAAAACGTGACTGTGGACGTTTACAAAGCCGGGCAGGAGGGCTATTCCGGGGAGGGTTTCAACGTCGTCCGAGGGCGCAATAAATTGGCCGCCGTATGGGGCTCCTACGCCATTGTGGGGTCTGATCGATGCAATAAGGCCATCGTCGGAGATTGAGACAAGCATGTTGGCTTGCAAACCTCCGGCAGTGTAAACATATTCCGGGGCGAGATGGATCATACGGTAACTCCTCTTTACAGCAGCGAGCCGGGGTCACCTATTAAATGGAAGGCGGCCCAGAAGTAGGGATGAATTCGATAAGGGTGATGGGAGGCTCGGGCACGAGCAAGAAATGCTCGTTGGGCACCCGCGAGGGCTGTCGCCTTGCTACACTCACCCAGGAGAGCCTGGTAAAACATTTCCATGAGTTCGGCACTGCTGGCGTCATCCACTTTCCAGAGGGTTGGCAGCAGTGAGGCTGCACCGGCATAGAGGAAACCACGACCCAGGCCAATGACTTCATCTACACCCCCGACGACAGCGCGTCCCGTCTCACAGGCACTTAAGGTGACCAGGGAACATCCTGAGAGATCGAGGTTGAAGACCTCGATGGCGCTTAGTTGACGGTCAGCCAGCCTGATATGCGAGAAATTTGGAGCGTCGAGGCGAAAAAGACCATGAGCGGCAATATGCACGATAGGACTACGCGCACCATACTGCCACAAAAGAGCGGTAGTGGCGGCGGCATCTAACATGGGCCGCGCCCCCAATTTTTGGGCAACGACCTCTGCCTCTTGCACGGCAAATGCCAGGCGACCACCATCGGAAAGTCCCAAGACAAGTGAGCCGCTCAGAGGAGCCCTTCTGGCTGCGACACGCTGGCCACGCTGGCAACAAATATCCCATAGGGCCGCTGCCGGCAGGTACGATACATCCAGGTGCTCCACGACGAACTGCAGGCCGTCAAAGAGACAGTGAAAAGGGAGATAGTGCAGCATACCATAAGGTATGACTATCAGGTGTTTACTCCTACTGAGTAGATGAGATACAGGGCTGAGCAAGAGGTCGTAGAGTTTTTGTAGTAGACCCAGGCTGTTATCCCGTAAACCTGCGAAGGACTGGGCCTGATCCTCAGCACCGGCTGCCTGCGCTGCCAGGTCAAGATTGACGCGCCAGAGCGAGTAAAGACGCTCCAGTTTGGGAACCGCGCCCTGAACGATGTGTACATCGACACCGCTGCGAGTAATCTGAAAAATGTAGAGGTCTTGCTCAGCAATGTAGTATTCCAACATCAGGGTATCGCGCTCGAGTTTTGGCCAGAGGGCTGTCACGATACTATTCGTCCAACTCGACCTCTGGCGGGATACGAGGTCACCAGCTAAACGCAGTTGCATCTGCTCCAACAGGTGTTCAATACGACGCTCGCGTATCTGCATTTCCTGGCGTGCCTTCTTAGGCCCTATAGCCCGGATGCGCATAATGGCCGTATCACTGAGGTTCGCCTCATTTTCAGCTTCATAGACAATCGAACTAAACCAGGCCTGCTCTTCACGCAGCCTGGACAGGTCTTCGAGGATAGCTTCACCAGCTTTATCTCCAGCACGCAGACGAATATCAATATTGTTGCGCAGGTAGTCTCCGATGACACGCGACTTGGCTTTTTCAACGTAGATAAGCGCCTGATCTTTATTGCCTCGCTTCAGGGCAAGGATGATGGCACGCTGATAGATATTGCCTTTATCTTCAAGGAAGCTGGTACGTTCATCCATTACCAGCCGGCTCTGTACCTCGTCGATGCCCTGGACAGCGCGGTCATAATAACGTGCTGCCGCTTCCAGGTCCGCCTGCCGCTCCGCAACCTGTCCGAGGAGATAGTCGCAGCGATATTTGAGGTCGAGCAGGCCCTGGCCCTGGGCGATGTCCAGGGCCTGGTCACAAAGATACTGTGCGGTGGCAATATCTTCCTTGTCAGCGGCAATACGAGCCTGGAGCAGCGCCGTTCGCGCTAGTTGCGGAAGGGCTTCCTGTTCCGCAAAAGCATCGGCGACATGTTGGGCTTCGCGCAGACTGGCATCTAACTGACCACCGGCAAAGTAGAGTTCAGCCTGTTGCAGTCGCACGATAGATGCCAGGGCCATGAAGCCACCTTCTTCCAGGATATTCCTGGCCTCTTGCAGCATTTCATCGGCATCGCGATAGTTTCCTTCAAGTGTGGCCGCCTCTGCCTGGTACATAAGTGAATTGGCCAGATTGTAGCGATGTCCCTGGTATGTACGGAAGTAAGCTACGGTCTCCCCTGCCAGCTCATACGCCTCTCGAACACGATTGAGATGCACCAGGCAGCGACAGATTTGTTGGGCAACTTCCGCGGCCTGGAAGTCCATGTTGTGCTGCCGAAAGATAGCGCGGCTGCGATCAAAAAGCAGCAAGGCCTGACTAAAATGGCCTTGTGAAGCATAAATCTGGGCAATGTTCAGTTCCTCGCGCGCTACGGCAACCTCTTGCCCGCCGTAGATCGCAAACGTAGCACGGGCCTGTTCGTGAAGCGCCACCGCCTCACGAAATTTTCCCTGGGCCGCCAGGGTAATGGCTTTGTTGCCACGAGCACGGGCGATATTCAGCTCAACGCCTTCGCCCTGCAACAGGTAGGTTTCAATAGCGCGGTCGAAGAGACGGAGGGCCTGGTCGTACTGACCTAATTCGTAGTTGACAATGGCGGCATTGACATCAATCTGGCCGGCCCGTAGGAGCTTGCCATGACGCATAAAGATCTCACGAGCCGCGGCAGCATCGCGCAAAGCCTCGCTTGTGCGGTTAAGTTGCAGGCAGGCACTGACACGCCCAATACGCGTGCGCGCCCAACCAACCTCATCATCTACTTCTAGAAACTCTTCGCCGGCAGCATCGAAAAATGGCAGCGCATCCTGATCACGATCCATGCGGCGTAATGCATCGCCGCGCGCCATCAAACCCAGGGCATGATAAGCCTTGCTATGTACCAGGTCACCGATAGCCAGCAAATAACCGGCCAGGATGAACGATACCTCCGCGTCTTTATTCCATTGGCGATCAGCTTCGCGTTTGATGAGATCGACCAGCGAGGCAATGGTAGTGTCATCATATGCACAAATATGTGTTTGCAACACAAGCCGTCCTTCCTTCTCGTTCTTGAGAGGAAGCGCGGCCAACAGTTCTTGAGGCGTCATAGGATATGGTTTCCAGGAATAGACAACGTACGGGATTTCCGCTGCGGTGACCTTCCACGATATAGGCCATGCAATAGCAATAAGTACTTTATTATCTCTACATAATTATACGTTTTGAAACCTTATAAATCACGGAGAAAGGAAGCCATAAGGGTTATGAAATCACGAAGATGACTTCTTCTGCAGTACGGAAGAACTGGGCCTGGATCAGTATTCATGCAAAAGATCAAAATCAATGATACGCTGGCAAATCCGTTGAAGTTCCTGGCTTACTGGTTGGTGGTCTGGATGCGGAGCGTAGGCCCGAAAATGCTCTTCTGTGTCAAAAACCAGGATAAAGCCGTGGGTGTAGCCCTGATTGTTGCCACTGTTCAGGTTTGCACCTGCGGAAACGCCGGTAATACCAGGAATTTTCTGCTGAAGTGCCCGGACGTGCCCGAGAGCACTTTCAACTTCTTCGGCTGTTATCTCAGGTTTCAAATCAAGCAAAACGGTGTGGAAGATCATCGTTAAACCCTTTCCTATGCATATAATACGCTCAGTACGTATTCAATAATAGTAGAGTTCCTCAATGGCCGCCCTGTGCTTTTGCCTCTGAGTGTTTAGGGTCTACCAAAAAGTGCAAACATAGAGATGGATAAACATGCCGTGAAACATACAGAGTTACTGTGACACACCCTGTACGTTGTACAGGATAGAACTACCACGGCATCAATCTTGTAGAGCAAGCGGAAGCTGGTTGATCACAACGGTGCTCTCAGGGAACTGCAATTCCAGCGTATACGTCGCTGGAACAATGGACGAAAAGACAAAGTTTCCTAGTTCGTCAATACGTTGCATATACCGGGCTACCTGTCCCCCGGACAGTGTTTCCGAGAAAGGGATCTCTACATTTTGCGATGATAGAAGTACCTGCGTGCCCTGTAGCACGTCTAAGGCTTCACCCTGGCGAGTGACTAACCCAATGAGTTGTAAGGTATCTCTACGACCTGTCCCTCGTTCAACGTGTATGGATATGCTCAGATCTTCCGCGGTGTAACGGCGCGGCCACACAGTCGCCTGTGCTATATCACGCTGGTAGGCAAAGCGTGGTTGGGGGGGCAAGAGGGTGGCAACGATGCGCCGGACACCAGCCCTTGACTGATCGTGCAGGCGATCTACGACACCTTTTGTTCCCCGCGCGGAACGATGATTATTATTTGGGGAGGCAGCTTGAACAGGTGCACGCTCAGCGAGCAAAGGGTCATGCGCAAGAAATTCTGTGAGTGTTGCTACTTCAGCAGTACAGAGCACGCACATAGCCAGGTGGTTTTTGACGGCAGCAGTAAGTTCTTTATTGAGCAGTCCCAACTGGTATTCACCAAGTACCTGACTGGGTGGGCAATCCCACCGGTAAAGTTTGCTGGTTAGCGCGAGTTCTATTCGTCTATAGGCTGCCATTTGAGATGAGCAGCGTTGGCACTCTGCAAGATGCTGCACAACGAATGGTCGTACATTTTCCCCGCTGAGATAGGCGAGCAGTTCTTCATCACGAATAGCACCTGGTTTCGTACACTCCATGAGCGTTTCCTTTAGCTTAACATAGGATACAGGTCTAAAAGTTCAAATGACACGGCTACACGAAGGTATACACTAATGGCTTTCATACTTTTACGTGTATCACGTAACCTACATACAAGTAGCTGCATCACATGACCAGGTGACCTGTCGAGTGTCACGCGGTTAGAGCAGAACTCTGGCCGAAATAGCCAGAGAAACAGCTTAAGAGAACAGCAATAACACTACATAAGTAACAAGGTTGAGAGTAGATTTTCTTGCCATATACTGATGGCTCTCCCCCGTGCCACCAACGTATGCCATCTACTCATTATATCCTCTTCACACCAATAAACGAGGCTCACTGCTTTTTTAGCATCCATATTTTGTTGAGTCTCCATCCCTTGGGGCGGAGTTCAGGAAAACAGGAGCTTATCCCCTTGAGATCTCTTTGGATTAGATAGACACAAGTTATGGATGTTGATGCTTGAACATCATTTGTAATCGACGGTTACGACGTAATCGTTCCAGCACATTACGTTTGATACGATAAACGTCATCTACGGTGGGAAAGAGCCGGCGATTCTGACTACTAATCTCACTAGGTTTCATGCCATGAATATAGGCAAGATAGATCAGTACACGCTCATCCTCACCATTAAGTTCTTCCTGAATAACCTGCCATAAACCCTGGGCTGAGATGTTTGAGATGACATCGTCAGCAGGATCATCCGTAGCCGGTTCATGCTCTATTAACTCCAAGGCCTCCTCGTACTGGCGTGCCTGGCGTGAACGTACTTCGTCTGCGACGACACTATGTACACACATTTTGAGATATTTCAGAATAGCAGCCAGCGAGTCAAAGTTCTCCATTTTAGCGGGAGTAAGTGCCTGGGCGAATTTGGCAAAGGCAGCATTGACGAGTGGACCACTACCATCCTGACCCAACATAGGGGCGGCACTCTGATGTTGCGTAACCCAGGTGAGTACAAGCGGTGCATACTGCTGATAGATGCATGACCAGGCATCATCGTCACGTTTTACAATAGCACGACGAAATAATTCCAGGCAGTAGCGATCATTCGACACGCTCTGCCGTAAGAATTTATTGGTCTCCTCAGAGCAACAACGAGCCAGGTCATTAATTGGGAGTAGCTGTAGGGGTGCCGCTTGTGGGGCCTCCGGTGCGCTATCATCCTGTCTTCTCAGAATTGGCTGTGAGTCTATTGATTGAGGACGGTTTCGCGAATCCATCGACAATTGCTCCATGTTTCCAGACAATAGGCATTGTTCAGCCAATGCCCATGCAGTATAGCATGCGAAACTTAAGCGCACAAGTTCTACAAAATGTACTTCCAACGACACATCTTATATACTTCATCGCGCGTCTCAAGGCAACAAACCTACCTGAAAGTACTGCAAGGTAGTACTTCAGATCTACCAGCGCGGAAGCGGATAGCTCATCCTGGCACATACCCTTCATCCACTTTCCCAATTTTGTGATATGCTTAATATAGCTCATACATACATAAACAGGAAAGTAATCATGCACGAAATTGGCCGTATCAAATTACTACAGGTGCAACAATCTGGCTTGAAGGTGAAGCAGCATCCATATGGCTATTATGATCCTACACCTTTGCTGACCATTGAGAACCTGCTGTTATCCCCGAATGGGGTTATTGGCGTTACAGCCGATGGCAGGCGGGTTATAGATGTTCATCATATAGGGCATCCGGCATCGCGCAACCACAAAGGGGTAAATGGTGTATCAATCGGTTTTACCACTCATTACGAGGCTATGCGCAGCAAGTTCGGAGATCATCTCGTGGATGGATGTGCAGGTGAGAATATATTGGTAGAGGCCGATGACATTCTCAGGCTGGCCGATCTGGGGAAGCGTCTGGCAATTCAAACGCAAAAGACAGGTGAATTGATCTATTTAACTTGTTTGAAGGTTGCCGCCCCGTGTGTAGAGTTCAGCCAATTCGCAGCCAGCCACGGCATGGCACTCCCCGCCAATCAGTTGAAGGAAACGCTGCAATTTCTTGATGCTGGCAAACGTGGCTTTTATGCGACGGTTGTAGGTCAAGAGAGTGAGATGATGATCCAGGCAGGCGATAAGGTCTTTGTGGATGATCGAGAATAAGAGCATACATGGCCAGGGAAGCTTTGCGGGCTCCCTGGCCATATATGTTCTTACTCTCCATAAGGTACCCAGATATTCTTTACCTGGGTAGACTCACGCAGGAACTCCTCACCCTCGCCCTGGACGCTGTCCAACCAGTTGCGGGGGTGGCCGTAGTTAACCCAGGTGCGCTTCATATTACCGGCAGAGGCGAGTTCAACACGCTTAGAGCCGTCAGCTGAACCGAAGTACCACATGGCATCTACATCGTCATGCTCAGCCAGAACCTGGCTGAGCGTATCGCGTTGGCCGGTCACAATATTGACGACGCCAGCGGGGAGATCGGAAGTCTCGAAGACCTGGTAACAATCGGTGGCACTCAAGGGGGATCGTTGCGATGGGATAACCACCACGGTATTACCCATAGCGATGGCCGGGGCCACCAGCGAGATAAAGCCGAGCAAGGGATACTCGTCGGAGCAGACCATACCGATCACACCGATGGGCTCTTTCATGGCCAACACCACGCCACGCAGCGGAGGACGATGCACAGCACCTTCATATTTGTCGGCCCAGGCTGCGTAACTGAAAAGGCGCGAAATGGTCACCTGTACTTCGCTCGCAGCATCCGCGTAAGGACGCCCGGTTTGCTGCAAAATGCGACGCGCAAATTCGTCTTCACGTACCGCTAAATTCTCTGCCATGTAATAGAGAATCTGGGCTCGATTATGCGTTGTGCCAGCAGCCCAACCGCTAGCCGCGTGGGCGGCCTCAACGGCGTTACGAATATCCTTGCGATTACCTTCACCCACCTGGCCAATGACGCGCTGCTCGGGATCATAGACATCCTGGCTATAGCCGGAATCTGGCCGCACCTGCTTGCCCTTGATGAACATTTTAGGCGTGCGGTCGATGGGCGGGAAGGTTGGGGTAAAACCGTTTGAGGAATCTATCATTTCACCGGGAGCAGTAAATTGGCCGCCATTTGCAGGTTCACCGGCAGATGGCGAAGAGCCATTGGACGAGGGAGAAGCAGTAGTTGCGATGGACACGACTTTTTCCCAGGCAGGTCGTACATACTCGTAGAGCCCTTCTTTACCGCCTTCGCGACCAAAGCCACTTTCGCGGTAGCCGCCAAAGCCGCTTGAGGCATCAAACATATTTGTGCAGTTGATCCACACGCTGCCGGCCTTTAATTTGGGGGCAACATCCAGGGCCAGATTGATGTTTTCGCTCCACACGCTTGCCGCCAAGCCATAACGGGTATTATTAGCGAGAGCTACAGCCTCGGCGGGCGTGCGGAAGGTCATCGCTACTAGCACCGGTCCAAAGATTTCGACCTGGGCAATGGTGGTCGCTGGCGAAACGTTGGTGAAGAGCGTGGGTGGGAAGAAATAGCCTTCGGTGGGGCAAGCCCACGAGGGCTGCCATATCTCGGCCCCTTCCTCAACACCCTGGGATACGAGCCGCTGAATCTCTTGAAGTTGACCTGGCGAGACGATGGCTCCCATATCTACCGCCTTGTCGAGTGGGTCGCCAATGCGCAGCTTCTCCATACGCGCACGCAGTTTGTTTACCAGGCGCTCTGCAATATCTTCCTGCACGAGCAAGCGCGAGCCGGCACAGCACACCTGGCCTTGATTGAACCAGATGGCATCGACAACACCTTCCACCACGCTATCCAGGTCGGCATCATCAAAGACGATGAAGGGGGATTTGCCACCCAATTCAAGCGAGAGCTTTTTGCCGGAACCAGCCGTGGCCTGGCGAATACTGCGGCCTACATCGGTGGAACCGGTAAAGGCAATCTTGTTTACACCAGGGTGACGTACCAGCGCCTCTCCAACCTGGGAGGCTTCACCCGTCAGAATGTTGACGACGCCGGCAGGGAGTCCGATCTCCTGCATGATTTCGGCGAATTTGAGGGCGGTCAAGGAGGTATAACGCGCGGGTTTGAGTACGACCGTATTACCCATGGCCAGGGCCGGGGCAATCTTCCAGGCCAGCATGAGCAGGGGAAAATTCCAGGGAATGATCTGCCCTACAACCCCAACAGGCTCGTAACCGGGCAGTTCCGCGGCCATGAGCTGGGCCCAACCGGCATGATAGTAGAAGTGGCGGGCAACCAGCGGGATATCCAGGTCGCGCGTCTCGCGGATAGATTTGCCATTATCCAGCGATTCCAGCACGGCCAGGAGGCGCGAGTGTTTCTGGATGTGACGGGCAATGGCATACAGGTAGCGAGCGCGCACATGTCCTGGCGTCTTGCCCCAGCTTTCGAATGCTGTGCGCGCCGCAGACACGGCCGTATCGACATCGGCACTAT
>Ga0137377_10004562_pt1 | contig 10927 bp, 8 predicted proteins | sample SagtaG_22_FD_104815 | JGI IMG/M metagenome (GOLD analysis project Ga0137377, IMG submission 104815) | Vadose zone soil microbial communities from Sagehorn Ranch, Mendocino, California, USA - Sage2_L_40_16 metaG | ecosystem: Environmental > Terrestrial > Soil > Vadose zone | place: USA... | reverse complement strand
TGCTTAGCGCTCACACGAGCCAGAGAGAGAGACACCTGCATGAGCTGACAGCACTCTGCTTCTCAGTTAAGGGTTTTTGTCCTCTCTGCGATCATTTGTACGGCTTCCCTTTTTCAGGGGAATATCATTAAACGGTGAACGCGCTCACAGGGATTTTCCGAGGCCGCCCACGCGGACGCTTGGGCACGTTGGGATCAGGCAACGGCCTGGTGCGGGGACGGCCTCGTGGACGTTTGGGCAGGGAAGACTCTCCCACAGGTTGCCTACGGGGACGCCCTCGTCGCTTCGGCTCGACCCAAGGTGCAGGTGCGACCTTGTACTGTAACAATTCTGAGAGACTCCAGAGATGATCGGTGAGACCTGTGCTGGCTACTTAGGACATCCGCTCAGAAAAAGGCACCTTGAGAGCGATCTATTGGTCCCATTCTGCTTGCAGGAGTGAAGCGGTAGAGGTAGAATCAGAGAGCATGCATGTCTTTCATACGTTGGTACCCTTCTTTCTCTTCGCAAAGGAGAAGCCGATGTTCCCTGTTCTCATCCCTCTCAGGCAACGAAGAGCTCTGTGCTTTCACGCGCTCTACAGTGGCTTTGTTCGTTGGATGAAACCGCGCTCCACCTCCCTCCTGCTTGGAACGATCGCAGACCTTGCCAAAGGGAAGCCCGAACTGCTAGTCGAAAACGCCATGTGACGGCAGCAACCCATCATCCTGCATCGGCACGTGAAACGACCGGTCTGCAGGAAGACCGATCGGTTCCTCTTGGTGCTGTTTGCGCGAATGGTTCGGACCTGGAAGCAGGCACTCTACATTGTGCAGCCGGAGACAGTGCTTCGGTGGCATCGGGAACGCTTCCGCTTGTTCTGGAAGCACACGTCAAAGGCTGATGCGAGACATCCAAAGCTCTCCTCAGAGACCATCGCCTTGACCAAGGACATGGCAAGGAACAATCGGCTCTGGGGGGCTGAGCGCATGCGAGGCGAGTTGCTCAAGCTGGGTATGCACGTGTGCAAACGCACGATCCAGAAATAGATACGCTACATGTTCGTGCACCCTTTCATCTGTGAAGAACGAGAGCTGTGAGACAAATGAAGAAAGCAAAAGCAAAACCATCCACTTTACGAACGGATGTGCTACGTAGCCAACACAAGGATGATGGTATTACAGATATGTCACAGGAGTGCAAGGTTAACTCACATTGAGATCACAGATAACCGCTAGTTACGCTACACGCATTGCCTGCTGCGGCGAGAGCCAGAATGGGGGAAGATAAGCAGGGATGTTTGAAAATGGCAATACCTCGGGCTTGAGACGAATGCCCAGGATGTCATGCATGAAGGCACGGCGCTGCTGGATTCGTCTCCAGGCATGCGGGTACTTCTGCTCAAACGCCTGACGCGATGCCTCGTCAGCCAGAGCGATACCGTCTTCAATGTTGGTCGTGTGATAAGGGGTGTTTGTCGCAGGGATGACATCGACTTGCAGCGCCATACCCGAACGCAGATGCTGGGTCGAGCCGCGATAAATGGGCGAACTAACCCACTCGTCAAGGTGTATCAGGTGTCCAGGATTCAGACTGACGCCAAAGAAAGGATCGCCAAGTTGCCGATCTATAATGTCGAACAACTCGCCCCCTGTGACGCCGATCCCAACGTGTTCGTACCAATCAACTATGGCGCGGAAGTAGGGCGCAACTAGCTTACCAAGGTAGTCGCGGATGTTAGAAGGAAGCATCTGCTCGTTCTTCACCAGAAAGCCTGCACGCGCATTGTTGCTGCCCCAATACCCTAACGCTGCGAATACCGGGTCTCCAATCTGCATCACTCGACTGGATGGGCTGGCCAGTCCTAGCGCTGTTCTCTCACCGCTGAACAGGACCGGGTGGTAGCATAATGGAAGGCCGATAGGAGACAGCAGCCTGAATGCCTCAAACTCGCTCATGCCGGGATGTATGTTGAACAGCACATTGCGCAGACCCTGCGAGCCATGTGTAGCTGCAAATTCAAAGGAGGCCAGTTGATCGACGTCGTTGACCGCTCGCAGTCCATGTTCGGGCTCCATGAAGATCTGACCGGCGTTAAGCACTTCGCAGCCCATCCCACGCAGAGTATCGACAAGGTATGCTGGCGTTTCCAACCAGTGATCGGGCATTGAGGTTTCGATAAGGGTGAAATACTTCCAGCCTGCCAAACCGACCCGTTTGCTGCCGGTCGTGCCTACACCTGCGTCGCGCAGGATTGACGTCAATGGTGCGCTTGACGAGCGTGGCTGGTTTAGCAAGCTAAACGTCTGGAAGAGGACCGGACGCAACTCAATAGGGCTGATGGCAGTGTATGCCATGTCTTCGTTGCCGACCAGCAGCGTTGGCGCGCGGTCCTGCGCTAGGATCAACAACGCTTCTTCAAAGCGTGGATCGAACCCTGTGAGATACGCAAGGTTGGCGAAGTGTTCGCGATCCGCATAGACCATCAGTACATCGTATCCGGAATCAGAAGCGCGCCGGCGAGCCGAGGCAATACGGGCTTCATAGGTGGATGCCGGGATGGTTGGCTCTTCACGAGGTAGGCCAAACTCCGGCAGCACAATTTCAGCAAGCTCGACGCGAGTCCCAGGCATCTCCGCGCTCCTTTATCATGGTGGATATAAATCGTGCCATTAACATTTTAATCGGAATAGTGGAAATCCACCGAGGGCCGATCAATCGGCCCCTACGGTTGACTGGATGATTGTGTTAATCAGCATAAGTGATGAAAAAACCTTCCTGCCACTAGCCGATCTGTGGCTCACGTAGATCTGACTCCGTCGCGGTCTCCACGGTTCTGATGAGCAAGGTACTCTCTTGAGCCAGCGCCGCGGGCCGCCGTGCTACAATAACTTGCATAACTACGAACCCGACGATCAACATGACTATGAAGATGTATGGCGTCAGGTTGAAAGGATAGGCTGGAACTGGATAGACCGTGACATACAACACCGGTATCAGTAGCAACGTTCCCACCAATGGTACAATGACATGCCGCAATATATTGAAGTCGGCGGGGTGTTCGCGTCTAACGAAAGCGGTGAGTGCGATATTAGCCATTATATAGAGCACGATCACGGCCAGTGTGGCGATAGTACCAAGGAAGCCGAAGATCTGGGCCGCTCCAAAGAAAATGCCGACGAGCAGGAAACTCCCAATCTGGAAGAGTTGCTCAACGTGAACCGCAATATAAGGGGTCTTGTGCGCTGGGTGGATCTTTCCCAGGGCAGATGGGAGTGTTCCAGCCTGCGACATCGTATACATCACACGTGTAGCTGCGTTTGTACAGGCAATTCCTACCGCCAATGTGCTGTTGATGATGGCAAAGAGAACGAGCCACCAGCCTACTCCCCAGAATTTCTGAGCCAGGGTGTAATAGGGATTAGTGCTAGCCGTGGCAAATGCTGCCACGTTGCCGGTACCCCATCCAATGGTGCTGGAATAGGCCATGAAAATATAGAAGATACCCACGATAAGCAGCGACATGAAAACGGCCCGGAAGATAAGCCTGTTCGGTAGCTTCGTCTCTTCGGCCAGCGGTGCTGGAGCCTCGAAACCACTCAGAGCCAGGATCGAAAACACCATGCCGCCGAGTACCCCACCCCACCCTGTTGGTGCTGCTGCGGGTTGGAAAGGCGCTGTCCACGATGATCCCGGCCCTGGATGCAAGAGGAAAGTCACGCCCAGCGCGAGCATAATAAGAATCTCGATACCGCCGAGGATAGCTGTCGTGCGAGTCGAGAGGCGGATGCCGAAGTAGGTGAGAATCCACACGATAATGGCAGTGGCGATAGAGAGGATCCACCATGGGATGTTGATGCCTGTGCCACTCTGCAAAAAGCCGGACATCACGAATCCGAGGAAGCCGACCGCCGCTGCAGGTCCGATGATGTCGTAGATCAAATAGCTCCACGTGGTCATAAAACCGAAGCGAGGCCCCAGGCCGCGAGAGGCAAATGTGTAGTACCCACCGCTCGACGGCACATAACGTGAGAACTGGGCTACGGTGTTCGCAATAAAGAAACAGACGATGACCGAGAGGAGCAAGGAAATGGGCATCGTTGCCCCTGCCTGGGCCGCAATCACAGGCAGTGTAAATACGACATTGATGGCCGGGGCAATGTGGGTGATCCCCTGAAATACGACGTCGCGCAGGCCGAGCGCCTCGCGACGGAGTTGAGCTGGTCGAGTAGCCATGACATTGTACCTTTCTAATATATTGATTGTTCCAAAAAGGTCAACTCGTGTTTTCTACCTGTCAGGTGCTCCATCACCTCAACGTCGCTGCACTTCTTTTGCTTACTCACCTCTCCTACGTGGCAGACACTGATTGTAAGGGTGCATATGTGCTGTTTGATTTCCCTGATGTGCTTTGTTATCGTGTTTAGGAAAGTATAAGGTCATCTGAAAGAATAGTCAATGCTTTTACTGGCTGCTTGGATTATTCATTGAAAAAAGGGGCGTACTGGCTACTTAGTATATCCGTTCTTAAAAATGAGTGGCGAACAAAGCTTTTCGATTGGTCTCGTCTTGTGCTGGCTACTTGGGACATCTGTTCGAGTAATCGGCCTGTTGTGCCCGATGAAGGAAGCTTTCTTGCTAAAGCACCTGAGACGGGAGTTGTGCTGGCTACTTAGCATATCCGTTCCAGAATCAGGAAGTAAACAGTTATACAGGAAACCTTTACGCCACCTACTGTTTCATAAATTGTAAAGAAAAAGAACCGGTTGAGCCGTCATTAGCATTCTTTTTTGGAACGGATATGCTAAGTAGCCAGCACAACCAATTTGGGAATGAGCCCGAACATGCGACCTGGATACATGAGTCACGGCAAACAAGTTGGTGAGTGGACACCATCTGATAAACTTGGTAACGTATAGAAACGAATCCAGATGGCAAAGAAAGGAACAAAAGAATGCAACAAATCACACCGCATTTCTGGTTCGACAAAGAAGCGCAAGAGGCGGCCGAGTTTTACACGTCTTTACTGCCGGATTCACAAGTGACCAATATTACCACGCTGCATGATACCCCTTCGGGAGAGTGTGATGTGGTTTCGTTCGAACTTGCTGGACAGCCGTTCATGGCCATCAGCGCCGGACCGCTTTTCACCTTCAATCCTTCGGTTTCCTTTCTCCTCAACTTTGACCCATCAAGAGACAACCATGCGCGAGTGCATTTAGATCGGCTCTGGGAGCAGTTGTCGGAAGGCGGGACAGCTCTGATGCCTCTTGATGCCTACCCGTTCAGCGAACGCTATGGCTGGGTCCAAGACCGATATGGACTTTCCTGGCAGCTCATGCTCACGAATCCCGCCGGCGAAGAGCGGCCCTTCATCATTCCGTCGCTGATGTTTGCAGGGAACATCGCCGGTCATGCCGAGGAAGCGATTGAGTTTTATTGTGCGGTCTTCAAGGGGTCCAGGCGAGGACTGACGGCTCGTTACCCTCAGGGGATGGAGCCGGATCAGGAAGGAACGCTGATGTTCGCCGACTTCTCGATCCTGGGGACCTGGTTTGCCGCTATGGACAGCGCGCGAGCACGTCATTTTACGTTCAATGAAGCGATCTCTCTCCTTGTGCCCTGCGAAACGCAAGCAGAAATCGATTATTACTGGGAAAAACTTTCTGCGGTTCCTGAGGCCGAACAGTGCGGGTGGTTAAAAGACCAGTTTGGTCTCTCCTGGCAGGTGTGGCCAACGGTGATTGGCGAGATGATGAAAAACGGCACGCGTGAGCAGATTGATCGGATCACGCAGGCGTTCTTGCCGATGAAGAAATTTGATCTGGCCACCTTACAGAGAGCCTATGAAGGAAAAGAGCGATGAACAAAAAAGAGATGGCCATCTCCTTCCTGCGCCTGGCTTCCTCCGGGAACGTGCGTGAAGCCTACGAAACATATGTCCATCCACAGTTCCGCCATCACAACCCGTATTTTCCGGGTGATCGAGCCTCGCTTTTAGCTGCGATGGAGGAAAATGCGGCCAAATTCCCCAACAAGGAATTTGAGGCGGTGCACGCTCTTGAAGACGCAGATCTGGTAGCAGTTCACGGACGAGTTCGGCTCACGCCGAGTAGTCCGTGGATCGCGCTCATACACATCTTTCGCTTCAAGGACAACCAGATTATTGAGGAGTGGGAAGCCGGTCAAGAAGTGCCGCAAGACTCTCCCAATGAGCATGGGGTGTTTTGAAAATATCTCCTCATGAAGATTGAGAAAGGAACATGAAACATCTGCCGCCGCGTGTTTTGAGCAAGATGAATGGGGCTCTTCCGCATCTTGGAAGTGGTGGCGAATGGACAAACTGAGCCTGGTTGCCGGCTCCTGCCTCACTCAGCGTTCAAGCTCGGCTTTACAATTCGCCGCCACTATCAAAATGGAGGAGTGCCACACGTTGTTGGGCACCCGGAACCTTATCCACGCGGTCGTTTCAATTTGATGGCTCCAGATGGGGATGTTTCAGCGTAGGCGCCTTTCACGTCGTGTCGAAAGTCTGCCCGCCAGGCTCCTGCGCATAGCGGCCCTGGAGCCTGACCGCCATGCGCCACACCGCACCATGACCTGGCAGTTTACTCGTCCGCATGCGCGTGAGAAGCTCGCTCAGCTCTCTCCCCTTGCTCAGACACACTTGCCTGACCACTCGTGAGCACTGCCCTTCAGGCTGACGCCACGTCCAGGCATACCAGACAATGAACAACAAACAGGCAATTTCTATTGCTGTAAACAAGGCATAATACAGGTTCCAATACAATGGCCCGGTCAGTGATTGGACATTCGCCACGATCTGGATGACAGCTACGATGATGTTGGCCCAGCGATTGACTCGATACTTCAAGACCCGGGACAGCAGCACCATAGCAATCGCCGTTTCCAGTAAGAGGGCACCTAGCAACACAAATCCTTGCGTGATGTGAACCGACCCGACGGTCCCTGACTGGAAGAGCTGCCATGCTTGCTTTTGTAACACATTATTAAAGTACAAGGTAAGAATATCCGCATACGTAAAATTGAACATCACGAAGATCCAGAGGAGTGAAAGCATGGCTTTCCTGTCTTTCATGACGATGGTCTTGGTCGTTGTCTTCATTTTTTCTTCCTTTCGTGAATGCGAGTGATACGTTTCATTGATACTTGATGCTTCTGCCTGACCGACTTTGACGCGAACGAGCCGCGTGCAAGGGTATTCCTACGGCCCCCTCGCGACTGCCCCTGCATCTGGTCGAACGCAGGAGCCGTGCGTTCGCTGGCGATTACACTGCCGCCCTCTCTCGCACGCTCTGATCGGGTTCCAAGGCTTTGCTCGCCTGCTCGTGCCAGCGTTGAGAGTTCACGCCCAGGACGCAGAGCCAGAGGATCATTGAGCATTCGCCGATGGCGCCTGCGATGCTGTTATACGGTAAGAGATATGCTGCAATCGGCGGAATGGAGAACGTGAGCCACCCCAGGCCCGTGATGCCCATGAGGACGCCAATGGGACGAGGAATGAAGGTGGACTTGAAGGCGAGAGAGCCGATGAGCAGGTCGTAGCACCCGAAGAACGCCAAGGCGATGTAGTAGATGGGGTTGTACAGCTGCAGGGCCGCGAGAGCGAGGGCATGGAGCTGATCGGGAGTCAATGCCGTCAGGGAGTGCTCGCCTCCCAGGAGGACGAGGGGCGCGAGCAGAGTGATCGCCATGACCGCCTGCATCGTCGTCGCTACGATGTTGAAGTAGACGGCCAGCAGAGCGATGCGCTTGTTGACGGGCTTGAACAGCTCGTAGAACAGCAGCATAAGGATGAGGCGGAAGGCCACGACGAGCAAGAAGAAGGGGTAGCCAACCCAGAAAGCGCTCTGGTGGGAGACGATGTGGTCGAGCGTGGCAGCGTCGATGGTGTTTAACAATCCGAGATTGGGGACCAGCACCGAGAAGATTTCCCCGGCGACGAAGATCGCGAGGTAGCATGCGCCCGTGATGCGCCCCGAAGCTTTGGGTGACGTTTGTGTCATCCATTGCCTCACGTGAGACGCTCCTGTCCCATCTGCGACTCGTGCAGTCATTTTGTCCGCATTCATTGTATTCTCCTTTTTTGCACACTAGTGGTGCGTTTCATTGACGGGCTTTTGCCTCTGCCTGGCCAGGTTTCATGCAAACGACCGAGAGCAATGGCATGCCCACATCACGCACTTTTCTGAGCAAGCCATACAACGCGGCCTGATCGACCACCGCGCCGGTGAGCAGCGTCTCGCCGTTGTCTTCCAATGTGATAGTCAGGCCCTCAAACCAGTCTGTCCACTCGCGACCCAGGTGACCCTTGATCCTGATCTGATAGACCATGGGTTGATCTGGATCACCCGTTGAGTTGAATGTGCTTGCCATGACTCTGTCCCTCGTGTGGCCGGTTATCTCCGTCTGTGCGGCTTGCTCAATCTAGCAGAAGCATAGCTGCATGACAGGATGCGCGGAGAGACCCGAAAGGGGTGTTTGGAGTGGTGTTTTGGGGTGTTGGCGGAGAGGCCCGAAAGGGGTGCTCACGCTTTGGCTTGATAGGTTGCTTGCAGGCCGTTCACGGAGACCTCGTGTATGGAGAGACTACAGCAGACCCAATTCACGCGCCCGGGCCACCGCTTCAGTGCGCCGTTGGACGTGCAGCTTGCCAAAGATTTTCTTATTGTGTCCCTTCACCGTGTCCAGGGCGAGGACCAGCCGCTCGCTCATCTCCTGATTGGAGAGGCCTTGCGCCATGAGCTGGAGGACTTCCAACTCGCGTGGGCTGAGTGGCTCGAGCAAGGGCTGGGCAGGACGAGCCGATGGGGCTTCGCGCTTGTGCTCCTCTGCTTTAAAGGCGGTGAGCACCTTCCGGTATACTCCGGCATCCTGCCAATAGCCGCAGCTTTGGACAAGAGGTGCGCCATGGGCTTGCCTTCGTCGACAAAGAGCCGGATGAAGCCGCCCGGCTCGGCGAGCGCGAGCGCATCCAGGAGCAGGTGCACTGCCTGGTCCTTGTCCCCCTGAGCCTCGAGAGCGATCGCCACGAGCACCAGCACCTTGAGCCGTTCATCCTCCCACCCCCTGGCCTCCGCCTGCTCTCGCCAGGGAGAGAGCACCGCCAGTGCCGCGGAGGGGTCGCCCTGGGCCAGGTGGATCCGAGCCTGGCTCAGCGGGAGATCGTACGTCTGCGTGAGATGAGCGGCGGCTGCCAGGTTGGCCTGGCGAAGCAGCATCAGCACCTGCACGGCAGCAACTTCAGGGATACGATACACCAAGTTGTGCTGGCGCGCGGACTGGCTGGCCTCGGCGAGCAGAGCGGCCGCCCCAGCCTCGTCGCCCAGGGCCAGTTTCAGGCGGGCGAGCTCTACCTCACCGGCAACCCATTTGTCGGTGTTTTCTAGCTGCCGCGCCAGGTGGACGCACTGCTGCCCGTGCTGCTCGGCGGCCTCCAGGTCGTTCCATGCGTAGCAGAGACGGGCCAGACCAAGATGCGCTTCGATTGCGGGCGGCTGCGGCAGATCGCCTGCCAGGTGCAGGACGCGCCGGTAGGTCTCGGCTGCCAGAGCAAGCTGGGTGTCTGCTTCCTGGACGTTACTCAGGCCGATGGTCGCGCCTATGTACAGGATGAGATTGCCGGCTGCCTGGCTCAGAGCGATGGCTTCGGTATAGGCCCGACGGGCGGCTGCCCGGTCTCCCTGCAGGAAGGAGGCAAACCCCAGCGTCCAGAGCGTGGAAGTGCGGGCAGCCAGGTTGCTGGGGTTCAGATACTCCAGGGCGCGGCGCGACTGGGCCATGATGGTGTCCAGTTGGTTGGCAGGAACAGCCAACATGGCCCGGATAGCGGCAATTTGCCCGACAACGTCTTGGGTCGTATCGTCCCGCTCCTTGCCTTGCATCGCGGCTTCGGCCGCTTGCAGTTTCTCTTCGACGCCGGCAAGAAAGCCAGTCATCGTTAGTGCCGAGGCATACATCACCCACAAAGCGGGCCTGGCATCCAGGGCTGTCTTTGGCAGCGACTCCAGCCAGTGTAGGACCGGGGTCACCGCGCCCCGAAAGTGCAGGGGCATGCCATCTCCTTCCACCAGGCGCGCGGCGCGCTCTACATCGTGAGCGGCAGCCGCATGCTGAAACGCTTCAAGCGAGAGGCCCTGCTCTTCAAACCATTGGCTGGCACGCAGGTGCAATTCGTCCACCTGGCTTTGCGCCTCTGCTGGAGAGGAGGAGAGACTCTGGCGCAGTCGAAGCCTGAGCAAATCCGCAAAGAGCTGGTGATAGCGGTACCAGCGCCGCTCGTCGTCCAGGGAGACGAGGAACAGGTTGGCGCGGTCGAGATCTTCCAGAATGGCTTGCCCGGAAAGAGAAGGGTCGAGCACCACGGCTTCACATAAGGGGCCCGACATTCGGTCGAGGATAGAGGTGCGCAACAAGAAATGCTGAATGCGCTCGGGCTGCTGCCCCAGGACTTCTTCGAGCAGATAGTCCAGCACGAAATGGTGGCTGCCGGTGAACGATTGGATGAAGCTGGCGGCGTCTTCATGTCCCTGCAGGGAAAGCGCGGCGAATTGCAGCCCGGCGATCCAGCCTTCGGTGCGCCTTTCCAGGGCGGCGATGTCTTCTGCCGAGAGGGTAAGTGCCATCGCCTGGTTGAGAAAAGCGGCGGCTTCGGAGGGGGTAAACCGCAGGTCGGCGGCGCGCACTTCGGTCAAGTGCCCCCGGGCGCGTAAGCGGGCCAATGGCAGCGCTGGATCCTCACGGGTGGCGATGACCAGGTGCATCTGCGGGGGCAGGTGCTCGACGAGATAGGTGAGAGCCTGGTCAATCGGTTTGACAGTAATCATGTGGTAGTCGTCCAGGACGAGGACGAACGGGTCTAAGATGGTCAAGTCATTGAGCAGGGCCGTCAGAATAGATTCGGGCGGCGGTGGCTGAGGAGATTGGA
>Ga0137377_10004559_pt1 | contig 10929 bp, 9 predicted proteins | sample SagtaG_22_FD_104815 | JGI IMG/M metagenome (GOLD analysis project Ga0137377, IMG submission 104815) | Vadose zone soil microbial communities from Sagehorn Ranch, Mendocino, California, USA - Sage2_L_40_16 metaG | ecosystem: Environmental > Terrestrial > Soil > Vadose zone | place: USA... | reverse complement strand
TGGGAATCGATGTGGGTCGGCAGCATCATCTATTTCATTCCGTTCTTCTTCGTGCTGAATCCGGCGCTGGTGCTGCAGGGCGATAGCCCCTATTTCGAAGCCCTCGGCCTGATGGGGCTGGCAGCGTTCGGCACCTTGTTCATCTGCGGCGGCATCCAGGGGTATCAGGCATTTGTCGGCGATCTCCGCGGCGCCGGTGCGCTGGAATGGCCATTGCGGGTGCTGCTCGTGATCGGCGGCTTCGTGGTTGCGACGCCCGGCGGTGGCATCATGCCGATCTCGCAATGGCAGATCACCGCGCTCGGCCTGGCCATCCTGATGCCCACGGTTCTGATCGCGCTCGTGCTGGTGCGGCGGCAGGCTTTGGTGCCAAGCGAGTTGCGCTTGCCGTGATTGCGCGGCAAAACGGGAGGTGATGAAACCAGCGCCTTCCGCATCGACCGCCAGGCCCGCAGCCTGGGCGACTTCCAAGCCGCCGCTGCTGCGCTTTCTCGACGCCTGTCACGCGGATTTTTCCATGGAGACCGGCGGCGCTGTCGCCGATTATATCCCCGAGCTCGGCAAGGCCGATCCCGACCATTTCGGCATCGGCCTCGCAACCATCGATGGCCACGTCTACGAGGCTGGCGATACCCGGATTCCCTTCACGATCCAGTCGATTTCGAAACCCTTCGTATTCGCGCTGGCGCTCGATACGCTCGGCGCGGCGCGGGTGGAAAGCGCCATCGGCGTCGAGCCGTCCGGCGACCCCTTCAATTCGATCCGCCTCAATGCCGACAACCATCCCTTCAATCCGATGGTCAATGCCGGTGCCATCGCCTGCTCCGGGCTGATCCACGAGGCCAAAGGCGACGGCGCCTTCGAATATATTCGCCAGGCGCTCGGCCGGTTCGCCGGGCGCGACCTCGATATCGACCAAGCGGTGTTTGCCTCCGAAAGCGCGACCGGGGACCGCAACCGCGCGATCGGCTACCTCCTGCGTACCTCCGCGGTGGTCAAGGACGACGTCGGCAAGGTGCTGGAGGTCTATTTCCGGCAATGCTCGGTTCTGGTGACCGCGCGCGACATCGCGATCATGGCCGCGACGCTGGCCAATCGCGGCGTCAATCCGGTGACCGGCGAGCAGGTCATGACTCCCTACGCCATCTCACGGACGCTTTCGGTGATGACGTCTTCCGGCATGTACGACTACGCCGGCGAATGGATCTATCGCGTCGGCATCCCTGCCAAGAGCGGCGTCGGCGGCGGCATCCTGGCGGCGCTGCCGGCGCGGCTCGGGCTCGGCAGCTACTCACCCCGCCTCGACAAGCACGGCAACAGCATCCGAGGCATCAAGGTCTGCGAGGCGCTGTCGCGGCACTACGATCTGCACATGCTGAACCGCAGCGACGACGCGCGCAATAGCATCATCGCCGACTACAATATCGGCAAGAATCCGTCGCGCCGCAGCCGCCGCTCGCAGGAGCGAAAGATCCTTTCCGCGCATCACCAGGACGTTCGGGTCATCGAGCTGGTGGGCACGCTGTCGTTTTCCAACGTCGATTACGTTTCGCGCCAGCTCGCGTCCCGGCCGCGCCCGCAATTCGTGATTTTCGACCTGCGCCGCGTCGCCGCCATGACCCGCGCCGGTGCCCGCCTGCTCGCGGAGGAATTTCGCGAATTGGCGGCGTTCGACGTCATCGTGATCCTGTCCGGCATCAAGCGTTCATCGCCGGAATGGCAAACGATCGGACAGTGGACCGAAGGCCTCTCCAACATCCGCAACTATTTTCTGCTCGACGCCGCCATCGAGTGGGCCGAGGACCAGGTGGTCTATCGTCACGGCGGCGCCATCGATTTTCACGAGACCACCGAACTGTCCGAACAGCCGCTGCTGGCGGGCCTGACGACGGAAGAACTGACCGACCTTGCTTCGCTCGCCACGGTCAGGCGTTATGGAACGGGCGACAAGATCGTCGCTGCTGCCGATCCTGCGATCTCGCTGTTCTTCCTCAGGAGCGGCGTGGTTCACGTCACGCTGCCTGATGGCATCAGACTCGCAACCCTCACCGCCGGCATGGCGTTCGGCGAAATGGCGCTGCTGGAATCCCACCGCTCCGCGAACGTGCTGGCGGATATGGCCGCGACCGCCTACGAAATTCCGCTCCGCGATTTCGAACGTTTCCGCAAGCAGCATCCGCGGGCCAGCGAACGAATCATGCGCAATCTCGCGCAGTTGCTCGCCGACCGCCTGATCGTGGCCAACACCCGGGTGGACCTGCTGAACTCGAGCTAGCGAATGGACGGTCGTTGCCATTCCATCACGACGAACCAAGGCGCCCGCCGATAAGCTTCCCGGCGAGACACCTCGCCGGACACCGGTTCAGGCTCCGAGAAGAACGTTAGACGCAGACCGCTTTCAAGCAGGGCCGCCATGTAAGCCCCGAGCGGGCGGTGCCAATTTTCGATGCGTATTCCCGCCCATTCGAACCAGAATGAAAATTCATCGAGGTAACGATCGACCGGAAAGTGCAGCCGGCGCCCCTGTCCATCCCTCACCCATCCCTGCGCGGCACAGGCCGAAGTAAAGCCGGTAAGGTTCGCGAGCAGCAGCGAGCCGCCCGGTTTCAACACCCTGGCCATCTCGCCGATTGCCGTTCTGAAATCATCGATATCGACAAGAGTGAGATAGCTGACGACCAGGTCGAAGCTTGCCGGCTCGAAATCCAGCCGCCCAGCCCTGCCTAGCCGATAGTCGCCGGACGGATCGCGTAGCCTTGCCACTTCGACAAGCTGATGAGTGGGATCAATCCCGGTCGCAGCTACGCCGGTTGCCCGGAGCATTCTGCAAAAGCGGCCCTCGCCGCAACCAATGTCCAGCGCGCGCCTAAAATGACCTTTCGCCACGCGACCGAGCATGACGGGATCGAGCACATGCTCTCGCCCCCAGTCTCCCCGCTCGCCCATGGAGTCGATCCAGGCTTGCGCTGAAAGCTCCCACCCATTGCTCATGATGCGATACGTGTCCAAATCCATGGCGCTGTTGGATCGAAGCTGACAAGAAAGCATTGTGGGGCTCAAACCGCTCGTTACCGATTGTATATCGGCAGCGAAGGTTTCCGGCAGCTTCGATGCGATGATGCAGAAACAGACAGCGAGTTGCAACTCGCTTGGCGAGCCTTAAGCTCGCCGCACGGCCGCATCAATTGCGGGCTTCAAGCGATCGGCTGCTCCGGGACGAACGCTCGTCTTTGCGCGACGGCGGAGCGGTTTTGGTCCGGTTCGCGTTTTCAATACGCTTGGCCTGGGCAATGTCGGCGAATGCGCGGTCGAACTCACGCAAGCGATAGAACGCGATGCCGCGGTCGATATAGGCATCTGCGAAGTACGGATCGTGCTGGATCGCCCGATCGAAATCGGCGATCGCGCCGTACAGGTCGCCAACGCGGTACGCGAAGATGCCCCGCTCTCGATAGGATTTTGCGTCTTTCGCCGTGAAGTCGGGAGCCGGGGCTGCACTGGCAACGGCTTCGCTGCTGCCTGCATTCGCCGCGGACGCTACAGCGCCCGGCGCGGTCGGTGCGTCAGCGACCGCTGCAGTCTCGCGCTTATCACGTGGCTCTTCCCGAACTTCGGGCTTTGCGGCTACCGCCGGGAGGTCGGGAGCCGGGGCTGCATTGGCAACGGCCTGCGAGCTGTCTGGATTCGCCGCGGGCGTCACGGCGCCCGGCGCGATCGCCGCATCGCCCCCTGCGCTCTCGGGCTTGTCGCGTGGCTCATTCTGGGCGTCGGATTTGGCGGCCGCCGCCGGCAGGTCGGGAGCCGCGGCAGCACTAGCATCGGCCAGGCCGTTGCCGGTCGCTGCCGCCGATGCAGCCGCGCTCGGCACCCTCGCCCCGTCGGTGGCGGCTGCACGCTCGAGCTTGTCGCGCAGCTCGGCCCGGGCGGTTGCAGCGGCCTCGGCCGTCGGTGTGACAACGGCAATCTCGGCGGGTCCGCGCGCGGAAGCCTCGACTAGCTCTGCCGGCACGCCGGGTGCCCTCGAAAGCTGCTCGAACACAATGTATCCGCCGATCGACACGGCCGAAAGAAAAGCAACCGCGAGCGTGTCGGAGACGAGCTTGCCGATCGGGCCGGAGAAGCGCCTTGAATTCGCGCCGTGCTGCCGGCGTGCGAGTACCAGGAGCCGGTCGTAGGTCGCCCGCTGCTCGGCATCGCTTAGGATGGAGTTGGCGCGCACAATCCGCCTGAACTTCACCTGAGCATCCGGATCGCTTGTGCTATCAGGGTGGCTGGCTTTGACAGCCTTGCGGAATGCTGTCCTGAGGGTTTCAGCATCGTCGTCCGGAAGGGCACCGAGCAAATCGTAGAGAGTCTTCATCGTTGAATAATTACTCTGGCGGCCGCTTCGCCTCGGAAGTTCCACCGAGGAGTCGCCGGCTGAAGGCCATATGTATTCAACACGGCCGTATGCATTCAAATAGACATAACCGTTAAAAGCTCATGTTTCAGTATGGCCAAAACATGTCTCGCGGGCGGAGCCTGATACCAGCCCGCTTGAAATCGGGGATTTACCCAGGGTTTTGTGGGCTTTTGTCAATTTCGATCCATCCTGATCGGTAAAATAGCACCGCCAACATGAAGGGCCGAGTAACCATCGGGCACCAAACATGGAAATTGCTGTCGGGGCGACGTCGGTTGTGACCGAGGAATAATTACTGCCGCATGGTCGTCAGCGGATGTCGAACGGGCTCAATCTCGCATCTCGCCGCTTGCAGCTGCCGCAGACGATCGCGTGCGACCCTCTCGGCACGCTGATAGCATTGCCGCTCGTAGTCGAGTTTCAGCCGCGCCCATGTGTCTGGATCCACAGTGTTGCGATCGGGTCCCCGAAACTCACAATCGGGTGCGGGTTGCGATAGGAGCAAGGCGCGGCTGGGCCGGCGAATTCGCCATTCAGGGCGCCCCTGCGCAGGTGGAGCAGCCTGGATAGGGTCTGCCTTGACTTCGTGCTGAGCCGGATTCCGGGCGCAACCGGCGACCGCCATCGCGCATGCCATGGCCGCGACGGCCAAGAGCTTTCGGGCATGCGCGGGCAAACAGCCGACAGCTTTGGCGCGCATGTTTTCCAATTCAAAGCGAAACAATTTGGCCGCCTCTGTCGTGCCGCGCTCATCGCAATGCGAATTGCGCGCGGCACCGATGCTTGGCCCCGTGGCCAAGCGTGGCGATCATGAAGAGAAAATTTGAACTCCATTTTAATATTCACAATGAATGAAATGTAAATCGGCCTCCACCGTCGGGAGGCTGTTCCGCCGGACTCGGAAATACGATCGCGCTCAGACCACTTCGGCCACCGGTTGCAAGTCGATGCCAAAGGTTTCCAGAAACTTCGACGTCATGATGTAGAAGCCGACGGAAAGCTGTAACTCGATCAGCGCCGCCGGCGTCAGCTTGGCGGCGATGGCGTTGAACGTTGCGTCGGTTGGACGGCGCAGCCTGACGATTTCATCGGTGAAGGCGAGCGCCGCGCGCTGCACCTCGTTAAAACAGCTGGCCGATTTCCAGTCCTCCAGCGCTTCGTTCTGCTCGTCGGTAACTCCCACGTTCTTGCCGATTCGCTTGTGCGCCACGATCTCGTAAGGCGCTTCGCACAGGATTCCGGTGCGCGTGATCGCCAGTTCGCGCACGACGGGATCGAGTTCGCCCTTGTGCCGGATCGCGCCGCCGAGCCGGCAATATTGCTCAAAATAGCTCGGCGAGTGCGCCATCATCCGGAAGATGTTGGCGTTGCGATTCTTGCCAAGGATTTCCCGGGTGCGCTCGCTTGCCTTGGAAGGATCGGAATATTCGATACGGGCCATGATTCACCTTGGGTTTTCCGGCTTTATTGCCGGCTGCTCCGTCGAGCGGCAGCTTCATTGAGAAGACTATCGGGCGCCAGACAGGGGAGCAACCGCCTGCGCCATCCAGCAAACCATCATGCCGTTGAACTTGCCGCAGGCGTCGGTTTGCCTTTTCATCGGCGGAAATGTTCGCAAATCTCGACACGTCCGAGTCAAATTGCCGCCGTATTGCTGTTCGATCTTGGCACTGTCGATATTCGCTGAGTGGGGACTCGTCATAGCGGATACTCGTCGCGGGGTGTTCCGAGTAACAACAATTGAGCCGTCCGGCCGTCGCAGGCAACGATGACTCATGCCCAAGTCTAGGGAGTTTTCGGCATGAAGGAAGCCACCAAAAAGGCGGCCTCGGAAGCGTTCGCGCAAACGCTGGCGGTGACGGCCATGATCGTCATCGCCAGCTTCATCTTCTACACGAGGTAAGGGGATCGCTGACCTTGATCGTTTCGAACGGGACAAAGCGCTACTCGACCCTCTCCTGCAGGGGGGAGAGTCGGTGAGCATCACGCCAGGCGTGATGTGACACGGGGTGGGGCGATTTGAGTATGTGAGTCTCGCCCCACCCCGTTCACCGCACGATACCTCGCCCACACGGGCACCGCGATTCAGACGATCCCCGCATTGGAAGATCTCGCATTGCCTGGGAGGGGCCTTCAGGCCCCTCATGGTTTTGTCTTCTCGAAATAGGGAACGAGACGGCCGGCGAATGGTGCGAATCGCGCGGTGACCTTGTCACCGATGGATAGATCGTTGTCGCCATGGGCCATCATGCGAAAGCCCTCGACGGTATCGACAAGAACGATGTTGTAGGGGATGTGCGCCCGGGTTTCCGGCGTGGCGGCGCGGCACACCAGCGAGGTGGCGTAGACCGTCCCCTCGCCGCTGGCGCGATTCGCCACCGGATCCGTCGCGCCGCACGCACAACAGAAGCTGCGCCGGAAATACTGCAGATTCCCACAGGCGGCGCAGGATTGATAGACGATGGCTTCTACGCCCGCGGTCCAGTCCGCCATTGCATATTTCCCGCCGCCGCTCATCGCACCCGCTCCAGAAACATGCTGACATGCGAGGACAGCACGCCGCCATCGCCGTGCAGCAGCGCGACCGACGCATCGCGCACCTGGCGGTTATCGGCGCGGCCCGTCATCTGCAGATGGGTTTCGACCAGATGCGCCATCGCGCCACCGACGCCGCAATGGCCGTAACTCAACAGCCCGCCATGGGTGTTGAGCGGCATCGCGCCGTCGCGGCTGAAATGTCCCGATCGCACCCGCGCCGCCGCCTCGCCACGCGCGGCGAGGCCGAGGTCTTCCAGCAGCATCGCCAGCGTAATGGTGAAACTATCGTAGACCGCCGCATAGCGCACATCCGAGATCGCGAGGCCCGATGCGGCTTTCGCCCGCGCGATTGCGATCTCGGCGCCGAGTTCGCTTAAAGCTGGCGCCGCCGTGACATGCTGGTGGGTATGCGCCTGCGCACAACCGCGCACGCGCACGTCCGTCGCGCCGGTGGGCTCGCGGCTCACCACGAACGCTGCGCCGCCGTCCGATACCGGGCAGCAGTCGAGAAGTTTTAGCGGCATCGCCACGGGTTTGGAGGCCATCACGTCGGCGACGGTGATGGCGTCATGAAACTGCGCGCCGGGATGGGTGAGCGCGTGGGAGCGCATCAGCACCGCGAATTCGGCGAGGTCTTGTTGCGTCACGCCGTATTCGTGCATGTAGCGCGAGGCGACCAAGCCATAATAGGCCGGGATCGTCGGCCCCAGCGGCACCTCGTAATCGGGATGTCCGACCTGCGCCAGCGCCAGGATCGAGGCGTCGCGGCTCTGTCCGGTCAGACGATTTTCGCCACCGACCACTAGTACATGCCTGATGACGCCGGCCTCCACCAGCTGATGCGCCAGCATGGCCATCGCCAGACCCGTGGCGCCGCCGACCTGCACCGCGTGGGCGTAGACGGGCTTGATGCCGAAATGCTCGGCGAACACGGTGGCGAGCATGATGTGCGGCGAGACGGTGGAGTAACCGCAGAGGATACCGTCGATCTCCGCGCGTTTCAGGCCGGCGTCAGCGATCGCAAGCTCGGCGGCCTTGCTCATCAAGTCCAGCGAGGAAGAGCCCTCGTGCTTGCCGTAAGCCGTCAGTCCGACGCCGGTGATGAAGCTCATGAAGATGCAGCTTTCCTACACTTCGTCATTCCGGGCCTGCGCCTAGCGCGCATCCCGGAATGACGCGCTAGAGTTTCTGGCTCGCATCACGCACACGTCCTCAATACGACTTCGGCAGGCCCAGCACCTTCTCGGCAATAAAGCTGAGAATCAGCTGCGGGCTGATCGGGGCAATGCGGGGGCTCAGAGATTCGCGCAAATAGCGCTTGACATGAAATTCCTTGGCATGGCCGAAGCCGCCATGGGTCATGACCGCCTGCTCGCACGCCTGAAAGCCGGCTTCGGCCGCGAGATATTTCGCGGCATTGGCGGCCGGCCCGCATGGCAGGCCCTGATCGTATTGCCAGCCCGCCGACAGTACCATCAGCCAGGCGGCCTCGAGCTCCATCCAGTTCTTGGCCAGCGGATGCTGGATCGCCTGGTTCTTGCCGATCGGGCGATTGAACACGATGCGGCTTTTGGCATAGGCGCTCGCGCGCGACAGCGCCACCTTGCCGAGCCCGACCGCTTCGGCCGCGATCAGGATGCGCTCCGGATTCATGCCGTGCAGAATGTATTCGAAGCCGCGGCCTTCCTCGCCAAGGCGGTCCTCGACCGGTATTTCAAAATTCTCGAAGAACAGTTCGTTGGAGTCGACGGGTTTGCGGCCCATCTTCTCGATCTCGTGGACCGCGACGCGCTGGCGGTCGAAATCGGTGTAGAACAGGCTAAGCCCGTGCGTCGGGTTCTTGACCTCTTCCAGCGGGGTGGTGCGCGCCAGCAGCAGGATCTTGTTGGCGACCTGCGCGGTGGAAATCCAGACCTTCTGGCCGTTGACGATGTATTTGTCGCCGGTCCGCACCGCGCGTGTCTTCAACTGGGTCGTATTCAGTCCGGTATTCGGTTCGGTCACGGCGAAGCAGGACTTGTCCGTGCCGGCGACGATTGGCGGCAACATCCGCCGCCGCTGCGCGTCATTGCCGAACACCACCACGGGATTGAGCCCGAACACGTTCATATGGACAGATGACGCCCCGGACATGCCGGCGCCGGATTCCGAGATCGTCCGCATCATGATCGCGGCATCGGTGATGCCAAGGCCCGAGCCGCCATATTCCTCGGGGATGCAGATGCCGAGCCAGCCGGCCTCCGCGAGCGCTTTATGGAAGTCGGCGGGAAAACCGCCCTCCTTGTCCTTCTTCAGCCAATAGGCATCGTCGAAACGTTGGCAGATTTTGCCGACGGCGTCGCGGATCGATTCCTGGCTGGCGGAGAGTGCGAAATCCATGACCTCAATCCCTTGGCATGCCGGCCGTTTTGGTGACGCCATCGCGCACCAATGCCGCGATCTCATTTTTGGAAAAGCCGGCTTCCCGCAAAATTTCCTCGCTGTGTTCGCTCAGCCGCGGCGCCAGCCGCGCTGGCTGCACTGGCGTGTCCGACCAGGTCGCCGATACCTTCATGTTGCGTATCCGGCCTTCGGTCGGATGATCGACCAGCGGAAAGAAGTTGGTCGCGACGATATGCGGGTCGTGCAGCAGGCTCTCGAGATCGTGCATCGGCATGACCGGGACGTCGGCTTTTTCAAGAATCTCGCTCCACTCGGCCGTGGTTTTTGTTTCGAGGATGCGAGCCAATTCGGCGTAGACCGTGTCGATGTTGACCGCACGCCCGGCAAAGGTCGCGAATTTGGGATTGCTTTGAAGATCGTCGCGTCCGGTCGCCCTGAAGAAATTTTCCCACTGTTTGTCGTTGTAAACGATCACGCAGATATAGCCGTCGGCAGTCTTATATGGCCGCCGGTCCGGCGACAGATGCCGTGCATAGCCGCCCTTGTCGAGCGGCGGCTCGTAGGTGAGACCGCCCATGTGATCGCCCATCACGAAACCCGCCATGGTCTCGAACATCGGAATATCAACGCGCTGCCCGCGGCCGGTGCGGTCACGATGCACCAGGCTCGCACAGATGGCGCCGACCGCCGTCAATCCGACGATGCGATCGACCAGGGCATTGGGCACATAACGCGGAACGCCATCACTGGTCTGCGCCATCAGCGCCGGCAGCGCGGTCGCGCCCTGGATCAGATCGTCATAGGCCGGCTTGGCGGCATAGGGCCCATCCTGGCCGAAGCCAAATACGCCGGCATAGATCAGGCGCGGGTTGATCTTCGAGACGACGTCGTAGCCAAGCTGCAACCGCGCCATCGCCTGCGGGCGCACGTTGTAGACCAGCACATCGGCCGACGCGATCAGCCGCAGCACCGCGTCGCGCCCGGCCGGTTTTTTCAGGTCGAGACAGATGCTGCGCTTGCTGCGGTTGGTGTTGAGGAACACCGGGCCCATGCCGGGATGGCGGGTCGGACCGATCTGCCGCGTCACGTCGCCGTCCAACGTCTCGACCTTGATGATTTCGGCGCCGTAGTCGCCGAGCATCTGGGTGGCATAGGGCCCCATCAGCACGGTCGTCATGTCCACGACCTTGATGCCCTCAAGTGGTCCCATGGTTATGTCTGCTCCCGTGAGATGCGCGATCGGCGCATCGCCTTTGTTTCTCCGGCCTAGTAACGGCAGGGCGCCGAGAAGATCAAGGGCATCCGGCGTATGGGCGTATGCGTGAATGCCAACACCGCCGTCGTCCCGGCGAACGCCGGGACCCATACGCTGTGCCATATCGTTTGGGCACATTGTCCAAGGCCTTTCCGTCTAACGAACGCCGGTGGTTATGGGTCCCTGCTTTCGCAGGGACGACGATGGGGAAACAAAATGTCAGATATCTCCACCGTCATTGCGAGCGCAGCGAAGCAATCCATCTTTCTTTTTGCTGCGCGATGGATTGCTTCGCGGAGCCTGTCATCGGGCGCGCATTCGCGCGACCCGTTGGCTCGCAATGACGTTGATA
>Ga0137377_10004558_pt1 | contig 10930 bp, 8 predicted proteins | sample SagtaG_22_FD_104815 | JGI IMG/M metagenome (GOLD analysis project Ga0137377, IMG submission 104815) | Vadose zone soil microbial communities from Sagehorn Ranch, Mendocino, California, USA - Sage2_L_40_16 metaG | ecosystem: Environmental > Terrestrial > Soil > Vadose zone | place: USA... | reverse complement strand
TCTTAGCTTTGATTCCCGCCCCCTGGCGAAGCGATAACAGTGCCACTTGCATGCGCGAAAGGAATGCGCCGATATTGCTAACGAAACCTGTGCGGATCACTTGAGGAGCGCTATCAGTTATGGAGGCCACAGCCTCACTGTTGTTTCCTGCAATGTAGAATTTGGCGCTCGGTACCTCTTCGCGTACACGTGGAAAAATCTCCCTCAACGCATAAACAACCGCATCAGTATTCTCAGAGCGGTCGAGCGCCGCCCAGAACACGATGCTGTTCGCTTCGCGAGCTGTCGTCGTCTCAGTGGCAGTGCTTCTTGCCGGAACGGACACCCACGGCTGAATCACAAAGCGCGGGATATTTGGATTGAGCTGCCCCAACAGGGCGCTGTCCTTATCGCTCTGTGTGACGACGAGGTCCAGCTGGGAAAGCGCCCTTTGCTCCCACCTCCGCACCCGTTTCGCTTCTATGCTGAGCATGATCTTAGACAATGGGTGGGAGGCCCCTTTAGCTCGACGCTCCCACAGCTGCGTCAATACGTCATGCATGAGGCCAACACAAAGTGGCTCAGCGACAAAATGATTCGCATACTGCCAAATGGCCGTGTGATCTAAGATCACGACATCGTATTGGTGGGACTGTGTGAGATGACGCAGTTTGCTTCGGAACGTTCGAGAGTTCCTTGCTGCGACTGACAGCGGCAATCGGGGTGAGGAAAGAATGCCGCGAAGCCGCGTCCAGCGACTGACTGGAACGGCATCCCAGCAATGAAAAATCTCCATTCCCCGGCCATCAAAAACTGCGAGCTGATTCTGTGTGCCGAAGCACAAGAGATGCACATCATGTCTACGGCCCAAGAATTCACAGACGTGATAACTAGTACTTTGCCCGCTCTGTCGTCCGTGCGGGGATGGTAAATGTCCCGACAAGAATAAGATCTGCATTATGAAACCTGCATGGAGCGCTCTGCAATCCACACTACGCGAGCATCGCTGCCAACGGGGCCCCGCACGATCCTAATATCCAAATCAGGACACGGGATCACGTCGGGAAGATCGGGGCCGATATCCCAAAAGGCCAGTATTCCGTGAGGCGACATAGGATCTCGATGGTATTCTGCGGGTTCGACGTAACGGATCTCTCCACTTATCACTTCCGCCCGCTTTTTTGTCCTCGACCTCGGTGGAACCGTAAACAAGTGAGCCCCACCCGGCCTCAGGACTCTCGCCGATTCCGTAAACGCTCTATCCAGAATCGGAACATGCTCAAGAACTTCCGCTGAAACAATTAAATCGAACGAATCATTATCAAAACTCAACGCCGTGATGTTCTCACAAATGGTGCCGTCGGGTCGGATGAAGCCGGGTTTTCTCCCCGCTTCATAGAACGATCGTGTATATGTGTGCGCGTGCGACAAGATCTTGCCCAGCGGTGAGTGCGGGTCCAACTCGAGGACGTCTTTTTGCCACAAATTGTCACCGTACCTACTCTTAATCTCCTCGGCTAACAGCTCGTAGCGTTCATTTGCTGAACAGAACAAACATGCGCGCTCTTCTCCCGAACCATTATGAGGAACTAAGAATATCGAAAATCGGTCGCAGCACTTGCAGGGGCGAAGCCTCCATCGGTGAAGTCCACTCAGATACTTCGGCACCGCTGCTAATATTTTCCGTACGGTGCACCAGGCGCCCCGCTCTTGCACATACGAGTAGATTTTCAGAAGTGCCATACGCACAGCCGCCGTTTGCCGACAAACATGCCCTCATCTCCTGCATTAGGCCGGCTTTCGTTTCCTGCTTAGCGTCGCGAGCAACCGCGAGGAAATCTCGAAACGCTTGGACAATTTCTACAACAGAGAGCCTGTCACCCCTTGAGCGAGCCTGCACCACGCGGTTTAGCGGCCGGCCTGAGGCGTCGAAAGAATTGTATTTGAATGCGTGATCCCAAAGGTCAGCAGTCGAAATTCCTCAAGCGGTCGCCGGCTTCTTGGTCTCGCATGCCAAGATCAAGCCACCGCCGTGACTTCCGTCAAGCGCGTTACAAAGCCGAGATAGCGGGTCTAAGCCCAGAATGAAAACGCCACTGGAAACCTATAGCGCCGATTGAGGCGAAACACCCAGCACGTGAAACCCGAAGTCAAAAGATAGCGATGTTCCAATAACCGAGAGCAGCCCCGAAAATCATAGTTTTCAAGGACGATTTTTGGCGCATGGACCCTCATCAGGCGTTAAGTCGGAAGCCGGGACTTTTTTTAGATCGACCGAAACTGCGAGCCAATCCGGGAAAGTCTTTCATTCCTCTCAACACAGCCAAGATCGCTGGCCAATCCCGCGCTCGGGCGCAAATCAACATGCGCTTGCAGGAGAGGGCAAATAGATAGGGAAGAAATGTGAACCAGTGCCACCATCGCGCATACCTCCACATAAAGAGGAGGTTGTTACGGGTGTAGTAATAGAGCCGGCCGCCTTCTCCATCGCCGTGCAGCATGGCGAAGGAAACACGGTGCCAAATGCGCGAGCGCGGTTCATAAAAAAGCTTGTAACCCGCCTTCCGGGCGCGAAGTGCCCAATCCACGTCTTCGCCTGACCAAAAGAAACGTTCGTCGAAGCCTCCGAGCTCTTGCCAAATCCTTCGGGGTGCAAAGAGAGCACAACCGGAGATGAACTGCATTTCTCCAGCTTGGTCAAACTCCGGCGAGTCGAGTCGGGACCAACCCCGATGGCCATTTCTTCCTTTCCAGAAGCTAAAGGTACCCCCGGCAAACCAGAGCCGGCCGGGTGGATCGGCGAAGTAAATTTTGGGAGACACAGCTGCGATTTGCGGGTCCGACTCAGCTCTTTGCACCAGTGATGTCAAGCAGTCGGTGTCGAGCCAAGTGTCATTATTGAGCACCATCACGTAATCATTCCCACGCTCCAGAGCCAGTTGAATGCCTTGATTGTTCCCCGCTGAAAACCCCAGGTTCGTGGCATTCTTGATCAAAAGGCAGTCGGGGAACTCCCTGCGTACAACTTCTGCGGAACCGTCGCTCGAGGCGTTGTCAACGATGACAATCTCGAAAGTCGGATAGCGAAGAGCAAAGACAGACCGCAAACAATCCTCGAGGACCTGGCTGCCGTTCCAGTTCAGAACCACGATAGCTACACGCGGACTAGACAAAGTTGCAGCGATCTCAAGCCGCTGCGGCTCGCCGCTGTTAGGTTCTTGGGATCGCATTGGTTTGCAGAAACGCCGCGGGGCGTGACGCAACAGCAGCGGACAAACCTCGAATCAGCCAGAATAAACACCACACCTGCCACACGTAGAAGTCGTTGTCCGTTAAGCTCTCGACCATGATGGAAAGGGACGAACAGAGTAAAGCATATCGCAGGTCTTGTAATTCTTGAGGCAGGCTACCTTTCCCGCGGTGGAGATCAATGCGCAAGGCTCGATAGAGCAGATAAAGAAACGCCAAAAGACCAATTGCGCCTGTCTCGGCAGCGACTTCAATGTAGACGTTGTGGGTAGCCATATTCGCTTCGGCCATGCCCAGATCTGGGAAATTCCTCGCCCCAATACCTATTATTGGATGCTGCGCGAAAAAAGACAGCGCCTCCAGCCATACGAGACTACGTCTCTCCAGTGTTATGAGGTTCTCTTGTTGCGAGAATTTGAATCGCTGCAACCCAGCCGAAAAGAGTAGACTGCCTAACAGCGCTAAGACAAGGGCGCCGGCCGCCACATAAAGGCCGGCCCTGCGGCCGCGCATTCGAAAGATAAGCAGTGTATTCGCGAAGCAGAAAGCAATGATGGGCGTTCGTGTGGCCGTCAGAAAGATACCCGCAGCAATGAGCAAGAATATCGCCAGGGGCACCAAGCGGCTTTTTTTGACGCTCAAGTAGAAATAAAGCGCTATCGGTGCCGCAATATTTAATAAAGATCCCAAGTCGCTCGGGTGAACCCAATTGGCAACCATCCGCCCATTTGCCTGCCACTCCTCGATAAACGGGATTTCCAGCTGGTTGTACAGAAGCGGAAACAAGTTTCGAAAATAGTCAAAAAAGGCGTATTGTAGCAGCCCGAAAATGACGGTGACGGCTGCCAGGCAAACGAGCACTCGCAGGCAAAGGTCGAGCTGGCGCGCATTTTTCAGATACACACAGGGGTAAGCAAAAAAAGCAAACCCAAGGATAGCCTCAAGCAGGCCACGCGCCCAGTGGAGAAGGGACACGCTGTGGATCACAGAGAGTAAAATCGCTAACCAGAAGGCAGCGAAGGACCCCACCAAGGGTAACTGCCAGAACGACTCGTCTTTCGTACACAGCACCGCCAGGAAGAACGCTATCGCGCACGCAGCGACAACAATGAGGGAAGGGGCAATGAGCGTGCCAGCGCCTACCTGAAACGTCCAGAGTTCCCCGGCTCCTATCAGCGGAATGACCATACAAGACAGCAAGATCCACGCCTTCCGTGGCATGAGCCACGCTAGACCTACCGTGACCAGCCCTATGAGCACCACCCCCGTTCCAACCGGTGCCAGAACGGCGGTCCCAGCAATCATCGCTCCAACCAGAGCCAGCAACAGGGAAAGCAGATGTGCCCCGCTCGGAGCGTATGACTCCTCTGCGACGGCGCCTGGTAGCTTCGCTGAATTCACAAAGGTCGTTATCCTCCGTAGCGGTTTGATGAGCTAAAGCTGTTTCCTGAGGCAATGCGGTATGGAACTCAATTCCACCGACCCCTCCTCGGCAGGTCACGGACAGAGGTCACGCACGATACTCCACCAGGACAAGGAAAAGCGTCGATACCTGCCTGTAAATACTTCGGCCAAAATGATTCTGTACTTCTCGGGAGGTTTTGAGGATCGGGCGCGGGCACGCTCGAAAAGGTGTGCGAGCTTCTGTTCTAGCAGCTCGAGTTCGTGAGACTTGCACCGGCCGCTGAGGGAAACATCTCCATGTAGCCGCTCTCGCAAGCCCTGAAAAGCGGCTATATGTTCCGGCCAGGGTTCGATTCCGCGTGTGAGTGATGCCCTGCACCTTTCCCAAAAGCTTTTCTGCAATCCAATCGTTTGGCCGGGATGAACTCGATATTTCAGCAAGGGTTCGTGGATAGCAACGCCATAACATCCCACAAGAGCAGCGACCAAAGATATCCAATAGTCGTGAATCCAGTATTTTGCGATGGGCAAAGCGAACCGCTTGAGAGACGATCGCAGTGCCATCGTGGCTCCAGTGACCATCGGAAGTTGGAGCAGGAAAGAGACCTGCGACTCGGGGGGGAAGCCACGCCATAATTGCCGTAATGGGGGTCGATCCCACATTCGAACACCAAGTGAGCCGCCATCTGGACCGATCAATTCTCCATCAGAGAATGCGTATCCCGCTTCCGGATGCTCGTCGAGGACTCCGCAAATCCACTCGAGCTTATCGTGCCTCCAGATGTCATCGCAATCAGCAAGTGCGATGATATTGCCAGAGCACAACGAGATCGCCTGTTCGAAATTCTTTGCAACCCCTAGATTCGCGACGTTCTTGTGGACGCGAACATCAAAGGGGGCCTCTTTCCTAAATCCCTCCAAGATGCGTGGGGTCTCATCCTTGGACCCGTCATCACATATGACAACTTCGTTCGGCAACCGCGACTGCGTTGCTATGCTTTCGAGCTGCTCCTGAGCGTAGCTTGAGGAGTTGTAAGTACACATTGCTACGGAAACAGTTGCCTTCGCCATTTTCTCATTATCCGGAGGTACCGTCCTCTTTACTGGTCATTGTTGTTTCTATTTTTTGAGCTACGGCCACAATTTCTTCGCCCACTTTGGGGTCCAGCTTCAGCCATACCCATTCGATAGCCTGCATTGCACGTCCCCAGAACCGGACTGTGCGAGGTTCCGTCTGACCCATCTCGTGTCTTCCCGTTCGTTGGAGCGAGCGGCTGGCGATGAAATAAAAATCGGCGGCTCGAATTGTCGTGGACATGCAAATGTTGCGAAACCCTGTTTCGCGTAGCAGATTCGCTAGGGGCCGAGGGGCGAAAATGTGCAGGTGCCGCGGTGGCTCAAGGCCGCGCCAGTTGGCACCATAGAGACGATGGCCCCAGCTATTTGCGTTGGGTGTGACGATAACTAGCCAGGCGCCTGGTTTCAGAACCCGATGACATTCCCTCAATAAAGCGACCGGGTCAGACACATGTTCAATGAGATGGCTCATGGTAACGGCATCAAAGGTGTTAGTCGCAAATTGCTGTTCTGCGAGACTCCCAAGGTGCACTCGCAGTCCTTTGGAGCGTGCATTCCGCACGGCTTTGGCATCAAAATCAACACCTTCCCCCTCCCAGCCCAGTTCATGCAGGCCCTTGAGCAGTGACCCGCCGCCACAACCGACATCAAGCAAAAGACCCTGTTGCTTAGAAACGAGATAAAAGACACTGAAGTCGAGGTCGGCTCGGCGGCGTGGGTCTAGATACATCAATGCCCCAAGGATCCAACTAAAAGGTATGTCAGAACCGCGTGGGTAAGAGTATCGGCAATAAAGATAACTATCCTTAACTAATTGATAGATCCGGCGAAGGAGTGTGCGACGCTGCTCGAATTCTCGCTGATGGGTGTAGTACCCGGCATAAGCCTTGGCTATATCTTCATCCAACGGCCTTGGGTCCAGCCATAGCAGCCCACAGTCGGGATTCACACAGCGCTTTAGAAGCCATGTTCCAGGAGCTTCAAAGAGCCTATCCCTCAACCCTTCATACAGTGGTTGGCCTAAGCTGCCGCAAACTTGGCAACTCGGGCTTGGACGCGACCGGATTTGGTCGGCGCCGCATGTATCATTGAGCGCTGTCCGTGTAGAGGCCACTGGACCCTTATAGTAACTCTTGCGCCAGGTTCCGTTCTTCCGGGGAGAGCACCAAGAACCATGTGACGAGGACAAAGCCAAGAATGGTCACGAAAAGAAAGATGCCCTTCAACAAAAGCCCCTGTAACAGAGCGGCCAGTGCAAGTGTCACAAAAGCAATTGCTACCAGCAGAGTTGTCTGCGACCTGAGGGGAGAGTCCACTTGGAAGCAACGTTTAGCCATGGCGAACAAAACCAGGGCATCGATGGCGGCGCGTCCTGTCCAGGCGATAGCAGCACCATCAATGCCATGCGCCTTAGTTAACGACCAAAGGGCAATCAGGTACACAGGCAGTTCGATGGCGTGCAGCTTCGCAGTTGAGTCTGGTTTTCCAACACCCTGTACGACGGCGAAGGGCACAAAGGCCAGACTGTTGACGAACACGCCAACTGCCAGCCATTGGAGCACGCGGTAGCTGTGCTGCGCGAATTCGGCGCCCAGCCACAGTCTCAGCCCGTCATGGGCCAGGACAACTACTAGGAGGATCATGGGGAACAAGACCAGGAGGAGGTACTTCACACTCCGTGCATAGAGGAGCGCCGTGCGACTACGATTCTGAACTGAACTTGTCGAGAAAGCCGGGAACATTACACCTACCAATGCCCCCGGAAGCAGCCAAAACTTGGTTACCACTTCGTATGCAGTGGCGTAGTACGCCACTGCGGTGACAGAAACAAGTGCACCAATAAAAAAGCGATCAAATGTAACCATAATGGGACCGACGACGTTGCTCACCGTCATCCATCCCCCGAAGCGAAGGAGCGGACCCACCGCCGCGCGATTCCACTTAACATGCCTGCGCAGGCCTGGCACAACCTGGAGACAGAGAATCAGGTGGGCAGCCCAGGCAAGCACCCGGCCGGAAACGAGCACAGCTACGACCGTATACAAGTTCGTAGAAAATGGCAAAACAAGCAGGGGGCCAAAGAACGTGAAAACACCCATTGGCACGCGCAAGGCATTGATCATGCCAAAGCGCTGGCGGGCTTCGAGCAAACCGCGCAATCCCGCCGTGCCAATGACAAACGGGATCGAGAGGCCAAGCAAGTAGAAAGAATACAACGTTTCGCGCTGAAGAGCCCTCGGCACGTGCAGCGCGCTCCGCACCAGCCAGGGCGATAAAACGACCAGCACCCCGGCTCCAAGCAGTCCGAGCAGTGCCATAAGTAGCAGGGATGTCCAGACTAAGGTGGGGACTTCGTGCTCTTCCCCCGCTCCGAGTTTACTTGCCACCAATTGAGTGAGCGCTCGACCTAAACCCAGGTCAAACAAACTGGCGTAACCAATAACAGCCCAAGTCAAGGTCAGCACGCCGAAACGGTCCGTACCCAATCCTCTAATTAGTATGGGTATACAAAAAATCGCGACCAGCATCGGCGCAGCGCTACCAATGAAATTCCAGACCGCGTTGCGAGCCAACAAATTCCCACTTGTTAAATGTGCGCTATGTTTCTCTACTCTTGGCTTCATCGACTAACCAACTTGCAATCCTTGGACGGGCCTTAATACGGACTATTTGGCCCTGGTTGTGAGTTTCCTTCCAACCCCCGTAGAATCAGGACCTGCAAAAGCGTATCAAAACAACAACTTTAGCTTCCTCTGGATTCAGCGCTTACGAAAACCTAACGGGGCGCACTTGCCTTCGCTTCACAATTTCTGCCCTTAATAATTTTATCTGCTCGTGCGCGGCTTCTTTAGTCGTTACTTCTTCCGGCAGCCGCGGCAGCTGCGCGGACTTCCGCGATTTGCGTCAGCGCCTTATCTGCATCCTGATTAAACTGGCGAACGGTGTCCCGGGTGTACTTGTGATCCACCATCTTGGCGAGGAACTGCGGCGGAATTGTGATGATATGCGCTCCGGCCAATGCTGCCGCCTGAATGTCCATGACCGTGCGAATACTGCCGACGATGATCTTGGCGGTGTAATCCCACGCGTCCAGCCACTGGCGGACGTTGCGGATGATTACTGTGGGGTCGTTGCCTTCATCCGCGACGCGTCCCGCAAAGATGCTGATATAAGTCGCTCCTGCTTTTGCCGCCAGTATCGCCTGATTAAAAGAGAGAATAGCTGTGCTGTTGACGAGGATGCCCTCGCGGTTCAGCGTGTTAATGACTCCCAGGCAGGACTCGCCGTTCTCGTTGATCACCGGAATTTTGACCACGACGTTTTGCGCCCACCGAGCGAAGGTCCGCGCTTGCTCGACCATCTGATTGCAGTCATTCGTCGTTACCTCGACGCTGACCGGACGCTCGCCGAAAAGGGTGCACAAGCTTCGCGCGCCTTGCTCAATGTCGTACACGCCATCTTTGAACATGATACTCGGATTGGTTGTTAAGCCATCGATGACCCCCTGGTGCAGCCATTTTTTGATTTCTTTCTGGTTAGCGGAATCAAGAAAAATTTGCATCCCCGTCTCCTTTGAGTATGCTTTAGGCTGATGCATTGAATTCCAACCGGTGACTCGCTTAAACTCCCCGGGAACCTGGGTTAGCGAACTTGCTCTCACGAACGGGCATCACTAACGACGCGTCAACTTCCACGGAAATGGAGCGCTGGATCAGTTCGGTCGACAGCACGACTCGCAAGTCGCCTTTCCAGCGTTTCAGCACACCTTCGCGGCCGGCTAGGGGCCCCCGCGTGATCCGCACGCGCCGGCCTACCTTCAAATACGGATGGGGTTCCGCTCGTGACCCCTCAGCGAGAGCAAGACGTAGGCTTTCTATCTCTTCGTCAGGGAGAGGCGTTGGCGCACCATTGAATCCCACAAGGCGAATCACGCCCGGCACCTGCAGGACTTGCAATCGGTCGCGAAGCGCAAGCCGCACAAAAACATAGCCTGGAAAGAGCGGCAATTGCAGCTTCACCCGTCGATCTTTCCAGCGCCGCACTGACTCATACAGCAGCAAGGAGTGTTCCACGGATCTTTCATCTAATTGCTTGGCTACGCCCTTCTCATGGTTTGCGCTTGTATATGCCGCATACCACCGCGCGACGTAGTACTCACTCGGCAATTCCGTCGGTTCCGTAGGCAGAATCGCATTCGCTACCGTTAAAGGTTTGTTGACTACGGGTGCTGTGCTGGCCGCCATTTCTCTCCCTGTTCCTCGAAGTATCCACCCACAGCTTCGCCCCGTCACTTACAGCGGGCGTTTGTGACCTAACCCATTTACATTCAATGTCTTACGGCGAAGAATGGGCGCTTACTTGGGCGCTTTGTCTTCTTCCCGGAGACGGGGAATCCAGTTCACGGATTCTCCTTCAACGGGACGATTCCTAGAGCCGTTTTGCGAGAACCTCGGAAGGCTTGCTTTCACCGCCGTCAATACTTCCTGCGCGAAGGCCTTCCGCGGATCGGTCGAATCTGTTTGTTCCCAAGATCTCTTCGCGAACAGCCAAGTCGTTGCTACCGCGAACGCAAATGCTGTTCCCAAAAACATAACTAGCAAGCGGGGAGGAAACGATTTCTTATCGGGTATGTTCGGAGAGTCAAGTACCTTCACCGTTGGAATCTCTTTCACTTCCTGAACCTTGGCCAGCTCGTATTCCTTGGTCAAGGATTCAAAGACAGCTTCTTGTACTCTCGTGCGGCGATACAGGTCCGCGTAGGTGACGCCGAGCAAAGGGAGTTTGCGGATGGATGGATAGAGCGAGTCCTGCTGCGCGGGTGAGTCCTGTTCCTGCCCGGAATCGGCGGACGGATTTTCGCCCTTGCCTCCCATTTTTTCGAGTTGATGCTTCAACTCGTCAATCCGGGCTCGCACGGAGCGGACACGCACATTATTATCCGTGTAAATCTGCCTTAGACCTTCGAGCTCTGATTGCGCAGCAATGAGTTGTCCCTGAAGGATTGCTGCTCCTTCAACCATGGCCTTGCCCTGTTCCTTGATGTCGATTGCCGCGTTCTTGCTGGAAAATTGGCTGAAGTCTTTCTCTGCCGATTCCAAGTCTTTGCTCACCGCTTGCAGGCGCTCTTCAAGGAAGATGCGTTCTCGCCGCGCGGACGATGTGCTCAAGTCTGCGACCAGGTGGTTGAGCTCTTCGATATACGCCTGGGCCATTGCTGCGG
>Ga0137377_10004554_pt1 | contig 10932 bp, 7 predicted proteins | sample SagtaG_22_FD_104815 | JGI IMG/M metagenome (GOLD analysis project Ga0137377, IMG submission 104815) | Vadose zone soil microbial communities from Sagehorn Ranch, Mendocino, California, USA - Sage2_L_40_16 metaG | ecosystem: Environmental > Terrestrial > Soil > Vadose zone | place: USA... | reverse complement strand
GCAAAATCCCGCTCCCGGACAGAATCCAACGACCACGCCGCAGAATCTCCCCACTGCTCCCCAGGCGAATCCGACTCCGCCGGGACGGAAGCCCGCGCCAAGCACCGAGTATCCATCTCCGTCAGCGCAGGAGCCCGAGCCAGAGGTCAAGAATCCGGAAACGCAACCGGCACCAAAGTCTGACCTCACCTCGGCTTCCCTGACGATCCCGCGGCTTAGTACAGCGCCAGCCTTGGAAGATTTTCTGACCATGAAGCCCCAAGGAGAGGCCGCCCTGCAGATGGCGAAGGTAACCGGCTTCGCGCAGCGCAACCCGCATGACGGCGACAAAGTTTCCGAGCCAACCGAAGCCTATCTGGGATACGACCGGAAGAATCTCTACGTTGTATTCGTCTGTTTTGATGATCCCAAGAAAGTCCGCGGCCGTATGTCTCGCCGCGAGGACATTTACGACGACGACAATGTCGAAGTCATGCTCGATACTTTTCACGACCGCAGACGCGCCTATGCGTTTCAGACCACTCCACTCGGAGTGCAGTGGGACGCCATCTGGACCGAGGCCTCCCGTGAAGAAACCAACGGGAATTTCGACGTTTCTTTCGACACCGTGTGGAAGTCGCGGGGGAAGACAACCGACCGCGGCTACATCGTGTGGATCGCGATTCCATTCAAGAGTCTGCGTTTCCCGGCGACAGAAAAGCAAACTTGGGGCGTCATTCTCTACCGCGGCATCGTACGCAAAAATGAGGATTCATTTTGGCCGCACATCTCATACAAAATAGCCGGGCGTCTGGGACAAGCTGCGACGCTGCACGGCCTGGAAGGAATTTCGCCCGGCCACAACATCGAACTCATCCCTTACGGAATCATGCGCGGCTTCCGCGCCCTTGATACCCGCGATCCCAGCGATCCCTATTTTCAGCATGCCGTCGGCCAGGGACAAATCGGCATGGATGCCAAGTTCGTGATCCGCGACCACTTCGTCGTCGACATGACGGCGAATCCCGACTTCAGCCAGGTCGAATCGGAAGATCCGCAAATCACCGTGAACCAGCGTTTTGCCGTGTATTTTCCGGAGAAGAGGCCTTTTTTTCTCGAGAATGAAGATTACTTCCGCACTCCCCTCGACTTATTTTTCACCCGCAATATCGGCGATCCGTCCGCCGGAATTCGCTTGACCGGCAAGCAGGGCCCGTATTCGGTGGGGCTGATGTCAACCGACGACCGCAGTCCGGGCCTGCGTGTCCCGGATCGTAATCCGCTCTCGGGAACGCGCGCCTACTTCACGATTGCCCGCGCGAGCCGCGACATCTTCAAGCAATCGAGCTTGGGCGTGATTTATACGGACTGGGAATATCCCGCGGCCAGAGAGTTCAACCGCATCGGCGGAGTGGACACCCGCTTGAAGTTCAATCCCAACTGGACCTTGGAAGGTCAGGCCGTCGTAAGTTCGAGCCAATTCGGCGCGAATTACTATGCCGGTCCGGCGGACAAGCTCGAACTCAAGCGCGACGGTCTGCACTTTACTTACGACGCCATGTACGACGACATCAGCCCTAGCTTTGTGACTGTGCCTGGCTTCGTAAATCGTACGGATATACGCTATTCCTACCAGGAGGCAGACTACCGGTTTCGTCCGAAGAAAGGCTGGATTGTGGACTGGGGTCCGACCCTGATGAACCGCTACGTCTTTGATCACACCGGGCTGCGGCTGGATACAGATTACACTCCTTATTTGGCGATTCAGGGCCGCGGACAGACATTCATTTTTCTATTTCCCTATGAAGAGTTGCGGGAGCGGCTCCGTCCCCGGGATTTTGCCGCCTTGGGCGTTACCGCCACCGAGAATCAGGATTACCACGAGCGCAGCCGCGGAGCTTCCATCCAGACCAGCTACTTCCCTAAAGTGACACTGGGTGCGAGCTATCGCTGGGGAGACGGAGTGAATTTTGTGCCTTCGTCAACTCTGCTGCCGCAGTCGATGCTGGGGAGGTCGGACACGGGCACCGCCACGCTCTCGCTGCGTCCTGTTCGTCCGCTCAAGATCGAGAACACGTATCTGTTCGAACGCCTGCGAACCATTCCTACAGGGTCCGGAATCTTCAACAACCACATCCTGCGCAGCAAATGGAACTGGCAGTTCAGTCCCCAGCTCTCGGTGCGCGTCATCCTGCAATACAACTCAGTCCTGGCTAATACGCCGTGCGACAGCGCGCTGCCCTCGTGCGTGGCGGCAACGGCCGCATCTTCTACCTATCTGCCGACGTCGAAACAATTCAATGCCGACTTCTTAATCACCTATCTGGTGCATCCCGGCACCGCGATCTATGTCGGCTATAACAGCGACCTGCAGAACCTGAATCGAAATTTGGACGTAGACCCCACCTACGGCCTGCACAGTTCCAAAGGCTACAGCAATGACAGCCGGCAGTTTTTCGTGAAGGTGTCCTATCTATTCCGCTTTTAAACAATCCTGACTTCAGCGGATAATGAAAATCTCCGTAATTAATTTTGGTCAATTTGAAATCCACAAAGCCTCGCCGGGAGAAGCGAGAGTGCGAGAGAGGACATGGATGAAACCGCAACCCGGGAAACGCTTGTCAGAACGATGAGATTCTCGCTCCGGGTGCTCGCCTACAGGGCCCGCAATGAACGTGGAGGTACAGGTGAAGTCGCGGTAAAGGGAAATCGAAAAGGCCTCCGAGCTCTTGCAGCAATCGGCTCAGGCCTTGCTGAATTAACCACAGCGGTCCGCTGATCCTCTCGTGCCTCGAGAATGGGTGGCCGGAGCCCCTCAAGCTGACCTCCTGCCGCTAGCGCCGCTGGCGGCGGCGTTTGCTGAATCCCGCGGCCTTCCGGTAGAATCTAATGATTCGTATCGAGGCCTGAATATCCTATGAAACCAGCTATTCATCCGGCTTATAACGAAGTGCGCGTCCATTGCGCCTGTGGCAATGCCTTTGTCACTCGCTCCGCCCATCGCGGCGACATCAGCGTTGAAATCTGCTCGGCGTGCCATCCGTTCTTTACCGGCAAACAGAAGTTGATGGACACGGCCGGCCGCGTGGAGCGCTTCCGCCGCAAGTACGCCAAGAAAGACAGTGCTGCGACTGTGCCCGCAAAGAGCTGACTCTCCACGAGAGGAATCGTCCAAAATCAGCCCTCGCCCTTTGGCGGGGGCTTTTGCTTGGAATGACCGTTACAATAGAGTTCGCCATAATGGGGAAGGGCCAGGCTAATCCTGGCATGCCGGTAAGGCTGAACATAGTCGAAGAACGCTGCCCAGGTCGGGATTGGAAAGGACCTGGCTTCTCAACCGGCGCGAAATTCTATGCAGCTTTGAGGGGGCCCGGCCTTCAGCCGGGCCGTGGCGGTTACAGAAGCAATGCGGCTTTAGCCGCTGAGGGAGGCTTTCCTCGCCGACATGCGCAAGTTCTGGGACAACTCGGCAGGCTCGTGGGGCGCGGGAGCCCCCACCGGCGAGGCACCATTGCTGAAGCCCGTCCCCACAAGTCTTTCGATCGGGGCCATCAACATCTCCCCCGCAACCGTCCTCGCCCCCATGGCCGGAGTGACCGACACTGTGTTCCGCCGCTTCATCCGCAACCTCGGCGGGTGCGGCCTGATCATGACCGAGTTCACCTCGGCCGACGGTGTACTCCGCAAGAAAGATCAGAAGGCCAAACGCTACCTGCACTTCTACCAAGACGAGCATCCCATCTCTGCCCAGCTTTTTGGTAGCGATCCCTGCGTCATGGCAGACGCCGCCTGCATGGTCGAAGATCTGGGCTTCGACCTCATCGATCTGAATCTAGGCTGCCCCGCGAAAAAAGTCGTGAAGTGCAACGGAGGCTCCGGCCTGCTGCGCGATCTACCCGCCATAGGAAAGATCTTCGCGGCCGTCCGCGCGGCGGTGACGATTCCGTTCACCGTGAAATTCCGCGCGGGATGGACCGACGAAGAAATCGTCTGCGTCGAGCTGGCCAGAATGGCGGAGGACTGCGGCCTCTGCGCCGTAGCTCTCCACGCCCGCACTCGCGAACAGGGATACAGCGGCAACGCCCGCTGGGAGTGGATCGCCGCCGTCAAGAACGCCGTAAAGATTCCTGTAATCGGCAACGGCGACATCCGCACCCCCGAGGATGCCTGCGCCATGGTCAGCCAAACCGGCTGCGACGCCGTAATGATAGGCCGCACCGCCCCCTCAAATCCCTGGATCTTCCGCCAAATCCAACAGTACTGCGCGGCGCTCGAAACTTACGAAGTAGGTCTCAGCGGTGGGCCCAGCAACCGCCATGTGGGGACAGCCGCCTCCGGCTATCCGGTCGAGCACGGCTCGACAGCTGTTGATATCGCCAGAAGCTTCGATGTCGAGACGACCACCAAAGGGCGCGACTTCACAAGCCCCGAAAAAACTCGAGATTCGTATCAGGGCACGACTTTTAGTCTTGAGCCTGCCCTGAGCAAGCAAAACGAGTCGAAGGGTGCCACAAACGCCAGCAGATTGACGGCTTTAGCCCCTGAGGGACTTTGCCAGGGCAACACTCGCGCCTTCGGCGCGCTTGCCTACGACCAGCCCAGCGAGCTCGACCGCTACCAAATGATCCGCACCTACTTCCAGATGCTGATCGAAGAAGAACTCCCCGACGCCGTAGGCAAGATGAAGCAGTTCGCCTCCTGGTTCACGCACGGAGTTCCCGGCGGTGCAGGCCTGCGCAAAGCCATCTACGAATCGAAGAGCGCGCCGGAGATTTTGGGCCGCGTAGAAGAATTCTTCGAAGCTCGCCTCCAGCCGTGTGGCGCGGCAGCGCCTGCGAAGGCTGATTCAGACCTTGCTGTGCTTAGATAACGAACCTGAGATAACGAACTGGCCGCGGTTGCGAATCTTTGACCTAAAAGAATAGACGTCATTCCGACAGCCCGCGCTTTGCTTCGGGGGCGGAGAAATCTCAGTCTCATCTGCTTATGGGGAAAGGGTCGCGTCTTGCTTCCGAGCAGAATCCGCTGGTTTTCGTTAGGTCATGGCAAACTTTTTCAGATGATCCCCCTCACCACCATCTTCCCCAACCCATCCCTCTCCACATACGCCCACGGCGTCTTCGCATCGTGGGTAAACACCGTCAACCACTTCCCCGGCACCGACTGTGCGTAGTACTGCTTCTTGCTCTCGATAGTCTGAAGCGGAAACAGATCGAAGGCCATTCCCCAAACCAGATCAATGTGCGCGGTGGTTGGAATCAAGTCGGAGATGTAACACGCGGTCAGGCCGCCGCTGGTGACGACCACCGCTTGCATATGCGCGGTGTGACCGGGGAAGGCTTTCACTGAAATGCCAGGAACTATTTCCTGGTCACCCTTGAGCAAAGTCATCTGGCCACTCTGAACCAACGGATCGTAATTCTCAGGGACGTAGCTAATCGCATCACGTAGCGAAGGCTGTCGAGCATACTGCCATTCGCCCTCCCGCACATAATATTTTGCGCGCGGAAAAGTGGGGACGATTTTGCCATCTTGGTTGCGGACAGTATTCCAGCCGCAGTGATCGAAGTGCAGGTGGGTGTTGATGACGATGCCGATATCTTCCGGAGAAATCCCGCCAGCCGAGAGGTTGTCGAAGAGCTCGGCGGGCTGGCCAAAAATCTTTACCATGCGCTCCGATAACTTGTTGCCCATACCGGTTTCGACCAGCACGTTCTGCTTGCCCGTGCGGATAAGCAGAGAGTTGAGCCCCGCAGTTACGTAGTTCTTTTCGTCCGAGTCGACTTTGCGCGACCACATCGCTTTCGGAATCACGCCGAAGAACGCGCCACCATCCAATGGGTAAGTGCCGTCAGAAAAAATTGTCAATTCGAAGTCGCCGACCATAATCCGATGCATGCCCCAAGTTTGCCATATAAGGAAACACCACGGACCTGCAGACGATGAAGCCGCAGAAAGCAGCCCACGGCGTGAGCCGTGGAAGGGAGCTTGGGCTCGGCCAAGCCCGGAGAGAGGCGAAAGAAATAGAACAAACCAACCTTTCTTCCCCAGTGCCCCCAATCGCGATGGATTTTGCTGAAAACGACTACATTCAGGATCTCCAGAGATTTCCCCCCGTCGCCTCAAAACCATGGAATATCCCACCTTGCTTCCACGCATAAACTCAGCCGCTCAGGGTCAAAGGCGGAGGCGGTACAGCGAGCCAGGGCTACGACAGGCCTAACTCCCGTGTTCTCTGGACTTTGCCCGCATTCCATAGGTCGAGGGCGAGGGGTGGCGCCGCATCACGCAAAAAATCCCAGATTGGCATGCGCACTGTCCACAACCGTCCGTACCTTTCTTGGCGTCGGTCGCCGCGAATCCTCCTCTACCGTCCCGCATCTAAAGCATCGGTACTAAATAGTTAACAGAGCGAGAGCACACCCCATGATTCAAATCAGAAGAAGCAACGAACGCGGCGGCGGAGATCACGGCTGGCTGAAGACGCATCACACCTTCAGCTTCAACGATTACTGGGATCCGAAATGGATGGGATTCCGTTCGCTGCGCGTCATCAACGAAGATTGGGTCGCGCCTGATAACGGCTTCCCAGCACATCCGCACCGCGACATGGAGATCATCACCTACATCCTCGAAGGCAAACTCGAACACAAGGACAACCTCGGGACGGGCTCAGTAATTCTGCCCGGCGACGGCCAGCGCATGACTGCCGGCAGCGGCATACGCCACAGCGAGTTCAACCCGTCGAAAACCGAGCCGGCGCACCTTCTGCAAATTTGGATTGTGCCGGAGAAGGACGGCTTGCAGCCCAGCTACGAACAGAAGAGTTTTCCGGAAGCTGAGAAGCGCGGCAAGTTGCGGGTGATTGCTTCGCGAGACGCGCAAGATGAATCGGTGAAGATTAATCAGGATGCGAGGCTCTACGTCTCACTGCTCAAAGCGGGCGAGGAAGTCGTGCATGAGTTTGGAGAAGGACGTCACGGCTGGCTACAGATAGCGCGCGGAGCCGCAGAGCTGAACGGTCATACATTGGCCCAGGGCGACGGTGCCGCCATCAGCGCAGAAAAAAAGTTAAGCATCAAGGGCGCCGAGGACGCGGAAGTATTGTTGTTTGATCTAGCGTAAGCACTGATCCGCAATTCATTGCCACGGATTGATGCGGGCAACACGGATCTCTTTTGTTTTGCGGACAAAAACCAAGGTCAGCGTTTCGCCTTGGCTGGTTGCTTCTCTCCGACGCGCTTGCTGATCGCAAACGTCATCTTGCCAACGCGTTTGTCGGCCTCAACGATTACGTGGTCGCCGTTCAAGACTTCGCCGTCGAGAATCTTCAACGCCAGCGGATCCTGCACTAACTTCTGGATAGCCCGCTTCAACGGACGTGCGCCAAAGTTCGCATCGTAGCCCTGCGCGAATAGCAGTTCTTTCGCTGCGTCCGTGAGCTCAAGCGAAATCTTCCGGTCAGCCAGCAAGCGACGCACATCTTCAAGGCGAAGCTCGATGATCTTGACCAGTTGCTCCTTGCCGAGCGGGTGAAAGACGATGATGTCGTCCACCCGATTAAGGAACTCGGGCTTGAAGTGAGCGTGCAAAGCCTCCAAGACCGGTTTCAAGGCCTCTTCGAAATCACGATCAGAACGCACCCCTTCGGCTTGCAGATACGACGATCCGATGTTCGAAGTCATGATGATGATCGCATTCTTGAAGTCGACGATGCGGCCTTTACCGTCAGTGAGGCGGCCATCATCCATTATCTGCAACAGAACGTTGAACACATCGGGATGTGCTTTCTCGATTTCGTCGAAGAGCACAACCGAGTACGGACGGCGACGGACCTGCTCGGTGAGCTGCCCCCCCTCTTCGTAACCCACGTATCCGGGAGGCGCCCCGATCAAGCGGGCAACCGAATGTTTCTCCTGATATTCAGACATGTCAATGCGGATCATGGCATGCTCGTCGTCGAAGAGAAAGTCAGCAAGGGCGCGAGCGACTTCGGTTTTGCCGACACCGGTTGGACCGAGGAAGATAAATGAGCCAATCGGACGCTTCGGATCGCTGAGTCCGGCGCGCGAGCGGCGGATGGCGTTGGCGACACGTTCAAGAGCCTCGTCTTGGCCGACAACACGGTGGCGCAACCGCTCTTCCATTGTGACCAGCTTTTTGACTTCGCCCTCCAGCATTTTGGAGACTGGGATGCCAGTCCATTTGGAGACGATGCCCGCGACGTCTTCTTCGTCAACTTCTTCCTTGAGCATGCGCGAGCCCTGACTCTCCATTTGTTTCGTGAGCTTGGCGAGTTCGTCTTCCGCCTGCCGGATGAGGCTGTAACGGATTTCAGCTACGCGCTGCAGATTGCCTTTGCGCTCTTCGGCCTGCTCTTCAATCCTCAGCTTCTCGATGCGTTCTTTCAGTTCGCGAGTGCGCGCGATCAGGTCCTTCTCTTTTTTCCAGTTAGCCTTAAGTGTGTTCGCTTTCTCGCGTATCTCGGCCAGGTCACGGTCGATGATGGCAACCCGCTCCTTGGAATTGGGATCGCTTTCTTTCTTGAGCGCCTGCTTTTCGATTTCGAGCTGTGTGACTCTGCGCTCGAGCTGATCAATGTCGGTGGGCATGGAATCGATCTGGATGCGCAGTGAGGCGGCAGCTTCGTCGATGAGATCGATGGCCTTGTCAGGGAGAAAACGGTCCGAGATGTAGCGATGCGAGAGGGTGGCAGCCGCGACGATGGCGGAGTCTTTGATGCGCACGCCGTGATGCACCTCGTAACGTTCCTTCAAGCCGCGCAAGATTGCGATGGTGTCTTCGACATTGGGCTCGCCGACAAAGACAATCTGGAAGCGACGTTCGAGGGCGGCGTCTTTTTCGATGTATTTACGGTACTCATTGGCCGTGGTGGCGCCGATGGCGCGTAACTCTCCGCGGGCCAGCGCGGGCTTGAGCATGTTGGAGGCGTCGATGGCGCCCTCGGCGGCTCCTGCTCCGACCAAAGTGTGAAGTTCGTCGATGAAGAGAATGACCTGACCCTGGGAATCTTCGATTTCCTTGAGAACGGCCTTCAGACGGTCCTCAAATTCGCCGCGATATTTTGCCCCCGCGAGCATGGCACCGAGGTCGAGCGCGACCACGCGTTTGTTCTTAAGCACCTCAGGCACATCGCCCGAGATGATGCGCTGGGCTAGGCCTTCGACAATCGCGGTCTTGCCTACGCCCGGTTCGCCGATGAGCACGGGGTTGTTCTTGGTGCGGCGGGAAAGAACTTGGATCACTCGACGAATCTCTTCGTCGCGGCCGATGACTGGGTCGAGCTTGCCGCGGCGGGCTTGCTCCGTCAGATCGCGGGCGTAGCGCTCGAGAGCCTGGTACTTGGCTTCGGGGTTCTGGTCCGTTACTTTCTGCGACCCACGGACTACGGTCAGAGCTTTGAGGATGGCGTCGTAGGTTGCGCCATGACTCTTGAGAATCTGCTGGGCCGCATCCTTGAGGTGCGTGGCTGCCAGCAAAAGGTGCTCGGTGGAGACGTATTCGTCTTTAAAATTCGAGGCCTCCTTGAACGCCTGGTCGAGCAGCTTGTTGGCGGCATTCGAGATGGTGGGCTGCGCCGCTTCTCCGGAAACTTTTGGAAGCTTGTCGAGTTCAGGACGGAGATCGCTAAGCACGGCCTGCGGGCCGATGCCGATCTTTTCCAGGATTGGGGGAACGATTCCCGCTTTGTCTTCCATCAAGGCCGTGAGCAGGTGGACCGGCATCAACTCTGCATTGCCGTGCTCAGACGCAAGTTCGCTCCCGCGCTGGACCGCTTCCTGCGCCTTTACGGTGAATTTGTCCCAACGTATGGCCATAACCTTGTTCCTCTGATTTCTGGTGGTTCTGAGCGCAGCGAATGATGTAAAAAGAATGGGAGGCGGTCACTTTCTTCCGCCTCCCGGTTTCTCAGATTGATTTCCTTCGGTGGCTGAAGCCGACGGTTAGCTTGGGTCTTGGCGGCACGACTTACAGTTGTGCCCTCCCCAATACAACTTATGCGGCTTTGCTGGGGCCCTTGCTCTCGATGGTTTTCTGCCCTGCGCTCTGGCCTACGTTCACCTTGATCTGCTTGGGCTTGGCTTCGGCCTTCTTGGGCAGAGTGATCTTCAAAACGCCTTTGTCGTAGTCAGCCTGGACTTTTTCGGCGTCTACGGTGGGAGGAAGACTGAAGGTGCGGGTGAAGCCGCCGTATTGACGCTCCACACGGCGATAGTTCTCTTCCTTTTCTTCCTTTTCGATTTTGCGCTCGCCGTGCACGGTGAGAGTGTTGTTTTCGATGCGCACATCGATGTCTTTCTCGTCGATGCCCGGTACTTCGATCTTGAGCGTGACGTTATGCTCGTCCTCGTAAACGTCGACGGCCGGGGCGAAGCTCGAGCCGATCAGAGACTCATCCTGGCTATTGCCCTGGGTTTCGCGAAATAGGCGGTTCATGCGGTCTTGCAGGGTGGAAAACTCACGGAAAGGTTCCCAGCGTGTAAGTACGGTCATGGCTAAATTCCTCCTTCAGAAGTCCTTAATTTGTTAAGAACTGACGTTGTTAAGAAGCTCGGGACAGCGGGCTTCGTTCACCTATCAGATGCCTGGTTAGCGTAAAAGAAGCATAAAAGCTGAGTGCATTGTTGTCAAGTACTACTTAGGATGCATTTTCAATTACTTACATGCGCTATCACGCACTTTAGGTACGACGTTTCGGGCACATTCAGCAGCACCGGATGGTCCTTTGCCTGCCCGCGCAACTCGACGATTCGCAGGCCTCGGTGGGCATCGCGCGTAGCCTCGGCAAGCATTTGAACGAAGTCGGCTGGGCTGACATGGTATGAGCAGCAACAAGTCACAAGCAGACCGCCGGGCCGGAGCATTTTGAGAGCGCGAAGATTTAGCTCTTTATAACCACGCAGAGCAGTATCGAGGTCGCGCTTCGACTTG
>Ga0137377_10004553_pt1 | contig 10932 bp, 13 predicted proteins | sample SagtaG_22_FD_104815 | JGI IMG/M metagenome (GOLD analysis project Ga0137377, IMG submission 104815) | Vadose zone soil microbial communities from Sagehorn Ranch, Mendocino, California, USA - Sage2_L_40_16 metaG | ecosystem: Environmental > Terrestrial > Soil > Vadose zone | place: USA... | reverse complement strand
TCACCCTGGAGCCCCTCACCCTGGAGCCCCTCACCCTGGAGCCCCTCACCCTGGAGCCCCTCACCCGGCCCTCTCCCCAGAGGAGAGAGGGAGGAATGGAGACGGGAGCGGGAGATGGAGATCTCGGAGCGCAGGCCGGCCAGCCGGGTGAGCGGGCGGAGCCCCATCCACTGGGGGGCCAGGCGCCGGGTGGCCAGCACGAGCGACGCGGGGGTGCCCTCGCGATGCCGCTCGCGGCGGACGATGAGGATGGTGTCGGTGCCTTCCACCGCGCGCTGGAGCCGGATACAGGTCGACACGGGGACCGGACCCAGATCGTCCAGATCCAGGACGACCAGGGCAAAGCCCGGGCAGCGGGCGAGCAGATCGGCAGCGCTGAGCGCTACCCGCAGGCGGCCGCCACAGCGCACCCAGAGCAGGGCGGAGAGATCGGCGCCCGCGGCGGCCGCAGACGCGGGGTCGAGCGCGTCCATCCCGTCCACGAACGCCACCTGGCCCCCGTTGCTGCTACCCCCCCAGTTGCTGCTACCTGGAGTCGTGATCCGGGCGATGAGGGCCAGGAGCAGGCTGCTGGCGCCGGAGGACCGGGGACCGACGATCTCGCTGAGCCGGCCCGGCGGGAACAAGCCGAGCAGGCCGTCGATCCCTTCGCGCTCCCACCCTGGCGGAGGTGAGGACTCGATCGGGATGCCCATCGAGACCAATTACACGTCACTTGTTTAGTATCTTTCAACAACAAGATACGGGGTAGCTGGGTGGATACACCCACTAGCTGGAGGGCACCCGCGGACCGAATCGCCCCCGGGCCAGCGCCACGTAGGCCGCCACGTACACCAGCACCCCGCAGAGGTACACCGGTACTCCAGACGCGTACCGGGCGAAGCCCTCGTACGCGAAGATGCTGAGGAAGATACCGGACGGCGCCATCAGCAGGGCCGCGATGATCCGCGGGGTCGACCCTCGTGTCACCGCCCAGGGCGCCAGCAGCAGGCCCGCCTGCGAGACGAGCCCCATCACCCCGAAGATGGCCAGGCTGATCAGGTCGGTGCGCTCGGGCTCGGCCATGCGCCCGAAGCCGTACGCCGACATCGCGAAGGCAGCCGCGAGCGACAGACCGGTGAGCCAGGTCAGCACGAAGAACACCACGAGCACGCCCGGGCGATCAGCCAAGCCAGGGCATCTCGACGCGGCGGCGCGCCTCGAACGCCTCGATGGCCGGGAGCTGCTCGAGGGTCAGGGCCAGCTCGTCCCGGCCGGTGAGCAGCCCGCGCTTGCGAAAGGCGTCCACCTCGAACCGGATCGGGGGGGCGCCGGCTCCCGCGATCGTCTGGGCCTCCAGGTCCACCGTCAGGCTGGTGCCGGGCCGCGCCGCGAGCGCGTCCCGGAGCCCGGCCGCGGTCTCGCCCGGGACCACGATGGCGAGCGCGCCGTTCTTGAAGCAGTTCTCGACGAAGATGTCGCCGAAGCTCGGCCCGATCACCACCCGGATCCCGTGGTCCAGGAGCGCCCACACCGCCATCTCGCGCGACGAGCCGCAGCCGAAGTTCTCCGCGGTCACCAGGATGCGGGCCTCGCGATACGCCGGGCGGTTCAGCACGAAGTCGGCCCGCTCCCCGCCGTCCGCGCCGAAGCGCACGTCGTGGAAGAGGAGCGGTCCGAAGCCGCTCTCGCGGGGCCGGCGCAGGAAGCGCGCGGGGATGATGCGGTCGGTATCGATGTTGGGCAGATCCATCGGCGCGGCCACCGCGGTGAGGCGAGCAAACGGCTCCATCCGACCCCCCGGCGAGCTCAGGCGAGCGTCCGCACGTCGGTGAGCCGCCCGGTGACCGCGGCGGCCGCGGCCATCGCCGGGCTCATGAGGTGGGTGCGGGCGCCTCGGCCCTGGCGGCCCTCGAAGTTGCGGTTGGAGGTGCTGGCCACTCGCTCGCCCGCCGCCGCGGTGTCGCCGTTCATGCCCACGCACATCGAGCAGCCGGGCTCGCGCCACTCGAAGCCCGCGTCGGTGAAGACCCGGTCGAGACCCTCGGCCTCCGCCGCGCGCTTGACCGCGCCCGAGCCCGGCACCACCCACGCGGGCACCGCCGCGCGGCGGCCCCGGGCGATCCCGGCGGCCGCGCGCAGGTCCTCGAGGCGGCTGTTGGTGCACGAGCCGATGAACACGCGGCTCACCGCGGTGCCCGCGAGCGGGGCGCCCGCGGTCAGGCCCATGTAGGCGAGCGCGCGCTCCATGCTGGCCCGGCGCGCCGGATCGCCCACCGCGGCGGGATCCGGGACCCGCTCGGTGATCGGCAGCGCGTCCTGCGGGCTCGTCCCCCAGGTGACGGTGGGAGCGATCAGGGCCGCGTCGAGGGTGATCTCCCGATCGAAGATGGCGTCGGGGTCGGAGGGCAGCGTCCGCCAGTGGGCGAGCGCCCGGCCCCACATGTCCCCGCGCGGGGCGGACGGCCGGCCCTCGAGGTAGGCGAACGTGGTCTCGTCGGGCGCCACCATGCCCGCGCGCGCGCCGGCCTCGATCGACATGTTGCAGACCGTCATGCGCTCGTCCATGGACATCGCGCGGATGGCCGGCCCCGCGTACTCGAGCGCGTACCCCACCCCGCCGCCCGCCCCGATGCGGGCGATGATCGACAGGATCACGTCCTTGGCCATCACCCCGAAAGGCCGCGCGCCGGTCACCGTGATCCGCATCACGAGCGGCTTGCGCTGCCAGAGGCACTGGGTGGCCAGCACGTGCTCCACCTCGGTGGAGCCGACGCCGAAGGCGAGCGCCCCGAACGCCCCGTGGGTCGCGGTGTGCGAGTCCCCGCACACGAGCAGGATGCCGGGCTGGGTCACGCCCTGCTCCGGGCCGATCACGTGGACGATGCCCTGCCGCGGCTCGCCGCGCCCGAAGAACGTGATGCCGAGCCGCCCGGTGTGACGCTCGAGGTCCGCGACCATCCCGCGCACCTCGGTATCCGCGATGGGCCCCGGGGCGGTCGGCACGTAGTGGTCGGCGGTGGCCACGCACGCCTCCGGTCGCCGCACCGCGTGGCCCTTCCTCTCCAGCCGTCCGAAGGCGTGGGTGGAGCCCTCGTGGAGCAGGTGGCGGTCGACGTAGAGGAGCGACTGGCCGCCCGGCCCCTTCGCCACCACGTGGCGGCTCCAGATCTTCTCGAACATCGTGCGAGACATCAGCGGGCCGCGAACTTCTCTTCGATGCCGTGCCACCAGTCGAAGCCGACGCGGCGGAAGATGTCCATCGGGCTCAGCACCGGGCCGGGCTGCCAGTCGGTGCCGTGCTCCTTGAGGTATGCGAGCGACTTCTCCATCGCGGGCACCGCGGCCGCCATGCACACCGCCGGGAAGATGACCATCTTGAACCCGATGCGCTCGAGCTCGGACACCTTGATCGCGGGGGTCTTGCCGCCGATCACCATGTTGGCCAGCAGCGGGGCCTTGATCTCCCGGGCCACCCGGCGGATCTCGTCCTCGGTCTGGGGCGCCTCGAAGAAGATCACGTCGGCGCCCGCCGCCGCGTAGCGGTTGCCCCGGTCGATGGCGTCGTCGAGGGAGGTGACCGCGCGGGCGTCGGTGCGCGCGATGATGACGAAGTCGGGATCGGTGCGGTACTCGGACGCGGCGCGGATCTTGTCGCAGAACTCCTCGGTCGGGATCACCTGCTTGCCCGCGATGTGCCCGCACTTCTTGGGCGCCACCTGGTCCTCGATGTGGAGGCCGGCCACCCCCGCCTTCTCGTACTCGCGCACGGTGCGGACCACGTTGAGGGCGTTGCCGTAGCCGGTGTCCGCATCCGCGATCACCGGCAGCGAGACCGCGGAGGCGAGATGCCCCGCGTGATTCGCCATCTCGGTCAGCGTGGCCAGGCCCAGATCAGGCTGGCCCAGGTGCGAGGCGGCGGTGCCCGCGCCGGTCATGTAGACCGCCTGGAAGCCGGCCGCCTCGATCAGACGGGCGGAGAAGCCATCGTAGGCGCCCGGCGCGACGATGATGCCGGGAGCCTGGAGCATCTGGCGGAGTCGGGTCGTGGTTCGCATGACGGAAGACCTTTCCCGGGCGTTCGGCCCGACGAGGACGGCGTGGCCATCGAGGGCTCGGAGGCGATGCCGATTGTCGGCCAGGGGCCTCACGCTTGTCAAATGCGGCCGGTTCTCCAGACGACCAGAGCAACAATGGCCAAAGCGACGTCACCACGATCCCAAGCGAGGACCCGCCCCATGCGACAGAAGACGCTGATGTTCTTCCCGATGCTGATCCTCGTGCTCTCGCCGGTCGGTCCGGCCCGAGGGGACGAGGTGCTCTTCCTCAATGGCGACCGGCTGTCCGGCACGATCGTCAAGGCGGCCGGCGGCAAGCTCACGATCAAGACCGAGGGTGCGGGCGAAGTCGTCGTGGACATGTCGAAGGTGAAGACCTTCTCCACCGACGCGCCGGTCGTGGTCGGCGTCAAGGAGCAGCCGCCGGAGAGCGCGAATGTAGGGGCCGGGCCCGATCGCTACGTGCAGACCGCGCCGGCGCCCGGGGCGCTGCCGCAGCCGGTGGCCATCGCCGACATCAGCGCGATCAACCCCGGCCCGCCGGCGTGGACGGGATCGTTCAGCCTGAACGGCCTGCTCACTTCCGGAAACTCGGTGACCGAGCAGCTCGGCTTCCGCGGCGCACTGTCCAAGCGCTGGCCGCACGACCGCCTCACCTTCGGGGCCGAGTATTCCTTCGGCCGGCAGGAGGACCCGAGAACCGGCAAGGAGTCCACCACCATCGACTACGCCATGGCGCTGGCCAAGTACGACCACTTCCTCACCAAGAAGTTCTACGGCTACGTCGGCACGAAGGCGGAGCGCGACGGGGTGGCCGAGCTGGAGCTGCGGCTGGCGCCGGGCACCGGGGTCGGCTACCAGTGGTTCGAGGGGCCGACCCTCAACCTCTCCAACGAGGCCGGCCTAGTGTGGGTCTACGAGAACTACAAGAGGGCGGGATGGAGCGAGTTCTTTGGACCACGCCTGGCCTACTCGGTAGACTGGACCCCCTTCCAGCCGCTGAAGCTCTACCACACGCTCGAGTACATCCCGAGCTTCGAGGATCTCGGAGGCGACTACCTGCTCAACATCGACGCGGGAGCTCGCCTGGCGGTCTGGAAGGGACTCTTCGCCGAGCTGCGCTACGAGTTCCGCTACGACGCGACACCGGCCGCCGGCCGCCACCGGACGGACCAGCGCTACATCCTGGGCGCGGGCTGGAGCTTCTGAGGTGCTGGCCACCCGTCAGCGGTAGCGCCTCCCGGGGGAAAGGCGGTCAGTCGCGGGCGCCTCGCTTGCGTGCGATCAGGACCGCGTGGGCGTAGGGGCGACCTGCGTCCAGACGTCGGGTCGACGTGACCGAGGCCCCACAGTCCTCCACGAGCGCCACGTACTCTTCCAGAGACTGGAAGCAGATGGTCGCACCCTTGGTCAACCGGAGCCCGTTCACCATGACCAGCTCCTGGAGGTACGCGACCCAGTATTTCCGCCGCGGTCGCGTCACGTTCAGGACGAGGATCAGCGTGCCTCCCGGCCGGAGGGCTCGAACCCGAAATTTAACTAGCCCTTCCACTGCGGGCGGTCCACGACTTCGCGAGACATTGTAAAAACTGCCGGTATAAAGGTGCCGGCCGGGCCTGTTGTACAATCCGCAGGGGCCGTCCACACGGGCCGAGGAGCCGAGCCAATGCCATTCGCCGACGTCGCCGGGGTCAGGCTGTTCTACGAGGAGACGGGCGCGGGCGCGCCCCTGATCTTCGTCCACGAGTTCGCGGGCGACTACCAGAGCTGGCACCTGCAGGTGCGGTTCTTCGCCCGCCGCTACCGCACCATCGCCTACAACGCGCGCGGCTACCCGCCCTCCGACGTGCCGGACAAGCCCGAGGCCTACTCACAGGACCGGGCCGCCGACGACATCCTCGGAGTCCTCGACCACCTGAAGATCTCCCGGGCGCACATCTGCGGGCTCTCGATGGGCGGCTACGCGGTGCTGCACTTCGGGCTGCGCCATCCCCAGCGCGCGCTCTCGCTCACGGTGGCGGGCGCGGGATACGGCAGCGTGCCCGGCGAGCGGGAGCGCTTCCGCAAGGATGTCGACGAGACGGCCCGGCGCTTCGAGACCGACGGCATGGTGGGCGTGGCCGGCTTCTACACGAAGGGCCCCACCCGGGTGCAGTTCATGGACAAGGACCCGAAGGGCTGGCAGGAATTCTACGATCAGTTCGCGGCCCAGTCCGCCAAGGGCCACGCCCTGACGATGCGCGGGGTGCAGATGTCGCGGCCGTCCATCTTCGACCTCGAGGCGGCGATGAGCCGTTTGGAAGTCCCGACCCTGATCATGACCGGCGACGAGGACGATCCGTGCCTCGAGCCCGCCATCTTCATGAAGCGCAAGATCCGCTCGTCCGGGCTCGTGGTCATCCCCAAGGCCGGCCACACCATCAATCTCGAGGACCCGGACCTCTTCAACCGCGCGCTGCTCGACTTCCTCACCGCGGTGGACGCCGGCCGCTGGCCGCTCCGCAACCCGCAGTCGCAGACCGGCTCGGCCATCATGCCGGCAGGAGGATCGCGATGACGCTGCCGCTCGCCCCCTACACCGTGATCGATCTCACCCGCGCCCGCTCCGGCCCCACCTGCGTGCGCCAGCTCGCGGACATGGGCGCGAGCGTGGTCCAGATCTCGGCGCGCGAGGACGTGGAGGGCGATTTCCCGCGGCGCGGCTTCGACTCGCAGAACCTTCACCGCAACAAGCGCTCGCTCACCCTGGACCTCAAGTCGCCGCGCGGCATCGAGATCATCCACAAACTGGTGAAGACCGCCGACGTGGTGGTGGAGAACTTCCGGCCCGACGTCAAGACGCGCCTCGGCATCGACTACGAGACGCTCTCCCGCATCAATCCGCGGCTGGTCTACGGCAGCATCTCCGGCTTCGGCCAGGACGGCCCCTACCGCGACCGCCCGGGCTACGACCAGATCGCGCAGGGCATGGGCGGGCTCATGTCGATCACCGGCCTGCCCGGCCAGGGCCCGGTGCGCGTCGGCATCCCGGTGGCCGATCTGACCGCGGGCATCTTCCTGGCCCAGGGCATCCTGGTGGCCCTGCTCGAGCGCGAGCGGTCGGGCCGTGGCCAGTGGGTGCACACCTCGCTGCTGCAGGCGATGGTGACCATGCTCGACTTCCAGGCCGCGCGGTGGCTCATCGGCCACGAGATCCCACCGCAGGCCGGCAACGACCACCCGACCGCCATCCCCACCGGGGTGTTCAAGACCGCGGACGGGCACCTCAACATCGCGGCGTCCGGCCAGCACATGTTCCGGCGCCTCTGCGAGGCCCTCGGCACCGAGCCGCTCCTGGAGGATCCGCGCTTTCGTACCGCCCCGGACCGCTCGAAGAACCGCAAGGCCCTCGCGGTCGAGCTGGAGAAGGGGTTCGCCAAGCGTACCACCCAGGAGTGGGTCGAGGTGCTCAACGCCAAGGGCGTTCCGTCGGGCCCGATCCTCGACGTCAAGCAGGTCTACGAGGACGAGCAGATCCGTCATCTGAAGATGGCGGCGCCGGTGAAGCACCCGGCCCTGGGCGAGGTCCTCGTGCAGGCGCCGCCGGTCACCCTCTCCCGCACCCCGGGCGCGATCCGTACCCACGCCCCCGACACCGGCGAGCACAACGACCAGATTCTCACCGAGCTGGGCTACTCCCCGGCCGACATCGACACCCTTCGCAAAGACAGGGTCATCTAACAGGAGAGTGCTGTGAGAGAGAACGCGCTGAAGAAGATCTGGGCTCGCGGCGAAGCGGTGGTCAACGGGTGGCTGTCCATCCCGAGTGGCTTCTCGGCCGAGGTGATGGCCCACCAGGGCTTCGACTCCCTCACCATCGACATGCAGCACGGCGTCGTCGACTACCAGGTGGCGGTCAGCATGCTCCAGGGCATCTCGACCCTCGGAGTCGTGCCCCTCGCCCGCGTGCCGTGGAACGATCCGGCACGGCTCATGAAGATCCTCGACGCGGGCTCCTACGGCGTCATCTGCCCGATGATCAACACCGCGCAGGAGGCGGAGGCGATGGTGCGCGCATGCAAGTACCCGCCGCGCGGCTACCGGAGCTGGGGCCCGGTGCGCGCCTCGCTCTACGCCGGCTCCGACTACGGCGACCACGCCAACGTCGAGACCATCGTGATGCCGATGATCGAGACCGCGGAGGCGCTCCGTAACCTCGACGAGATCCTGAGCGTGGACGGCGTCGACGCCATCTACGTGGGCCCCTCCGACCTGAGCCTGGCCATGGGCCTCAAGCCCCGACTCGATCAGACCGACCCGCCGGTGGTGGACGCCCAGAAGAAGATCGCGGCGGCCTGCAAGCGGCACAACGTGATCGCGGGCATCCACAACGCCACCGCGACCTACTCGCTCAAGATGATCGCGGAGGGCTACCAGTTCGTGACCATCGCCAGCGACAGCCGCTTCATGGCCGCCAAGGCCGCCGAGGAAGTGGGCGTCGTGCGCAAGACGGGCACCAAGGCGGGAAAGCTGCCGGCCTACTAGTGCCGGCCCGGCTGGACGGCGCGCTGCTCGAGCGGGCACGCGCCAACCTGGCCGCCTTCGAGCGGCTCGCCCTGCCCGACGACGGGCGCCGCCGCGCCGCGGTGGCCCAGGTGCTGCTGCCCGACGTCGACGGCCGCCCGTGCTTTCTCATCACCCGGCGGGCCGCGACGCTCCGCCGGCACACCGGCCAGTGGGCCCTGCCGGGCGGCCGCGTCGACGCGGGCGAGACCGCGGAGCGCGCCGCGCTGCGCGAGTTGCAGGAGGAGGTGGGCCTCAGTCTCCACGAGAGCACGGTGCTGGGCGTGCTGGACGACTACGGCACCCGCTCGGGCTACATCATCACCCCGGTGGTGGTGTGGGCCGAGCCCGACCACGAGCTGGTGCCGAACCCGGCCGAGGTCGCGAAGATCTTCCGGGTGCCACTCGACAACCTGGAAGGTCCGGACGTGCCGCGGCTGGTCAGCATCCCGGAGAGCGACCGGCCGGTGATCCAGCTCCCCTTGCTCGGCACCTTGATCCACGCGCCGACCGCGGCGGTGCTCTACCAGATGCGCGAGGTGGTCGTCCACGGACGGCCCACGCGCGTGAACCACTTCGAGCAGCCCGTGTGGGCCTGGCGCTGAGGCGCCGAGCGGTCCCGGGCGGAAGGAGCCTCATGGGAGCTCTCGACGGACAGGTCGCGATCATGACGGGGGGCGGCACCGGCATCGGCCGCTCGGCGGCGCTGATGCTGGCCGCCGAAGGCGCGCGGGTGGTGGTGGCGGGCCGGCGCAAGGCGCCGCTCGAGGAGGTCGTGGGTGAGATCACCCGGGCGGGCGGGCTCGGGGTGGCGCGCGCGTGCGACGTGGAGAAGGCGGCGGAGGCGCGCGGGCTCGCGGAGTGGACGGTGGCCCAGTACGGGCGCGCCGACATCCTGGTGAACAACGCGGGGCACTCCAGCAAGGCCCGCAACATCCGCTGGGTCGGCCAGGAGGAGTGGGACAGCGTGCTCGCGGTGAACCTGACCGGGGTCTACGCACTCACCCAGGCGGTGCTCCCGAGCATGATCGAGCGCGGCGGCGGGACCATCATCACGATCAGCTCGCTGGCCGCCTTGCGACCCGGCCTGATCGGCGGTGCCCCCTACGGCGCGGCCAAGGCCGCGGTGCTCAACCTCATGGGGCACGTCCACAACGTACTGCGCGACCAGGGCATCCGGGCCACCACCATCATGCCCGCCGAGGTCGACACCCCGATCCTCGACAACCGGCCGTTCCGGCCCGACGCCACCGCCCGCTCCACCATGATGCACGCGGACGACGTGGCGCGCGCGATCCTGCTCTGCGCGACGCTGCCCCCGCGCACCGTGATCGAGACCATGGTGATGAGCCCGACGATCCTGCGGGACCAGAGCGTGGACATCAAGGTCGCCCGGGACGAGGGAGCGCCGCCGAACGCGAAGTAGGCGAACCGCTCAGCCCGACCCCGGGCTCGTTCCCAGCGTCGCCTGCTGGACGTGGTTGCGGAAGCCGATCGGGTCGCGCACCCGGCGGAAGACCTCGCGGGCGCCGCCGGTGCCGGTCACGGTGAGGTCGCCGTAGCCGAGCATGCGGCCGATCAGCCCCTGCTGGACGCCGATGGTCTCCACCTTGGTCAGCAGCAGCTCGGTGGTGTAGCGCGAGATCAGCCCCACCTTGAGGATCAGGCGGCTGCTCGTCACCGCGAACTCGGAGGTCATCAGCTCGACGTAATGGACGAGCCCCCAGACGAGCCCGATCAGGGCAACGGCGGCTCCGATCATCCAGAGCCAGGGCGGGTCCTGCACCTGCCGGAGCACCACCGCGAGGGCGACCCCGGCCAGCACGACGAGCGCCGGCTTCAAGAACAGCACCCAGTGCAGCCGCGTCTTGTACACAACGCGCTCGCCGGCCAGCAGGTGCCGCTCGACGTACCCCACGGCCTCAGCCTACCTCAGGATGGGGTCAGGTCTTACATTCCGACATTCTCTGAGCGGTGTCTCCCACGAAAATGTCGGAATGTAAGACCTGACCCCGTTAGCGGTAGTCGCGGTGCCAGAGGTCGAGGTACTCGACGGCGTTGCGGAGGATGTCGTCGATCTCGTCCTGGCTCATCTTGCGCACCGGCTTGGCCGGCACCCCCATGACGAGCCAGCCCGCCGGCACCACCTTGCCGGGACCACCACCGCGCCGGTCAGCACCACCGCGCCGATGCCGATCCGCACGTTGTCCATCACGGTGCACGCGTGAACCACCGCGCGGTGGCCGATCGTCACGTTGGCCCCGACGACGCACGGGAACTGGGGCGTGACGTGCAGCACCGAGTTGTCTTGCACGTTGGCGTTCCGCCCGAGGGTGACGTAGTTGTCCTGGTC
>Ga0137377_10004550_pt1 | contig 10937 bp, 13 predicted proteins | sample SagtaG_22_FD_104815 | JGI IMG/M metagenome (GOLD analysis project Ga0137377, IMG submission 104815) | Vadose zone soil microbial communities from Sagehorn Ranch, Mendocino, California, USA - Sage2_L_40_16 metaG | ecosystem: Environmental > Terrestrial > Soil > Vadose zone | place: USA... | reverse complement strand
GCCGGAAGATCTCGCGGGGCCGGACCCGGCTCATCGACCAGGCTCCGCTCGCGTCACGAGCAACGCCGGCATAGTCCACTATGTCTAGCGAAATACTCGATAAGGCCATTCCGTTATACCAGTTGTCCTTGACCGGACCCGGAACGGAGGTCATGGTGCCCAGCCCGGCCCCTTTGCACCTGGCGGTTGCTCTCGACGGCGCTGGCTGGCATCCCGCCGCGTGGCGCGAGCCCGACGCGCAACCGCAGCGGTTGTTCACCGCCGGCTACTGGACCGAGCTGGCTCGGCAGGCCGAGCGCGGCCTGCTGGACTTCCTCACCATCGAGGACGGGCTGGACCTGCAGTCCGACGACCGCTTCCAGGCCGACTCTCGCACCGACCGGGTCCGGGGCCGTCTGGACGCGGTGCTGATCGCGGCGCGGGCCGCCCCCGCCACCCGGCACATCGGGTTCGTGCCGACCGCGATCACCACCCATACCGAGCCGTTCCACCTGTCCAAGGCCATCGCCACGCTGGACTACGTGAGCCGGGGCCGGGCCGGGGTCCGGGTTCAGGTCGGGGCCCGGGCCGGCACGGCGGCCCACTTCGGCCGCCGGGAGGTCCCTCCGCTGGAGGCGGACCGCCTCGGCGATCCGGACGTGCAGCGGCTGATCGCCGACCACGTCGACGAGGCGGCCGATTACGTGGAGGTGCTGCGCCGGCTCTGGGACAGCTGGGAAGACGACGCGGAGATCCGGGACGTGGCCACGGGCCGCTTCATCGACCGGGACAAGCTGCACTACATCGACTTCGACGGCCGCTGGTTCTCAGTGCGGGGGCCGTCGATCACCCCGCGGCCGCCGCAGGGCCAGCCGGTCGTCGCCGCGCTCGGTCACGCCAGCGTGCCGTACCGGCTGATCGCCCGCTCGGCCGACATCGGGTTCGTCACCCCGCGCGACGCGGCGCACGCCGCCGAGATCGTGGCACAGATCCGGGCCGGGCAGGCCAGCACAGGGCAGGCCAGCACAGGGCAGGCCGTGCACGTCTTCGGCGACCTGGTGGTCTTCCTCGACGAGACCAAGGCCGCCGCCGTGGCCCGCCGGGAGCGCCTGGACGAGCGGGCCGGGACCGAGTACCGCAGCGACGCTCATATCTTCACCGGCACCGCCATCGGCCTGGCCGACCTGTTGCAGGAATGGCAGGCTGCCGGCCTGTCCGGCTTCCGGCTGCGCCCGGCCGCGCTGCCGCACGACCTCACCCAGATCACCGACCGCCTGGTCCCCGAGTTGCGGCGCCGCTGCCTGTTCCGGGCCCGCTACGAGGCGGACACGCTGCGCGGGCTGCTCGGCCTGGCCCGCCCGGCCAACCGCTACGCCGCTGCTTAGGCGCTCCGCCGCGACTCTTCGAGGACATCGACCATGACCAAGCAGATTCACCTGGCCGCGCACTTTCCCGGCGTGAACAACATGACCGTGTGGAGCGACCCCGCGGCCGGCAGCCATATCGAGTTCGACTCGTTCCGCCAGTTCGCCCAGCTCGCCGAGCGCGGCAAGTTCGACTTCCTGTTCCTCGCCGAGGGACTGCGGCTGCGCGAGCAGAACGGGCTGATCTACGACCTCGACGTGGTCGGCCGGCCCGACACCTTCACGATCCTGGCCGCCCTGGCCGCGGTGACCGAGCACGTCGGACTGACCGGCACGATCAACTCCACGTTCAACGAGCCGTACGAGGTGGCGCGCCAGTTCGCCAGCCTGGATCACCTGTCCGGCGGGCGGGCGGCGTGGAACGTGGTCACCTCCTGGGACGCCTTCACCGGGGAGAACTTCCGCCGGGCGGGCTTCCTGGCCCAGGGCGATCGCTACGAGCGGGCCCGGACGTTCCTGGCCACCGCGATCGAGCTGTGGGACTCCTGGCGCGGCGACGAGATCCTGGCCGACCAGGACACCGGCCAGTTCCTGGGCCAGGCCGACCCGGGGACGTTCCGCCACCGGGACGCGTTCTTCGACATCGCCGGGCAGTTCAACGTGCCGCGCTCGCCGCAGGGCCGCCCGGTGATCTTCCAGGCGGGCGACTCCGACGAGGGCCGCGACTTCGCCGCCGCGTCGGCGGACGCCATCTTCTCCCGGCACTCCGCCCTGGCGGCCGGGCAGGCTTTCTACGCCGACGTAAAGGGCCGGCTGGGCAAGTTCGGCCGAACGCGCGGCGAGCTGCTGATCCTGCCCGCGGCCACGTTCGTGCTCGGCGACACGGACGCCGAGGCGGCCGAGATCGCCCGCGACGTGCGGCGGGCCCAGGTCTCGCCGCAGACCGCGTTGATGTTCATCGAGCAGCTGTGGAACACCGAACTGCGCGATTTCGACGTCGACGGCCCCCTGCCGGACTTCGACCCGGTGGTCAGCGACACCCTGATCTCCCAGGGCCGGGCCAGCGCCCGCCAGTTCGCCAAGGACCCGGTCGCGCTGGCCGCCGAGTGGCGAGCCCGGGCCGAAGCCGGGAACCTGTCCGCCCGGGAGGTGGTCATCGAGGTGACCGGCCGGCAGTCGTTCATCGGCTCGGCCGAGACGGTGGCGACGGCGATCAACGAGCTCGTGCAGGCCGACGCCGCCGACGGCTACATCCTGGTGCCGCACATCACCCCGGGCGGGCTGGCCCCGTTCGTCGATAAGGTTGTTCCCCTGCTGCAGGAGCGCGGGGTGTTCCGCGCCGACTACACCGGCACCACGCTGCGCGACCATCTCGGGCTGGCCCCCTTGACTCCGCTGGGGAACCCCGCCGAGACGACGGCCGCCCGGGCCGCCTCATGACCGCTACCCCGCTGACCGTCCTGGACCTGGTCCCGATCTCCACCGGGTCGAACGCCACCCAGGCGCTCCGGAACAGCATCGACCTGGCCCAGCAGACCGAACGGCTCGGCTATACCCGCTACTGGTTCGCCGAGCACCATCTCAACCCCGGCGTGGCCGGCACCTCCCCGGCCGTGGTGCTGGCGCTGACCGCCGCCGGGACGTCGACGATCCGGCTCGGCTCCGGGGCGGTGCAGATGGGGCACCGCACCGCCCTGTCCACGGTCGAGGAGTTCGGCCTGCTCGACGCGATGCACCCGGGGCGCTTCGACCTGGGTCTGGGCCGCTCAGGCGGCCGCCCACGTGAGCCCAGGGCACCTGCGCTGGCCGGCGGCGGTGCCGCGACCACCGTCACGAACGGACTGACGCCGAACGGGCTGCTCATCCCGCCCCGGTTCGACATCAAGCCGTTGCTCGGCTCGCCGCGGTTCGCGATGCAGAGGACGCTGCTGCAGCTGCCGCACGCGGAGCCGCAGAACTACACCGAGCAGGTCGGCGACGTGCTCGCGCTGATCGCCGGCACCTACCGCTCTCCGGAAGGGGAGGAAGCCCACGTGGTACCCGGCGAGGGCGCGGCGCTGCAGGTCTGGATCCTCGGCAGCAGCGGCGGTGAAAGCGCCGAGGTGGCCGGCGGCAAGGGCTTGCGTTTCGCCGCGAACTACCACGTCAGCCCGGCTACCGTGCTGGAGGCGGTGGACGGCTACCGGGCCGCGTTCCAGCCCTCCGCCGAGCTCGACCGGCCCTACGTCAGCGTCTCGGCCGACGTCGTTGTCGCCGATACCGAGGCCGCAGCCCGGGAAATGGCCGCTGGCTACGGCCTGTGGGTGCGCAGCATCCGCACCGCCGAGGGCGCCATCCAGTTCCCCACGCCCGAGCAGGCCCGGCGCCACGTCTGGAGCGACGCCGACCGGGAGCTGGTCGCCGACCGCATCGACACCCAGTTCACCGGCACCCCGGGCCAGGTCGCGGACCAGCTGGAACGTCTCCGCGACGCCACCGAAACCGACGAGCTGATCATCACGACCATCACCCACGACCACGCCGACCGCGTCCGTTCCTATCAGCTGCTCGCCGAGGAATGGGCCCGGCGGTAACCCCCCAGGGAACCGCACCTCATCTAACTTCCGCAGTATCCCCTCCGGCTCAGAGCGCCAGTATCCCAGCCGTGACAGCTCGACGCAGATTGGGCGCTAGCCCCAGTCCGTCAGCGGATCCAGCTCGCAGAGCGGATCGGCACTGCCGTTTCAGCGCCGCATCAGGCCTGTTCCAGCCGCAGCTGGCACCGTCGGCCTTGAATCTCAGCCTCGTCCCGGGGCCTGACAACGGGAGGGAAACGCTCATGGCGCTCTTCATCGACATCCGAGAAACCGACGACCGGGACCCCCGCCCGACGCGACCGTCATGCTAGGGGCGGCCGGTCCATGCTGGGTCGCTGGCCGGCCGCGGCCTACCCCTGCCTGATGGTGGCGCTGACCGTCGCCGAGCCGGCCGTCGTCACCCTGACCGTCCACGACCACGTGCAGCTCGACCGAGTCACCGGCACCAGCGCCGAACGCCACGGCGACCTCCTGCCACCCGGCACCACCCCGGTCCGCCTCGCCGCGGGAACCTACGTCTTCCGCACCACCGCCGACGCCCAGGTCCAGCTGGGCGACGATGCGCCCGTACACGTGCTCGCGGTAGCGCAGGCGAACGACAAGGACGGAAACTGGCCGGATCCCCAGATGGCCCAGGCTCTCGACGGCAGGGGCGATAGCCCGCCCGACCACGTGCCCACCCTGACCGTACTGCGCTTATCGCCTATGCCCAGGCCCGTGGCGCCAAGGTGATCCTGGCCTGAAAGGCCGTCGGCTACCGCACGATCTCGAGCCTGGCGCTGGAGGCCCGGCCCGTTCGGTATCAAGGTGACCCTGGTCGAGCCGGCCGGCTTCGCCACCGACTGGCAAGGCTCCTCAGCCGTACGGGCCCGAGGCTGCCGGCGTCGACAAGTTCCGGGCCAACATGCCGGCCAGCGCCCCGGCGCGGCGCGGCGATCCCGATGCGACCGGCCCGGCGATCCTGGCCATCGCCGACGCCGAGGAACCGCCGCTGCGCGTCTTCCTCGGCGACCAGCCGCTCCCGCTGCTGCGCACAGAGTACGCGCGGCGGATCGCCGAATGGGAGGCATGGGATGACCTCTCCCGCCAGGCGTTCGGCTGAGTCACGCCCTGAGACTTCGGCGAGGGCGGAGTTCGCCAGTCCGGAACGCTGGCGTCTCACGATCACGCGCCGCCTGGCCGGGGAGCTTCTGTCGTGATTAACCTTCGGGAGGGCTTGTTGCCGGCCGGGGTGGGCCGGGCGAGATAGGTGGCGGGGAGCTTACAGCCGCCGCCGCACGGTTTCTGCTGTGCCGGGCCGTAGCTGGGGTGAGCCAGGCGTCGAGGTCATCGAGGACCGCTTCGATGGCTGGCCGCAGCTCGTCGGCGATCTGGTTCTGGCTCTGGCCCTCGCGGGTGCGGCGTCCGGCCTCGGCGATGATGATCTGGAAGACGCCGGCTAGCGCGATTCCCCGGAGTCTTGCGATCTCGGGCGCCACTGTGTCGGTCTCGGCGAGGGCAGCGGCGAGGGCGGCGGCCTGGCGGTCCGACATCTCCAGGGCGAGCCGGTGGACGGTAGGGCTGATAGCGGCCAGGAAGCCGAGCTCGCCGCGCCACTGTTCGGCGGGAATGCGGCGGATCCCCTCGACGGTGTCAAGCACATATTCCCGGATGGCTGCGGCCGGTGTGGTTCCGGGTGCCCGGGTACGGATCATCCGCGACAGCTCATCCTGGACCAGCTGATCGCGATCGGTGACCAGCTGTTCCTTGGTCTGGAAGTAGTTGTAGACGGTCTGTTCGGAGACCTCGGCCTCGCGCGCCACGTCGCTGACCGCGACCTGCTCGTACCCGTACTGGGCGAACAGCCGCGCTGCCGCGTCGGCGATGACCTGGCGCGTGCGGGCCTTCTTGCGTGCGCGCAGGCCGAGGTCGGTCATGCGCCTAGTCTAGCAAACATTGACTTAACTCAAAATTTGGAGTTGACTCCAATATACGGCGCGCGGCCGCAGCGACAGATCTGAGCGGCCCCCGCCGCCGGCCAACAAGGAGCTCTTATGACAACCACGACCTACGGCACCAGCCGGACCGCGCACCTGCTCGCGCTGATGAAGAAGGGCGATGACGCGTTCAACGCCCGCGACTTCGCCACAGTGGACACTGTCCACCATCCCGACATGATCGCGTACATCCCCGGGCTCGCGGAACCGGTCTACGGAAAGGAAGCACACGCCGCGGCGATGCAGCAGTTTCTCCGTGTCTTCCCCGACATGCACGTGTACAGCGACCCGTACCCGATCCAGTTCGGAACCGGCGACTGGATCACCGTCGTCACCAACGCCACCGGGACCTTCACCGGGGAGATGACCCTGCCCGACGGCACCGTGATCCCCCCGACCGGAAAAGCGTTCGACATCGAGTTCGGCCAGACCACCAAGTGGGACGGCGACCGGCTCATCGTGATCTCCGCCTTCTACGACGCTGCCCTGCAGCGCCAGCAGATCGGACTCGCCTAACTGCCGCGAAGGGCGCCGGGCCGGCTCGCGGCCGATCTCGCGGGGCCGGCCGGCGCGCTGCTGCTCGGGTCGGTCGCGGGCCTCGCCTTCTACGCGGCGGGCTGGGTCCGCAACCCGTTCTTCCTGGCCATCACGCTGTCAGCCGCCTCCCTCGGGCTCGTCGTCCCCGTCCTCACCGACGCCGGCCAATCCAGAACCGTCTTCGGCCAGCTGACGATCGCGGGCGCGACCGTCGGGGAGTGCGGGGCGATCACGCTGCTGTCGCTGTTCTTCCGCGACCAAAGGAGGAACGGCCAGCAATGTGATCGCGTTCGGGACCTTCGGCGTCGTGGTGGCCACAGTCGGCGTGGCCCTCGGCCGCGCCGACCGGAACCTTCGGCTGGACGCCTTCCTCTTCCGCTCCAAGCTGGACGCGCTCGGCTACGGGTTCCTCATCCCCGTGTTCTTCGTGTCCAGCGGCGTCGAGTACGATCTGGGCGTCCTGACGCGCAACCCGTCCGCTCTGGCGAGGATTCCGCTGTTCCTCCTTGCGCTGCTCATCGTGCGCGGCGCGCCCGCAGTCCAGTACGCCCGCGCAGTCGGAAGGCGCGGCGCGGTTGCCGCCGCGCTCCTGCAGGCCAGCTCACTGCCCGTCATCGTCACCGCGGCGTCCATCGGACTTGCCGTCCACGCCATAGCGCCCGTGACGGCTTCGGCCCTGGTGCCGCGGGCCTGTTGTCCGTGCTCGTGTTCCCCCTCACCACCCTCACCGTAGTCCGCGCCGACCGGATCGAGCCAGCACCGCACGCGACACCACCGGACCCCAGCGGCCCTCCGGGCGCTGAAATCTGGTTGACCGGGATCCGGGCCGCCAGCCACGCTGGCGTGGATGACGGCGCTGCCGAACGATTACGATTCCGACCCTGGCCGGTTCCTGTCCGCCGGGAAGCACCACGCAGGTACTTCTGGATGCCGCGCAGCGGGGCCATGGTGAAGGCCCGGGCGTAGGCGACCTGTGCGGTGGCGCTCACATCCAAGCCGGTGATCAGGAGGGAGATCAGGCTGATGCTCAGCGCCACGCTCTTGCCCGAGCTTGCGTTGGTGAACGTGCCCTTGACGATCTGCGCGGTGCTCCCGGTCAGGTCCCTTAGGTGACGATCAGGTAGACGCTGTTCGCGATGAGCCACAAGCCGAGGATCAGGCTCCCATAGATGATCACCTGGTCGGTGTGGGTGTCGATCCAGGTCCGGAACCTGACCAGCAGTGCCTGGCTCTGCTTGGGCCTGAAACCGGCGTAGATTTCCATGGCCAGGTAAGACCCCGAGGCCAGGACGCAGAACCCGAACAGCGCCAGGAAGCTCTGCCAGCTGGCAAGCTTGGCCTCCACGACGGTAGCGGCGCCCGCGCCGATCAGGCCCCAGGGCTGCAGCGCCGGGGCCAGGACCATGGCGAACCACGGGGACATGGTGTCCACATGCGTCTGCCACTTCGGCGGCTTCTTCGGCTTCTTCGGCCGCCCCCTGCTTCGGATATGCCGGATCGCGATCGCGACCAGGACGACCCCGATGGCGATCTTCACGGCCAGCGCCGCCAGTGACGGGACCGTGTTCGACTTGGGCGGGTTGTTGCCGGTGGCGAGCACCGTGACCGCGACCACGATCGCCAGCGACACCAGCCACCCGAACACGAATGCCGCGCCCTTTCGCACCCCGCGCTGGGAGGGCAGTATGACGATGAATGCGGTCAGCGGCAGCGGGTCCAGTGCGATCGCCAGGCCGATCAGGAGAAGATCAAGCACCATGGCCATCCCTCCCGTCTCGTCTCGGCGAAAGGTGTCCCGATGCTGGCCACCCCATGGTCTCGAGCACAACGCACGGGTGACGTGTTGTCCTCAGCGCCGTGCCTGCTAGTCACTGCTGCCTGCCGCGCCATGCTGTCCACTACCTTCCTTGTCATTACCGGTATCGGCTTTCATCGTCGCTGGTGCGGTCTGGGTCAGCAGGACGACCGCGGCGCACATCACGGCGAACGCGACCGCCGCCACAGCCAGCACGCCGGCGTCAGCTGTGAAGCGCTCGCCGAACAGCCACACGCTCAGGGCGATGCTGACGATCGGATCGATGATCACCAGGAAAGGCTGGGAGACTCGCAGCGGCCCGACATGCAGCGCCGCCTGCTCCAGGAACAAGGCCGCCACGCCGCCCGCGGCCAGGGCGTACACCGGCCAGTGGGTGAACATCCCGCCCACGCCGAACTGGGCCAGCGTGTCCGTGGTGGCCTTGATGAACGTCGCCACCAGCGCCCACATGACCGCGGCCGCCGAGGCATAAAGAGCAGCGCGCCGGCTCGGGGACCCCCATCGCGCCAAGACCGCCAGGACCGCGGCGCCGGCGCAGCAGGCCAGCCCGGCGGTGAACCAGCGATGACTAATCGGGGTGGGCTGGCCGCCGCCGGGCTGCCCCGCGACGACGAACACGGCCAGGCTCACGCAGGTCAAGGCGGCGGCGCCCCACGTGATCAGGCGAATTGACTGGTGGAGCCAGAACCGGCGCAGCACGAGCATGAAGACCAGTTCGGTGGCCAGCAGCGGCTGCACGACCGAGACCAGGCCATTGTGCAGGGCGAGCGCCTGGAACAAGAACGCCGCCGCCAGAGCCACCCAGCCGAACAGCCACAAAGGATTGCGGAACAAGTACAGGACCAGCCGCCAGCCCGAGGACCGGCGCGGGGCAGCGGTGCTGGCAATGTGCTGAGTGGCTTCATTGACCGCGTTAGACAGCGCCGCCAGCAGGGCGAAGACGATAACCACGGACGCAACCCGCGGCTGTCAAACGGTTCGGCAGCGCAGCTCATTGCCGGCCTCGCCCTCGATCCGAACGCCCCGTCATCGGGCCCGTTTCCTGCAAGCCTCGCCTGACCAGGCCGATAGGTCATCACCCGCATGGGATGAAGAGACGCTTCACCAGCCGCAACCCGGGGCGATGATTGATGCTGGCTGAGCGGCGATGAACGCCGGGTTCTTCATGCTGGCGATCGCTGCAGCGCTGAATCCGAAGCTGCTGGCCATCGATCTGCTGCTGATCGAGAACGGCGGCAGCGGGCGACGTTCTTGGGCCTGCTGCTCGGCGGCCTGACCGTCGGCTGGTGATCGGCCTGATGGATGTGATCGCCTTCCGCGTCGACGCCATCAACTCCCGGAGACGGTGAGCACGTGCGTCGACCTGGCATCCGGGCGTCCGTACCTGAGCACGCCGCACGACCTTGGTCACCGGGAAATACTCGACCGCGACCCAGATCACCGTCTGGTCATCTTCGTCCTCATCGAGTTCGCGCGGATCATCATTCCATTCGTGTCCGAAACTACGGCCGGAGGCCGCCAAGACGCAGCTCAAGAACGCCTCTCCATTTCACCTCATCGGGACGATGCCACTGCGCAGCACGAGGCGGATCGTGATGACGTAAGTGAGTAAGGGGCCGGAGTCGAGGTTCCGGCCGTTCCGTCATACGAGGCCACAATGACGTCGGCAAGAACCGAATCAGGCAGGCGCACGGGCGGGCGCCAATCGGCGGGCCAGGGCCACGGGCTGGTCCTTCTCGCGTCTGTCCTGCTGGTCGTGGTCGGCTGCTTCAACCTGATCTACGGCGCGTGACACCGCTGGCCATCCCGGACCGCGGCCGGCTCCTGACGCTGACGCCAGGCAAGCGTCACCGTGAGGCGCTTACGTCCTCACAGCCTTGTGAACCCTCGGCATTCCACCCGGAGGGTACACCTGCCTGTATTGGCCTATGGCCACTGAGATGTGGTTAGGAACCGGATCGCTCGCCGCGCCTGGGCAGGCTGCTGATGATCTTCCCGACCGCCACGACGAGGAACAGTTGCCCGGTCACCGCCTCAAGCACCGCGAATGTCTGTCCGGGATTGGCGGCCGGCACCAGGTTCCCGTACCCGACGGTTGTCATCGTGACGAAGCTGAAGAACAGGTCCTGGCTCAGCGAGCCGGGCCCCGCCGTGCCGAAGAACGGCACGCTCCCGAACTCGCTGGCCGCCTTGTAGGCGAAGGCGAAGAACATGCCGATCAGCAGGTAGGCAGCGATGGCCCCGAGCAGCGTCTCGGTGTCGATCTCACGGCGTACGATCAGATGGCGCACGATGGAGAACGGCGCAATCAGGTAGAGCAGGCAGCAGATCGTGAATATCCCGCCCAGCTGGTCGCCCGGCTGGTGCGCGAACAAGCTCACGACCACGCCAACGGCGGCCAGGCACAGCATGATGTCGGCGACGAGGCGGACCAGCCGGCGCGCCCGCGAGGTCCGGAGTGTGAGCCAGACCGTGGCCAGCTGAACGGTCAACACGATCGAAGCCGCCCGCGTCTCGGTCATCGAGACCGATACCACGTAAGTCGCTACGACGAGCAAGAGCACGAGCCCGTAGCTGTCTGCCGAGACAAAGGAGCTCCCGAGGCGACGCCACCACCGGGACTCGGCGCGCGCCGCGGCACCGTCGTCAACGCAGTCCGGCAATTGACCTCCAAGCCCAGCTAGAGGAG
>Ga0137377_10004531_pt1 | contig 10955 bp, 8 predicted proteins | sample SagtaG_22_FD_104815 | JGI IMG/M metagenome (GOLD analysis project Ga0137377, IMG submission 104815) | Vadose zone soil microbial communities from Sagehorn Ranch, Mendocino, California, USA - Sage2_L_40_16 metaG | ecosystem: Environmental > Terrestrial > Soil > Vadose zone | place: USA... | reverse complement strand
CTCCGTGGTGAGTTCGGCGGCGACCGAGGCCTCTACGCGGGTCCAGACCGTCGCCTCCTCGGCCGAGGAGGCGACGGTCTGGACCCGCGTAGAGGCCTCGGTCGCCGCCGAACTCACCACGGAGGCGCGATGATTGGTGTGCTCCGCCGTCGCCGTCATGGACTTGGCGGTGGTTTCCAGTTCGTTCGATCCCGACGCCATCAGCCCGACGAGCTGGCCGACCGAGGCGTCGAACCGATCGGCGAGCGCGATCAGCGCATCCCGCTTCTCTTTCTCGCTCTGCTCTTTTGTCGCGACCTGCTCGGCCTCCAGCATCCGCGCGGTGATCGCGGTCTTGCGCAACACTTCCAGCGTTTCCGCCATGCGTCCGATCTCGTCGCCACGATCCGTCTCTCCGACCGGCTCGTCGAGCGCGCCCGCGGCGATCTCCTGCATCCGGCCCTTCTGACGTTCGAGCGCGCCGACGATGTCGCGGGCGATCAGCCAGGACAGCAGTCCCAGCAGCAGCAGGAGTCCGCCGCCGACCGTGCCGAGGCGCAGCATCAACGCGTTCTCGTCGGCGTCGATGTCGTCGACATAGAGCCCATAGGTCACATAGATGTCCCACGGCACGAAACGACGGGCATAGGCCATCTTCCGGAGCGCAACGCTCTGGCCGGGACGCGGAAAGTGATAGCTTGAAACCCCGCCTTCCGCGCTTTGCTTGGCGGCCGCCATCTGGATGTCCGCGATCACGAGACCGCTGGCATCCTTCGCACCCGAAGGCCTGCCCTCGACCTGGGGATTTGCGAAGTTGAGCAGGCTCGTGGTGTCGGCCTCGTAGACGATCGGGTAGCCCTGGTTGCCGTTGAAGGTCATGCGCCGGCCGCGCAACCGAAACTGGTTCTTGGCTTCCGCAAGCGTCATCTTTCCGGCGGCGACTTCATCCTGCAGCGTCTGCGCCATGCCGATCATCATGTCGACCGCCGCGCGCATCTGCGCGATGCGATCCTCGATCATGCGGCTCTGGCTGAGCGAAGCCGACACCGCAACGGTCGCAAACACGGTGAGTGCGGCGAGAACAACCATGCTCGCGAGTTTGGTGCGAATCTTCAATCGGCTAAGCAGGTTCATTCCAGACCCCAATCACACAACCGGCCTGGGGTAGGTAACAGGAAACCCTTACGAATCTTGAACAACCGTGAGTTCAAGTGAAGGGATGGGCTGCACGCGGACTGGTTGTGGTCAATTCCGGAGCGCGGGTACAATCAGGAATGGAATCATGCCGAGCACCACCGCAGCAAGCGCGAACACGATCACCGGATTGTAGCTGTGGCTGAAGTCGTGGATCAGGCCGCCGGCCCAGGAGCCGAAGGCTGATCCCAATCCGCTGCCGATCGAGATGGTGCCGTAGATGGTTCCGACGCGCTTGCCGCGAAAAATCTTCATGGCGGTCGCCGTGAGCAGCGGGCCGCGCGAACCGATCATGCTGCCGAAGCAGATCACAAATCCCGTCAACAACCAGATGTTCGGATGCCATTGCAGCGCCCACAGCATCAAAATTCCGATGATCGAGAGCGCATAGCTGAACAGAACCGATGGCCGCCGGCCGATCAGCCCATCGAGCGAGGAGACGCCGAGCATCCCGAACAACAGAACGACGCCGGAAAATCCCCAGGCGGTCGCCGCCTGCAAAGGCGGGAACCCCGCATCGATCAGATAGGCCACGACTTGCGGCGCGATGGCGTACATGCCGACCGCGGTGAAGAAGAAGGTCGAGAACAGCGCCCAGAACGCATGGTGGCGCATCGCGTCCGGAAGCGTCCAGCCTTCGTCGATGAAATCCTGCTCGGCGCGTTGCACGACACGCGGCGAGCCGGTGGAGAACAGCCGCCACGGCAACAGCAACAGCGGCAGAAGCAGGATCAGCGCGGTTCCGCCGAACAGCTGATAGGCGCCGCGCCAGCCGATACGATCGATCAGGATTTGCGAGGCGGGCAGCAGTACCAGGACGCCCGCGCCGGTCGCGGAATAGACGATGGCCATCGCGGTCGGCAGCCGCGGACCGAACCAGCGGCCGAGCAGGATCGAATTGGGAACATTGCCGATGAAGGCGATGCCGATCCCGACGCAGAGGCCGATCGAGAGCTGGAACTGCCAGAGATGATCAGCGAAGGCCGCACTCAGAAATGCGCCGCCGAGCAGCAGCAGCCCGAGCGAATAGACCGCGCGCGGGCCGGAACGGTCGAACAGCCGGCCGATCAGCGGCGCCGATAATCCGCCGGCGAGCGCGGTCAGCGAGTAGACCGAAACCACCTGGGCGCGGTCCCAGCCGAAATTCTCGGAGATGGGTTTGAGAAAGACGGTGAAGCTCTCGCCGAGACCGCGGCCGAGCACCGAGAGCGCAAAGCACAAGGCCAGCACGCCAAGCGCTGTCTGCGCCGGCCCTTGCTGCGCTGTTGAAATATCCTCCCGCGGCGCTTTTTGATCCATTGCAGCCAGGGAGCGGGTTTCCGCCGCCTGAAGCAAGGGCCTTTAAGGGAATGCGCCTATGCAGGCTTGAGCAGGAGCCTATGCTGGCTTGAGCAGAACATGGCGCTTCCTGCCCATTGAGAGCTTGATAACCTTGTCCTCAGGTATCAGGTCAGCCGATGTAAGCACCATCTTCTCGTCAATCACAACGACATCGTTGACGCGCACACCGCCTGCTTTGATCTGACGCCGCACTTCGCCGTTGGATGACGCTAGGCCAGCTTTTACAATTGCTGCGAGGACTCCAATGCCGGCATCAAGCTCGCGATACGAAATTTCAATCGTCGGGAGATCGCTCGCAAGGGCCCCTTCTTCAAAAGTCTTTTTCGCAGTTGCCGCTGCGGACATCGCTGCAACAAATCCGTGCACGAGTTCTGTGGCTTCGTTCGCCAGCACGATTTTCGCTTGGTTAATATCTTGGCCTCTCAAGTCCGCAAGCTGCGCAATTTTATCGAGCGGCAAAGTTGTAAAGAGCTTGAGGAAACGTTCGACATCCGCGTCGGCAGTGTTGCGCCAGAATTGCCAATAGTCGTAAGGGCTCAGCATGTCTGGATTAAGCCAGACTGCTCCGCCAGCCGTCTTCCCCATCTTTTCGCCGGAAGCGGTCGTGATCAGCGGGGTCGTCAGCGCGTGCAGTTGCGGCGTTCCCATACGGCGGCCGAGGTCGATGCCGTTCACGATGTTGCCCCATTGGTCGGAGCCACCCATCTGCAGCCGGCAATCATAGCGCTGGTTGAGCACGTAATAGTCGTAGGCCTGCAGGATCATGTAGTTGAATTCAATAAAGCTCATCTCCTGGTCGCGCTCGAGCCTGAGCTTCACCGAATCCATCGCCAGCATGCGGTTCACCGAGAAGTGCCGGCCAATGTCGCGCAGCATCTCGATCCAGTTGAGCTTGGTCAGCCATTCCGCATTGTCGGGCATGATGGCGTCGCTCTTGCCTTCGCCGAAGCGCAGGAAGTGCGAGAACACCTGCTTGATGCCGTCCTTGTTGCGGTCGATGTCCTCAATCGAAAGGATCTTGCGGGTTTCGTCCTTGCCGGAGGGGTCACCGACCCGCGTGGTGCCACCTCCCATCAGCGCGATCGGCTTGTTGCCGGTCTGCTGCAGCCAGTACAGGCACATGATCTGCACCATCGAGCCGACATGCAGGGAGGGGGCCGTGCAATCGAAGCCGATATAGGCGACGAGCTCGCGCTTCGCTGCCAGCGCGTCGAGCGAGCTAGGGTCGGAAATCTGATGAATGAAGCCGCGGTTCTGTAAGATATTCAGAAAATCAGATTTAAAGGCGGTCATTGCGGGCGACTCTGAGACATTCTTGTTTTACGATATTTGCTTGTTTTACGATATTTGCAGCAAATCTGCACAGACTTGGCCGGATAGACTGCCGCGGATGCGCGCGCTGTGGCATTATAAGATGTGCCCCTTTGGCACAAGCTGCATGAACTTCGAGCGGGAACCAGGAGCATGATCCGGAAAAGCGGGTTTTCCGAAAAAGATCGTGTTCAAGCAGTCGTCTCGCGACGTTCGGGGCAGGGCGGCACGAAGGCGCTATGTCCATGATGCTGACGACGATCGGTCTGATGAGCGGCACCTCGCTCGACGGGGTCGACGTCGCTTTGATCGAGACCGACGGCAAGCGCATCAAGGCCTTCGGCCCATCCGGCTACCGGCCCTACACCGAAAGAGAGCGCAGCGTGCTGCGCCAGGCGCTGGCCGAGGCCGTCAATCTGCTGGAGCGCGATGCCCGGCCGGGCGCGCTGCGCGAGGCCGAGCGCGTGGTCACGCTGGCGCATGCGGAAGCGGTCGCAGCCTTCAGGGCGCAGAACCGCATCACCAGCGAGGCCATCGACATCGTCGGCTTCCACGGCCAGACCGTGCTGCACCGGCCCGACCGGAGGCTGACCGTGCAGATCGGCGATGCCGCGGCGCTCGCCAAGGCCATCCATATTCCGGTGATGTTCGATTTCCGCGGCGCCGACGTCGCTGCCGGCGGGCAGGGCGCGCCATTCGTTCCGGTCTATCACCGGGCGCTGGCGCAATCGCTGGAACGCGAGGGGCCGATTGTCGTGGTCAACATCGGCGGTGTCTCGAACATCACCTATATCGACGGCAACGAGGCCCTGATCGCCTGCGACACCGGACCCGGCAACGCACTTCTGGACGATTACATGTTTCGCGTCACCGGCCAGCGGTTTGACGGCGAGGGCCGCATGGCCGCCGAGGGCGTGGCCGACGAGGCGTGGGTCGCCTGCGCCCTCGCCCTTCCGTTCTTTGCGCTGCCACCGCCGAAATCGCTCGACCGCAATGACTTCGCGGCGCTGAGGCTGCGCGAGATGGCGCCGGCCGATGCCGCGGCGACGCTGACGGCTTTCACGGCGGCTTCGATTGCCCGGATCGTTCCGCTGCTGCCGAAAGCGCCCAGAAGCTGGATCGTGGCCGGCGGTGGCGCCCGGAACCACACCATGATGCGGATGCTCCGGGAGCGGCTCGAACCGGCGACGGTCCAAGCCGCCGACTCGCTCGGCTGGTCGTCGGATGCGATCGAGGCGCAGGCCTTCGGCTTCCTGGCCGCGCGGGGGCTGAAGGGCCTGCCGCTGAGTTACCCCGCGACCACCGGCGTGCCGATGCCGATGACGGGAGGGCTGGTCGCGCGGCCTTGACAGTCTCATGCAGATGCATGTAATTAAATGCATCTGCATGTAATTGCGGGGTCTGCCGTGGCCGCTTCCCTCAAACTGATCAGCCACAAGCTTTGTCCCTATGTGCAGCGCGCGGTGATCGCGCTCACCGAGAAGGGCGTTGGCTTCGAGCGCGTCGATATCGATCTCGCCAACAAGCCGGACTGGTTCCTTGCGATCTCGCCGCTCGGCAAGACGCCGGTGCTCGTTGTCGGCGAGCACGCGATCTTCGAATCCGCTGTCATCCTGGAATATCTGGAGGAGACGCAGGACAAGCCGCTGCATCCGGCCGATCCGTTGTCCCGCGCCGAGCATCGCGCCTTCATCGAGTTCGGATCGGCCGTGCTGAACGATATCGCCGGCTTCTACGCCGCCGGTGACGAAACCGCGTTCAAGGCCAAGACGGCGCAACTCGAAGCGCGTTTTGCGCGGCTGGAGTCGCGCGTTGCGGCGGCGCCGTGGTTCGACGGCGAAAAATTCTCGCTGGTGGATGCGGTGTTCGGTCCGGTGTTTCGTTATTTCGATGTGTTCGATGGCATCGCCGATTTCGGAATCTTGGCGGGCAAGCCGAAGCTTGCGCGCTGGCGAAAGTCTCTCGCCGCGCGGCCATCGGTGAGATCGGCCGTGAGCGCCGACTATCCGGCGCTGCTGCGCGATTTTCTCGACAGGCGAAGGTCTTGGCTGTCGCAATTGCAGGCCCGCGCGGCAGCGTAACCCGCGAACGATCTCATACCCACGGCCACCGTTCACGACTCGTCATGCCCGCGCTTGTCCTGGCTTGTCCCGGCCATGACGTTTGATGGGTCATTGAAGGCCCGCGGGTATCAGAGTTCGGTGGCCATCCGCGCGAGCACTGCCACCGTATTCATGTTGCGCGCGGTGCCGGCTTTGGCGGCGGGAATGACGAGTTTTGATTTGGCCATGCCTTCGCCGTAGTGGATGTAGATCTCACGTCGCCCCAATCGGATCTTTTCGTCCTTCTGGCCGCGAATGCCGGCCAGCGTGTCCGCTGGCGGCGCGCGGTCGAGAAACACCGCCATGGTGCGGTTCGGCGCGGCCTTGGGAAACGGATTGTCGGCTGCGACCTGCGCCATCTCGGCGGCGCTGCGCACGAGCACGCCGACCGGCTTGCCGGCATAGGCTTGAAGCCGCTTTTCAAGGGCGGCCTTGACCGCGGCTTCGGATTTGCGGCTGGTGAAAACCACATTGCCGCTGGCGATGTAGGTGCGGACGGCGCCGAACCCTAACTCCTCGCAGATGTCCTTGAGATCGCTCATCGGCAATTTGCCGGTGCCGCCGACATTGACCGCACGCAACAATGCCACGAACGACGCCATAGCGATCTAAAACCTTGGGCGATCCAAATCTTGGACGATCTAAGCCTTGGACGATCTAAGCCTTGGGCGATCCAGACCTTGGCCGATTCCTTGCGCGTCAGCGCACGTTGGCGAGCCGCATGTCGAGATAGGCCGTCACCGTCTGCATCAAGGGCTCCAGCTTGCCGTCGAAGAAATGGTTGGCGCCGGGGATGACCTGCTGATCGATGACGATGCCTTTTTGAGTCTTCAGTTTCTCGACCAGCGTGTTGACGTCCTTCGGCGGCACCACGGCATCCTTCTCGCCATGCACGATGAGCCCCGAGGACGGGCAGGGTGCGAGGAAGGAGAAGTCGTAGAGATTGGCGGGCGGCGCGATCGAGATGAAGCCTTCGACCTCGGGCCGGCGCATCAGGAGCTGCATCCCGATCCAGGCCCCGAACGAGAAGCCGGCCACCCAGCAGGCGCGCGCCTCGGGATTGATGGTCTGCGCCCAGTCGAGCGCGGACGCGGCATCCGACAATTCGCCGGTGCCGTGATCGAACGCCCCCTGGCTGCGGCCGACGCCGCGGAAATTGAAGCGCAACACCGAAAACCCGCGATGCGCGAACGCGTAGTAGCACTGGTAGACGATCTGATGATTCATCGTGCCGTGAAACTGCGGATGCGGATGCAGGATCATCGCAATCGGCGCGTTCTTCTGCTTCGCCGGATGGTAACGGCCTTCAAGGCGGCCCGCGGGGCCGGTGAAAATAACTTCAGGCATCGTGATCCCTGGATTGATCTCTCGAGATTGATCTTTCGACTGATCTCTTGGCAATCAACCGGTTGGAGCTGGCTTCACCGGCCGTCGGCGGACAAAGCTGAGCATGGAAAGGATGGTCGGCGTCGTTGGGGCGATGCGCGAACGGCGCCCGGTGACCTTTGAGGCCGCGTTCTAACATGAGGCGAGGGGCAAAAAGCAAGGATTTTGTGTGTCTTAGGCGACGGAAATGCCGTTTCTGAGACACCGCTAACTGCCTGAGAGTATTTCGAGATTTCTTGCGTCCGTGTCCGCCCCGTCCCTCGCAGGTTACTTCGACGTGGCGGGCGCGCTTCGATCCAGTGAAGCGACGGCGTTCTTGTAGCGTCGGCTGCCCTGAACGGTCTGCCCGGTATCGAACGTCAGTTCGAAGTCGCCGGACGGCTTCATTTCGACCGCCGTCACGCGGTCCAGATTGGCAAGCCGGGTGCGGTGGATGCGGACGAGATTGAACCGCGCAAGCTGGGTCTCGGCAGACGCCAGGGTGCCGCGAACGAGGTGGTTGCTGCCATTGGCGAGGCTGTATTCGACGTAATTTCCGGCTGAGCTGATCCAGACGATGTCGCGGGGCTCGATGCGGATACGGGTCGTACCGTCGCGCAGCCATACCATATGCGACGCGGTCGCAGGCGGCTCTAATGCCGTCGCCGCGGCCGGCTGCCGCCGCTGCGCCTCGCGACGGCTGTCGATCAGCCAGAGCGCGCCGCCGATCAAGAGGCACGTCGTCACGTCCTTGCGGAATTCGTACATCAACGTCGCCGCCGAGAAGTGGAAATCGTAGAAGCGTCCCGCCAGCCACATGACGGCCTTGCGGATGGCGACCATGCCGGCGATGTGCATTGCCGAGAAGACGCCGATCGCCACGATCGCAAGCCCGCTGCGCCAGATCCAGCTCGATGCCTCGCGCATGCGGCGCACGGCGAAGAACAGCACAGGCGCGACCAGGATGATGGTGACGATGCTCGACATCTCCCAGAACAGCGGCGTGCCGAGATCATATGGACTGCCGCGCCGCGCGGCGTCCTGCGCTACTGACAGGGCGTTGACGATACCGATCGCGATGGAGATCGCCGCCACCGCCGCATAGAATGGCCAATCGTCATCGGCCATCCCGCTGAAACGACGGCTTGCCGCAGGGGGGCTCGTGTCATCTCCGGCAGGCTGGTTTTGCTGCCAAACTGGCTTGATGCGGGGCCCGCTTTGCGCGTTTCTGACGTCACTCATGATGTTCAACGCGCATTCGGATCAAACCATACGGAGGTGAATTATAGCACGGTCGCTGCATTTAAGGGCTGAGGGAGCCCGGCGCGAACTGCGCGTCCGCGATCAGCCAGCCGGCGCAGTGATTGGCGGCGTCACGAAAGGTGGTAAGACGACGGCATGCCAGACCGCGTCTATCTCGACTGGAACGCGACCACGCCGCTTCGCCCCGAGGCGCGGGCGGCGATGGCTGCTGCGTGGGATCTCTGGGGCAATCCGTCGTCGGTCCATGCCGAGGGGCGCCGCGCCCGCCGTCTGATCGAGGACGCCCGGGCCGCGGTCGCAGGCGCGGTCGGCGCCTTGCCCCGGAACGTCATCTTCGCCTCGGGCGGAACCGAAGCCAACGCGCTGGCGCTTTCGCCGGGGTTGCGCGGCGCCTTCGGGCGGCCGGGTGAGCGGTTGCTGATGTCGGCGGTCGAGCACACCTCGGTGCTCACGGGCGGCCGGTTTCTCGCCGAGTCGATTAGTAAGGTCGGGGTCACGCGCTCGGGCGTGGTCGATCTCGAGCACCTGCGGGATCTGCTCGCCTCCGGCCCGGTCGCGCTGGTGTCGATCATGGCGGCGAACAATGAGACTGGCGCCCTGCAACCGGTCGCGCAAGCCGCCGAGATGGTCCATGCGGCCGGCGGGCTCCTGCATGTCGACGCAATTCAGGCATTCGGAAAAATACCTCTTAATATCAAGGATATAGGCGCTGATCTTCTGTCTCTGTCGGCGCACAAGATCGGCGGGCCCAAGGGCGTTGGCGCGCTCGTGCTGGCGGAGGGCGTGGCCGGCCTGGAGCCGCTCCTGCGCGGCGGTGGCCAGGAGCTGAGCCGCCGGGCCGGGACCGAGAATGTGGCTGGCGTTGCGGGCTTTGGCGCCGCGGTCGGCGCCGCCCTGGATACCTTCAAGGCCGATGCTATCCGCCTCGAAAACCTGCGAAATCGTCTCGAAAAGGGTTTGCGGGAGACCCCTGGTGCGATCGTGTTTTCGGGAGATGTGCCGCGGCTGCCCAACACCACATTGTTCACGGTTCCCGGCATGCGGGCCGAAACCGCCGTCATCGGGTTCGATCTGGCTGATATCGCGGTGTCCTCAGGCTCCGCCTGCTCGTCGGGCAAGGTCCAGCCATCCCACGTGCTGGAAGCCATGGGATTTGGTCCAAAACTCGCCCAAGGCGGTGTGCGCCTCAGTCTGGGCTGGTCCACGTCACAGACAGACATCGATCGCTGCCTGGAGGCTTGGCGAAAGCTCGCCGGTCGCCTACTTAAAGGGAGCGACGAAACACTGCTTGAACGGTTCTAAGCAGGTGATTTTCTCAACAGAACGTCGTAGAAGACTTCTTGAGTATGTCCACCGCGGCCCTTGAAACCGCGAGCGGAGGATTGGAATGCCAGCCGTACAAGAGACGGTCGACCGTGTCAGGCGGATCGACGTCGACCAGTATCGATATGGGTTTGAGACCGTTATCGAGTCCGAGAAGGCCCCCAAGGGGCTTTCCGACGATACCGTCCGCTTCATCTCGGCCAAGAAGAACGAGCCGGCCTGGATGCTGGAATGGCGGCTTGAGGCCTATCGCCGCTGGCTGACCATGACCGAGCCTGTCTGGGCGCGCGTCAATTATCCCAGGATCGACTACCAGGACCTCTATTACTATTCAGCGCCGAAGCCGAAGAAGCAGCTCACCTCGCTCGACGAAATCGATCCCGAGATCCTCAAGACCTATGAGAAGCTCGGCATCCCCCTGCGCGAGGTGGCGGTGCTGGAAGGCGTGGTGAAGCCGGAGGGCGAGGACGCCTCGCCCGAGCGCCGAATCGCGGTCGATGCCGTGTTCGACTCGGTGTCGGTGGCCACCACCTTCAAGGAAGAGCTGAAGAAGGCCGGCGTGATCTTCATGCCGATCTCGGAGGCGATCCGTGAGCACCCGGACCTCGTCAAGAAATATCTCGGCAGTGTGGTGCCGACCTCGGACAATTTCTTTGCGACGTTGAACTCGGCGGTGTTCTCCGACGGCTCGTTCGTCTACGTGCCGCCGGGTGTGCGCTGCCCGATGGAATTGTCGACTTACTTCCGCATCAACGAGCGCAACACTGGCCAGTTTGAGCGCACGCTGATCATCGCCGACAAGGGCGCTTATGTCAGCTATCTCGAAGGCTGCACCGCGCCGCAGCGCGACGAGAACCAGCTGCACGCCGCCGTGGTCGAACTGGTCACGCTCGACGACGCCGAGATCAAATATTCGACGGTGCAGAACTGGTATCCCGGCAATTCGGAAGGCAAGGGCGGCATCTACAATTTCGTCACCAAGCGTGGCGACTGCCGCGGCAACAACTCCAAGATTTCCTGGACCCAGGTCGAGACCGGCTCGGCCATCACCTGGAAGTATCCGAGCTGCATCCTGCG
>Ga0137377_10004527_pt1 | contig 10960 bp, 9 predicted proteins | sample SagtaG_22_FD_104815 | JGI IMG/M metagenome (GOLD analysis project Ga0137377, IMG submission 104815) | Vadose zone soil microbial communities from Sagehorn Ranch, Mendocino, California, USA - Sage2_L_40_16 metaG | ecosystem: Environmental > Terrestrial > Soil > Vadose zone | place: USA... | reverse complement strand
TCAGCGGAACGTCCGGATTGTGGTCCATGCTGAGGAAGAAGATGCGCACGCGCACCGATACCTTGCCTTCATCATGAAGCGCGAGGAGTGGGTCATAAGCCGTAAACGGATCCCAACTCGCCAAAGTGTCGAAGACGTCCGAATCCTGGATGTTCGGCGTTCCCGGAATGACGAAGCCGCCCATGTCGACATTGGTCGTGACGCCGACGCTCGCCGAATAGGCCATGGCGTCGAGTGTGCCCTGCTTCTTGTCGTCGAAGGTCTGGATGGCGCGCAGCGCGTTGAGGGCAGCGAGCGAGGGACCACCCGCGCCGACATTGCCCGTCGCGTCGACCACGACGCCTTTGCCGGTAAAGAAGGTCCTGCCCAGCGTATTGGTTGTCGCTGGACCGAGGAACGTATTAAAGACCAGCACCGGATTGTTGGGCGCGGCGGCATCGAGTTCGGCAAGCGTCGGCAGACGGTTTTCAGCGAACTGGGCGGCTGTCCAGCCGCCCATCGCGGTGATGAACGCGCCGGCCGGCACGGTCCTGGTGCGCGCGCGTATGGCGGCCTGCACGTCGGCGATCGATGCCGCCGTTTCGAGCCGCGTGTCGTGGCCGGGGCGCAAGCCGAGCAGCAGAAAGTGATTGTGGTTGTCGACAAGCCCCGGCACGGCCGTGCGTCCGCGCAGATTGATGGTGCGCATGCAGGGATCGTCGTCGGATCGCGGCTCGCGGCCGACTGCGGTGAACTTGCCGTTCCTGATCGCCACCGACGACACGATCGAATTGCGGGGGTCGAGTGTGTGAATCTTTCCATTCACCAGCGTCACGTTGCGCGCGCCGGCGCAGCGGTCATTGTCTCTGTCCTGCGCCAGACCTGGAGCGATCAGCGCCGCCATTGCGAGCGACGACGATGCAATCAATCGAACTACGCGGCTTCGCGCACCCATGCGACCCTCCCCCTTGCGTTTTATCGCGGCATTGCTGCCGGCCGCAGTGTAGTCGGATTCAAGCAGGCGCAAAGCTTTTTTCAGTGGAAATGAAAACAGGCCCAGCAATCAGCGCGCGGAGGATCAGATGATCCAACTATTTTTCATCCCACCTTTTTGGTCTGGAACGCGGGATTGTTTGTCGAGCGCAAAGGATAGTGGGAGGGTGCCCAACTCGGTCCGGTAGAGCGAACGCAGAGCAGATTCAATCGATTCAGTTGATGTTATCCCCGAAGAAGCCGTCAACGCGGTCGGTGATGGCTCCCAAGATCGAACGCGAAATGGGTTTGCTTGGGTCAACCGGCGTTCCGGCCAGGCAAGAGGTTCATGCTCCCATCTGAGCAGTCGCGACTAGCTGCGCGGATTGTCAGCTGGGTCGACGTACGTGATCCGTTGTGGACCGAACCCGTGCACCTGAATGACCGCCTCTTCGGTCGTGAATGCAAAGTGCGGTATACCTTTTGCCGCATACGCATCTTTGCCGGCCTTGATGGCCTTGGCTTTTTCCTCGTGCAGCTTGCCGCCCAGCCCGAAGTTCAGGGTCCCCGAAATAACGGTCCAGTACTCATCCCGCGGGTGCGTGTGCGCGGGCATCTCGTAACCGGCCGGGACTTTCAAGCGGATGACGTAGAGCCCCTCCTTGGTTGGATCACCGATATACACGGCAGCCTGAGCCCCTGGGGCCACCAGGATACGCAGGCCCCCACTTGGGATCGCCTAGCATCACAGGCTCTCTTGTAAACCAGGGAAGCGTTCCATTGAAACAAGCAAAGACGAAGACGTTGAAGTCGGGGGCGAGGAGAGCATAGTCCAGTCCAGGGCCAAGTGCCACAACGGGGCTCTCTGGCCCCGGCGCACCCGTATCAAGGTAGAAAATGTAGTCGCCACCATTGCTGCTGATCGCCACGTAGCGCGGTTCAATGTGGCCCCGCGCGTTTCGTCGGATTCGGAGATTCCAGGTGACGACGTGCATCCAACGAGGGGGGCTGCCGCGGGAAAACGGCTCCGCCGTCGCGTCGCTAGCGGAATATTTCCACTCCGCCTCGGTGAGTTGTCGAGCCTTGCTGGTCATGCTCGTCAGCCACTCGGCCTTGTCTGGATCATGAAACAAGCCTGCAAGCTCGAAACCATTACAGTAGGCGGCACCGAAGTGAGCCAAGAAAGACCGATAGCTTGGCGGAAATCGGACGCCCAGCGTCATTTCGGCATGCGAGATGGTCGCTTCGGAGGCACCGCCCGCCGCATCGCGAGGTCGCAGGAATTCTTCAAGCGGAGAAGAGGAAGCCATCCGTATGGACCCATCCGTTCCTTGGCCCGAGGCTGTCAATCTCAGATGTCTGCTCTCACGGAGAGAATTGGAGGCTAAGCGGACTCGATGCCTATGCGAGGGCGGATCAATACCTCAATCGATGATTTCGTCGGCGCGGGCAATGAGCCAGGGTGGGATCGCCAGCTGGAGCGCCTTTGCGGTTTTGCGATTGATCACCAATTCCCATTTCTGCGGCGACACAACCGGAAGATCCTGCGGCCTCGCCCCATCGAGGATGCGGCCGGCATAGACACCGATCTGTCGATAGGCATCCGAGACGTTTGGGCCATAGCTCAAAAGACCGCCCGCCACTACATATTCCCGTCCCGGGTAGAGCGCCGGGATCTTATACTGCGCCGCAAGCGCAGTGATGCGATCGCGCCTGTTGAAGTAGAACGGATCGGCAGCGACGAGCAATGCGCGAGCATCCTGTGCGATGGCTGCCTTGAAGGCATCCTCCAGCTCCCCATTGGGATTGACCGGGATAGCAATCATTCCTTTGTCTTTATAGAATCTTGCCTCAGCTTCCGGGGAGAAGCGTCCGGGGCTCGCCAGCACGGCGACTTTAGCGTCGGCCGGTACGAACTCATGCAGCATTTCGAGACGTTTTGAGATCAGGTGCGTGGTATCGAGATTGACGCCGGTGAGATTGCGGCCCGGCCGGTTGAAGCTTGACACAAGACCAAGCTCGACCGGATTGACGCCTGAAATGAAGAGCACCGGGATCTCGGAGGTTGCTTCTTTCGCGGTCTGAGCGGACCGGATCCCACCGGTCGCGGCGATCAGTTTCACTCTTCGTTGAATGAGGTCCTTGAGCAGCGGCATGAGCCGATTTTCATCGCCCTCCGCCCACCTTTCCTCCACCTTGACGTTCTTGCCGTCCCAGTAACCCTGCTCGTTCAAACCTTTGTGAAAGGCAGCAAAGGGCGCCGCAAACGGCGTGCGCGAGGCGCTGTTGAGAAATCCGATCACCGGCGTGTCCGGCCCTTGCGCAAGGGCGGTAAACGGCCACGCCAAGCTGCCGCCGACCGCGGTCATAAAATCGCGTCGTCTCATGGTGGCTTCCCGCTTCCCCTTCCCCCCGTTTAAGCCTCGCGCTCGTAAAGCTTACAGCGCGTTCCGGTCGTATGGAAGCGTCGTAAAGTGGGCAAAGGCGCCTGCCGCAACTGATGACATGGCACGCTGACCGCGCGCGACTTTGCCCATGCGGTCAACGCGACTTTGACCATGCGGTCAAGTGGCGAAGTCGGACAGCGTGGGCAAAGCTTGTCATCGGGCCGGCCGAAGGCCGGACCCGTTGGCGCATGACGATCCGTGCCCATAACCCCTGCTCGATGCGATGCGCCTTTGCCCACCCTACAGGTGATCGCCTTCGATCGATGTCCGCCCTCGTTCAACAACGGCCGGACGGTCGTCACCAACGACATTGAGCCGCTTGTCCCGCAATAAGATCAAGCCGTGCACGAACAGGCTTTCGATCCGCTTGGGCCCGACGCCGCCTCCCAGCAACAGGCCTTCCTGGTTCAATTCCGTGACGATCTGCAAAGCACTCCGCGTTCCATCGCTCAGGTCCAGGATTCGCGCCGCAGCGGCGTCGATAATCAGCGGATCGCGCCGCGCGCCATCCCGCCCGGCAGAGCGTCCGAAAGCCACAATGTAGCTTCGACGAGATGGCGGCGGCGTAGCCAGATCATCGACGGTGCGAACCGCCGTCAACGCCGTGACATCGAAATCGAATGCCAGCGCCCGCAGGCACGGGTCGCGGACACATATCAAATCGGCGAGATCATCCGTTGTCATTCCCCAGCGCCCGATGCGCAGTCGAAACAGTGGATCGCTGGGCTCCCCGATGTCTGTTGCATCCGCGTCGCACTCTGCCGTCGCGACCGCAATCTCCGCCTGAACGGCCGGCACAAGCCCAGCCAGGTGCTGGTGGCCGTCGGCTATTCGCTGCTCGATTGCGGCCAGCAGCCTGCGCGCCCACGGCAGGTCGGGGATTTCCGCCGGTGCAACCGGCTCACGAGTGGTCCCGGCGTCCCGGTCCCTGCGTTCGATGACGCCCGCTGCGAGTTGACAAAGCCGAAAGCTGCTCCCGGCCTCTTCCGGTGCTGCGACAGCGTCTGAAGGCTGCGGCACGCCGGACCTCATGGGCCGACCTGCCACGGCGGCTTCGAGCGCGCGTTCAAGCGCTTGCGGAAATGACTCAGCACGTTGCAGCGCGCATGCAAATTCACGCCCACGCACCCCGACTTGCAGGGCCGGCGCCGGATCGGCAACGATGGCCGCGAGCCGCTTGCTCAGCGTGTCAATGTCGTTCACGTTTTCGATTGCGACGCAGCCGAACCCGTCCGGCAATTTGCTGTAGCCCGGAAGCTTGCGGATCACCTCCGTTGCGGCGACGAGACATGTTCCGCACAGCAGCACCTCGCGCAGGATGATGGGCGTGCGGAACCCGATCGGGAAATCCTGTTCCAGGCAGCATATGGCGAGACAGCCGCGGATGAATTCCGGCACCCGCCAATGGGGAAGGAACGGGAGCTGGAGGATGCGATCGGCCAGCCCGAAATCCCGCGCTTGCGCGCGGAAGCGCTCCTCCACGGCGGGTGGTCCGTGCGCAAGGGCGACGAGCCCAACATCCAGCCCGGTATTCTTCAGCCGCTGCATGGCGGCAAGAAGCGCAAACGACCCTTTGGATTCGCCAAGCTTGCCGTAGACCCCGAAATATGGCCGGTCGCCGGCAAATTCACCCCACAGCAGTTCGCTGAGATCAGGGTCGCAGGCGACTTCGGCGCGAAGTGCCGCGAGATCGAGGGACGGCCCGATGGGGGTAAAGACACTCTCCGGCACGATGACGCCGCCCGCAAACGCGATTCGATCGGCATCGACGCCGCGTTCAACGGCGCGGGCTGCAACAGCCTTGCCGGTGATCACGCCTGCGGCCGAGCGCAACAGATGATCGTAGAGTGCAGCAAGCTGCGGATGGCGCCACAGGCGGCCGGCATCGCTTCCGGCCGTTCGGGTGACGTGGGGGACACCGGTCATTTGTGCCGCGAGATGTCCTGCCACTCCGTAAGGCTCCAGATAGAACGAATGGATCAAGTCAAACGGGTGCTCGGCATGCAGCCGCACCGCGATGCCCGCGAGCTTCGAGACGAATGGGCTCGCCATCGGGATATACGCCTGCGAGCGATCGACGGGATCGCTCCAGTGCACCGTCACGGAGCCGCCGCCGTAGCTCGCCTCGCAGCGCCGCCAGTCCTGCGCCCGCATGTGCATCCGAAACGGCGGCCGCACCTCCTTGGCATTGGTGACGACGTGGACCTCGTGTCCCCTCGCAGCCAAGGCATGCGCCGTCCAATAGGTGCGCATGCTGACGCCGCCCTGAATGGGCGGAAACTTGCCGATGAGGCAGATTCTCAATTGCGGACCTCGATCAACCCGCGTTCCCTCAGGTCAGCGAGGAGCTTGGCAAAGTCTGGCTCGACATCCAGTCCCTGTGGATCGGTCCAATCGTAAAGCGCCGCAAGCAGGTCGAAGATCGCCGGAATGACCTCGAACACCTGTGGACCGTCCGCACCGGGCGGCATCGCGACTACCAGCGGTGTGTCACGCTTCGCCGGCGCGGCCCCCTCCCCTGCCCTCCCCTGCATGCGGGGGAGGGTAGGCAGGGGGGGTTCGAATATGGACCGCACGTCGTAGGCGCAGCGCAGCAAGATGACGTTCGGACAGCGACGAATATCGCCGCGGTGGGTAGGATCCGCGCCTGTGGGGCGATCGGAAGAGTGGTGCTCGGGATCGGCGTCGACCTTGGCGCAAGCGATTTCCATGGCGGCCACATCGGCGATATAGGGCGGATCGGGCGCCTCGTGCTGCCAGCACGAAACAAGAAACCGATGAAACTGGCACGCATTGTCGAGGCGGCTCAGTGTCGTCGGCGGACAGCGTGCGACGAATGCACGGACGTGCGCGTCCCCGCCTCCCAGCAACGCGAAAGTCCTGGGCAGCACCGCTGTGATCTTTTCCATGCGCTTGGCGTATGAGAACCGCGCCTCGACCCGCAACAGCGCGCAATCGATGCCCTCAAGGTCCGCAGCCGTGCCCCCTCCCTCGCCGAAAATCGCGGCGCCGCTCGTGAGATGCTCGATGAGGCTAACCTGCCGTTCCAACAAGGGCTTCGCCATAGGCCTTCCCTGACCGGGCAGCGGCGACGCGCGCGCGAATGCGCGCAATGTCGTCGAGAATTTCGCCGCCGGCCTCAAGCCGGTCGTCGCGCTCCAGGATGATCACGGAAGGCGCCTGCCGCGCAAGCGTATATTCCAGGAGATCGAGGGCCGCATCAGGGACCGGATGGCTGTGGGAATCCGCAAGCAGCGGCTTGGACAGAGACTCGTCACGGATGGTGACGCCGCCTGCCATGTGCACCTCCCTGACGAGGCCCGGGTGCAGCGCATCGATGAACGCGTGGGGATCGAACCCGTGGTTCGTCGCATTCAAATAGACATTCTCGACATCGAGCAGGAGTCCCGCCCCGGTCTCGCGGCAGATCAGGTTGAGAAACGCCGCGTCCGACATTTTCGAGTCCGGCCACTCGAAAACGTAAGTGATGTTTTCGAGCAGGAACGGAAACGGCACCCGCGACTGGACCGTCCGCACCTTGGCGATGATCGACTCGGCGACCGCCTCCGTCTTCGGCAGCGGCATGAGGGCAGCGGTCTCGCGGCCTGGAACGCGCGTGAAGGCCAGGTGCTCGCTGTAGGCCGGCGCGCGCAGGCGCTCGACCACGTCGGCGACCCGCTCGAGATAAGCCAGATCGAGCGGCGCGTCGGTGCCGAGCGACAGCCCGACGCCGTGGGCAGTCAGCGGAATGCGGCCCACCAGATCGAATATCGCCGAGCGCAGCGATCTGCTGCCCGCAAGGCAGTGATCGACCGTGATTTCCAGGACGTCGAAACGATTAAGGTTTTCGCGGGTCCAACGCTCGATAGACGCACGAAAACCCTTGCCAACCGCGGGCGAGTGCGCAGGCGTCGTCATTTCTCAGACCGGCAGGACATGTTCGCGCAAAACCTTTATCCAGTCATTCCGGGGCTCGGCCGCAGGCCGAGAGCCCGGAATCCATAACCACAGGTCAGGGCGTATGGATTCCGGGCTCGCCTCCGCTTCGCTGCGGCGCCCCGGAATGACCCGCTTGAATCTATTTCTCGGGCTTCTCCCAATTTTTCGGGGCATAGCAGCCACAATTACATCCGCATCCTTCAAATCCGGATTCCGCCCAGCGCGGATGTTCTTCGTTAGGGTACATGCGCCACGCCAGCAGCCATTGCGGTCCATGGGGATCATTCACGTCTATTTTTTTGTATTTGATAAACGCCTCGGCGATGGCCTGCTTCAGCTCGTCATTTTGTTTTTTGCCTGTGCGGTCGAAATACTTATCGCCATTGTAGGGAGAATCCGGGGCCTTATTGTCATGATGTTCAGCCCACGCTGCGTTGTCCCACGAAGGGTCGAGGTGGCGGTGGTATTTCCAGTGATTGATCTTCAGTTTTTCGTCATATTCTTGCACCGGTTGGCCCGCCACCCCCGGCTCGGGTGACAGCCGCCCCGTCGCGGCTTCCAGTTCGGCCAACGTTTTCTTCGGACCCACGCTAATCCTTCCGTTGCTCATAACGACTTTCTCCAATTTGCAGTAAACACAACCTTAGAACTCAGCGCAGCGATTTATTCTCCGCGGGGCCGCCCGCCAGGCCCCAAGGCCGCAGGCATCCCAACCCACGGATCCCCGACGCGGCATGTAGACGATGGCGAGAGGGCAGCGTCAAGAGAATCCAACCCTTGCATGTAGGTAATATCAGCCACACGCGGTCAGCTTGTGTGAGCTAGATCACACGGGCCGCAAGGATTTTCCGGCAGATTATACCGCCTCAGGACTCGCGATGGACTTGCGTTGATGTCAGAACCCAGCAGTACGCCAGCAAGGCGCGCGCGCACCGCGCAATGTCAATGCCAAGTCAAGTCGAGCCAGGCATAACGCACCATGAGGCGAGCTGATCCTCCGCTGCACTCGAAGACCCGTGCACTTGCGGATGGTGCGGTGGCGTCGATTTTGGCAGCGATCAGAGTGCCGGAGGTCCTGCCATTCTGGCCGGTCCGCAGCCGCCTCTACGTAAAATACGTCACGTTGCTCGTAGCATTGGTCTCGGCGGCGTTGCTTACCAATGGGGCGCTCGAGATCTGGTTCTTCTACCGGGAGCACAAGGCCTCCCTCATCCGCATCCAACGCGAACAGGCCGAGGGTGCGGCAGCCAAGATCGGACAGTTTGTCAAAGGCATCGAGGCCCAGCTCGGTTGGACCGTCCAGTTGCCCTGGGACGCCAGCACCTTTGCACAGCGGCGGATCGATGCCTGGCGTCTGCTTCGTCAGGTGTCGGCAATTTCCGAGCTTGAACAGATCGACCCGGCCGGCCTTGTGCAAATCCGTGTCTCGAGGACAGACCCGGACGAGGTCGGGAGCGCGATCGACGTGTCTCACCAGCCCAAGTTCCGCGATGCCGTGGCGCGCACGAACTACTACAGCCCGATCTACTTTCGGCAGAATTCAGAGCCCTACATGACGCTTGCGCTCTCCGGCGGTCACGACGCCGGCGTCAGCGTCGCCGAGGTAAACCTGACGTTCATGTGGGACGTCGTCTCGATGATCAAGGTGGGCGAGCGCGGTCAAGCCTACGTCGTCGACGCTCGCGGCCACCTGATCGCCCATCCCGACATCAGCATGGTGCTGAGGAACACGGACCTCTCCGAGCTTGCCCAGGTGCGTGCGGCCCGCACGGCCCTCTCGGGAGAGCCGACCGAACCCGGGCAAGCGGCTCGCAATCTGCAAGGCGGCGAGGTCCTCACCGCCTATGCTGAGATCGCTCCGCTGGGTTGGCTGGTGTTTGTCGAGCTTCCGATCGACGAGGCCTACGCACCGCTGCGCACGACAATTGCCCTAACGGCCGCACTGGTGTTGGCAGCCCTTGGTTTAGCGTTGCTTGGCGGCATGCTCCTGGTGCGCAAAATGGTGGCGCCGATCGAGACGCTGCGTGCCGGCGCCGCTCGCATTGGCAGCGGCGATCTTGGGCAACGCATCGCGATCAAAACCGGCGACGAACTCGAATCGCTCGCCGATCAGTTCAATGAGATGGCCAGCAAGCTCGAAGACTCGCACGCCAATCTGGAAGCCCAGGTCGAAGTCCGCACCCGCGCGCTCGAACAATCGGTCCTCGAGCTTCGTGCTCTCGGTGAGGTCAGCCAAGCGGTCAATTCGACGCTCAACCTCGAAAACGTGCTGGCCACCATCGTCGCCCAGGCCGTGCAGCTCTCCAGCACCACAGCCGGATCGATCTACGTTTTCGACGAGCAGCGTCAGAAATTCGAGCTGCGCGCAACCTATGGCATGGATCCCGCCACAATCGCGGCGTTTGCCGGGCGCCCGGTCGATATCGGCGAGCGCAACGTCGGCTTGGCGCTAGCGCGGCAGGAACCCGTCCAGATTCCTGATTTTCACCATGAGCCCACAAGTTCGATAAAAGACTTCATTCTGGGTGCGGGCTACCGGGCCGTCCTCATCGCGCCGCTGCTCTGGCAGGACCAGGCTGCGGGCCTTCTGGTCGTGCGGCGCAAAGAGCCTGGAGCATTTCCGAAGGCGACGGTCGATCTCATCAAAACATTTGCCGCGCAGTCAGTGCAGGCTATTCAGAACGCCCGGCTGTTCAGCGAGCTCCATGAGAAGAGCCTTCAGGTAGAGATCGAGAGTCGGCACAAATCGCAATTCCTTGCCAATATGAGCCATGAGCTCCGCACGCCATTGAACGCCATCCTCGGCTACACGGAACTGGTGCTCGACCGCATTTACGGCGACATTCCGGATCGCATGCGCGGCGTCATGGAGCGCGTTCAGGTCAACGGTCGCCATCTTCTTGGGCTCATCAACGATGTGCTCGACCTGGCCAAGATCGAGGCCGGTCAATTGACGCTCGAGATGGCCGAATACTCGATGAAACGCCTGGTGAGAGGCGTGCTCGACGGTCTCGAACCGCTCGCCGGAGAAAAGCAGATCACGCTCAGAGGCGAGATATCCCGGGATCTTCCCTCGGGATGGGGGGACGAGCGACGCATCGCCCAGGTTCTGGTGAATCTTGTCGGCAACGCCATAAAGTTCACCGACGCCGGCGAGGTGTCCATCCGGGCATCGACCGCGGACGAGCAGCTATTGGTTGCCGTCCACGATACCGGTTCGGGCATCTCCGAGTCCGATCAAGCCAGGATATTCGATGAGTTTCAGCAGGCCGACAGCTCGTCAATCAGGCGAAAAGGGGGGACCGGACTGGGATTATCAATTGCAAAGCGAATCATCGAAATGCACGGGGGATCCATCTGGGTGGAGTCGGCGCTAGGCGAAGGTTCGACGTTTTCATTCACGCTACCAACCTCCAAAGAGAAAAAGACGCAACAATCATGAACAGATGTATTCTCGTGGTCGAAGATCAGGAAGATAATCGACGGATCCTTCGCGACCTGCTGACAAGCAGTGGTTACAATCTGGTCGAGGCCGAGGATGGCGAGCAGGCGCTCACAATGGCGGAGCACCAGCGCCCGGATCTCATCCTGATGGACGTTCAAATTCCGGTGCTTGATGGCTA
>Ga0137377_10004524_pt1 | contig 10965 bp, 8 predicted proteins | sample SagtaG_22_FD_104815 | JGI IMG/M metagenome (GOLD analysis project Ga0137377, IMG submission 104815) | Vadose zone soil microbial communities from Sagehorn Ranch, Mendocino, California, USA - Sage2_L_40_16 metaG | ecosystem: Environmental > Terrestrial > Soil > Vadose zone | place: USA... | reverse complement strand
GCTTGAAATGCTGGCAGCAGTCCATTAGTAGACCCGCCGGTTTTAGATATTTCTTCTTTATTACCGGACATCTTAACGTCTTTCTAGCGTATCTCCAATCAGGATTGTATCATTTGTATCACTTGTATCATTTGTATCACTTGTATCACTTGTAACGCGGCGTTTCCTCTTACTTTTATGCTGTCTTCTGCTACCTTTCTTCTTTTAGTTATTCTAACACCAATATATTAATAGCCATTCAAATATCAGGGCTATTCGTAACTATTCAGGTCTCCTCTCCTCTTGACTCCTCGACGCCTGCGGCGCTGCGCAAGAAGGGGTTATTCTGCTGGGTACAGATTGAGCAGCCGACGGCTGCTCAATCTGTACCCAGCAGAAACAACGAGACGCCGCAGGCGTCGAGGAGTCCTGAACAGTTACGGCTATTCAAGAGCCAGAGGTCCAGTATATAGGACTGGCATGGGCATGCCCAGCCTCGGGCTTGCCGCTGCCAGGCCCGACAGCATACACTTGACCTCCAACCTCAACTGCGGTATGCTACATTACGCAATAAGCGTGGTCTCCCAGATGCGATCCACGCATACTTTTGGCTCCGTATAGAGTTACTCGACGTTGAGTCAGAAAGGACTCCAGCATGTCTAACAAAATGGTTGCTCCTGAATTATTTCGTCCCCCGGTTGATTTCCCTGATGCTCCCTACGATCATCTCTTGCGCAAGGCCGCCGCCCAAAATCCCGACCGCACGGCGATCATTTACCATGACCTCATGCTGACCTACCGCGAGGTCGTCTCGATGGTCAACAGTACCGCGAATGGTCTCCATAACCTGGGGCTAAAAAAAGGCGATCATATCTGCCTGCTCACCACGAATCGTCCCGAGTATACCATTACCTTCATCGGCGCGGCCTCCATTGGCGTAGTGGTCAGCCCGATGAACCCTGCTTATAAAGAGCGCGAAATAGCCTACCAGCTTGAGAACTCCGAGTCCAAGGCCATTTTAATCCAGCGAGAACTACTGCCGTTACTCCAATTCGTGCTGGCCCAAAAATCGCTGCCAAACCTCAAGCACATCATCGTGACCGGCGATAAGGTTCCGGAAGACATGCCGGAAGCCATACCATACGCCAAACTATTGCGCGCATCCTCACCAAAACATCCAGAGCATGTTGAAATCAGCGCAGATGACCTGGTAGCGCTGCCTTACTCATCGGGTACTACGGGCTTCCCCAAGGGCACGATGCTCACCCATCGCAACCTGGCCTCCAATAACCTCCAGTTCACGACCGCCCTGCGCGTCAATCTGACCGACGTAGCCATGCTCTTCCTGCCGTTTTACCATATCTACGGCGTAATGCTGACGGGCAGCTTTCTTGCCTGTGGCGCTACCCAGGTCATCATGGAGCGCTTTGACCTGCTCCAGTCCCTGGAATTGTGCGAAAAGCACAATGTGACCTACTACTTTGCCGTACCACCGATTGTGTTAGCCCTGGCAAACGCCCCTATTGATCTCAGCAAATTGAAGACCGTCAAGTATATCTTCTCAGGCGCTGCCCCCTTGCCGCTTGATCCTGCTCGTAGACTGCATGAAAAGTCAGGTATTCAAGTCGTCCAGGGCTATGGCATGACCGAGGCTTCCCCACTCACACACGCCCAACCGGGCGATCCCGCGCTGACGCGTATCGATAGTGTCGGTATGCCAGTTCACAACACCGAGCAGAAAATCGTCGATATCGAGACAGGTGAACGTGAGTTACCCATTGGAGAAGATGGTGAGATCATCATTCGCGGTCCACAGATCATGCAGGGCTACTGGAAAGCCCCTGAAGAAACGGCCCGGGCCCTGCGCAATGGCTGGCTCTACACCGGCGACATCGGCCACGTAGACGCTGACGGCTACACCTACATCGTTGACCGCAAGAAAGAGATGATCAAGTACAAAGGCTTCGGTATCGCCCCGGCAGAGTTGGAGTCCCTGCTGATGGAGCATCCCGCCGTCATGGACTCAGCCGTCATCGGTGTCCCCGATGACGAGGCAGGTGAACTGCCCAAGGGCTTCGTCGTCATTCGCCCGGGTCATAACGTCACGCCCGACGAAATTCTCGCGTTCGCTAACGGCAAGCTGGCAGGCTACAAAAAGATTCATTTGATCGAGTTCATTGACGCGATTCCCAAGGTCGCATCCGGCAAAATCCTGCGCCGCGAACTGAAGGAACGCGAAAGAGCGCTTCGTGAAACAGAAAAGGAGTAGCTGGAAAGCAGATCTAAAAAGCAGTATGCCGGGCATACTGCTTTTTCATTGTAAGCCCATCAGGAACAATGCCCTGGCCATCGCCTCGCCCGCAAGCGTAAGTACGACCACCAGGTAGAGCATACCCGTAGCGGACTGGAACGAGCGATCATGAACCAGCTTCAAAATGAAGCCAAGCAGCGCCAGGGGCAAAATAAATGCCACCAGGATGCGCAGCCAGCTAATAGCATCCGTACCAAGAGGCGTCACAACTGGAGCACCAGGGGGTTTGACCTGTGCTTTCGGCACCGGAGTAGCCGCGGACACAGCAGGCGTGGAGGTAGCTGTAGCCGCCGGCTTTACAGTATTACTGGCTGGGGATGCTGCAAAGGCAGAGCCACTCGTAAAGGTAAAAGCAAGCTGCACCAGCACGCCTATCAGCACAAGCGTCGTAGCGAATTGCAGCGGCTTCTCAGAAAGCGCGGGCGTGACGAGATACCAGTGACCTAACCACATCGCCGTCATCACTCCGCCGAGCGCCAGCGCCGAGGCAAAGAAACTGCCAACCGTAATTGCTCCTGCAATGCTCGATGTAGCCAGCGGTCGAAAGATCATCCCCAGCACTAAAAGTGTCGCCAGTCCTGCAAGTATGGCCAAACCGCCGCAGATCATACGCAATATGCGCAAGAGCGACCTTTTAGCTCCTTCGCCTTCTGCTTTTTTCTTGCCATCAACCCCCGCTCTTTTATCGAACCAGAGGAAGATCGTATACGGAAGCATCAGCAGCAAGAAAAGCAGCAACGTCAGAGGCAGGTAGCCTGTCCAGCCCTTATCGAGTAGACCAAAGGTATTGAGCAGTCCCGGCGTTGCAAAACTCTGCTGAAATAAAACCGTCAAACCCGATAAGATCACGTAAATAATTGCATAGGTGACCAGAAAGCTGCGCTTGACCTGGTTGCGCCAGTCCAGCAGGTACAGTACAGTAAAGGCCCCTATCGAAAGCTCTGTCAACACAATAAAAAGTATCAACGGTAGCGTAAGTAACATGGTATATAGCCAATCCTTTTGTCGCGTGTATCAGGCAAGATATGGATGAGGACATAGCCTTCATCTTACTGAAACAGATTATACATCTGTTCGGGTGCTGCGACAACTGGATTGAAGTGCTCCTACGCTTCCGTTGATTTGGCTTCTAAAAATGTGTTAATCACAATTTGAAAAGCGTGATAGAATAATGGACATTGAACTTTCCTTAAGACAAGTCATAAACAGGGAGCGCAGAATTTTCCATGTATCACTTACCGGCGGGTACAGTCACTTTACTCTTCACAGATATTGAGGGGTCAACGCGTCTTCTCCAGCAGTTGGGTGATCGCTATGCCTTTGTACTCGCCGAATGCAGGTGCCTGCTGCGGGCTGCATTTCAAAAATGGAACGGTCACGAAGTCGATACGCAGGGGGATGCCTTCTTCGAGGCCTTCGCTCGCGCCACGGACGCTGTATCGGCAGCAGTAGATGCCCAGCGCGCCCTGAACACTGCGAACTTCTGGCCTGAGGGGGTGGTTGTGCGAGTGCGTATGGGACTCCACACGGGTGAGCCATTGCTGGTCTCCGAAGGCTATGTGGGGATGGATATTCATTTCGCGGCACGCATTATGAGTGCGGGGCATGGTGAGCAGGTGCTGCTTTCTCAAGCAACGCGCAATCTTGTAGAACATCAATTGCCGGATGGAGCCAGCCTGCGAGATATGGGTGAGCATCGCCTGAAGGATTTACAAAGTCCCGTTCATCTCTTCCAATTAGTTATTACAGGCTTGCCTGCCGATTTTCCGCCTCTTAAGACCCTCGATGCCTATCCCAACAACCTTCCGGTCCAACCCACTCCACTTATTGGACGAGAGAAGGAAGTAGCGATTGTCGGACAGCTCTTGCGTCGTGAAGATGTGCGACTGGTGACCTTGACGGGTCCCGGAGGCACGGGTAAGACTCGCCTGGCCTTGCAGGTAGCGGCGGAACTGGGCGACCTGTTCGCGGATGGTATCTATTTCGTGGACCTGGGTCCCGTGAGCGATCCCACACTGGTTATTCCGACTATTACCCAGACACTCGGTTTGCGTGAAGAGCGTGGTCGATCTCCCCTGGAGTGCCTCCTTGAGGCACTCCGCCAGAAGCGGATGTTGCTGCTATTGGATAACTTCGAACAAGTTATAGGCGCGGCGGTCGAGGTGGCAGATCTTCTTGCAGCTTGCTTGCAACTCAAGACGATGGTGACGAGTCGAGAGGTGTTGCGAGTGCGTGCTGAGCGGGAGTTCGCCGTACCGCCGCTCACGCTCCCCGATTCCGTGCAGATGCCAGATCTCGCTGTACTCATGCAATCCGAAGCCATAGCGCTATTCCTGCAAAGAGCGCAAGCGGTTACACCCGATTTCCAGTTGACCGAAATGAATGCACCAGCCGTTGTGGAGATTGCCAGGCGTCTGGATGGACTGCCGCTGGCTATCGAACTGGCGGCCGCGCGTATGAAACTCCTCTCACCGCAGGCACTGCTTGCGCGATTGAGTCAGCCGCTGCAACTGCTGACGAGTGGAGCGCGGGATGTAGCGGCACGCCAGCAGACCCTGCGCAATACCATCAAGTGGAGCTATAACCTGTTAGATGCGCAGGAACAAGAACTTTTCAGGCGGCTCTCGGTCTTCGTTGGCGGCTGCATGCTTGAGGCAGTAGAGGCAGTCTATGGCGCTCTTGGTGACAGAACGGATTTGATCCTGGATATCGTAGCCTCACTTGTCGATAAAAGCTTGTTGCAGCGGAAGGAGCGGGGAAAGGGAGAAGAGCCTCGATTCGGAATGTTGGAGACGATCCGCGAATATGGGTTAGAGTGTCTGTCCGCGAGTGGAGAGATGGAGATGGTGCGCAAAGCCCATGCAGTATACTTTGTTGCATTGGCAGAGAGAGCAGGCCGGGAGGAACTCGCTGCTTCAGATTACGATGTGTGGTTGGATCGGTTGGAACAGGAGCACGACAATTTGCGAGCGGCGATGCAATGGTCACTGGAGGAAATGGAGAGCCGAAAAGAGATCGCCTTGCGCCTGGGAGGAGCGCTGCGATCATTCTGGTATTCGCGCGGTTACCTCAGTGAGGGGCTGGATTTCCTGGAGCGGACACTGGTGGGGAGCGATGAAGTGGAGATGCCTGTGCGAGCAGTAGCTCTCTATGCTGCTGCCAGGCTGTACGAGGTTCGAGGCGATTATGACCGGGCGGAGCCTTTCCTGAAAAAGACCCTGGCGCTCTACAGGGAGCTTGGGGACCCGGCACGTATGGCCTATGCTCTGCACCTGCAGGCGGATATAGCCTGGAGGAGAGGGAATCTCGACATGGCACGCTCAGTGGCAGAGGAGTCGTTCGCGGTCTTCAGAGAGCTGGGTGACAAGGGCGCAATCGCAGGTTTACTGCTCCACCTGGGAGCGCTGGCGGCTGATCAAGGTGAGTATGCCAGGGCGCTCGAACTGCTTAAAGAGAGCCTGGCGATAAATAGAGAACTGGGAGACAAGAGCAGCATTGCAGATTCGCTTTTCAACCTGGCACGAGCGAACTTTTTCTCTGGAAATGAGCTTGCAGCAGCGCACGCTTTGCTTGAAGAGAGCCTCGCGCTCTTTCGTCAGTCAGGTGACAAGGAGAGTATCGCCTACTGTCTCTGCCTCCTGGGACTGCTGACCCTCGAACAGGGAGACGTGACTTCGGCGCGTTCGCTCGTAGAGCAGAGTGTGGCACTCTTCAAGGAGAGGAGACAGGGACATGGCATGGCCTTATCAACCTCAGCGATGGCCGCAGTAATCGCTGCTCAGGGGGACAATGCAGCGGCCCGTGCCCTCTACGAAGAGGCCTTAACGTTAGCGAGGAAAGCAGGAGACAAGCTGATCATTGCCTCCGGCCTGGAAGGGCTGGCGAGAGTGGTAGTGGTACAGGGAGAATACGAGAGGGCGGTACGGTTCTGGGGTGTTGCGGAGGCGCTACGCGAGGCTATTGGCGCGCCTTTACCGGCGGTTGAGCGTCCTGCGTATGATCGGGCGGTGGAAGCGGCACGTGAGCGGTTGGGAGAGGAGGCATTTGCTGTGACATGGGACGAGGGGTGCAAGTTGACAGTGGAGAATGTCTGGCGGAGTGAGGTGTGATGTGGCTGTATTGCTTAGATACTTTCCCATAATGGGATTGCCTCTTTGATATCTGGTTGCAGTAGAGGATGTGTAGACAAGGTGAAAATGATGGATCAGATTTTCCCCCAAACATGTGCTATACTGTTCAAAGACCCTCGCTCGTTTCGGCTGCGGTGTGCTGCATGAACAGTGCAGCAATCAATACATTTTCATATGTTTTGAAAGGCGATAAGCACATGTTAGAGACACCTGCATCGTCCCAGACCGATCTTCTCTATCGCAGTCAGGAGGAAATTCGCGCGCTCCAGAATCAGCGCTTCCGGCACCAGGTGGCGCTGTGCTTCAAGGCTCACCCATACTACCAGGAGGTCTTCAGCCGTCTCAAACTCACGCCGGACGACTTTCAGACCATCGAGGACGTGCAGAAATTGCCCATCACCACCAAGCAGGATTACATGCGCAACCCGATGGCCTTTCGCTTGACGGCGCTGCCTGAGTTTCTGCCCCACGAGCGTATCCTATGGGATGTGAGCTACACGACGGGAACGACTGCGGGCGTGCCCACGGCGTTTTTCAACACCACCCATGATTATTTCGCCGTACTTGAGCAATTGAAGCGATTATGCAGCATTATGGGGATCACCGACAAAGATACGGTTATCAATCTCTTCCCGCTCACGCCTGTGCCGCATATCGGCTTCCTGCGTACACGCGATTATGCTACTGTCATTGGTGCTCCTGTGGTCAATGCACTGACGGGGATGCCGTATCCTGCCTACCCGGTGCATCGCCGCATGGATGACGCGGTGCATATGGTCGAGCAACACAAGGGGACGGTGCTCAGCGGGATCGTGAGTTATGTGCGCCGCGTCATCATGCGGGCCGAGGAACTGGGAGCGGACTTTTCGCACGTGCGGCTCGTGACAGTGCTGGGTGAGCCGTGTCCACGCGGGATGCGCGAGGATATGCGGCAGCGTTTAGTGCGCCTGGGGGCCGATAAGCAGAACCTGGTGATCAACAATGGCCTCGGCTTTACGGAGATGCAGGGGACGACCGGCGAATGTGTCGAATTCAGCGGAGGTCACAATCCCGCTCCCGATCAGTTTTACTTCGAGGTGCTCGACGAGCAGAGCCACGAGCCGCTGCCAGATGGGCAGCGCGGCCTGTTCACGGTGACTCACCTGGATAGGCGCGGTACAGTCCTCTTGCGCTATGTTGTTGGCGACCTGAATGCGATCAGCCACGAGATCTGTCCCCACTGCAGCCGGCAGGGACCGCGCATTGTCACCAATACAGTGCGTACCGCCGAACTGGTTAAGCTCAAGGGTACACTGATCAACCCAGACATCATCAAGGAGGCTATTGCCACTGTGCAAGGAGTCGAAGAGTACCAGATTGTCTTCACTAAAGAGAAGCAAGATGACCCGTACTCCGCCGATAAGCTGCTCGTTCGTGTTGCTGCGCAGCCCAGTGAGCAGGAACGGATTCGAACAGAGCTTGCACCTAAAGTGGCGGAGGCTGCCGAGATGCGTCCCTCCATCGAGTTTGTGGAAATGAGTGAGATCTTTGATCCGAGCAAGGCACTCAAGTCGACCAGGGTAGTCGATCTGCGACCGAAGGATGAAAGGTAAGTTAAAGGATTTTTAATTGTATCTGATTACTGAAGGGAATGACGTATACCATCTCCTTGTGAATAAGATGAATGTTTCTCCCCCACTCCTCTACTGTAATAGCTGTGGTGCAGCCAACAAGGAGCAGGCAACACAGTGTTTTGCCTGTGGAGAACCTGTGCATGCTCCGGTGAAAGAAACCTTGCTCAAGCAGCGTTACCGTCTTCTTGGTCCAATAGGACAGGGGGGCTTCGGGGTTGTCTACAAGGCAGAGGATACACAGTGTGGTGATCGTCTCGTTGCCATTAAAGAGATCAATCTGGGCTTCCTCACAGCCCAGGGAGTGATTGAAGCTACCGACGCGTTCAATCGCGAAGTGCTCCTGTTGTCTGGCCTGACCCATCCCAACCTTCCGCAACTGTACGACCACTTTGCCGACACCACGCATTGGTATCTCGTGAGTGACTTCATCGCAGGCGAAACACTAGAGCGATATCTGAACAAAACACGGCATCGGTACCTCCCGTTAGAGGAAGTCCTAGCTATTGGCATCCAACTTTGTATAGTGCTTGACTACCTGCACACACGCGAACCGCCCATCATCTTCCGCGATCTCAAACCAGCCAATATCATACGCACATCCAACGGGCATCTCTACCTCATCGACTTCGGCATTGCCCGCCGCTTCAAACCTGGGCAGGCCAGGGACACCATCGCCCTTGGTTCCCCAGGCTATGCCGCCCCAGAGCAATATGGGAAAGCACAGACAACTCCTCGGGCAGATATTTACAGCCTGGGAGCCACGCTTCACCACCTCCTGACTGGAAATGATCCCACGCAGAAGCCTTTTTGCTTTGCACCTGTATATTTGCAAGACCAATCGACTCCTGATCGGCTCCAGTCACTTCTCGTACAGATGGTTGAAATGGATGTCAACAAAAGGCCGGCCAGCATAGCAACTGTCAAGCAAGAATTAGAGCAGATCGCTGCTGCCTCACAGCCGAGAGGAACCATCCTTTCCACCTATCGCAACCATGCCGGGTTGGTACTGGCACTGTCATGGGCACCTGATGGCTCCCACATCGTCTCGGGCTCCTCTGATGGCACCATACATGTCTGGAATGTTGTTAGCGGTCACAACACGTTCATCCATCGCAATCCTTTCAAAGGGTACGCCTGGGCATGTGCACTCGCCTGGTCAGCCGATGGCACACATATCGCCTCCGGAAGTGATGATAAAACGGTGCACGTGTGGCAGGTGGAAAACGCTGGCACTCTCACGATGAAGCAGATCTTCACCTATCGGGGTCATACAAATTGGGTAAATACAGTGGCGTGGTCACCCGATGGCCGCTACATTGCCTCTGGGAGCGATGATAAAACGGCGCACGTGTGGCAGGTGGGAAGCGCAGTTCCACGTAACCAGGTTGGGATCTACCACGGTCACTCCCGTTGGGTAGTGGCCCTGGCCTGGTCACCGGATGGCCGCTACATTGCTTCCGGAGCGAATGATGCAACAGTACAGGTGTGGGATGTCGCCACGAAGGGGACAGTTCTCATCTATCGCGGTCATTCCTTTGGAGTGAATGCCCTGGCGTGGTCACCGGATGGCACACGCATTGCCTCTTGCTCTTGGGATAACCTGGTACGAGTTTGGGATGTGGCTACTGGGAATACCGTTTTCACCTATCATGGTCATTCAAAGTATGTGAATGCCCTGGCGTGGTCACCGGATGGTACACGCATTGCTTCTGCAAGCAATGATAAGACGGTACAGGTGTGGGATGCCGCCACAGGGAACCCCGTTTTCACCTATCGTGGTCATTCCCGTTGGGTATACGCAGTGGCGTGGTCGCCTGACGGTATCCGCATCGCATCAGCAGGCACCGACAAGTCGGTGCAAGTTTGGCAGGCAGTCTAGTTCATGTTTTTCTGTCCGAGAATAGCGAGCGATTGACATATATGGGCGTATCCGACTGATTGATGCGACCGAGGTGACAGTGTAGCGTTTAGGATTGTCTGGATCGATGGGAACATCAACCGTCTCTCCTACGCCGTCTGTGGTGGGATAGTATCCTGCCATCATCTTGGTTCGTTCATGTGAAACGCAGAAACGAGCAAGCGATCGCTCCCGACAACCAGCAAGATGCAGCATCGAACATGCTGGATCTCCCTCTGTTTTCAGTTAATCGGCAGGCCTCTCAACATCACTCTTCTCCATCTCAGTATGATCCCGAAAGACAATAGGCCGTAGCTCCCCTTGATATTGCTCAGCTTTGTTTATAGCAGAGCGAGAGGGTCGAGGATCGACGCTACTATAGAGACTTCGGTATATGGGATTGAAGGTAAATGGAAGGTTATTATCACCCAAACCAGCATCACGGTTGGCCCTCAGGACGGCCCAGAACACAAACAGTGTGAGCAGGAAGAGGATGACCATGATCAGAAAAGCAAACGCAAAGCCCCACTGCACTAGCACTCCGAGCAGAATCGCCACGAAGAGGAGAACAACAGCTCCGATTACAGCAGGACGAAGCCTTAGAAACAAATGCCTGTTCATCCTTTTGCCCTTCTTTCTTCAGTAGAAAGGGATTGCCCTCAAATCGTTACACGGCGGGCAACCTCACGAGGTTTAAAGAGTGGATCTCAGGACTATCCAGGTACCTCTCTCATGGTTCCTACAAAGGCTAGCAAGGGAACGGATTAGAAGATGCGGGGACACGACGCACCTCAGCAGCGGGTGGTAGTCCATCGTCTCCCCTTCTGAATAGTTACCCACATCAGTAACTATTCAGAAGGGGAGCGTAAAAGGATCATTTCGTGCAATTGCTGTCATGTTAGCGGCCGTGTCCGGTAGGACTCCATTAACTGGTGGTTGAGCATAAAACCCCCTTCCGAAGACGAAGCAAGGGCCGAAGGCGCGGTTGTACACCTAGGAGTGCCTGGCTGCTTGCTTCTGGTACTGCCAGCTTCT
>Ga0137377_10004521_pt1 | contig 10968 bp, 6 predicted proteins | sample SagtaG_22_FD_104815 | JGI IMG/M metagenome (GOLD analysis project Ga0137377, IMG submission 104815) | Vadose zone soil microbial communities from Sagehorn Ranch, Mendocino, California, USA - Sage2_L_40_16 metaG | ecosystem: Environmental > Terrestrial > Soil > Vadose zone | place: USA... | reverse complement strand
TGTAAGTTTCAACGTAAGCGCGAAATGAGCAAGGATTTCAGTGTAAGCGCGAAAAAAGTACATCAGGATAGCAAGAACCCTTCAACGTAAGCGCGAAAAAGTCTCTTCCATATCGTCTATGAACATGAGAGTATGTCGAAGCGTCAAGTAGAGAGAGGAAGAGATATCATGGCCCTCAAACGCAAGCCGCCAACAGGCAATGTCAGGCGTGTTGCTCCAATAGGTGAAAACCTCCGTTATGCGATCACTAGCAAAGACGATGAGACCGTCCAATGCGAATCCTTCCAGGAACGAAAGCTCACCTTAGTGTTTGATCGCGATCCCACGGTACAAGCATACAGGAGTCAGCCTGAACGATTTGCTTTTACGGACTCACAAGGAGCCTCGCATACCTATGTGCCAGACTTTATCGTCTGGAAAACGACGGGCGAGGTAGAAATCCACGAAGTCACCCTTACCTCTCGGCAGGAGAAGTTCAGTAGTGCCCAGCGTGAAAAAGCCGCTCACGAGATCTGTCAGCAGCGAGGCTGGCGCTACGTCGTCCACACGGAAGCAACACTTCCTCAAGCCACGGAAGAGGCGAACCTCCTGGCCTTGTATCGCTACCGACCTACCATCTATGCGAATGCAGCCGTCACAACCGCAATACGCCAGAGTTTGAACGGGGATGAGCGGAAAGCCGTGGGCATCCTGATCGCAGAACTGGCTCACATGCTTTCTCTCCCCACACCAACGGTCATCTCGGCGATTTGCCATCTCATGTGGCACCGCGTCATTGATACCAATCTCACCTCTCGCCTCCTCTTTGTGAACGCAGCCCTCGCGCCATATGTTCAGGTCTGGCGGGGCGAGAAGGAGAAGCAGCTATGAAACGCGCCCATCATTTCCCGGCACCAAATACCCTGCAGAAAGGCTCCTACATTTTCTGGCAGCAACGCACCTACCAGGTGATGGCCCTCGACCCCGACAACGCCTTGCTCCTGCATGTCCAACCTCTTACAGAGGGACCGAGAACCCAACTCAGCTTACTCGATCTCCTCGCCATTCCCAGGACCAGTCCATCTGCGCCACTCTTCGCGCCCACATTGGAGGCTCTGCACCAGCAGATAGAAGAGCGATACGGCCACGCGCTGGGAACAACGACCCACGATTTGCCGAACAGCTTTGTCATCAAGGCACGCATCATCATCGCTGTTGTCGAAACGGTCAGCAGGCTCGTCTCAGAGGATGAACGACGTGCCAAAGCACGAGGAGAGCCCATGTCACGTGAGCAAGCGATCCGTCGAGCCCTCTTGACCGTCAACAAAACCATCATCCGCATGCAGATACAAGGAACAAGCCAGGACATCAAACTCCATGCTGGTCTGACCAGCTACTACAAATATGAGCGCCTCTACGATACCTATCATGGAGACGAAGCCCAAATTGCCGCCTCCTTTCGTCGTTCGACCTTTCGCCTCCCACACATGAGTCCAGCACAGTTTCATTTTATCGATACGTGCCTGTTGCTCTACTACGGCAACACGCGGAGTACGAAGACACGCGTGTACCAGCTCGCACAAGACATTCTGGAAAAACGCACACAGGGATACTGGGTGAATCCAGAGCGATGCGGGACGGCCATTCCAGAAAATTTGGTGACAGAGCTGCTCGATCTCAAAATCCCCATGCAAGCCCTCCTTGACAACCCAGAAAAAAAGCTCCTCTTAACACAGATTGAGATGCCTTCTACCGGGTGGTTCTCGGGATATACCAGGTACATTGAGGCGCAGCCCGATCAAGGTGAGAGACTCATCACAGCACGACTTGGAAAAGGGATGTGGGAACACTATCACCTCGTGTTCGATACCTTTGTTCACCGGGCGCAGTTCCCCCTCCAGTATGTGTTTGCCGATCACTGGCTCCTGGATGCCTGGATCATTGATGAAGAGACACGTACGAAGCCCTCGCGCTTGTGGCTAACGCTCCTCATCGATACGTATTCTCGCAGTATCTTAGGAATGGCGCTGCTCTACGAAGATCCCTGTATTGAGTCCATCCAACAGGCCCTCAAGCATGCGATCTGGGAAAAAACGTCACATCATGCGCTGGGAATCGAGCAGGAATGGGCCTGTTATGGTATCCCACTGCAACTGTTTCTGGACAATGCCTGGGCGCACCATTCTCACAGTCTGGAGAACCTGGCACGGATGCTCTCACGCAATGGGATCTACAACTCCATTGATCTCGTGTTTCGCCCACCCTACAGGGGACGCTACGGTGCGATCATTGAGCGGCTCTTCAAGAACTTCTCTGGTCAGATGAAGGAGTTGGTCACCGGAGCTATCCAGTCTTCCGATCCGGAAGCGACGCGTGCAGCCGCCAACAATGCCTGCCTGCTCTATCCAGATATGAATCGCTTGCTCCACCAATTGATTCTCAAGTACCAGCACACACCGCATCGAGAGCTTGGTGGCATGAGTCCTCATCAGAAATGGAGCGAAGGTGTCCAGTCTTCCGGGTTCCCACTCCCACCGCCATTCACGCCTGCCATGGATCGCCTGTTCAGGCGTATGCACCCACAAACCCGCCAGGTACAGAGCCGTGGCATCCCGGCCTTCGGCCTGCATTACTGGTCTCCTGAGCTTGGAGGGATCGAACGCGTTGACCGCACTGGACGTGCGATTCAGTACAATTTCCGCTACGACCCGGTCGATATCAGCCGCATCTCGCTGTTTCGCAATGGAGAATGGGTCGGTGACGGCTATGCACGAGAACTACAACAGGCCGATGGAACGTTTCGTCACATCGGCTTGGCCGAGTGGAAGATGGCAAAGCGTTTAGCTGGTTCTCGGGAGAATCAGACCGAAGGCCAAACACCAGCTGAGTGGGCACTGGTCAGTGCCCTACAGACACTTTCACAACACAGAGTGCAAGAGAAAAAAGCAGCGCAACGTAACGGCCCCAAGCCTCGTCCTCAGGACGCGGAGGAGCCAGGCCAGACGACAGAACAGGCCCCAAACGAGACTCCCGACGCGGAGACCGAGCGCGTCCTTCGCTTCCTGCATGGATGAGGAGAGATCAACCATGACAATGATCCCGCTTGATGAGTCACTCGATGTTGGTAAACGTCTTGCCGACTTGCGAATGTGGCAGACAGAATGGCAGCGCCTTGACCGCCAGTTGGAAGAACAGCTCATCCTGCTTGATGGCAACAACTTACTGGAATTACAGCAATCGGTCCACATCGCCAATCTGCGACGACGCATGGAAATGACTCTGGTCAAACAACCGCTCTCCATTCCAGAGAGCGTGCTCAAGCACCTGGGCGTACGCGCGATACGTGACCAGTTCGCCTTGCAGTTCGCCAGGCTGATCAGAGAAGAAAGACTGCTCTGGCTCAACTCCTTCCTCTTTTTCATGACGGCGGATTTACGCAAGCTCGATGAGAAGATTGCGAAGGTGAGAAATTATCGCTCTCTGGGGCAAACGCGCAATTTTTTACTCGGGGGAGAATCAGGGATGGGGAAGACGACCTACCTGGACTGGCTCATGTTCAACCATCTGCCAGTCGTGGAAAAGGAGCGTAATCGTGTTCCGATCATTGGCATCCAGGCACCCGTCAGCCAGAACACGGCCAGGCCGCTACTGTGGCGCATGCTGCTGGAGTGCGGGCAGACCTACGTCAAGAGCGACAACGAAGAAATTCTGCTCATGAAACTCGTGCTGTATTTTCAGAAATGCGGCGTCGAACTCATCGTGATTGATGAGGTTCAGCACATTCAGCGTCCTGAATTGAAGCGCCGGGTCTTAGAAGTGTCGAACATGACTCGTGGCATCCCCATGATCTGTGCCGCCACGCATCCCATTACCTGGACGGAAGGAGACGCAGAAATCAAAGGACGCTGGAATGATGTCTTTCAACTCCGGCAATACACGGGAACCAGGTTAGAGGACCTGCTGGCAACGATTGAACTGTTCCTGCCGTTCAGCCAGGATTCGCATCTTTCCATGAGAACCAGTGGCGGCAACTCTGGACCAGCGGCACTCATCGAACAGTGGACTGGGGGTATTCTGCGCGACATCATGATTCTGATTGGTGATGGCTGCCGACGAGCTATCGAAGGGGGCCACGCTTCATTGCAGCAAGAGACGCTTGCAGCCTCGTGGAAAGATATCCAGACAAAACAGGTCACCGACTTTCTTGATCTCATCCGTCAAAGAGAAATGAGGTAAGCGCGCGTCATGGAAACAGAACAGCGGGTTGATCGAGAGCGAGCTATTTGGAAAGTGTTACCGCTGCATCCACAACCACAACCACTCGAATCCTTTACCAGCTACCTGATACGTCTTGCAGAAGCGAATGGACTTCAGTCAATCCGTGAACTCGTAGCACTGGTAGGAAGCCCCCAACGCAGACGGGAAAGTTTGTACAACTCTCCTGATTACCCTGCTCCTTCCTTCTACGCAGGTCTGGCCCACATCACCGGGTGTCCAGAAGAGCGTTTGCTGCCGACGACTTTTCACTTCCTCATCCGACGCTTTGGACGTTCAACGTATCCACACGCTCTCCACCAATTTCTCAGGAAGAGCCTCGCCTCCTCTTTACGCTACTGCCCTGCGTGTTTAGCCGAGTGCGACCCTCCTTCCTACTCGTTGCTCTGGCGATTCCTGGTACTCCCTGGATGCACGGAGCATGGAGTAAGACTCCTTGATCAGTGCGCTCACTGCGGATCGCTTCTTCCTCTTCTGACATCACCTCCTCAACTTGCCAGGTGCCCTACATGCCAAGGAGACCTGAGAACATGCCAGCAGACTCGTCTCAGCGACGAGATCCTGCAGCCTACCCACAGACACACGCAAGACCTGAAGATGCTTCTCAGTTCCCTGCAAAGGCCATTGGAAGAGGCGCAGGCAAAGACGATTGGAAAACAATGTATGGCATTCCGGCAACGGCAGGGTTTCCTGATCACAGAGGTTGCGAATCTTTCGGGTCAAGAGCTATCAGTGATCATGGATATCGAACAGGGCTCTAGCCTCAAGAAGGCAAGCTTAGATGACTACATGCGGTATGCCGATGCGCTCTCATGCTCGCTTCTAGAGGTCTTTGACACCGATCGCCACCAAGAGCTTCTTGTCCCTCTCAGCGAAGAACAGACGCTCAAACAAGTCGAGGCTGCCATCCAGCAATTGAAGAGGCAAAGTGGGCCGATAACGGCAAGAACCATCAGAAACCTCGTTGGTATCTCAACCAGCCGTTTGAGATGCTACCCTCAGGTAGACTCGCTGCTCACGGAATGTCTCAAGGGACAAGCGCGTCAGGGGGTACTGATGAAGAATCAACGAGAAGAGGAGTTAGTCAAGTTGGTGGAACAAGCTATCGAATATCTGAGGGCACGAGGATCGCGTGTCAGCCAGCAACGCATTGCTGATCTTTTGGGAATGACGCGCTCGGCACTGATGGTCTACCCACGCGTCAAAGCGCAGTTGAGACAAATCGCTTACAATGGACCACCGCATGACCTCCTCAGAAAGGTGCAAGACGCCATTGAGCAGGCACAAGCACTTGGCACATCTCTCACCCACCGGAGCATCAGTGAACAGATCGGGATATCATTAGGGACATTGAGAGGGGACCCGCAGGCCAGAGCGATTATTCAACGCGCACAAAACGAGAGCCGACAGCAGCGTGAAAACGCATTGGTCAACCGCGTAGAGCATGCCATCGCCCAGCTTCTGTTGCGAGGTGAGAAGCCATCACTCCCCAAGGTGAGCCAGATCGTGGGTAGGAATTACGCATCGCTGTATCACCGTCCACAAATTAGGGAACTTTTTCTCTTTCTACGGTAGAGATGGACCCTTTTTTCGCGCTTACACTGAAAATATGCCCTTTTTTCGCGCTTACATTGAAATTTTTCGCGCTTAGGACAGCCTGATCCTGCCGATTTAAGCTCATTTCGCGTTCGCGTTTCCGTTGAAACCTACATGGACGCGGGATCAGTGTTTTCCTGCTTCGTACGCTCATGCCACCTGGGCACGCTTAGCCCCTTTTTTCCAACTCCCCGGCACTCTCACTTCTTCTCGGCAGATGGTGTCAGTGCAACTGCGTCCGTTTAACGACCGACAATACAACCGCGATCTCTCGCTGCTATGTCAACGGGTCAATGAGAAGCAGCTCCATGTGCCTGATGGTCGTCTGCTTCGGTTCTCGGTGCAGGAGATGGCTCGTCCCATTTTACATCAGCAGCAGCGACTCAATGCCTGACTCCCTGGTAAAGCCTTAGAGGAATATCTCGCAGCGTTCTCCAGTGATAGCGCGTTCCTTTTTCCCTCAAGTAGGACCGGAGAAGCACTCTCAGAGCGCGCGTTGGGCTATATTGGGGTCCCGACATTTTTACCCCCCAAAATCCCCGCTAAGGATCTGGAGGGGTGATTCTGGCTTGTTTTCTCCCCGCTAAGGAGTCGGCAGGAAATAACGTTGTCAGTTTGGATGACCAAATAGCCATCCGGGTGGCGGTTTTCTCACTCATACTTGGTAAGTTTATTTCCTGCCGACTCCTAAGCGTTACCCGGAGGACAATGGCTCACTTTGCTCTTACCTCGTCTTCGTTGACGACATATCTATAGAAGGTGGCCCGGCTCTTGAAGCCAGTGAGGGCCATAATCTCGGCGACGCTATTCTGCCGGGCCGCATAGAGTTCTTTGGCACGATCCACCTGCTCCGGGCGCATCGTCTCGGTGGCTTTGCGCCGACCTCCTTTGCGTCCACGGGCGCGGGCGGCGTCCAGCCCAGCCAGAGTACGCTCGCGGATGATATCCCGCTCGAACTCGGCCAGGGCGGCCATCAGATGGAACATCAACTTCCCAGTGGGGGTAGACGTGTCGATGTTTTCCTTGAGGCTCTTCAATTCGATCCCCCGTTGCTCCAGGGTCTGCACCGTTTCGATGAGATCTTTGAGGGAACGTCCGAGGCGGTCGAGTCGCCAGACGACAATCACATCACCTGCTCGCGCCACATCGAGCAGACGCAGAAATTCGGGACGGTCAAAGCGCTTCCCGCTCATTTTGTCGGTAAAGGTCCGAGCGCATTGCTCTTGCTGCATCGCATCTTCCTGGAGCGCAGTGGTTTGCTTGTCTCGACTCACCCGAATATAGCCCAGTTTCATTGCCTCATCTCCTTGGTTTTGTTGTTGATCTTATCGTACAACAACTCATCGCGAGGGGCAAGAAAATGAACGTTGATTTGCAGATGGCGAAGTGAACGTTCTGTTGGGTTTATTTAAGGAGCGGCTGAGCGCGAAAACGGAAGCCACCAGGCTGACTCTTGTTGAGTTCAAATAACGGTCGTTTGCTGAGACCATCCGCTCTGTTTTTCCAGGGGCGCATCTGCACGCATGAGATTCCGCTTGACGAATCTCAAAACTCATCTCATAAGCAGATCGACGCCCTCAAAGAAGCGGGGTGTGACACATGCTTTCTTGGCAAGATGACTGGATCGAAGGCTGAACGAAAAGGGCGCGACCTCGGCCTTGGCGTATTTGCGGAAAGGCGGACACGTTTGTGGTCTGGAAGCTGGATCGGGCCGGGCGCTCGTTGACCCACTTGAGTGAGTTGCTCAAAGGGTTCAAAGAGCGCAGCATCGAGTTCATCAGCCTTGTAGTTAGCTCGGATGATCAACTACAAGGTCCTACGCTCAGATCATCCGAGCTAACATCGATTATATACGGATGTATCGCGCGTAGCAGCGATCATCCTATATAATGACCGAGCAGATCGACACGACGACGCCAGGTGGCAAGCTCATCTTCCATCTCATGGGAGCGCTGGCGGAATGCGAGCGCGACCTCATTTACCCGCTTTGCCCTCGATTCTCCCAGGGGAAAGGCAGCTGGGGAATCGCCAGACCGAGAAACGGGGCCAGCTCGTTCCACCCTTGCCCCTTGGTGATATCCAGGAGCAAGAGATCCTCTGGCCTGTCTTTGAAATACTCCAGGACTTCGGCGCAATAGCGATCGTACGCCCTGGAGAAGCCCTCCGCTTCGTATGCGAACGTGCCATAGAGGTGCGTATCCATCGCGCGCATGTACTGGATGATGGGGCCGTCAGGCGCCACGCGAGCAGCGGACTCGACCTGCCGTCGCCAGAAGGTTTCGCACGAGCACAGCCATGCTTGCTTCTCCCGCACGGTCAGGATGAATTTGCTGCCGGGATAGCCCTGGTCTAAGGCCTGATAGAGACAACACACCGGAATGTCGGTGAGCGCATCCGCCTCCTGTAAGACCGACAGGGAGACAGAGGCGGGTCGGCACGCCAGGGAACGGTATACTTCGGCTCGTGTCACCGGATCCTGCGGGAAGTGGACGGCGCTATATCCTAAGAGGTGCAAAGCATCGGTCAGACTGGTGGTCCCCGTGCGACTCAGTCCAATCCCGAAGACTTTCGGCTTGCGCGGGGAAGAGGGCCAGCACCATCCGAGCTCTCCCTGCGTCCGACTGAACTGCAGGATCGCCTCCACGGCCTGGCGAGGTCCCGCTCCCTCTCGCAGGATCGTACGCATCTGACGGCAACGTGCCTGAACCTGCTGGTCGTTTGCAACGAGGGTGACGGCTTCCCACAGCCGCTCTGCGGTGACGTCCGTGCCCTGCAGGAGGATTCCCAGTCCCAGCTCTTCCACCCGTGCGGCGGTGAGGGCCCTTTCTGGGTCATGGGGAACCAGGACCAGCGGGACGCCGTGAGAGAGCGCCTCCATGACACTATTCATGCCCCCATGCATGAGAAAAACGTCGGTCTGAGCAAGGACCTTGAGTTGGGGGACCGAGCGCTGGACCACAAAATTCGCCGGCGGGGGACCCAGGGAGACAGGATCAGTCCGGCCAGTAGAAAGGAGGACCTGCCACTGCTGCTCGCCCTTTGGGGTGAGCGTTGTCCTCTCTCCTGTGCCAAAGACGGTAAAACACCGCTTGAAGAACTCTCTGCTCCAGTCGGAGGAGTCGACGGTTCCCAGAGAAATGTAGAGCAAGGGCCGCGTCTTGTGCATTCCAAGAGGGAAATCCGCTTCCTCATGGCGGGCGCCCATATCTGGGCCAAGAAACTGAAAGCGCTCGTCAAACGTCTCGATGCCCGGTTGGAAGGTGGGAGGAAGGGGGACGAGGTTGAGCACTTCGGCATGGTCAAAGAAGTTCTTCAGCGTGATCGGCGGCAGATGGTAGGTGGCACACAGGTGTTCGATGGCCCTCTGATAGGTGATTGGCCCGGCCTCCCCTGTCCACGGTGCCCAGGTTTGCGGGGTCACAAACATATGGCTGGCCTCTGCCAGAATGGCCGAGAAGGTTGCGCCAAGGTGTTCGTTCAGCACGAACGTGGTGTTGAAGCGCACGGCGGGCAGATACAGCAGGCGGGCCAGGAGCCTGCCCCACAGACACCAGGCGTCATAGATGAGCACGTCCGGTTGCGCACCCTGGATGCTCTTCAACAGCGGTGGGATGAGCTGGAAACTGGCCAGTGCCCCATCCAGGGGTAACCAGAAGAGGTGGACTGGATCAGAGAGACGAGGTCGGCGAAAGCCCTGCAAGTTGGCGAGGGGAGAGGACAGAAACGTCGCTCCGGTAGACGCTATCGTTGCTTGAAACTCCTCTGGGAGGCAATAGATGACTTCCTCTCCACGTTCCACCAACGCTCTCGCCATCGGGAGGGTCGGGTTGACATGCCCATGCGCTGGTAAGGGCAGAATCAGGATCTTTGCCATGTCTCAACTCCACTGCTCGGTGTTTCATCAGAGAGCCGGGGCAAGGTGCTCTCACGCCAGCTCTTCTGACGGTCCCTCGCGTGCCTGTCTGGCTGATTAAAGCGAGGGAACCGTCGTCGCCCCTGCCAGCGCCAGGACGGCTTTCCCCCCGGCCACCACCTCGGAGGCAATCTTCCCCTGCGCATCAATCAGCACGGCCATCGGTGTCCCCCGGGCTCCAAACTGATTGCCAATGCTCAGGCCCGCTGCGTCGAGCACCACCGGCGAGCGGAGCTCCATGGCCTGGTTTTCTTGCACGCTGCCAGTTGAGACCACCAGCAGTTTGAGCGCTCCCTCGTGTGCCTGGGCCTCCCATGCTTGGAGATCTGTGAGCATGCGCTGGCAAAAGCCGCAACTGGGTCGCCAGAAGAGCAGGAGGGTGGGGCTGCCCCGGAAATCGGAGAGGCGGACCACCGAACCTTCGAGATCGGGCAGGCTGAACTCCGGCGCCGGGTCGCCGAGCACGGGGCCAATCGGTGGCATCTTCGCCGCTCTTGCCCTATGGCCATTGCTCTCTACGGGAGTGGGGACCATAGGGAGCGTTCTCAGCACTGGCGAGGCCACCACGCCGGCAACCAGGCTCCGAATGGCATCTGCTCCCTGAGCCAGCGGACTGCCGATGGTGCCATCGGCAGCGATGAGCACGGCGCTGGGGGTGCCCGTCACCTGGTAGGAGGACTGTACCTCGCGATCCTGCTGCAGCAGCACCCGCGTGATCCCCGGCGCGACGACCTTGCTCTGGTTGGCCTGCCGACTGCCCCGACTGATCACCGCCAGGGTGAGCGTGCCGGCGTAGTCGCCTTGCCAGCGGCCCACCTCTGGCAAGAGCGCCGCGCAGGGGCCGCAGCCAGGCTCCGCAAAGAGCAGCAGCACCGGGAGGCCTGAAGCGAGCAAGTCGATGAGCGTGAGCGTCTCTCCCTGCCAGCTTTCCAGGCGGAACGGGGGAGCCGAGGTGCCAATCGAGAGCCCTGCGTTGGCCACGCTTGCTGCCTGAGTCGCGAGGCCTGCCTCACCCAAGCGAGACTCCGCCGCCTCGATGCGCAAGAGCAGCCGTCCTTGTTGACGCAGGATGTGCCAGAGCAGCCAGAGAATCCCGGCCAGCACTGCCAGCTCGACCAGGCCCGCGATGAGTTCGATCCGCCCTGCGACGGGGAGCGTGCCCCACCAGCTCCAGAGGTCGAGTCCGGTATTTGTTCGTCCGAAGA
>Ga0137377_10004517_pt1 | contig 10971 bp, 10 predicted proteins | sample SagtaG_22_FD_104815 | JGI IMG/M metagenome (GOLD analysis project Ga0137377, IMG submission 104815) | Vadose zone soil microbial communities from Sagehorn Ranch, Mendocino, California, USA - Sage2_L_40_16 metaG | ecosystem: Environmental > Terrestrial > Soil > Vadose zone | place: USA... | reverse complement strand
CCCATCATCAGCGCGTGGAGCGAGTCCACGCTGAATGCATCCTCGCCGCCTGCGCTGGCCTCGACGGCGTTTGCAACAGGAATCTCTGTGGGCAAAAGCCAATTCGTTCCTGGTTGTGGATGTCACCCAACTGGTGAAGGAGTGGCTGAACGGTTCCGCGAACGGTGGCATTGACAACGACGGCATCGCGCTGGTTGCCGACACGAGCACCACGTATGTGGTGCTGCCTTCGCCAAGCGGAATCCGTTTCGATGAGCTTGGATCCCATAAGCAGTGCCCCGAGTTTCATGCAAAAATGCAGATGATTTTCGATTTCCTGGGCGAACTGAGCACCTTGGTTGTCACTAGTAAATGTGCGACACTGAAAGGCGAGTCAGAGCGATTCGCCGGCAGGAGCGTGCCGCGTGGGGCCGACAATTTCCTCGCTCATCGGCGCGGCTGAAGGTGGCGATGGCGCAGCTGCGGATGCACTTTTCAGCACTCTCTACTTTGAGCTGCACCGACTGGCGAAACGGGAACTGGCACGACGGGGATCTCCGGCAAGCCTGAGCGTCACAACGCTCTTGCACGAGGCCTATCTCGATATCGCCGCGCGTGAAGGCAACCGCTTTCCCGACCGGCCACGGTTTATGGGTTATGCCGCGCGTGTGATGCGCGGACTGATCATTGATCACGCCCGTAGCCGAAACGCGATCAAGCGCGGGGGTGAATTCGAAATTACTTCGCTCAAAACCGACCAAGGCGAGAATCCTGTCGATGCCAAAGAACTCTCGTCGATCAGCGATGCACTGGATCAACTGGCGAAAGTGGAGCCTAAGCTGGCTGAACTGGTCGACATGAAGTTTTTCTGTGGGTTCTCCTTCGCCGAAATCGCCGCCCTGGAGAACCTGTCAGAACGGACCGTACAGAGAAGGTGGGAAAAGGCGCGCATCTATCTCCATCGCAACATTCGCGCGGATTTGCCACTCTGAGGAATAGATGTCCAAGCTCAGTCCCGATCAATGGCAGGCACTCAGTCCACACCTCGACCAAGCGCTGGAAATGACAGACGATGAGCGCTCGACCTGGCTATCCTCTCTACAGATCGAGAACCCAACTCTGGCATATCAACTGGAAATACTGCTTCGTGAGCACCGCGTGCTATCCGAGAAAGGTTTTCTCGAGGCGAGTGCTTTGGAATTGCCGGGAGGGCCTGGCCTGGCAGGTCAAACTCTTGGTGTTTACACTCTGGTTTCGCAGATCGGCCATGGGGGAATGGGCACTGTCTGGCTGGCGGAACGAAACGACGGGCGATTTGAGCGGCGCGTAGCGGTGAAGGTTCTCAATATCGCGCTGATGGGGAAGGGCGGCGAGGAGCGGTTCAAACGCGAAGGCCGCATTTTGGGTCGGCTGACACATCCCCACATCGCGGAACTGATTGACGCAGGAGTGTCGTTAACCGGCCAGCCTTTTCTTGTACTTGAGTACGTTGAGGGCGACCACATTGACCTCTACTGTGACCAGAACGAGCTTGACGTCAGAGCGCGCGTTCTGCTGTTGATCGATGCGTTACGGGCCGTTGAGCAGGCACATGCCAACCTTATCGTGCACCGCGACCTGAAGCCTTCGAACATATTAGTGCGAAGGGATGGTCAGGCGAAGCTTCTCGACTTTGGAATTGCCAAACTGCTGGAATGCGATGGACAGACCGGGGAGTCGCCGCTCACGCTCGAAGGTGGAAGGGCCATGACGCCCGAATACGCGGCTCCCGAGCAACTGAAGGGCGAACCCGTGACAGCCGCCACGGATGTCTATGCCTCAGGGGTCCTGCTCTATGTAGTGCTGACGGGACACCACCCGACCGGCGCCGGACCGCGCACGCCAGCGGGTCTAGTCAAAGCTATCTTGGACACCGAGCCGTCTCGTCCTTCGGATGTCGTAGCTTCAATAAAGGCAAATGGAGAGAACGCCGTCACGAATGCCAAGAGGCGCGCCACGACTCCCGACCAGCTGGCACGGTTGCTCCGCGGCGACCTCGATACGATTGTCGGGAAGGCGCTGAAAAAGAATCCGCAAGAGCGCTACCCCTCGATAAAGACCTTCGCTGACGACCTACAACGATACTTGCGACACGAGCCCATCAGTGCTCGACCGGACACCATCGCCTATCGCGGCGGCAAATTCGTGCACCGACATAGGAGCAGTGTAATCGCGGCGCTGCTGGTAATGCTGGCACTGATCGGCACCACGATCTTTACATGGTTCTTTCCTCGTCGCCCCGAACCTCTGACCCAGTTCAGTCAGCGAAAGCTCACGGCGAACGCTCAGGATTCGCCCGTGCTCAATGCAGCGATTTCTCCGGATGGCAAGTACCTAGGTTTCGATGATCAGCAAGGCATTCATCTGCAGCTCGTCGCAACGGGCGGAGCCCAGAGTGTGCCTTTGCCTCCCGGCATCCAGCCAAGGACGGCCTCCTGGTCATTCGGGGGTTGGTACCCTGACTCCGCACGATTCATAGCTTCTGTCAGTGTTCCCGGAAGGCCAAGCACCTTGTGGTCGATTCCGATAATCGGAGGGGAGGGACAGAGACTTGCTGAAGTTGAGGATATGTCCGGGGGAGGGACAGTCTCGCCCGATGGTTCCCACATTGCCTACGAAAGGCTGCGGAGTGCCATTGGAGCACGCGAGATTTGGGTGATGGGTTCGCACGGAGAGTCTCCTCACAAAATACTGACAGCCGAGAACCAGGCCACAATAAAGGGCATCGCCTGGTCGCCGACGGGAAAACGGCTTGCATACCGCTATCGGCGTCATAAAGGTGACCGCACAGAGATTATGGTTCAGAGTTGTGACCTTGGTGGCGCAGACATAACGACGATCCTTCTGGACAACCATCTGAGCGCATTCACTTGGACATTGTCGGGACGTTTCATTTATTCGCGAAACTCGGAGGTTGGCTCGGCTGAGTCCGATAATTTGTGGGAACTGCGGGTTGACGGCAAGAACGGAACTCCACAAGGCAAAGCACGCCAGCTGACAGATTGGTCGGGATTTTCTGTTTATAGCTTCAGTGCGTCGGCGGATGGTAAGCAGCTGGCTTTTCTAAGAGGCAATGACCACGCTTCTGTCTTTGTCGGGGATCTTGCCGGCAATGAAAGCCGTCTCGTGAACTCCCGTCGCCTGACGCTCGACGACAATTACAATATCCTCTTCGCATGGACGCCGGACTCCCGCGAAGTGATTTTTTCATCGCAACGAACGTTAAACCGGCTGATGTATCGGCAAGCCTTAGACCCGGGCAGCATTCCTCAACTCATAACTCGTGCCGCTGACACGAATTTCTATGCGGCTCGGTTGAGTCCGGATGGAGCCTGGATACTTCTGGAGGGCGCGCCGAGCGGCTCGCGCAAACTGGGCCTCTACCGAGTTGACCTAAGGGGTGGCGTTCCTCAGCTATTATTCTTACCGAGGGGTTCGTACAGTTTTGGTGCGCAAACAAGGCCGGCAACCTTTGTGTGTTCGGGCGACCGTCTGCGGAGAAGAACGAGCTGGTGGTTGCTGCATTCGACCCACTCGGCGGTCAGGGGAAGGAATTGGTACGGATTCCTCTCGAGACGGGCAGTAGTGCGGACATTGGATTCGATTACTCGTGGCAACTCTCTCCCGATGGTTCGCAGATCGGCATCGTGAAAAGGCACGGGCATCAAATTCGGCTGGTGTCACTCGGTGGCGGTCAGACGAGAACGATTACAGTAAAAGGCTACTCCGACCTCCAAGAACTTAATTGGGCTATTGATTCCCAAAGTATGTTTGTGTCATCCACGGAACCTGGAGCCTCTGCCTTGTTGCATGTTGGCCTCAATGGTGATGCTCAGCCTGTCTGGCAACAATTTCAACCGAAGGTCGGATGGGGATTCCCCTCCCCCGACGGGCGTCATCTCGCGATCATGGGCACGAGTTCAGAAGCGAATGTATGGATAATCGGTAACTTCTGAGCTTGTAGCGGCCCGAGCCGGCGTCATTCCCACACTCGTGCGGCCCCGCAATTGGCCGAATCAGGACCGCCACCGCAATTCCCTTTCTACCACTTCAAATCTTTCCTACCCGCTGTCGTCTTTTCCCTTCCGTTTCCGATATATCAAGTAGGGAGCAATAGTTCCAGTCTTACACCGACGCCACGATTCCATGCGTCGTGCGTAGGACGAATTACCGGGCGGGGGACTTCGAGGCGCCGTGCACTTGCACAATCTAGATCAAAAGGAAGAAGGAGAAAGAAGTGAACAACAAATGCACTAAGAAGTTCTGGAGCGGCGCAGCCGCTCTCATCATTCGTGGATCGTTGGCGACGCTTGCAGTTCTGGCTGTCTCAGGCATGGTCTATGCGCAAGAAAAAGCTCAAGACAACAAGGAACAAATTCATTTCAGCTCGATTCCGAGCCCGACAACACCGGAGGCGATTACGCCACCGGCAGGAAACTCTGCATTCCTGTTGGGCCATGGAATCGGAACGCAGGGCTATGTTTGTCTGCCCACGAACGCAGGCGGCGCTTCCTGGACCGTAAACGGTGCCCGCCCCGAAGCCACACTCTTCACGCATATTTTCGGTGAAGCGGTGCAGATTATCACGCACTTCCTCAGCCCCGTCGTAAATCCCAACGACATCGGACCGAAGCCGCCACGTTTCGGCGACGTGACGTGGCAGAGTTCCTTCGACAGCAGCCGGGTGTGGGCACAAAAGCAAAAGTCGATTTCTGCCGGAACCGACGCGAGTTGCCCGAATGGCGGGGCGATTGACTGCCTCCTGCTGCAGGTAATCGGCTCCGATGAAGGACCCGCCGGCGGCAGATCGCTGACGAAGACCACTTTTATCCAACGCCTTAACACCAACAGCGGGTCTGCTCCCGCGACCGGTTGCCTGGTGACCGGCGACGTGGGTAAGCAGGTTCTCGTGCGGTATAGCGCGGACTACTTTTTCTTCCGCAACGATCAGTAAGAACAGGGCTGCTAGCGCCGTGCAGCGAATCCGCGCATGCGGAGAGTCGGATGGCTGTAGTGCTCTTCGCGTGCGCGGCTCCTGCACGAGCTCGTCTACAGAGAGCCGATAAGGATCTGAAAACGCTACTCAACGAGCTGTCGTATAGGGAAGAGCAAGCAAAACTGGGGAGGTGAGCTGTGGAATTCAGAACCGTCGTCATCTGCAGCAAATGTCAGCAACCCATCGTCGTTTCGAGAGAAGCCTCTGGCTATGTCTGCTTCAAGATTCCCGGCCAGGAGGGCTACCACTTCTTCCACCGCCGGTTTCGTGGCGGGGACTGCTGGGAAGCTTACATGACGGAAAGCCGATAAAAGGAGGAACGACTCAAAGGGTCTGTGCAGGTTGGTAAGGAGCGATATGGACAATTTGATAGCGAAACAGACAGAGAGCGACTTGACCGAAGTAGAAGCCATAGCGCAGGCCAAGGACGGCGTCGCCGCCGCTTTCGAATACATTTACAAGGCGCATTGCAGACGCGTATACAGCGTGTGCTTGCGCATGATAAAGAACCCGGCTGAAGCCGAAGATTTGACGCAACAAGCATTCTTGCAGCTCTTTCGAAAGATCGGCACGTTCCGCGGTGAATCAGGTTTTTCAACTTGGCTGCATAGAGTGACTGTAAACGTTGTCTTGATGCATCTACGCCGGAAAAGGCCGACTGAACTTCTAGCCGAAGACTTCGAGCGCTACACCTCAAATGGCGAAAGTTCGAGTGAACACGGTTCTACCGACACTTCGATGTTTGGGCGATCGAGCGACTTAACCTCATGCGTGCAATCCGCAAGTTGCCGTCCGGTTACAAAAAGATTTTCTTGCTGCATGACGTCATTGGATACGAGCACAGCGAGATCGCGGGGCTCTTGGACAGGTTGTTCAAAATCGCAACTTCACAAGGCGCGCAAACGACTGCGGCGACTGCTGCAGGGAGAACAAGTACGAGCGAAAGCCGTTGTCGCCTACGCCTAAGGCGGAAATGCGGGCAGCACCAAAATTAGACCGAAACGCTACCGGTATGTTACGCCGGGCGCTCTTCCCTCTAATAACTTCGAATTACGGATTTTCGGGCCTCAGAATCGGTCCCCACTCGGGCTGGAGCGCACAGATGTTTTTTGCTCTTAGGAGGAGCTAAGTACAGTGAAACATAGAATTGCTTTTTATTTCTTCTCATTTCTGCTTGCCACTGCTAACGCAACCGCGCAAACTATTGGCTTTCGGCAGACCAATCTCGCATCGAACCTTCCGAACGTGGCCAACAATGTCACGCCAGGTTTGGTCAACCCGTGGGGGATTGCCTTCCTTTCAGACCAGCCCTTCTTTATTGCTGATAATAAGGCAGGCCGGGTGACCGCTCTTGACGGCACCGGGCTCGGCGTCGTGCCCGGTAGTTTCATCGTCCCGGATGCCGCCGGGACAGGATTCGACACTCCGACCGGAATTGTTGCCGATCAGAATTCATTCTTTGGCGACCCATCGCTTGTCAAACCATTCATTCTGGTGACCGAGCAGGGAACAATTCTCACCTGGGGCCCCGACGCTAATGGCAACCTTCCGCAGCAAGCAACACCACGTCGTCGTATAGCAAGCGCAGTTTACAAGGGCGCGGCGATTCTGAACTCTTTGTTAACCGCACCGGCATTGGCGGTCACCGATTTCCACGATGGATTCATCGAGACTTTCCTTCCTGGATTCTCTCCAGTGGCGCTTCCGGGTTCATTTACGGATCCGAACCTGCCCGCGGGTTATGCGCCGTTCGGGATTCAAGTGATTGGAAGTCAGGTCTTCGTTACTTATGCGGTGCAGGATGCTGCTAAGCACGGCACGGTCGTAGGTGCCGGGAATGGCATCGTGAGCATTTTCGATATGGATGGGAATTTCGTGCGGCGATTCGCCACTGCCGGAGCTTTGAACGCCCCTTGGGGAGTCACCCAGGCGACCGCCAACTTCGGCCCGTTCAGCAACAACATTCTGATCGGCAACGCTGGCGATGGAAACATCAACGCGTTTGACCTTGCGACCGGGAACTTCGTGGGCAAACTGAAAGACGGCGACGGCCACGTTATAGCCAAAATTGCCCTTCACGGCCTGGCTTTTCGGTCCGACGGATTTGGGGACCCGAACACGCTGTACTTCAACTCGGAATTCAGCAACGAACAGGATGGGCTATTCGGCGCAATTACCACCGGCCTGGTCAGTCTGACTCGAGTAGCTGCCCCGGATATTCCCACCGACGCAAGTGCCACGATCACGGCCACGGTTGAAGCTGCACTCGATAACCCGGGAACCCCGACCGGCACGGTCACTTTTCTGAACGACACGAAGCGGCTAGGAACGGCGCCGTTGGTCAACGGATCAGCTGCCCTCGACGCCGTTCTCAGCGGCGTGGGCAGTCATCGCATCACAGCTCTATACAGCGGGGATGCGGTTTTCTTGGCGAGCAGTGACAACATCGCCGTGCAAGTGATGGCGCTACCTACAATACTGAATCTCGTGGCGCCCGCAAACGCCGTTCCCGGCTCAGCCGTAACGTTGACGGCGACCATTAACTCGACGGGAGGAACACCGACAGGGGAGATTGCATTTCAGGAAGGAAATGCGAGCTTGGGAAGTGCGCCCCTGGACGACGCTGGCGTTGCGGCCCTGAGGATCAACACTCTGGCCGCCGGTGCCCATTCTCTTACGGCGTCCTATTCCGGAGATGGGAAATTTGGCGGGAGCATGTCTGCGGCAGTAACCATTACCATCGCCAACGCCGATTTCTCCCTGGGTGCAACTCCCACGAGCGCTGCGGTCATTGCGGGCCAGTCGACCCAATTTATGCTGACCGTCACTCCCGCCGGAGGGTTCGCGAACAATGTCACGTTCTCTTGCTCACCAATTACCGGCATCACTTGCACCTTTAATCCTGCGATGGTCACTCCCGTCAACGGAACCGCTAACACCACGTTGACAGTGACCACCTCTGCCACCATTCCTCGCTACGGGCTTCTGATGCCGGACCTGGTTGGCCCTTGCGCGCTTCTCGTCGCCTTGGCCTTGTTCAGCTACGTAATGCGGCAAGGCGGGAAGCTTCGAACCGCTCGCGCTTCGCTTCTGACCGCCACGGCAGCGGCGGCAATTGTCGCACTGGGGCTCGCGATCGGTGGTTGCGGCGGATACGGAAGCAGTACGCAGCCGAACCGGGGCACCGCTTCAATCAGGGTCACCGCCCAGTCTGGGAATATTTCTCACATGACAACCGTCAGTGTCACAGTGCAGTAGTGTGGAACCACAAATGCAAGCGAAATGCACTGCACTGAGGGTATAAATATGAGAAGGTTTTCCTTGCAGTGTGCGCAGTCGTTGCTGTTTGTCGCGCCGCTTGCCGTCCTTTTGCTTGTCGGCGTTGCGCCGGCTCATTCTCTTCGTTGTCATCACTTCAGGGTCCAGATTATCTCGGCCGAGAGGCCGACGAGGGCGCCGGACGAATCGAGGCTGCCTATGGCCGGGAGAAGTATGCGTGACTGGTCGAGCTGAAGAACAAGTACGACCCTGCCAATCTGTTCCGCCTCAACCAAAACATCAAGCCGAGTCAGGCAACATCGGCAGCAATGAGCGCCTAGGTGTGACACTGCCGTCGTGAGGATTCCGAACGCCATGCATTTTTAGTACACCGACCACGTACCCGGAGTGGCGAGTTCGAGTAAGTGGCGGTCGGGGTCCCGAAAGTAGAGGCTCCAGCCGCCCGATTCCCACGTACGTTTCTCTTCCACGGCGATCCCTCGCTGTTGGAGCCACGACTCCCAGTTAGGCAATTCGTCGGATGGAATTGCGAATGCGAGGTGCAGTTCTCCATCCCCGTCGTGAGGCGATGTGATTGCGCGCGAGGCGCCCTTCTTGAACAGCAACAGTACCTGGCGTGGGCCTGTGTGCATCGCGCAACCGCGCTCGTGAGCACCCAGACCGCATGTCCTATTCAGGGATCGCAGAATCGTAGCAGGACGGCAATCCTAAGGAATCAAGGGCGAAACAACAATTCGCCAGCCACACGTTCCACTTGACCTAACCCTCGATTCTGACGATCTGACCAGGTTGAATAGATTCAATGTGCACCAGGCAAGCGGCCACGTGAGGCAACAGGTCTTTCAGACGGTTCGACTTCGTACGAAAAATGATAATTGCGATGTTTCGGTCAGCTAAATTCTGCTGGTATTCGATGCCTTGATCCGCGGTAAGGAAAACGTCGAATTTGGCTGTTTCCGCCGCTGTAAGGAGTTCGCCATTTTTCAGTCCAGCCAGTCCAGCGTAACGGGCTGTTTGGCAATCGTGACCGGGCAAAGAGTTCCGGAATCGTTCATCGATACATTCGTCGATCAAAATGCGCATCTAGGAACGTGCGAGCAAGATGTGTTTTGCTTCTTCGAGTACAGCGACGGCCGATTCACGCGAGACGGTAGGAAATCCTTCCAGAAAGTCTTCGAGTGTTTCTCCGCCTTCCAGGTAGTCAAACAGCGTTTGTATCGGCACTCGCGTTCCGCGAAACACAGGAGTTCCGCCAAGAATATCCCTGTTTTTGATTATAACTTCCACCATATGATTGTACCACGAGCGTGGGTACAAATCCCGGCGGCGGAGACGGCGGACCTAGTGATTTTTCTTACCAGATCGGCGGGCTAGTATTATTTCATATCGTTCAACGAGCGCGGCCTCAGTTTCATCTTTTTGATGTCGCTGATTTCAAAGGTGTTCGCGCCGGATAGCCTTTTAAGAGGGACACTCTCCCACCTCAGCAGAATGGTTATGCTGCAATGGGTTAGCGGGCCGACGGAATCGGGCCTCGTGAATATGATTATCACTGATGATCTCGTTGAAACTTTCCTTAAATGCCCCACCAAATGCTTTCTTCGGTCATGCGGGGAGGCTGGGACGGAAAACGCTTATGCCGCCTGGGTTCGAACCAAAAACGACGTCTTCCGCATCGAAGGGACCAAATGCTTGGTGGCAGAGGTCGCGCCCGATAAATGTGCCATCGGCACACAGGCGATGGGAAGCCTTAAGCCGGCTCAATGGCACTTGGGTATGGATTTCGCTGTACAGAGTCAGCACTTGCAATGTTCCTGTCACGCAGTGGAACAAATTCCTTCGGCCGGCCGAGGTCGAACCGCTCAGTTTGTCCCGATTCGATTCGTGTTCAGAAACAAGCTCAACAGGGACGACAAGCTTCTACTGGCGTTTGATGCGCGAGTATTGTCGGAAGTGCTTAGGCGAGAGGTCGGCCTCGGCAAGATCATGCATGGGGAGAACTATGCAACCCTGAAAGTGAAGACCTCGGCTGTGGCGAGTGAGGTACGCAAATTGACCGACAAGATTGGTACGCTGCTTGCCAGTCCCTCACCTCCCGACCTGGTTCTAAACCGACACTGTGCCGAGTGCGAGTTTCAAAACCGCTGTCGACCAAAGGCAATTGAAAAAGATGACCTCAGCCTGCTCAGCGGTATGACAGAAAAGGAGCGCACCAATTTCAACAGCAAGGGTATCTTCACCATTACCCAACTCTCCCACACCTTCCGACCACGGCGTCGGCCACAAGGACTAAGGGACAAGAGAGAGAGGTACCACCACTCGTTGAAGGCGCTGGCAATCCGGAAGAAGAAAATCCATATCGTCGGCAGCCCAGAAGTGAAGATCGAAGGCACACCTGTTTACATGGATGTCGAGGGTTTGCCTGACCGAGACTTCTACTACCTGATTGGCATTCGATTCAAAACGGGCGACTCTGTCGTTCACCACAGCCTTTGGGCTGACAGTCCTTCGAACGAGGGCAGCATCTGGCGGGAGCTCTTGTCCAAGTTAATAGAGGTCGAGAACCCAGTTTTGATCCATTACGGCAGCTTTGAGACCGTCTTCCTCAAGCGAATGCGCCAAAGGTATGGTGCGCCGCCAAGTGGCTCTCGTGCGGCGAAAGCACTCGAATCGCCCAT
>Ga0137377_10004511_pt1 | contig 10975 bp, 9 predicted proteins | sample SagtaG_22_FD_104815 | JGI IMG/M metagenome (GOLD analysis project Ga0137377, IMG submission 104815) | Vadose zone soil microbial communities from Sagehorn Ranch, Mendocino, California, USA - Sage2_L_40_16 metaG | ecosystem: Environmental > Terrestrial > Soil > Vadose zone | place: USA... | reverse complement strand
TCCGGAATAGGTAAGGACTCGGTGATAAAGTTCAGGGTGATACCAGGCCATGATCAAGGCGCAAGCGCCTCCTGAGCTGTACCCCATGGTCGCCCTGCCATTCGGATCTTTGGTGAGTTTCACGTGAGCCTGGTTTTCGACCATAGGCAACACTTCCTTTTCCACAAGCTCGGCAAAGACGCCGGACATTGTGTCGTACTCAAGGCCGCGTTCACTTCCTTGCGCGTCTCCGCCTCCGTTGCCGATAGAAATGGCAATCATCACCGGGACCTTCCGCTGCGCGATCAATGTGTCCAGAGCCGAAAAGAGCAAGCGATCGGGTCCGTCCGTCCCGACGATGAAAGGCGCGACACTACCGCGCACGTACTGCTTGGGGACATATACAGCCACCTTCCGCGTATACGGCGCGGGGTGGCTTGTGGTCACGACGAGCTTTGCGGGGTCCGCGGGATCGACGGTCCCGAAGGTATTAGCGTCACGTGCGATGCCTGGATAGATATTGCTTTCGGATGAGCTCATCGTCAACTCAATTACCGTTCCTTTCGGTATGCCGTCCTGGAGAGACATTGAGGGAGCAACATTGTGGGTAGGCCCAATAACGAAATTACCGTCCGCATTCGCAGGAGGGGTTGATCCATCGGGCAATTCCCTCGCCGTGACATAGCCAGGGCTGTTCGGGTCGCGTGTTGGCGGAGTTGGGCGTTCCGCGTGTGAAAGAGACTGGGTGAATGCTGGATAAACAGTAGCGATCGGGCTGATCAGAAGTACCATGCTCAGAAAACGCGGGATTGAAGCTATGCGGCCCTCTTGCGGCATTTAAAGTTCCTGATTCGTATTCGGGCAAGCCGAGAGCATGGTAGCAAAGAACTTGCCGTTGCGTTCTTCCACCAATCCTCGGTCTGTTATTGTCGGATGCTTCCGCAACGAAAGCCGAAATCGTTCCCGCCTGCCAGCTGACGATAGCAGGCCAAAGCGCTCCCGATCGGTCAATGCATTTATGAAAGAACGCCCCGCTTCAGAAGGTCGAAGCTGGATGTGGCGCCGCCTCCGCTACGCTGTGCAGGGCTTCGCTCCGCGAGGGCGGCTAGAGAGTGACTTCAGGGGTTTGTGCGGGTGGGAAGAAGTGCAGGAGGGCATAGGCAAATCGGCTAGAGAATGGCATTTTACCTTGGGGGAAAGATAAGCGTTAGCACGAATGACCTTTCCCCCAAGGAGGTAACTGCAATGAGTCGCGACCTCAAGTATATCGGCATGGACGTGCACAAGGAAGCGATCGTGATCGCCGTCCTGAATGGCAGTGGGAAGCTGGTCATGGAAACTATCCTCGAAACCAAAGCCAGCAGTCTTCTGCAATTCATCTGACGACCGCTCACTGCCCGCTCGCCATTTTCTCCTCAGCCACCAGCCAGTCCAATGCCTCTTCGCGCGTTTTGAACGTCGGCAGGTCGCGCTGAGAGAACGCCTTAAGATTTTCGTAGAAAACCTTGGGCAAGGTCTCGGTCCCTACCCAGGCTGAACGCTTGAGGTGCGGCCGGTCATAGACCGTGGCCTGTTTCAGGCTTTCAAATGCTGTCTTGTCAAACTTCGACCCAGTGAAATCGGCCAGCAGAAGGACTGAGCCGAGCGGCTCCGACGCAAGATATGTGGGAACCAGGCGCGCCAGTTCGGTCATTTCTGCCGAGGTACAGTTGGAAACATCTACCAGCAGCACCTGCTTGCCTCTGTGAGTAATTAACCGGATTCGTTCTTCCATACAAGCCTCCTGGAAGACGCAATCGGACAGGGGCCGGTTAGGTGGACCCCATCGCACAGCTACATCTTCATGTCCTTCATATCCTTCTTCACCGGACTCTTGGCTTTGGCTTTGCTCTTCAGGGCCTCATCGGGGGATATCTCTTTCCCATCTTTGTCCACGTAATGAATATCAAAAGCCGCGTCGCTGGCCAAGAAAAACGTGCAGGCGGCAACGCAGGTGAACTGGTGGACGCTCTTGGAAGGCATCTTCACATAATCTCCAGCGTGCAACACGACCGCACCGCCGTCTTTCATTTCTCCTTTTCCGCTTCCCAAAACGAACATCAGTTGTTCGGTAGCCGTGTGCCAGTGCCACGGAATAGCACAGCCTGATGTCGTCTTCAGAAGAATCACGGAGCCGCCCTGCGTCGGATCGCCGTTGAGAACAGAACCTTTTGCGCAAGTTGGGACTCCAGGGAAGTTTACAAACTTCTTGGCGGCAGCAGCGGGATGCGCCATCTTGGCATCTTCGGCATGTGCCGACTGAAGTGTGGGTCCAACCGCCAGAATCGCGTACAGCAAACCATAAGCCGCAAAACGCATGCGCTTCCTCCTGAGTTGAAGTTGCGCTGGGGAGTATAGCAGCAGGAGGGAAGCAATGCACACTGCAGCAGGGGTCAGTGGGGTCAGTGGCTAGTGCTTAGTGGTCAGCCGGATTTTAAAATTACTAACCACTAACCCTGATCTCAAACCCCGACCGGCTGCTTGCTCGCCACCGGCACCGGAGTGAGCCAGTTAAACCTATCAGGCTGTTCGCCGCGCACAATCCCGAAGAACTCGCGTTGCAGGGACCGCGTAATAGGACCAACATTGCCGTTGCCAACGAGGATGCGATCCACAGAACGGATCGGCGTAACTTCGGCAGCCGTGCCGGTGAAGAAGACTTCATCCGCGATGTACAGCATTTCGCGCGGAATACCTGCTTCGACCACCGGAATGCCAAGCTCCCGCGCCAGCTTCAGAATCGAATCACGAGTGATTCCTGGAAGCACCGAATTTCCCAGCGGGGCAGTCTGCAGCACGCCGTTTCGGACCACAAACACATTCTCCCCGGAGCCCTCGCTGACGTAACCGTTTGCATCGAGAGCGATGCCTTCCGCGTAGCCGTTTACCGTCGCCTCCATGCGGATCAGCTGCGAGTTCATGTAGTTCGCGCCAGCTTTTGCCAACGCGGGCAAAGTATTGGGAGCAATGCGGGTCCACGAGGAAATGCACACGTCGACGCCCGCGTCATCTTGCGTCAGGTACTTACCCCAGGGATAGTTCGCGATGTAAACCTCGACCGGGCATTTGTTCGGTGACACACCCGCGTCACCGTAGCCACGCAGCGCGATCGGACGGACATAGCAGGGCCACACGCCATTCGTTTTTACGAGCTCTAGCATGGCCGCGACGAGGTCCTCTTTCGAGAAGCCAACATCCATCCGATAAACTTTCGCCGAATCCAGCAGCCGCTGCATGTGATCGTCGGCGCGGAAAATCCCCGGACCAGAAGGCGGGGCATAGCAGCGGATTCCCTCAAACACCGAGGAGCCGTAGTGGATGACATGCGACATCACATGGATGGTCGCGTCCTCCCAGCGAATGAGCTTGCCGTTGTGCCAGATTTTGTCAGTCTTTTGTAGTGCCATCGAGACTCCTCAAAAGGTGTAGTGCCATCGAGACTCCTCAAAAGGAAGCGGGCTGCTTTGATTATAACTGGGCGGGCAAAGCCCGTGACGTAGCGTTGACAAATCCGGTGCGGTAACAAGTTTGCGGCAGGTCAACAGATGCTTTCGGATTGTGGCGGTTCTCCCAGGAATCGAAGGTTATAATCTTGCCACCCATGACCCTTGCCTCGGGCACGAGAATCGGTCCTTACGACGTCCAGTCGCAACTCGGCGCAGGCGGAATGGGAGAGGTTTATCGTGCTCGCGATACGCGGTTGGACCGCACCGTTGCTATCAAAATTCTGCCAGCGCATCTCTCCGGAAGACCCGACGCCCGCGAGCGCTTTGACCGCGAGGCAAGGGCGATCTCTTCGCTGGGTCATCCCAACATCTGCCATCTGTACGACGTGGGCACGCACGACGGAACCAACTATCTCGTCATGGAATATCTCGAAGGGGAGACTCTTGCGAGTCGCCTGCGCAAAGGCCCCCTTCCACTTGAACAGCTGCTCAAGGTTGGCATCGAAATCTGCGAAGGATTGGAGAAGGCACATCGCAGCGGAGTGGTGCATCGCGACCTGAAGCCTGCAAACATCATGCTGACCAAATTCGGCGCCAAGCTCATGGATTTTGGTCTTGCTAAACCTGCGGTAGCAGCCATCGCGGCCGGTTCATCTTCCGCCTCGCTAGCGACTTTGTCCCAGCCGCTGACGGCGGAAGGAATGGTGGTGGGAACATTCCAGTACATGTCGCCGGAGCAAATCGAAGGCAAAGAAGCGGACGCGCGCAGCGACATCTTCGCGCTGGGTGCCGTGCTGTACGAAATGGTGACGGGAAAGCGAGCGTTCGAAGGGAAGACGGCAGCAAGCACAATCGCCGCGATTCTGGCAGGCGAGCCAAAGCCAATCTCGACGGTTAAGCCGCTGTCACCTCTTGCATACGAATCGTTAGTAAAGGCGTGTCTGGCCAAAGATCCGGATGAACGACTGCAGACGGTGCACGACGTCAAGCTGCAATTGCGGTGGATCGGGGAATCGGATTCAGCTGGCGTCCCTGCAAGTGTCCTAGCGTACGCCAGAGTTGGGACCGCATCGGTTGGCTGCTCGCCGCTTCGCTGGTATTGCTGATCATCGGTGGCGGTGTGACGTGGTGGATTAGTGCGCACCAGACTCTACCGGCGACCTTCTTTTCGAGCGCCTTCCCTTTTCCTGCGAACGATGTCGCCCTGTCGCAGGACGGGCGGAAGGTTGCGATGGTCGCCTATTCGGATCAATCAAACAAATACGTGATCTGGACCCAGGACGTGGGAGGCCGCCGCGCGACCATCGTGCCGGGAACGGAAGATGGATTTCACCCGTTCTGGTCGCCGGATGGCCGTTCCATCGGATTTTTCTCGCAAGGAAAACTCAAGAAGGTAGACGTTTTCTCGGGAAGATCAGCGCAGGTGATCTGCGATGCTCCCCATGGCCGTGGCGGCGCCTGGAACCGGGACGGAGTGATCTTGTTTTCGCCAGACGGGTTTGCCGGACTGTCCCGGGTGTCGTCGGCGGGCGGGACCCCGACGGCTGTGACCCAGGTGGATGCTTCGCGCTCCGAATTCAGCCATCGGTGGCCCGTATTTCTGCCGGACGGCCGACACTACCTGTATCTCGCCGCCAACTTTTCGGGAAAATTGGAAAAGAATGAGATTTTCCTGGGTTCGCTCGACTCAAGCGCGAAGCGGCCAATCGTGAGCGCGAGTTCAAACGCCGCGTATGCCGATCCGGGTTACCTGCTGTACCTGCGTGACAATGCCCTTGTCGCCCAGCGGTTTGACACTCACAACTACGTGCTGAGTGGAGAACCGCACAGCATCAGCGACGAGGTGCAATACTTCCCCCTCTTGGATCTTGGTGTTTTCGACGTGGCCGGCAAAGATACCCTGGTTGTACAGACCGGAAAAGGCGCCAACAAATCCCAGATGGTGTGGTTTGACCGAAACGGCACACAGGTGGGTACCGTCGGAAAGCCTTCGGTCTTGGCAAATCCCCGGATTTCCCCAGACGGGCGACGCGTGGTCATTGACCAAACCGACAGTGACGGGCGACACGACAACATCTGGATTTACGGGGTCGGGAACGAGGCAGCCGATCGTCTGACCTTCAGTGCGGCGGCGGACCAACTTCCCATCTGGAGCCCTGATAGCAAGCACATCGTCTTCGGTTCGAATCAAAGATTCCACTTCACCCTGTACCAGAAGAACTCGGATGGCTCCGGATCCCCGCAAGAGATTGCCGACCTGGGCGCGGAGCAACAAGGTCCCTGGGATTGGTCGCGAGACGGCAAGTATCTGCTCGTCATGAAGAACGCCGAGGTATGGTATCTGTCTGCGCCGGATTGGCAAGCAAAGCCGTTCCTACAGGGGAAGGCGCCCTTTCGCAACGCGCAGTTTTCGCCGGACGGGAGATGGGTGGCGTATTCCACGAATGAGTCGCGGAATTGGGAGGTTTACATAACCCCATTTCCGAGCGCAAACGGCAAATGGCAAGTATCCAGGGGAGGCGGAGAGGAGCCCCGCTGGAGGCGGGATGGCAAGGAGTTATTCTACCTGTCCGGGGAAGGGAAAATGATGGCGGTGCCCGTGAAGACCGATAGCAACTTCGAGGCAGGGGCACCTGTAGCGCTGTTTCAGACGCATACCCGGCAGCAGATTTCTTTCATGGACGTGTTTTCCTACGACGTGACCGGCGACGGCCAAAGATTTCTAATCAACACTAAAGTGGACGACCCCGGTGCCGCTCCTTTGTCGATAATTCTGAACTGGGCATCCGAAATGGAGCGATAACCGGGGGCCGAGAACTCCAAGGCGCCGAGAAAAGCTGGTGGATAAAGCCCGCCGGCTCGGTTCGCGTTACTGCATAATTATCTTGCCGACCACCGGAACCGGGAGCGGACCCTGATCGAGCACCAGATCGTGGAACTTAAGTAGATCAAAATTCGCACCTGCTTTTGCCTGATATTGTTTTCGCACTTCCAGCCATTCGCGAAGCCCCACGTAATATGTTGGGAGCTGAGTGGAGCTCAGCTTCGCCCGCACCAGCTTGCCTTCTGCCTCTGCCTGGGTCTGAAAGGCGTCTTTGGTCATGAGGTCCATCGCCTGCTCGTCCGTCATTCCCATGGTCTGCATTTTGATGTCAAGGATGGTGTTTGAAAGCAGGCGAAGGCGAATCTTCCGCATCACCAGCCGAAAGCGTGGATCGTTGTTCAGAAATCCCTCGTCCATCATGACCTGCGCAACGTACTCGGCCCAGCCTTCGACATACGCCCCATTGGCAAACAGCGAGCGCAGCAGCCTGCGTCGCTCGGGAAGAATGCTGTTCAAATGCTCAAACTGAATATAGTGTCCGGGCAGGGCCTCATGAATAGTCAGCCACCGCAGCGTGTAATTGTTGTACTCGCGCAGCTTTGATTCAGCTTTGTCGTCCGGAGTCTTGGGATCGATCGGTGTGACCCAATATTCGGCCTCGGCTTGGGGCTCAAGCGGCGGCGCGTTGTGGAAGCCTGCGACCGAATAGATTCCGCGCATGAACGGCGGCGTAGGTATCACTTTCAGATTCTCTCGCGGGCTCAGGGAGACGATTTTTTTCTCGCGAATGAACTGCTTGATCCCCTCAAGGTCAGCTTCAATCGTTTGCTGCAATTGGTCTCGCTTGCTGTGATCGTCGGATATCCGGGCAAGCACTTCGCCGATGATCAGGTTCTCGCGCTCTCGCCCAGAAAGATCGGAATGATCGCCATGCCCGGGATACATCTGCTGGAGTAAGGGCAGAGCTAATTGCAACATTTCCGCGCGGACCGACTTCAAATCCTGCTCTGCATCCGCCAGTAATTCTTCCGGCGTGATCGGAGTCTCCATCACCAGTTTGAATTTTTGATCGTAAAGCTCTTTGCCCAGACGCCAGGTCAGCTTCGAAGGTCGTTTGCCTAAGTCGTCTTGCAGCCACTTGGAAAAGTCTTTCAGCGCCGCGATTGTGGGAGGCGCAATCTGGTTGTACTGAGCCTTCAGGGCTGAGTCCGCGGGAATCTCGTCCTTAACCGTGTTTTCGACAAGATCAACATTCCCATCATTTTCTTCAATCGCAGTTTTCACGAAGATTGGGTCGGCATCACTCAGGTAGGACTTCACCTGGTCCAGCAACGCGGGTAGGGCCTTCATACGCGCCAGCACGTGACCCAACCGGACTTGCTTGGAGGCGTACTCCTGAGTCAAAGGCAGAAAAATTGCGTTCCCGATAAGTTCCACTACTGCGGTCGGATTATGTCGGTAATTCTGAATCTTGTCGAACTCGAGAAGATTGAGGCCGATCCGATCGTCAATGAGCTGCCAGTCGGCCGCATCCTGCAAACTTAGTGCTGAGACCGGAGTCTCAGCGCGGAAGCGCTGGCGCCAACGCTCATAAAACGCTCGCTGCTTATCAATCGCCTGTAGGCTCAGGTCATCAAGCATCGCATCCAGTTCGATGGTTTTGCCCGTCTTTGGGTCGAGGTGTTTGTGATATCCAGCAGCGGAAGCGCCGGTCGGCGAGAGCGCCAGGGATTCTTTTATGAACTGGTCGCTAAGCTCCGCGAATTTGGCCGAAGTGGCAGGATTCGGTGATGGACTCGCTTGCAACGTAGTTACGATCAGGGCAGCGCAAAGCGCAACGCCGAGGAATGGACTGTGTGACATGGGTGAAAGTATATACACACCACAGCCGGCGCGCGGACGGATTGGATTACTGAGCTCTGCAAAATACTGTGACACCTTAGCGTTAGGTCGAACTTGTGCGCCGACTTAATCGACGGGCGATGTGCTTACTTCGGCCACAGCCATCCGAACGTTCCCGCGGTAAGCAGTCCGTAGATCAGGCCGTCGATGATGTGTTTCAGAGTCACGCCCCAGGTCTCGCCTTTCCAGATCGCGTTTTGAATCAGCGCCAATGAGTATCCCAGGAAAGCGGTTGCGCCCGCGACGCGGAAGACCTCGAGATATTGCGTGCCGGGAACTCGCGTGCGTCCCGTCAGGTAGGCGGTGAAGATGCTGACCAGCAGGCAGTAGAGAAACCACTGGGCAAGAAACTTTCCCAGCGCAGGAGCTCCACTGGGCCTCACCGTGATCAGGCCGACAGGCCCACGTTTAAACTTTTCCACCACCTCCGGCGACTTCATCTCCTTTTGAGTGCAAAACGGAAAGACATACACGCGACCCGGCGTTACCCCGGTGGCCCGCAATACATCCAGGACCTTGTCTTCCGCGGGTAACTTGCGGTAATCGCTTTTGTGGATCGGTAGCGCCATGTGGATAATCGAGCTGGCGATGAAGACGATCACCGCTGACAGCAGGATGGGAAGCCATAAAGCGGTAATGGAAACCATCATTCCTCCTCGTGAGCCTGAAACAGAAACAGAAGACCCGCAACGCCGGGCCAAAGCCTACTCTGGATGGAAACGACTAGTCAACTCGGGTTCGGCGCGGCAGTTTGCCAGGCGCTTATTCGCCCATTGCGCGGCTTCGACGACCACTGGATCAGAATCATTGCAGGCACTCTCTGCGACTGTTAGCAGACGTTTATCTCCGCTGTTGCCGATTGCGATCAGCGCGTTTCTGCGGAGGCCGGAACGCTTGGCCCGCTTCACCGGAGAGCCACGAAACTTTTCTCGGAATTCTTCGTCGCTAATTTCTACCAACCACGCCAGTGCCGGGTTAAGCAAGCCTTCACGAGGTTGAAACTCCGGGTTCTCGCTAGCGGGCGCTTTCCGGTTCCAGGGACAAACATCCTGACAAATATCGCACCCGAAGACCTGCTGTCCGATTCCTTCGCGCATCTCTTCCGGAATTGACCCGCGCTTTTCGATTGTGAGATAGGAAATGCATTTATTAGCGTCGAGTTGATAGGGAGCAATCAGTGCGTTCGTAGGACAGGCATCGATGCATCGGGTACAGCATCCACAACGATCGGGCGCGGGGACATCGGGCGCTAAATCAAGCGAAGTGACGATCACACCGAGAAACAACCACGATCCAATCTTCTGGTTGATGAGGCAGGTATTCTTGCCGAGCCAGCCCACCCCAGCATATTTAGCATAGACACGCTCGACGACGGGTCCAGTGTCTACGTACGAACGAGTCTCAATCAACTCGCCAACACAAAGCTCCTTGAGCTTACCTTCCACCTCGCGCAACCGCCGCAGCACGGAATCGTGGTAGTCCTCGCTGGTCCATGCGTAGCGCGAAATCCATCCGCGATCGGGATTGTCGACTTGGGTCGAATACGGATGAGCGGAGTTGTAGTTGATCGCGCAAACAATCACACTGCGCGCCCAGGGGAATGCGGAATTCAAGGAAGCCCGGCGTAGTTGGCCCGCTTCGTCGCGTGACTCCAGATACTTCATCTCTCCCGCGCGGCCGGCTGAAATCCACTCAGGAAAACGCGCCAGCTCCGGATACTGCTGCACCGAAGCGATTCCAGCCAGGTCGAAACCGGCGTCAGCAGCCCACTGCTTTATCGATGCGGCGAGTTCAGTGCGCGGAGACAAGCTACCACCTTCTCGTCTAATTATCTCGTGGATAAAGGGAGACGAGCTAGTCAGTGGCACTCCAGCGGGCAGGGAGGTGAAGCGGCCTTATTCCCTCGTTTTCTTCTTGATCTCTATACTGAGCCGCTTGATCTTTTGGTTCAGCGTGGAGAGAGGGATATGAAAGCGTTCGGCGGCTTCGGTCTGGTTCCAGTTGCACTTCTCGAGCATGTCGATGATGATTTGCCGCTCGCATTCCTCCATGACGTCAAAGAGGGAAGCGTCAGCCCGGGCTTCGATCAACGGAAGCGCGCCGCGTCCGGCAATATGATCGGGAAGAAGCTCGGGCCCAATCTCCACGCCGGATGAAAGAACCACGGCGCGCTCGATCACGTTTTCGAGCTCTCGGACATTCCCGGGCCACGAATAGCTCAGCAACGGACGCAGCGCCTCTGGCGTCGTACGGCGCGGCTGGCGCTGATTTTCCTCCGCGTATTTGCGCAGGAAGAATTCAGCCAGCAGCGGAATATCTTCTTTACGTTGTCTGAGCGGCGGCAAATCGATGGTGATGACGTTCAGGCGATAGAAGAGGTCTTCGCGAAACTTGCCCTCGCGCACTAGTTGGCGCAGATCAACATTGGTAGCGGCAATAATACGAACATCCACTTGCAGTTCATGCACTCCGCCCAGATGCATGAACTTGCGGTCCTGCAGCACGCGCAAAATTTTCGATTGCGTGTCGAGGCCCATGCTCCCAATTTCATCGAGAAAAAGCGTACCGCGGTCGGCGATCTCGAACAAACCTTTCTTCGAAGCAATAGCGCTGGTGAACGCGCCTTTCACGTGGCCAAACAAAGTGGATTCGAGCAGGTCCGCCGGCATCGATCCGGTATTGACTGGAACGAAAGTCCGGTCGCGGCGCGGAGAATTCAGATGGATCGCCTTCGCGATCAGCTCTTTTCCGGTTCCACTTTCGCCCTGAAGCAGAATGGTTGACC
>Ga0137377_10004507_pt1 | contig 10981 bp, 9 predicted proteins | sample SagtaG_22_FD_104815 | JGI IMG/M metagenome (GOLD analysis project Ga0137377, IMG submission 104815) | Vadose zone soil microbial communities from Sagehorn Ranch, Mendocino, California, USA - Sage2_L_40_16 metaG | ecosystem: Environmental > Terrestrial > Soil > Vadose zone | place: USA... | reverse complement strand
CCGGCCGTGTTGGAATTGCTCGCCGGCGTGGAAGCCGGAAAGGCAGCCGCGCGACCAATCGCCGGCGCACATAGCATCTGGGAACTTGTCTTGCACATTGCCGCCTGGGATCGAGCGGTTGCGAGGAGGTTGGCAGGAAATCGCGCGGAGCTTCCGGATGAAGAGGACTGGCCTGCCGTTAACGACACGAGCGACGAGGCCTGGCAGCAGGCGCTCGAAACTTTGAAGCGTTGTCATCGTCAACTGCATGAGGCGATTGGTCGCGTTGAAGATGCAAAGCTCGATGAACCCATAGTGGCGGGAATGGCTTCGACGTACGGCACGCTTCATGGCGCGATCCAGCACGATCTTTACCACGCCGGACAGATTGCGATGCTGAAGAAGGCTTAGGGCGGAAGCCTGACCTTGCTCAAGAGCCCTTGCTTACGCGCCGGGCTTCTATCTGTTGGGAGAATAAACGATGGCAGATTTGGCAACTCGGGAATGCATTCCCTGTCGCGGCGGAGTGCCGCCTTTGCAGGGCGAGAAAATCACGGAGCTTCTGGCGGAATTAGAGGGTTGGGAAGTCGTCGAGGAACATCATCTCAAGAAGAACTACAAGCTGGTGAATTTTCGCGAGGCGCAGGAGTTTGTGAACCGCGTCGGCGAGCTGGCCGAAGCACAGGGCCACCATCCCGACATTTGCTTTGGCTGGGGCCACTGCGAGATTACGATCTGGACCCACAAAATCGACGGGCTTACGGAGAGCGATTTCATTCTGGCGGCGAAGATTGACCGGCTTTGAGCGGGGTTCTTCTCCTGCGCTGCAAAGCCCACCGAGAAACTCAATCGATCAGTACTTCCCGGTAAATCTTTTCCGTTTCTTCAACCATTCGTCCGAGACTAAACTGCTGTTGAATCAGTTCGCGACCGGCGGCTGCCAGGCGTCGCCGCTTATCCTCATCTCCGAGCAGATCAATCACGGCCGCGGCCAGGGCCTCAGCATCACCCAGCGGGACGAGCACTCCGGTTTCCTCGTTGGTGATGATTTCACTGGCGCCTCCAGTTGCCGTGGCGACGACGGGCGTTGCGCTGGCCATTGCCTCGGCTATAGCTAACCCAAACGACTCGGAGTGCGAGGCCGAGACAAACACGTCAAGCGCGCAATACAAAGACGCCAGGTTGTCGACCCAGCCGACGTCCTGAACCGCCCCGGCCAAATCAAGTTGTGCGATTAGAGCTTCGAGGGCGGCCCGATTTTTTCCATCTCGCGAAGCATCCAGCCCGGCGATAATGAATTCCGCTCGCGGATACTTGCGCCGGATGATCGACGCAGCCCGCAGAAAGTCTTCGTGCCCTTTCAGCGCCGTGATCTCGCCGACGGTGCCAATCAGCAAACCGTCCTCCAGAAACTTCCACTGCCGGCGAAAGTTGCTGCGGTCGAATTGAGTTTTCGCAACGAATCTTTGGACCTCAATGCCGTTTGAAATGACAGCGATGCGTTCGACCGGGATGGAGCCATGCGTGTGCAGTTGGCGCGCGACTGCTTCGGACACCGCAATGATGCGCGCCACGCGAGAAAGCGTGATGGAATGCAGGCGATTGAGAGGAAAGAGCACATGACGAGTAATAATCAACTTGCTCCCGGGATTGCGGCGCGTCGCATAGGACGCCAGCGGATAATCGCGGGCCAGGTGCGCGTGAACGATCTGGATTTTGTGTTCGCCTACATAACGCGCCAGCTTGCGTGCGCTTACCGCGTCGAGAGCATTGCGCAATGGCAGCGTCGTAATATTTTTGGGGGACACGCCTCCCAGCTCGTTGATCAGTGGAGAGTCCGGGCGCAGCGTCGCATGAACTTCGTGGCCCCGAGCCGCCAGCGCGTTCGCAAGATCGGCCAGATGTCTTTCGCCGCCTCCCGGCGCTTGAGCTGAACTAAGCTGAAGTATTTTCAAAATGAATAGTTCTTAAGATGAATCGATCAAAGGTTCCGAACCAGCGAAGTCATTAATCAATCGCGGTCATGATTTTCGAGTATCTCATTATGGGGATTCGCCGCTCGATAGTAGTTTGCGAACGATAACTTTACCTTTATTGTCCCACCTTCTCAACGCTGGTTTTCGAAATCGTATCAAAGCAAAACAGGGCGGCCCTGTTCCTGTTCTTTTACCAATGCGGCGGCCACCGGAGTCCGAACTGTTCAGTGACCAGACCTCGCCGGTGGCGGATCGGCACGCCTATTGCGGCACGCGGATGTTGCTGGTCGATGATTGTTAGCAAAAGGAGAGGAATAATATGTCGAAGTCAAAACTGATCACAGGGCTTTTCACGAATAAAGTCGCCGCCGAGTCTGCCGTGGATGCGCTTCTCAAACGCGGGTATACGCGTGACGACATCAGCGTGCTGATGTCCGATGCCACGCGAACGAAGGAGTTTGCGCTGCAGACCAGAAGCCACGCTGCTGATGGCGTGGGTATCGGAGGCGCGGTAGGCGGAGCAATTGGCGCTGTGCTCATCGCGTTAGTGGCCGTCGGCACGACGCTCACTTTGCCAGGCCTCAATTTGGTAATCGCCGGTCCTCTTGCGGCCGCACTCGCCGGAGCCGGAGCCGGAGCCGCGACGGGCGGTTTGATTGGCGGTCTGATTGGCGCCGGCATTCCTGAGCATCGCGCGAAAGTCTACGATTCAGGCATTCGCAGCGGCGGGATCCTGCTGGGAGTCGAAGCGAAGACCGACGAAGAGATCGAGAAACTCGAGAAACTCCTGGAAGATGTTGGCGGGCAATACGTCCGTGCGGAGTAAAGTTCAGGTGGAGGATCGGGCTGACCTCGAAACAAAAGTCTGCGTCGGATCTGAAAACTCGACGCAGACCTTTGTGTTTTCTGGCTTCGCGAAGTGTTGCCCGCTTCGACGGCGCCGGAATTATCTGCCTACCGCTTTACCGACGTCTTCTATTGCGTCGCCCACTTTCCGTTTCGCCTGGCCAAATCCTTCGCGGAGTTCGCCGCCGGCACGATCTGTGGTTCCCTCGTCCTCCAGCTTTGGATCATTCAGGGCGCGACCCGCTTTCTCTTTTATTCCGCCTTTGACCTGATCAAATTTTCCTTTGACTTCATCCCTGTTAGGCATTCCCATTGTGCAAACCTCCTCTTTGAATAGCTAAACCGCTCCACTTGCAGTTCATCTGCTTCCAAGTCAACAGAGCAAACCCTGTACCGTCAGGGTAAAGGTCATTGAATCGAGTTGCTCAGCAAGTCACAAAAGGATTACCGAGGGCGGGAATCTGATGGCGAAAGGCCGCCGGAGGGCGGAAATATCCTACCAAATAAGGGCGCGAGCGCGCCACAATAATCTGTGCAGAGCCGCGCGCGACTATTTGTCTGTGAATAGGATTGGGGGCCGTGGTGCTTTGCGCGAGAAGAAGATCAGAAGAGTTCTGACCGACGCTAAAGCAAAAAAACCGGGTGTGCCCTGGAAGGCGCACACCCGATCGTTTTACGCAGTTTCCCACTTCCGTTAGAACTGGAAGCGCACGGCTATCTGGATCTGTCGTTCTCGGAAAAGCGTGCCACCGGCAGCGTTCGTTGTGCCGTAATTGGACGTCAACGTCAGCGTGGGCGCCGAGTAAGGCCCGCCAGTCGCGTAAAGGGCGGTGTTCAAGCCCGTAACCTGAGTTCGGTTGAATATATTGAATCCTTCAACCAGAAACTCAAGAGCTTTCGACTCAGTGAACTTGAAGCTACGCGAAACCCGCATGTCGAAATTCACGATCTTCGGCAAGCGGAAGGAATTACGCGGCACCAAAGCGAAGCGAGTAGAACCGGCTGAGCCGTTCTGGCCTCCTCCTGGAGTGGAAATCGCCGCGCCGCCTGCGGCCACACTGCAGCCGTTGGTGGAAGTACAGGTAGTCGGGTAACTGCCCGATATCGTGGGAGTGAACGGCACACCCGAGTACGCCGTAACAATCGGGGACAGCTGCCAGCCGTTTACAACTTTACCGGCGCCGCCACTCACGTTGAAGTGCGGTGCGTAGACAGCGTTCACAACAAACTTGTTGGGAATATCAAAGTTCGAGATGCCGCCTTCTCCCGAAGGATGGGACGCGTCGAACGGGCTGTTGTTGGCAGTGAACGTCGTGGAAGTCTGGCCAGTGTCATGTGAAGTGGAGCGCGTGTAGTTGACCTGAAACTGGAGACCCTTGGTCAATCTGCGATTGAGCTGCGCGACGAACCCATAGTACCGGCTTGAGACGAGACTGCGAATCTCCGTCATAGCGGCAAAGGCGGAGTTCGGGCGCGCCCCCAGGAACAATGGCACGGTGTACGTTTGGCCGGCAAATGGACCATTCGTAATGGCATAGGTGTCGCACGGTCGGGGCGCTGTGCCCGAGAGCGGACAACCCGATACTGGCAGAGGAAGATTCGTGTCGATGAAAGTTGGCAAATTGCGTCCGAAGCTCATCAGCAGCGAACCTGACACTACGGTATTGGGAGCAATCTCTCGCTCGTAAACCAGGTCCATCTGATGAATCAGTGGCGCCTGAAAATTATTCTGGAAGAACTGAATCGCCGTCGCTCCGGCAGGTGCTGATGGCAACACGGTCGGAAATACCGGGCCTCCAGAGGCGGCGGCGGTGCTGCTCTGGAGTTGGCCGCCAACGTTGCCCGTATTTGTCAACGCATTCAGAATCGTGGAGTTGATGATTCGTCCGTAGTAAATGCCATAACCGCCACGCAGCGAGTTCTTGCTATCACCGGTCATGTCCCAGGCAAAGCCGATGCGTGGACCGAAGTTGTTCTTGTCGTGCGGGAAAACGGTGGTCTGCGGCACACTCGAAGCCAGAAACGGTTTCGGCAGTTTTTCATATTCATAACGAAGGCCGAGGTTGACCGTCAGGCGCGGCGTATATCTCCACTCGTCTTGAACGAAAAAGTTATAGTCCTGGGTCGTAAAATTAAACAGTGTCGGGCCGAAACCCTGGTTGAAGTTGCTGGTGTAGCATTTGCCCCGAAGTCTCGTAGTCGTCGAGCACACGACACCGGCGCCTAAACCGCCACTGGTACTGAAGTTCAGATAGTCAATGATGAAGTCATTGATGTTGCTGTAGGAGTACGCACCCGCGTAGTTGCGCAAATTGTCCTGAACATCCTTAACGTTATTGAAGTCACCACCAAACTTTATTGTGTGGCTGCCCACAGTCAACGTAAACGTGTCGGCAATCTGTTTGCGCGTCTCGAACGGAAACTTGGTGCGCTCGAGAAAGGTCGGAGTGCCGAACTCAATACCGCCGGTGATGAATACGTCCGGTGATCTGGTGCCGGCAGCAGTGACGCCAGGATAGGCCGGCGAAGTCAACGGCTCGCCGGTATTTGGTGGCTGGCTAAACTCAAACTCGTTGTCGCGTCCCCACTGATATCGCAACTCGTTAACTTTGTTCGTACCAAATGTTGAGGCCAGTCGAAGGTTGACCGTGTCGCCGTTAACAAAGTCGTCACCAAAACTTCTCGTCCCCAGAGTGTTAGTCGGTTGTGTTTGAATGCCCGCCGGAGATTGCCAGCGCAGGCGGTTGTAACTGCCGGTGAACGTATGGTTCTGGTTTATGTGCCAGTCGATCTTCGGCAGGAAGATGCGTTGATTACCCTTGCGCGGCACTGGACCAGTCAGACTGGTGAGAAACCCAAGCGCCGAATTGATCTGCGCGTCAGTGAGAGCAGTGTTGGCCTTCTTCAATGACTGCCCAAAGAGAGTGGCAGTGCAGGCAACGCCGCGTGGTCCCCCACTGGGGTCCGTCGCTGACGTGCATTTGTTCACTGTGGTCAGGAAGTCGTTAGAGCTAAAAATACCCAGGCCGGGGAAATTGCGTCGCTGCTCGTCGTAGCTGAAAAAGAAGAAGACCTTGTCTTTCTTGATTGGGCCACCGATGGTGCCGCGAATGGTATGACGAACATCTACCGGCTTGAACGGCAGAATCGTGGTTACGCCATTGTTAAATTGTGAAATGAACCCCAGGGGATTACGAGCGCCCCATTTGTTGTTGCGCTGATAATACTCGGCGGAGCCATGAAACTGATTGGTCCCGCTCTTGGTGACTGCATTTACCACCCCGCCCGCTGCCCGGCCGTACTCAGCCGAATAGTTTGAAGTGTTGACCTGGAACTCGCGGACGGCAGACTGACTCACTGTATAGCTAAGACGAGTGCGGCCTTTCTCCTCAGAGAAGAACGCCTGATTGTTGTCGCCGCCATCGATGGTGCTGTTATTCAACAACCCGGAAATCCCGCGGAAGCTGATCAGTCCGAAGTTACCGTCGGGAACCGCGCCGGGATTCAGTAAAGCAAAATTCGACCAGCGCGAACCATTAATCGGCAGGTTGTTAATTTGCGTCTGATTTACGTTGTTTGAAAAATCTTGTTCCTGAGTGTTGATTACTGGAGCTTCGGACGTAATCTCGACCGTGCCCCCTTGCACCGGACCGACCGACAGGGCGGCATTGATGCTCGTTACCTGGCCGACCTCGACGATCACCTTCTCCTGCGAATAGGCACTAAAGCCCGTGGAATTAATGGTGACGGTGTAGCTGCCAGGTTCGAGATTAACAACTCGAAAACGGCCCTGGTCGTCGGTGGCTGCCGTGTCTTCCTTGTTCGTGGCGGTGTTCTTCACGGAAACCGAGGCGCCTGGCACGACTTCCTTATTCGGATTAGTTACGACACCGCCGATGGCGCCAGTCACCGTTCCCTGTCCGAACGCGATAGCGCTCATCGCGAATACCAGGAAGGCAACAAAAGAGAACCTTAGAATCTTCGACATGTTGGGGAACTCCTTAGATTAAGTCAGTTGAAGTTGAAAATTTTCTGCGCGAGCAAGTGAACGCAGACCGAATTCGGGTACTTTTTGAGAGCAAATTGAAATTAGCAACTCAGTAGGAAAGAAAGTCGATATGACCGCTTGCTGCAGCAACCCTTCTATCATGCTCAGCCTCATTCCTCCAAGATCAAAGACCGGCTAAAATCCCCTGAATTTGAGCGCCTGTCTGGGGCCTGACGCCTTTGCAGGAATGACCTTTGGAAATTCGCAAGATTTATGCCGCACTGACAGGACATGATCTCGATCTGGTTAACGACTGTATTTGTCGACACTTAATCATCAAACAGCCTTTCTCGACGCACCCAAGTGCGACAAGATTTTGGATTTAAATATGAAAATCAGAAGTCGGGAATCATGAGTCGGGAGTTGGAAGTCAAAAGAAAACACATAAGCAACGCTTTCCCAGGGACTCTGCTCAAACTTAGGTTTGTGAGTTCTCTTTACACTCTCTCGATTACCATCGCGATTCCTTGTCCACCACCAATACAGGCGGTTGCCAGACCGTAACGTCCACCCCGTCGAGCCAGTTCGTTCAGTAACGGGCCGTTCCAGATAACTTCGGTGGTGCAGCCTCCGCCAGGGCGGCTCCTATTCGACAAACCGGTGATGCTCGCGATAGCGGTGAAGCAGTTCTTCCAGAAATCCTTCGTAGGTAAACGTTGACAGATCGTAACTCGGGCGCAGCTTGTAAAGCAGCGGCATGGCCACGCGCCAGGCCATCCATTGCCGCGGCACATCGTCAAGATCCCAGCGGCGTCGCAGGAATGTTTCCACCACTTCGATTTCTGATTCTGTCAGTCCATTGACATTGGCTGTGAAAACAACCGGCTTGAAGGATCGTCGCAGCGCGGGGTCACTCACCGGCGACGCAAACACCTGTGCAAACGCCGGCGCTTCAGCTTCCCGCTCGCGAACGACAACTGTGCCCGCAACCATGTCGCCGACTCGCTGGTCTTTGCTGCTGGCAAAAACGGAAATCAGGCCAATGGAATAAAAAGGAAAGGGCATGATGTCAAAGTCGCGCAACAGATTTCGCACCGCGGCTTCAAAGAAAGTTATGGGCCGGCCGTCTTCGCGAATGACGCGCAGCTTCAACCAGCGCTTGCCCGGAGTCTGCCCATTCCACAGCCATTCAAACAAAGCGAAGTAACCCGAGAGGAGTAGAAACAAAAGGATTATGCCGATCGCATAAACCCATTTCGGCGCACTGGTGAGGCGATCACCGAAGCTCGAATAGTTTGCAACAATGATGAGCGTGATGACCATTACCGCAATCGCCAGCACTTGAATCACATGATCAACGGCGCAGGCGAGAAAACGATTTCCAATCGACGCCAGAGCAAAGTGCAACGGCACACGCTCCGGCGTCTCGATTATCAGGGTTTCGTCGGTGGCAGGTGCGGCGGACATCTAATTCGCTTAGGGCAGCGGTTCAATCTTTCTCAATGGCTTAGACGCACGGGCAAGCTCCCAGACTTCGAGAAGTTCGTCACGATGCAATTCAACCCATTGGCTTACTAAACTGCGCGCTCCCAAAGGCAAAGAGCCTTCAAATATTTCCGAAGTCAGGATTTCTATCAGAGCCTGGTGTTCGCCATAAATCGCATGAAAGTGAGGGGGTGGATGATCTGCCCAAAACATCCGGATGATGATGCCGTAAAATCGGCAGAGCTCAGGCATGCGGTTGCTCGCGTTGGAGTCTTGGAAATAACTCCTCGGGAGTTTTGCCTGTTAACTTCAGATAAAGCGAATCGGGACACAGTTCAATCTCATCGTCCCATTTGATCTCGCTGTGAGGACCGATGTGAACCCTCTCAAAAAAACTGTGATTCTTCCAAGCCTCAAAGACGCCTTTATCGGCGAGATCAGACAAATCAACCTCACCTTTCGCACCATCAGAGAATTCCAGATAGATGCGATAGTTTGGAAGAGCCCTAACTAAAACCGGCCGTATCATTGTAGTGTAGACCTCCGATTCAATTTTGAACCGGCACTTAGTTGGCGTCAAGATTAGCTTGGCACACCCAAGACCGAAACATGCCGTCGTTTGCCGACCTGGATAACCTTCTCCTGATCGACCCGCAAGTCAATCTCTGCATCCACCTGTGAAACGCGCTCTCCATCCACGCGTACTCCTCCCTGCTCGATGAGGCGACGTGCTTCCGCCATTGAAGGTGCAAAGTTAATTTCGACCAGCAGGCGAGGAAGTTTCCAGGATTTGGCTGGCGTTGGTCGTACGGCAATCGCCTCGGGAAGCAATCTGAGCTTGAACATGCGGTCAAACTCTTCTTCAGCAATCTCGGCTGCTTCTTTCGAATGAAAGTCCGTAATGATTAATTTGGCAAGGTCAACCTTAAGGGCGCGCGGATTTACCGCGAGAACGCCGACGGCGGTTCTCATTTGAACAATCTCAACGTCAGTTTTGTCCGTCAGCAACCGATAATACCGCCACATCAGATCATCCGAGATCGACATCACTTTGCCGAACATCTCTTGCGGCGATTCATTGATGCCGATGTAGTTTCCCAGGCTCTTGGACATCTTCTGCACGCCATCGGTGCCTTCCAACAGCGGCGTGATTACTGCAACCTGCGACTCCTGACCATACTCGCGTTGAAGGTTTCGACCCATCAGCAGATTGAATTTCTGATCCGTGCCGCCGAGTTCAACGTCGGCCTTGAGCGCCACCGAGTCGTAGGCCATCACCAGCGGATACATAACTTCGTGCAGGGCCAGGGGACGATTGTCCTCCAACCGCTGGCGAAAATCGTCGCGTTCGAGAATTTGTCTGACAGTCACGTGCGAGGCGAGACGCAGGAAACCCGCCGACCCGAGTTGGTCCATCCAGCGCGAATTGAAATCGATAACGGTCTTTTCCGGATCGAGCAGCTTGAAGATCTGTTGTTTGTACGTCTCCGCGTTGGCATTGATCTCTTCGCGCGTTAGTTGCGGGCGCGTTGCCGATTTTCCGGAAGGGTCGCCGATCAGCCCGGTAAAATCGCCTATTAGGAAGATCACAGTGTGCCCCAGTTCCTGAAACGCGCGCAGCTTGCGAATCACGACCGTGTGGCCCAGATGTATGTCGGGCGCGGTAGGATCAGCGCCGAGTTTCACGCGCAGCGGTTTGCCCGTCCTTGCTGACCTTTCGAGCTTTGCGCGCAGATCTTCCTCGCGAATTATTTCTATGGTGCCTTTCCGCAGATAGGCGAGCTGCTCAGCAACTGTCGTCATTGTTTTTGCTTTGCTCGGCATCTCAGTCTCGCGATTCAATGGCGAGCACCACGGGCTCGCCGCTGCATAGTTCCAGCGAAACAGAGTAGCGCATCTACAAAGGCTGCGCTATGCTCCTTCGGCAAAAATCAGTGCGCCAGGAGATTGTCTGCAGGCCTTTCATTCACACCCTGCTTTAGCTGGGTGGTCCGCGGCCTTGATTTAGCCGCCTCGGAACGGTTTCAACCGTTTCTGCTTCGGTGAAACCGCTGAAGCGGTTGAAAGCAAATGATCATCCGTTGTTTGCACCCGGCTAAAGCAGGGTGTGAATGAGAGGATGAACTAAGAAGTTAGAATTGCTCCCGACGAGTTTTTTTGGCGCACTCCAGCAAAACTTTAGGTTATCGAAATCCTGGTGCGCGGGCGCCCGCCTGGCCGCGCCGGTCGGGGGAATATGGCAGAGACTGAAGCGGACAAACAAAGTGAACAGCTCAACCCCCTCGCGCGCGCGCATCTGGCCTTCATAGGCTGCGGCGTGATGGCCGAAGCAATTATTGCGGGTCTCTTGAGAAGACAACTCGTCAATGCGGAGCAAATTGTCGGCAGTCATCCGCGGGCCGCGCGTCGCGAGGAACTCTACACAAAGTATGCAGTCCGCATGTTTGAAAGCAATCGTGAAGCAGTGTTGGCCGCCTACGCGACCGAGCCTCTCACCGAAGCTGAGCGAGCGGGCTCGCTCGTGATTCTCGCCGTTAAGCCACAGCGACTCACCAAGGTCTTAAAGGAATTGGAGGGCGCGATTCATCCCGATCAACTGGTCGTTTCGATTGTAGCCGGCGCCCGCACCGAAACGATTGCCGGCCAACTGCTTCATCCGGCCGTCGTCCGTGCGATGCCAAACACGCCGGCGCAGATTGGCGAGGGG